>Ga0209550_10000125_pt1 | contig 61519 bp, 64 predicted proteins | sample LauGreSuBDMM15SN_2_FD_187567 | JGI IMG/M metagenome (GOLD analysis project Ga0209550, IMG submission 187567) | Freshwater lake microbial communities from Lake Michigan, USA - Su13.BD.MM15.SN (SPAdes) (version 5) | ecosystem: Environmental > Aquatic > Freshwater > Lake | place: Lake Michigan... | reverse complement strand
ACATTCGGATTCTAAGAAATTTTCAGTGCCAGAAGCCACTTTAGATTCAAAACCACGACCTTGTATGGTCAATGCATACGTTCCTTGGACTTCTTCGCAGGCACGCACACAACGAGAACAAACGATACATTTTGAAGGGTCAAACTGAAAATAAGGATTGGAGGTGTCTTTTTCTGCTTTAAGATGGTTTTCGCCATCATAGCCATAGCGCACTTCACGCAAGCCTACAGCGCCTGCCATATCTTGCAACTCGCAATCACCGTTGGTAGCACACGTCAGGCAATCAAGCGGATGGTCTGAGATATAAAGCTCCATCACACCTCGGCGGATGTCCGCTAACTTTGGTGTTTGCGTTTTGACCTTAATGCCCTCAGCCACGGGCGTGGTGCATGATGCTGGGTAGCCGCGGCGCCCTTCAATCTCCACCAAACACAACCGGCAGGAGCCGTAAGGATCCAAGCTATCAGTCGCACAAAGTTTAGGCACTGTGACCCCGCCTACCATGGCAGCATGCATAATTGACGTGCCTTCTGCCACCGTGATTTGCGTGCCATCAATCTCTAGCGTGATTTGATGAGCGGATGTTTTTGCTGGCGTACCGAAATCAGTATATTTACTCATATTTTTCTCCTAGCAGCCTTAAGCTGCATGGCCTTTTTCAAGGCCAAAATCTTCTGGGAAATGATTCATTGCACTTAAAACTGGATATGGCGTCATACCCCCTAATGCACAGAGTGAACCATTGAGCATAGTGTCACTTAAGTCACGGACGAGCGTGATGTTTTTTGCGTGGTCTTCTTTGGCAATAATCTTGTCCATCACCTCAACGCCACGTGTTGAACCGATCCGGCAAGGTGTACATTTACCGCATGACTCCACCGCGCAGAACTCAAAGGCGTAACGTGCCATTTTTGCCATGTCTACAGTGTCATCAAATGCCACGATTCCGCCATGACCTAACACCGCCCAGATCTCTGAAAACTTCTCATAATCTAGTGGCGTATCGAATTGAGACTCTGGCAAATAAGCGCCTAGTGGACCACCCACCTGAACTGCGCGAATAGGCTTGCCTGAAGCTGAACCGCCGCCAAAATCATAAAGTAATTCACGAAGTGTCACGCCAAAGGCTTTTTCAACCAATCCACATTGCTTGATATTCCCTGCCAACTGAATAGGCAATGTGCCGCGTGAGCGACCCATGCCGAAATCTTGATAGAATTGACCACCCTTATCTAACACGATAGGCACAGTGGCTAATGAAATGACATTATTCACAACCGTTGGCTTACCAAACAAACCTTCAATCGCAGGAAGTGGTGGTTTGAAACGCACCAAACCGCGCTTACCCTCCAAGCTTTCGAGTAGTGAAGTTTCCTCACCACACACGTAAGCACCAGCTGCCCTGCGCACTTCTAAATGGAATTGCTTGCCGCTGCCACAAATATCATCACCCAAATAGCCCGCTTGGTAAGCGTTCGAAATTGCTTCGTTGAGCGTCACCAATGCATCCGGATATTCTGAACGTAAGTAGATATAGCCTTGCGTTGCTCCAACCGCGAGGCCTGCGATCGTCATGCCCTCAACTAGCACGAGCGGATCGCCTTCCATAATCATGCGGTCCGAATAAGTGCCTGAGTCGCCTTCATCGGCATTACATACAATGTATTTTTGGTCTGCGGGTGCATTGAGCACTGTGTTCCACTTAATCCCTGTTGGGAAAGCCGCGCCGCCACGACCACGCAAACCTGAATCTGTCACTTCTTTAACGATCTCTGCGCCAGACATAGCCAAAGCATTTTTTAAGCCCTTGTAGCCATCATGCGCTACATAGTCTTCTAAAGAGACCGGATCCGTAATACCGACACGTGCAAAGGTTAAACGCTCTTGTTTTTTGAGCCATTCCATTTCGTCAGTCAACCCAAGGTTAAGTGGGTGTGCTTCGCCATTGATAAAGTCGGCATCAAATAAACTAGCTACATCTTTAGGCATCACAGGACCATAAGCAACACGGCCTTTGCTAGTTGCCACTTCCACCATGGTTTCTAACCAGAATAAGCCGCGAGAGCCGTTGCGAACTAAATTTATTTCAATACCGCGCTTAACCGCTTCAGCTTGAATGTTGGCTGCCACTTTATTTGCGCCCAATGAAAGCGCGCTGGAGTCTCTAGGGACATAAATCTTAATCGCCATTAAGCTGCCCTCGCTTCCGCAATAATTTCATTCACACGGTCAATATCCACACGCCCACAAACCTGGTCATCAATAGACGCCGCTGGGGAACAAGCACAGTTACCCAAGCAGTAAATGGGCTCTAGCGTAATTGCGCCATCTGAAGTTGTTTGGTGGTAATCCACCCCTAGGGTTTTCTTCACATAAATTTCTAAAGCTTCAGAACCCATTGCTTGACAAGATTCAGCACGGCAAATTTGGAGAATATGCTTACCAGGCGCATGCGTGCGGAAATGATGATAAAACGTTACCACCCCATGTATTTCTGCCACAGATAAATTCAAGGCTTTAGCAATAGGCGAATAACTACTTTCCGGCACATAGCCAACATCATCCTGAATCGCATGAAGCAATGGCATTAAGGCGCCCGGCACATTGATATGAGCTTGGATATGTTTATCAATACTCACTAAAATTTCCTCTACCACAACTTCTCTCCAAGACTTAAGTTTTGCAAAATGACGATAATATGACGTGCTTTATCGCTAAAAGTTACAAATTGTTGATAATATTGTATCAATCATTCAGTCGCTTGTGTTCAGTATTGGCGCGGAAAAACCATAAATCCTGATAAAAACAGTCCACTTTATCAATGAGGGGTAATGACAATAACTTGAAAATTCATTTTCCTTTGAGCCATGCATGAAAAATCTCATTTTAAAAAACTCACAGGGGCTTCATTTTCTCCAAATTAAGAGTAAAGTTATAAGTGTTAATTAAGTAACATGGCAACCATAAATTAATTTAAAAATACCACGGAGATAATGATAATGAGCTTAGAACTACTTAAAGGCATGGGCGTCACAATCCCATTCAAAGCAAAATACGATAACTTTATTGGCGGCAAATGGGTAGCACCTGTTAGCGGTGAATATTTCGACGTTATCACCCCAATTACTGGTTTACCCTATACTAAAGCAGCACGCTCAGGGGCTGCTGACGTTGAATTAGCTTTGGATGCCGCGCATGCAGCCGCTGATAAATGGGGCAAAACCTCAGTGCAAGAGCGCGCTAATATGTTGCTTAAAATCGCTGACCGTATGGAAGCAAACCTTCAATTATTAGCCACTGCTGAAACAATCGACAACGGCAAACCAATTCGCGAAACAGTCAATGCTGACATCCCATTAGCCATCGACCATTTCCGCTACTTTGCTGGTTGCTTACGCGCGCAAGAAGGCACGCTGAGTGAGATCGACGACACCATGGTTGCTTACCACTTCCACGAACCACTGGGTGTGATTGGGCAAATCATCCCTTGGAACTTCCCGATTCTTATGGCTGCATGGAAACTTGCACCTGCGGTCGCTGCTGGCAACTGTGTTGTGATGAAACCAGCTGAATTCACACCTATCAGCATCATGATTTTGATGGAGTTAATTGCTGACATCGTGCCACCAGGTGTGATGAATGTTGTGAACGGTTACGGTCGTGAAGTTGGCGCGCCACTTGCTAACAGCCGCCGTATAGCAAAAATCGCCTTTACTGGCTCTACAGCCACTGGCCGCATCATTGCACAAGCTGCTGCTGGCAACTTAATTCCTGCAACACTAGAGTTAGGTGGCAAATCACCTAACGTCTTCTTTGAAGATATCGCATCAGCGGATGATGACTTCTTTGATAAAGCAGTTGAAGGCTTAGTATTGTTTGCATTCAACCAAGGTGAAGTGTGTACATGTCCATCACGTGCATTGATCCAAGAATCTGTTTATGACAAATTCATGGAACGTGTATTGCCACGTGTTGCTGCCATCAAACAAGGTAACCCACTTGATCCAAACACAATGCTTGGCGCACAAGCTTCTGCTGACCAATTGAACAAGATCATGTCTTACATGGACATTGGCAAACAAGAGGGTGCTGAATTACTTATCGGTGGGAAACAAAACAAGTTAGGTGGTGATTTGTCACAGGGTTACTACGTTGAGCCAACACTATTTAAAGGCAATAACAAAATGCGCATTTTCCAAGAAGAAATTTTTGGACCAGTGCTTGCTGTCACAACCTTTAAAGATGAAGCTGAAGCTTTGGAAATTGCTAACGACACCATCTTTGGTTTAGGTTCTGGCGTTTGGAGTCGTGACGGCAACCGTGCATACCGCATGGGTCGTGGCATCAAGGCTGGCCGCGTTTGGACTAACTGCTACCATGCTTACCCAGCACACGCAGCGTTCGGTGGCTACAAAGAATCAGGTATCGGCCGTGAAACACACAAAATGATGCTTGATCACTACCAACAAACTAAAAACTTGTTAGTAAGCTACAGCCCTAAAAAGCTAGGCTTCTTCTAATCAAAAGGAATTAATTCCATATTGAATTAGTCTAACAATAAAGCTAGTATAAAGAGGCGGTTATTTACCGCCTCTTTTTTTATCTGTGATGGAGTGCATGATGGCTGAACGTATTTCTGGAACCCCTTCTGCAATTGCGCTAATTCGCCAATTAAGCGCGCAACATGGTCCAATTATCTTTTTTCAATCAGGCGGATGCTGTGAAGGAAGTGGCCCAATGTGCATGCCAGCCAATGAATTCCGCAAGACCCCATCAGATGTCAAAGTGGGTGAAGTAGATGGTGCACCGTTCTATATGGGCCACAGCCACTTTCAATTTTCAGAGAACACACACACTATCCTTGATGCAATGGATGCCTCTAGTGGCTCATTCTCACTCGATTGCGGCACAGGCAAAGCCTTTATCACTAAAGGTCGTTTATTTACGGATGAAGAATTAAAAGACTTGCCCCCTGTTGAGATAGGTTAAGGAATCTAAGTCAGCATTTTTTTGGGTGTTTTAAACTTGAACTTTAACCTTTCAGGCGTATCATAGGGATATGAAGTCAATTCGTAAATTCATTGCTTTAATGCTGATGCTTTGGACACCACTCTTTTTTACTGGTGCAACTTATGCTGCCACACAAATGGAGCTGACCAACGCAATCACGCATACGCTTGCTCAAAAAACCCATACTTGTCATCAAGCAAATACCGGAACTGCGCATCCCCAAGATTCGCAACACGCAACTGGTGACTCACATTGCCAGCACTGCAGCTTCTGTGCTAGTTTTGCAGCCCCCTTGAATGAAATCAGCACCCAAGTGATTCCTCAACCACCCTCATTATTTTTCAAAGCAATGTGGGCTTCCTCTACACACAACATCACCCCAAACCATAGACCTCCGATTGATGCCTAAGGCATCGTAATTTTTTAAATTATTTTCGGAGGCATCATGCTTGCAAAACTATCTTTTGCATTCTTGCTATTGGTCACATTACCAGCACAAGCAGCTGCGCTAATGGGATTCAAAGATAGCGCAATGTTTATGAGTGAGTTCTCGAAAGACAGAAAAGAACTCATGCTGAACTATTCTCCCGCAGTGGGTCACGCCTTTGGCGTTGAAACCATGTGGATGAGAGGAGAGAAGCATACTAATCTCATTACCAATATCAATTACACAGGGCTCATCAAGCGCTGGAATATGCCTAGCGGTCAGGCCAACTTATGGTTCATGACAGGCATAGGCGAAGCGTCTGGGGACTCGAGTGGATTTTCTTATTCACCCAGTGTTCAATTTGATTATGAAACCACGCGACTCTATTTTTTGGCAAAAGCCAGAATGGTGCGCGCGCCCCATATTCAATATGACACCTACAGCGTTCAAGGTGGCTTTTCTTTCTACGAAACCAGTTTTGAGCAAACTCAGCCTTGGTTTGTGTTGGAAGCACGGACAACAGAGGGCATGGCAATGCGGAATGAAATCACGCCTGCGCTTAGGCTGATTAATCAACACTACTTTCTTGAGTTGGGGGTTACCAACCCATGGGATAGCGAGTCACGCACTCCCAGACTCAATGTAATGCTTACTTTTTAAACCTTAATATTTAATGAAGGAATCATCATGAAAAAACTATTTGTTATCGCAGTATTAGCTATTTTTACCAATACAGCATTCGCTGCAACCTCTATCCACGCCGAAGTAAAAGGCATGGTGTGTGCCTTTTGCGCAAAAGGCATTAATAAAAAATTGCGGGAGGTCGAGGCTACTCAAGATGTTTGGGTGGACTTAAAAAACCGGATGGTAGTGGTTGAACTTAAAGACCAAAAAACCATGAGCCTAGAAGCCTTTACCAAGTTAATTAAAGACGCGGGCTATGATGTCGCAAGTGCTGAATATATTAACAAGTCGCTGGTTGAAATTAAGGCGGATCATACCCATATGAAAGAAGTGAAGTAATGCGTTCAAATTCACCGATGTTATCAATGAGGAAAATGCTGGCAGTCAATTGGCTGATACTTTTTACCAGTAGCGCAACGCTAATTTGCTGTGCTATCCCGGCATTGTTAGTGAGTTTGGGTTTGGGTGCGGTGATGATTGGCCTGGTGAGCAATGTGCCGCAACTGATTTGGATTAGCGAGCATAAGCCGCTTGTGTTCGGTATTGCGGCTTTTTTACTGGTGCTGGCGGGACTAATGCAGTGGCGTTCCTCAAAGCTAGCATGCCCTGCAGATATAAAACTGGCGGAAGCCTGTGCGCGAGCAAGAAAGATGTCTAATAGAATATATGGCATTTCTCTGCTAGCGTTTGGAGTAGGCGCTTGGTTCGCTTTTGTGGCCCCTTATTGGATAGACTAAGCCAATGGTGCCAATAAAAGTTTGTGGTCAATGTTTTTTAACGTTAGGAGAAAATCATGCATGAAGTTTTTTATGGATCAATGCCGCTGCAAGCGATTGGCATATGCATCTTAATGAATGTTGCCTTAGTGTTATCCATTGCCGCGTTAATTAAATACCTCATTAAAGGCAAATGTGCTTGCGGTTGCAAATGCGGCTGTGCTTGTTGTAATCAAAAGCCAGAAGGCGCTAGCGCTGATGCTAAATCATGTTGTAAATAAACAACCCTAGATGTACAAAAGGCTCAGAGTTTTTTCTGAGCCTTTTTCTTTAACTTGCAAAAACTAAAGCTTATTCGTCACCGCCACCCATGTTCGGTGTTGCAGTGATTTTATGAATCGCCAAATCAGCACCCATATATTCATCTTCAACATCCATACGGATACCGACCAGCTTTTTAATTAAGCCGTACACAGCAAAGCCACCAACCAAAGCAATTGTTACCCCCAAGCCTGTTCCAATCAGTTGTGACATGAAGCTTACAGTGCCCATGCCACCTAAAGCTTTGGCGCCGAAGATGCCGGCAGCAATCCCGCCCCAAGCACCGCATAAACCGTGCAATGGCCAAACACCTAGCACGTCATCAATCTTCCAACGGTTTTGCGTCAGCATAAATGCCCAAACAAACAAAGTGCCAGCCACAGCACCTGTGACTAAAGCACCTAATGGATGCATCACATCAGAACCCGCACAAACCGCAACCAAACCCGCCAATGGACCATTATGCACAAAGCCAGGGTCGTTTTTACCCATCACCAATGCAGCAATGGTGCCACCAACAAGCGCCATTAAAGAATTCATTGCCACAAGACCGGTCACACCACTTAAGGTTTGTGCGGACATTACGTTAAAGCCAAACCAGCCCACGGTAAGAATCCATGCACCTAATGCCAAGAACGGAATATTTGAAGGGGGATAAGCATGCAAGCGACCATCTTTACTGTATCGACCATGGCGTGCGCCCAATAAAATCACAGCGCCTAAAGCAATCCAACCACCCATCGCATGCACCACAACGGAGCCTGCAAAATCATGAAATTCAAAACCAAAAGTCGCTTTGAGCCAGTCTTGAATACCGTAATGATGGTTCCAAGCAATGCCTTCAAAAAAAGGATAAACCAAGCCAACTAATAAGAATGTTGCCGCTAACTGAGGATTAAACTTTGCGCGCTCTGCAATACCGCCAGAGACAATCGCAGGAATCGCAGCAGCAAACGTCAGCAAGAAGAAGAACTTCACGAGGTCATAACCATTTTTGGCGGCAAGCACATCCGCGCCTTGAAAAAAACTCACCCCATACGCAACGCCGTAACCAATAAAGAAGTAGGCAATAGTCGAGATAGAGAAATCCACCATGATTTTGACCAAAGCATTCACTTGGTTTTTACGGCGAACCGTACCTACTTCCAAGAATGCAAAACCTGCATGCATTGCCAAGACCATAATGGCGCCTAATAAAACAAATAAAACATCACTCGCCGATTGAAGCGCTTCCATACTCTCATCCTCGTTTAAATTTTTTTAATTATTTTTTTAAGTCTGACCTCATAGGGTCTGCCTAAAATTATTCCAGTACTGTAGCAAAAACTAAGCCAGATTTTTTAATTGATTGTTTACAAGCGTTTTTTGCATCTAACAAACCAAAACGTTTGCACCAACATGATGCAGCTAGAAGTGCAGTGCACTATTTTTGTGCGGAACAGCCATGTTTGATTTAGGCATGACGAAAACATCAACTTTGATTAAACTCTAAAGATATTGAACACAAAAAGACATTGCCTTGGAAAATCTACTACTCATTAGCATTATTCTGCTCGCTTGGTTTTGGTTAGATAGCATTTCTGCGAGGGATGCCGCTATTACAAAAGGCCATGACCTCACACATCGCACCAATTTACAGCTTTTAGATGAAAGTGTCGCATGCGTGCGCTTACGTTTAGGGCGCAACGTCAAGGGCCATGTGCAAATCTTGCGTACTTATGAGTTTGACGTGAGTGCCAATGGTGGTGACCGCATGCATTGCCACCTAGTCCTTCTGGGGCGAGATTTGCAGTCTTGGTATATTCCGCCTTACCTGCAGGCGGTTCATTAAAAGCTGGGTAAACATGATAGGTCGTTTCGCCCCCTCACCCACCGGCCCGCTTCATTTTGGCTCGCTATTAGCAGCGCTCGCTAGCTATTGCGAGGCCAAGTCTCAAGGCGGACGATGGCTAGTCCGAATGGAAGACCTCGATAAACCTCGCGAAATGGCAGGTGCAGCCAACCATATTCTGTGCACCCTAGAAAGCTTTGGGTTTGAGTGGGATGGCGAAGTCGTTTACCAATCTCAGCGAACTCCTCTTTATCAAGAGGCGCTAGGCCAACTCAAAGCAAAATCACTAATTTACAACTGCGACTGCTCACGCAAAGAAATCGCTGATAGCGCCCAGCAGGGCATTGATGGCCTTGTTTATCCTGGCACATGCAGGCATAAAACCGCCATTAAAAGCCCACACGCCAGCCGCTTAATTGTTGATTCAAACCCAATTAGCTTTCAAGACGCAATTCAAGGCCAGATTCAACAAAACCTAGCACATTCAGTAGGCGATTTTGTCCTCAAACGTGCCGATGGCTTATGCGCCTATCAACTCGCCGTCGTGGTGGATGATGTTGAGCAAGGCATCAGCCACATTGTGCGAGGCGTTGATTTGCTAGATTCCACACCGCGCCAAATTTACCTGCAACAATTGCTCGGCCATCCAACGCTGCAATATGCGCACATCCCCGTTGCCAGCAACGCGGCTCGCGAAAAGCTCAGTAAACAAACCCTAGCGCCAGCTATTGATGCTGCACAAGCCTCAACATTACTCACGCAAGCACTTAACTTTTTAGGGCAACAAGCACCAAAAGATTTAACTTCACACAGTGCAAATGACATTTTGCAATGGGCCAAACAACATTGGGCTATCAATAAAGTCGCACGGCAACGCAGCATCGTTTTATCTTAGTGCAGGGACGTTGTCATGATAAAATGCCGCGCATGACGACATTCAAAAACACCGCACTCTCAAACGATCAACTCCACCGCTTTGTGTTTGATAACACCCCTATTCGCGGGAACACAGTTCGTTTACAAGAAACATACAACACCGCACTTCAGCATATAGATTATCCACCGCTTTTAAAAAATGCTTTAGGTGAACTCATGGCAGCCGCCGCGCTTTTAGCCGCCACCCTTAAACTAGAAAATGGTGCACTCGTTTTACAGATTCAAGGTAAAGGCCCATTGAATTTATTAGTAGTGGAGTGCAGTGCATCGCTTGAAATGCGTGCCACAGCAAAATGGCAAGGCGAAATTGGCAATCAGAGTTTCAACGAACTCGTCGGTGAAGGTCACTTTGTGATTACCCTAGATCCAAAAGATGGCGGCCAAACCTATCAAGGCATTGTGCCGATTGAGGGCGATAGTATTAGCGAAATCTTGCAAAACTATATGGAACGTTCAGAGCAAATTGAAACGCGCATTTGGTTAGCCTGCGACCAACAATCTGCTGCTGGTATGCTCTTGCAAAAGCTGCCTGACTTACCAGAGCAAGATGCCGATGCTTGGGCAAGAACAAGCTTTTTAGCTGAGACTATTACTGATGAAGAATTGATTACACTTCCAGCTGAAACTCTACTAACACGACTATTCCACGAAGAAGATGTGCGCTTATTTGACCCGAGCAATATCTGCTTCCGTTGCTCTTGCTCACGCAAAAACGTCAGTAACATGCTCAAAATGCTTGGGGCTACAGAAGTCGATAGCATCATTGAAGAGCGCGGCGAGATAGAAGTGAATTGCGACTTTTGTAATGCGGCTTACGTGTTTGACAAGGTGGATGCAGAGCAGCTTTTTGCGGCAGATATTACGCAGCCCGTTTCAAAAACGAAACACTAATTAAATCGTCTGCCTAACCCGCTCAAACAAGCAAATCGATGCCGCTGCTGCGGCATTAAGCGACTCAACACCTTCAGCAATCGGAATGGTAACATGATGGCTAGCAGCCTTTTGCATCGCGCCGCTCAGGCCGTTGCCTTCATTACCAATCACGATTGCGGTTGGGCCGGTTAAATCCAAGTTATAAATAGAATCGCCACGCAAAGTAGTAGCTAATACTTGCCCTTCAAAGTTACTTGCCAAGCCCACTAAATCCGCACGCTCAACAATCGGCAAAGTAAACTGAGCCCCCTGCCCGCCTCGTAATGCTTTAGGTGACCAAGCTTCAGTACAACCCTCTGATAGATAAACCGCATCCACGCCAGCTGCCACAGCAGTGCGGAGCATACTACCCAAATTACCTGGGTCTTGAATGTCTTCTAACATCAATACGAAGTTAAGCGCTTCTGGCGGCGCAACGGTTGGCGTTTTCACCAAAGCCAAAATGCCCGTTGGGCTTGCCACTGGCGCCAGTTCTTGGAACATTAACGTTGGAAACATCACGGTCGGCACATCAACCAATTGCTGAATAAGGTGCGATACCTCAGCCGTGCTTTGACCCTCAGCAATAATCAGTAAACGCGGCTCACCAAACATCTCAAGATACGTCTCCACTAAATGGGCACCATCAAGCAAAGTTTCGCCCAATTTGCGACGTTCACGTGAGGAGTCAGCCAATTTTTTAAGCTGCTTAAACTGGCTGTTATCGCGTGAAATAATGTGTTTGAATGTCATAGATTTTTGCATAAACTTAATCGTTGTGGCATTTTAACTTAAACTGCTGTGATTCATTGTATTCAAAGACCATACACATCATGATTAAACTATACGGCTTTCCACAAACGCGCTCTTCTCGCGTTGCTTGGGCTTTGGAAGAAGCTGGTGCAAAGTATGAATACGAACTCGTTAATTTAAGGGCGGGCGAACACAAACAGCCTGCGTTTTTAGCAATTAATCCTTTCGGGAAAATCCCAACCTTGGTGGATGATGGTCATGCGATGAGCGAATCAGCTGCCATCTGCACCTACATTGCAGAAAAGTTTCCAGCCGCTAAACTGATCCCAAGCGATGTAAAAGCGCGAGCTGAATATTTTCAATGGCTATTCTTTGTGGTGTCCGAGTTAGAAGTGCATTTATGGACCGCTGCCAAACATCATAGGCTATTGCCTGAAGATAAAAAGGTGCCCGCAGTGGTGAGTACAAGTTTTTGGGAATTTGAAAAAGCTTTTGCTGTGTTAAGTGCACATTTAAAAGACCACCAATACATCGCTGGCGACCAATTTAGTGCGGCAGATATTGTTTGCGTATCAGTCTTACATTGGGCGCATCACGTCAAAGTGAATCTCGACGAAGCCTTACTCAATTATATGAATAAACATTCAGAACGCCCAGCCCTCGCTCGCTCTAGAAAATGTGAAGCTGACGCCAACTAACTCTCCATTAAGGAAACAAGCAATGAACGATAAAGAATTAGTGGCGATTGAAGCCGCCAAGCGCGTAAAAAATGGCATGGTAGTAGGTCTAGGCACAGGATCAACTGCCAATTACTTTATTGAGCACCTCGCCAAACGACAAGCCGAAGAAGGCCTCAACATCAGCACAGTGGCAAGCTCAACGATTAGTGCAATGAAAGCGGAAAGTTGTGGACTAAAAGTCGTTTCTATTGCGCAGTTAAAACGCATCGATTTATATGTCGATGGTGCGGATGAGATCACCCCCAACTTAAGCCTGCTAAAGGGACGTGGGCAAGATTTAGTGATGGAAAAGCTACTCGCTAAAGCCGCAGATCAATTCATTGTCGTGGCCGACAAGAGCAAGCTAGTCAGCCGTATTGGTGAAAAGTTCATCATTCCGATTGAAGTCATCCCCAGCGCATGGCAAATGGTTAAACACCAATTAGAAAAGCAAGGCGCACAAGGTGATATTCGTCTCAATGCTGGTAAAGACAATGTGGTCATCAGTGCTCATGGCAGCTACGTGTTGGACATGCAATTCCCTGTAAAAATAAACGATGAAGCGCTCAACAACCTACTTAACAACACGCCTGGGATTGTGGAACACGGTGTATTTTATGGTATCGCCAGCCAAGTGCTGATTGCAGATAACGGCATTATTGAAGTAATGGGCGCTTAAAAGCCTCTATAATGCCGCCATGTCTAAAAAAATATCCATTGAACGTGTTTTACACTCCCAAGGCTTTGGCTCACGTAAAGCTTGCCGCATCTTAGTCAGACACGACGCCGTCACCGTTAATGGTGAACATTGCGACGACCCATTTGCAGAATTTTCTACCGAAAACTTGCACTTCACGGTGGAGGGTGAACCTTGGCAATATCGTGAGCAAGCATATCTAATGCTCAACAAACCAGCGCATTACGAATGCTCACACAAGACCCTGCATCACCCATCGGTTTACAGCTTACTCCCCCACTCATTGGTGGAGCGCGATGTGCAATGTATCGGCCGCTTGGATGAAGACACCACAGGCTTAATTTTACTATCTGACGATGGCCACTTTATTCATAGATTGAGTTCGCCAAAATGGAAAGTGCCAAAAATTTATGAAGTGCATTGCAAACACCCAGTTGACGAAGCACAAATCAAAAACCTACTCGATGGCGTGCAGCTGATAGATGAACCAGCACCCATTTCCGCGATCGCTTGCGAGCAAATCAGCAGCCACATCCTCCACATGACCTTGGCTGAAGGTAAATATCACCAAGTCAAACGCATGGTTGCCGCAAATAGTAACCGGGTAGAAGCGCTTAAACGTATCAAAATTGGCGAAGTTACGCTACCAAAAGACCTTGCTGAAGGTGAATGGCGCTGGCTGACGACTGAAGAGTTACACTTACTCACACATACTGAAAAGATTTAATTACTAGCTAATCCCGCAATACTCCGTATAATCCAATCTTCCCTGTGCCATACCAATCAGCACAGCGGCCTAAAGGCGCCATGCGCCAACACTTTTATCTCTTATTTGTTAGTCTTGATTGGTGTTGTCTTAAGGGCAACAGACCACTTATAAATCTCCTTTAAGGAATTTACATTGTCATCAGAAGTTACTAAAGCTGGCCCAAATTTTAATGATTTAGGCTTAGCAGAACCTATTCTCCGCGCCATTAACGACGCGGGTTACACCACCCCAACCCCAATTCAAGCGCAAGCGATTCCACAAGTCCTCACAGGCGGTGATTTACTTGCTGGCGCACAAACAGGCACAGGCAAAACCGCTGGTTTTACGTTGCCGATTTTGCATATCCTTAGCCAAAAGACGGTGGCTGATTTAGGCAAAGGCCGCCCGCGTTGCTTAATGCTAACGCCAACGCGTGAGCTTGCCGCGCAAATTGAAGAGTCTGTTAAAACTTACGGTAAGTATTTATCGCTTACTTCAACGGTCATTTTTGGGGGAGTGAATATCAACCCGCAAATGTCGCGCTTAAGAAAACCACTCGATATCTTAGTTGCTACGCCAGGCCGCTTACTCGACCTCGCTAACCAAAAAGCCGTGGATTTATCAGGCGTTGAAATTTTAGTGTTGGACGAAGCCGACCGTATGCTGGACATGGGTTTCATTCGCGATATTAAAAAGATCTTGGCTTTATTGCCTAAAGCACGCCAAAACTTACTGTTTTCAGCCACGTTCTCTGATGAGATTAAAGCACTAGCGGATGGTCTGCTCAATAATCCTGGCTTTGTAGAAGTCGCACGTCGCAATACCGCTTCTGAATTGGTTGAGCAAACCGTTCATATGATTAGCCAAAGCTTTAAGCGCGAGCTAGTGAGTCATTTGGTTAAACACAACGACTGGCAACAAGTACTTATCTTTACCCGCACCAAGCACGGCGCTAACCGCTTAGCTGAAAAGCTCATTAAAGATGGCATTGAAGCCGCAGCGATTCACGGCAACAAAAGCCAAGGAGCCCGCACCAAGGCATTAGCGCAATTTAAAGATGGTACTGTGCGCGTTTTAGTGGCAACCGACATTGCTGCACGTGGTTTGGACATTGACCAATTGCCGCAAGTGATTAACTTTGAACTCCCTAATGTGCCTGAAGACTACGTTCACCGCATTGGTAGAACTGGTCGCGCAGGTAGCAGTGGCGCGGCGGTTTCATTAGTAGACCGTGAAGAGTTGAGCCTCCTAAAAGATATCGAAAAGCTGATTAAACGTGAGATTCCAAAAGTGCCTGCAGATGGTTGGGTTCAGCCAGATAAAGCGGAACCAGAAGCACCACGTGCACCAAGACCACAACAACGTCGCCCACAAAACTCAGGCGCAAAACCTTCACAAGGTAAGCCTCAGCATAACCGCAACAAGCCGCAAGGTCAGCGGACGGATAAAGCGCCAAGTGATGGCAATAGAGGCGGACTAGATAATCAATCTTCGCAAAACCAATCTTCTAAAAATATGTCAGAGGCGGCAAGACACCAAGCGATGCCGCAACCTGCTTTATTTGCGCCTAAGCCACAAAATAGAGGCCCAAATCCAAATGCAGGACGCAATACCAATACTAGCCGTAACAATGGTGGCAGTCGTGGCGGGCATACTGGCGGTGGTGGACGTGGTCGTTAATTAATAAGGAAAAGTCATGATGAAAAAACTTTTATTATTTCTTTGTTTGGTGCTGCTTGCCTGCACGGGCGATGATGCCAAGTACAAAGCAATTACAGGCTTTGAAGCAGAAAAATACTTAGGCACTTGGTATGAAATCGCTCGCTTAGACCACAGCTTTGAACGTGGACTAGATAAGGTTTATGCAGAATATAGCCTGCGTGAAGATGGCGGCATGAAGGTAATCAACCATGGCTTTGATACCAAAAAACAAAAATGGAACGAAGCTGTCGGTAAAGCTTATTTTGTCGAAACACCGGATGTTGGCAGGTTAAAAGTGTCATTTTTTGGGCCATTTTATGGGGCATATACGATTGTCGAGTTGGACAAAACATCCTATAGCTATGCGCTAGTGACAGGCGGCGATGATTATTTATGGATACTCTCTCGCACGCCGCAAATGTCATACATTGTAAAACAGCAGTTGATTGCTAAAGCAAAAGCACTAGGCTTTGAAACCGACAAATTAATTTATCCGAACCAATAGCCAAAAATGCCAGCCATTAAAAAAGCGCAGTTAATTTATGACTGCGCTTTTTTATATGCACCATTTACAGCTTTATTTGACTGGCGTTACCACAAAGCCAGATGCACGCAAGCGACCTAAAATACCGCCATCGCCTGCAAGGTGAGAAGCGCCTACTGCAGCAAAAACCGCTTTGTCTTTAGCTTCTGATACCAAACCCTCAGCCATGCCCGCATTACGTTCATCAATCAGCTTAACACGCATATTTTCCCAAACGGCTTTGGGCAACATGCCGCCTGTAATTTTGTCATCTAGCTCGATGATTTTCTTTAAATCGCCAGATTGATAAGTCTTCAGTAGCTTTTCATAATCACGCTCTTTAGTTTTTTGGCTGCGCTTTAGCACAGCACGTAGCATCACCATTTGGTCATTCATGCTCACACTATCAAGCACTGAAAAATGCTCGCTAGTCTTTTCTAAACCCACAATACGCTTGAACTGCTCTTCAGCTTTTGCCATCAACAGTTCATCCATTGAATAAAGCGCTTTAGGCTTTGGCAAGTCAAAAATAACAGCAAGCAACCAAGGCTTCATACGCATGGCTGCTTCAATATGCATAGAATGAAAATTAGCCAACTCACGCACTTGGTCAAACTCTTTTTCTGTCATCATTTCTGAAACAGTGCCTTGCTTCATCATAAAAATTGAAGGATCACGCGGGGGTAAGGTTTCCATCATAAAAGCTTCGCTTTGATTAAAAGCCTCTAGAATTTTGGGTGAAAACTCAGTCACACGCTGATCATCGGTGTGGATCGTGCCAAGTAAATAACTGACTTTACCGCTTGGTGCTTCTAGTTTCCAGAGGAGGCCGTTATCAGCCGCTAGTGCAATTTGGGAGGCGGCAAAAAGAATAACCGCGAATGAGACGTTAGAGAATAATGAACGCACGGCTTAGCCTTTAATCATAAAATGTAAAATTGAGACAAACGCCAAGCGCTCGGGTTCAATTTTGGAGGATTAACGAGAACGTCGGAAAGGCTTACCTATTTCGAGCATTTTACCCTTGGCATTTAAAGGCACTGCGGCTGGTGATGCTATAAGACGTTTTTTGCTGGCCACTTGCACAGGGCGTGGTGGTGTTTTATCCAGCGGTTGCCAAGCAGGGATCAAGCAGTGTTTACCATTGCCTATTAAATCCGCACGCCCCATATTATTGAGCGCTTCACGAAGTAGCGGCCAGTTTTTTGGGTCATGGTAGCGAATAAAGGCTTTGTGCAAACGGCGCACCCCACCTGCTTTAGGAATAGGTACTTCTTCACTATCATCCGTGACTTTACGCAGTGGATTTTTACCTGAATGGTACATGGCCGTTGCCATTGCCATTGGCGTTGGCGTAAAGGTTTGTACTTGATCTAACCTAAAATCATATTTCTTGAGCCAAAGCGCAAGATTCATCATATCTTCATCAGTCGTGCCAGGATGCGCTGCAATGAAATAGGGAATCAAATATTGCTTTTTGCCCGCCTCTTTTGAGAAGCGCTCAAACATCTCTTTAAACTTATCGTAAGCGCCCATGCCAGGCTTCATCATTTTAGAAAGCACATTCTCTTCAGAATGTTCAGGTGCAATCTTTAAGTAGCCACCCACATGGTTTTGCACTAGCTCTTTCACATACTCGGGCGAAGTGACCGCCAAGTCGTATCGCAGGCCAGATCCAATGAGAATCTTTTTTATGCCCTTAAGGTTACGTGCTTTGCGATAAAGCTGAATCAATGCCGAATGGTCGGTATTGAGATTTTCACAGATACCCGGGTAAACACAAGATAACTTACGGCAGGATTTTTCAATTTCAACTGACTTACACGCCATGCGGTACATATTGGCCGTTGGCCCGCCAAGGTCTGAAATCACACCTGTAAAGCCATCGACCTTATCGCGAATTTCTTCTACTTCTTTTAAAATACTTTCTTCAGAGCGGCTTTGAATAATGCGGCCTTCATGCTCGGTAATCGAACAAAAAGTACAACCGCCGAAACAGCCACGCATAATGTTTACCGAGAAGCGAATCATCTCCCAAGCTGGGATTTTGGCATCGCCATAAGCGGGATGCGGCCTACGTGCATAAGGCAAATCGTAAACGTAATCCATCTCTTTGGTGGTGAGTGGGATTGGTGGTGCATTGAGCCACACTTCGCGGTCACCATGCTTTTGAATAAGCGCTCGGGCATTACCTGGGTTGGCTTCTAAATGCAACACACGAGATGCGTGCGCATAAAGCACAGGATCTTTTGCTACTTCCTCAAAGCTTGGTAGACGCACCACTTGAAAAGCGCGATCTGCCTTGGGCTTACGAACAATCTGCACTACTTGCGCGCCTTCAGGCAAGGCGACTTCGTCTTTTTTAGCTTCAGTTTCGCAGCTAGTGCCCGCACCCATTTTCATTTCATAAGGATCAATCTGGGCTTCTACTTTACCGGGACGATCTAGATTAGTTGAAGCGACCTCTTGCCAACCTTCTGGGATTTTTTTACGTAAAAAAGCAGTGCCACGAATATCGGTAATATCAGCAACATTTTCGCCTTTACCCAAACGGTGGCTAAGCTCAAGCAAAGCACGCTCAGCGTTGCCATATAGCAAAATATCGGCCTTGGAGTCCACCAGCACAGAGCGTCTGACTTTATCAGACCAATAATCGTAATGCGCAATACGGCGTAAACTCGCCTCGATGCTACCAATCACCAAAGGCACATCTGGGTAAGCTTCACGGCAACGCTGCGTATAAACCAGCACGGCGCGGTCTGGGCGCTTGCCAGCTACAGCATCAGGTGTATAAGCATCGTCAGAGCGTATCTTGCGGTCAGCGGTATAGCGGTTCACCATGCTATCCATATTGCCCGCGGTAATCCCAAAATAAAGATTAGGCTTACCTAAAGCTTTAAACGCCTCAGCATCTGACCAATCAGGCTGGGCAATGATCCCCACACGAAAACCTTGCGATTCAAGCAATCGACCAACTAGCGCCATACCAAAACTAGGGTGGTCAATATACGCGTCTCCCGTGATCAAAATAATGTCGCAGCTATCCCATCCCAAATCATCCATCTCTTCACGAGACATCGGCAACATTTTGGACGTGCCAAAACGCTTAGCCCAATAAGGACGGTACTGAGTGATAGGCTTTACGGTTGGAATGGTGTTGATTTGCATAAGTTGAGTATTTTACTCTGGATTGGCTATTTTTTAAAATCTAATGCGTTTTAGTGCTAGCTGTGCGAACAACGTTCGCCAAATCATCCCAATTGCCGTCTGCTTTTGGTGCGTATTGCATAATATCAGCGCGTGTCGCGGCAAACTGACCTTCGTACCATAGTGGCACATAAGGCAACTGCTGATGAATAGTGTTGGTTGCTGCTTGCCAATCTTGTTTGGCTAACAAGGCATCTAAAGTGGCATCGCTAAAACGGCCACGGTTAAAGCCCCTTGGCGGGGCGTTATCTGAGCCAAATGATTTTGCATAAATATCAGGGGTGTTGATACCCACCCAAGTGAGGCCAAATAATTGAAAATGGCCGTGTTTCACATCTTCAAAAAACGTGCCCCAATCGAGGCTTTTAATCTCAAGTGCAATGCCTGCCTCTGCCATTTGCGCTTGCATAATGGTGGCAAGGCGAACACGCTGGGCATCGGTAGAGGTTTTGTAAACAAGGTGAAGCGGCAATTGCACGCCTGCTTCTTTAAGTAGCTGTTTAGAAAGCGCCGGGTTGTATGCGTAAGGTGCCAGGCTTTTATTCCCCGCCCAATGCTCTGGCGGCAAGATAGCGCCTGCCTCGCGCGTGCTGCCAATTAGGGCTTGCTGGATAATCTCAGGGCGGTTAATCGCATGGGCAATCGCTTCCCTCACTTTTAGATTCGCCAGCGTTTTATCTTGGAGATTAAAGCCTAGGTAAGAAAAGTTAGCGCCCTTGCTTTCAGTCACTTTGATGTTTGGCTGAACTTTTAGGAAACGCACCAGCTCTGGTGGTAAATCGCCTTGCAGAATATTCACTTCACCGCGCATCAGTTTGAGGATGCGCACGGTGGGGTCTTTCACTTCTAGTAAGGTAATAATTTGGCTATCGGCCATACGCTTTAATTGGAGCGTATTTGTCCAACTTACAAATGCTAGCGGCCCCGTGCCTAATGGATGGTGGCTAAAATCGCGCCCTTGTGCAATCTGACTCACTGGCAAAATGCCAATGATGAGCTTGGCGGGGAAGGCGTTATCGGCTGCTTTTAAGTAAAAATCGAAAGTACTATCATCTAGTATTTGGATGCGGCTGATATTGGCAAACTCAGCTGAAAGCGGAGAGTCTTTAAGCGATAAAAAAGATGCATAGGTCGCTTGAACATCCTTAGCGCTTAATGAAGCGCCATCATGAAAAGTGCGCCCTGTCTTGCCTAACTTAAAGCGGTATTGAGTCGGGCTAATCATCTGCCATGTCGCTAAATCAGCAATAGGTTTTGAGCTAGCATCAAAACCCACCAGCGAGCGATAAAGCAAGCGATTAACGCGGACTGATGAAGCATCAGTAGCATAACGAGGGTCTAAATTAATAGGTGCTTGGGCGATGGCAAATCGGATTTCCTGGCGCTGATCTGCTTCTTGCTTGTGACAAGCACTGAGGCCGAACAACACAAATAGCAAAACGTAGATTTTTTTAAGCATTATTTTAAAAATAGGTTCTTTTAGCGCTGAAATAAGGCGATGGATTCAACATGCGAGGTATGCGGGAACATATTAATCACCCCAGCAGTAACCATGCGATAGCCTTTTTCATTCACCAAAATGCCAGCATCACGCGCTAATGTCGCTGGGTTACAAGAAACATAGACCAAGCGTTCTGGGCCAAAGCTGCCGTCATTAGGCAAAGCACTTACCAATGCCATTGCACCATCGCGTGGGGGATCGATCAGCCATTTATCAAAGCGGCCTAAGCCTTGCAATAACTCAAGTGTCATATCGAATAAATCTGCTTCAGTAAACTCCACTTGGTCAGCAAGCCCGTTTAAAGCCGCACTTTCACGCGCGCGCTTTACTAAAACTTCCAATCCTTCCATGCCCAATACAGTCGCGCCAGAACGCGCAATCGGCAAAGTGAAATTACCCAAACCACAGAAAAAGTCAGCAATCTTTTCGCCTGACTGTGGGGAGAGCAATTGCATCGCACGGCGCAGCATCACTTGATTAATATGCGGATTGACCTGCGTAAACTCAGTGGGATTAAACGGATAAGTTAAATCAAACTCAGGTAATGAATAACTGAGCTTAGCGCCGTCTAATGGGTAGAAAGGCTGAACGGTATCGAGGCCTTTGGTTTGCGTCCACACTTGCACATCAAACTTATCGGCAAAGGCTTTAAACAAAGCTTCATCTTTAGCGTTTGGCGTTTCCATCACACGAAACACCAACACAACAGCGTGCTCACCCACGGCCAATTCAATCTGCGGAATGGCATCTCGGATGCTCATTTGAACAATCATTGCCTGTAGCGGTGTAATCAAAGCGGAAATGCGCGGAGGCAAAACTTCACAGCGACTCATATCCGCCACAAATGGGGTAGACTTTTCATTAAAACCAACTAGCACGCGGTCTTTTTTAGCGACGTACTTCACGCGCAAACGCGCTTTGTGGCGATAGCCCCAAGATGGGCCGTAAATTGGCGGCAATAGACTTTCTGGTTTTACTTTGCCAATGTGGCGCAAATCGTTTTCAAGCAAGCGCTGTTTAGCTGCCACCTGCGCTGAAAAATCTAAATGCTGGAGCGCACAGCCACCACACATCCCAAAGTGAGGACACTTTGGGATGACGCGTAAATTGGAAGCTTTTAAAACTGATTTAACTTCAGCGAACTCATAACTGGACTTGATACGCGTTGATTGATAGGTCACCTTTTCATTAGGCAAGGCGCCACGAATAAATATCGCTTTACCATCTACATGGGCTACGCCACGTCCTTCTTGGTCCAAGGATTCAATCAGGGCAGTACCAATAGGGTTTTCAGATTTGAATTTTTTACGAGAACGCATGACGAATAAACTTTACTACTTATAAAGATGAATAAAAAATACTTAAGATTTCCAAGCCGTCATAAACTCTTGCCAATGGGGCGCTGCGTCTGCATTCAAGGTATCGCGCACCAATGCAATCTCGCGTTCATAAGCTGCTTGGTTTAGCTGACCGCGCATCAGTTGGAAGCGCAGATATACAAGGTAGGTATTCACCACATCGGTTTCGCAGTAATTGCGAATGGCTTCAATCCCCCCATTTTGATAGGCTTCCCACACTTTACTACCATCCATTCCAAGCTTGCCAGGGAAGCCACACAATTGCGCCATATCATCCAAAGGCGCATTGGCACGCCCTTGATACATCGCGAGCAAATCCATTAAGTCTGTATGGCGTGAGTGATATCGGCTGATGTAGTTATTCCACTTAAACTCTTTGTCGTCTTCGCCCATATCCCAATAGCGAGGCGCTTGCACACCATGAACCAACGCGCGATAGTGCAGCACAGGAAAATCAAAACCGCCGCCGTTCCAAGAAACCACATTCGGCGTGTACTTTTCAATGCCATCAAAAAAACGTTTAATCAGCTGCCCCTCAGGCTCATCTGGGGAACCCAATGACCAGACTTTGAAATTGTCGACCTCACGCAATACGCATGAAATCGCCACTACACGGTGCTGATGCAAAGGCAAAAACTCACTACCGTTATGCTGACGACGCTGATGAAAAGCAATCTTGGCTACATCATCTGCCGAGGTCTCTAAAGGCAAGCCTAGCAAGCCTTTTAATCCGTCAGTGTCGGGAATGGTTTCAATATCAAAAACCAGAGTTGGAATCATGATGGGAATACGCCAGTGGATAAGTAACGGTCGCCACGATCACAAACAATAGAAACAATCACGGCGTTTTCTAATTGTTTGGAGAGCTCAAGTGCCGCATACAATCCGCCACCTGATGAAATGCCCGCAAAGATGCCCTCCTCTGCCGCCAATCGACGGGTCATTTTTTCAGCATTAGCTTGGCTAACATAAATCAATTGATCGACATTTTTAGCATCGTAAATTGTTGGTAAATATTCTTCTGGCCATTTACGAATCCCTGGTATTTGCGCGCCATCTTCAGGCTGCACGCCGATAATTTGGATCTTAGGGTTTTGCTCTTTTAAGAAACGGGACGTACCCATAATCGTCCCTGTAGTGCCCATACTCGCAATAAAATGGGTGACTTTTCCTTCGGTATCCCGCCAAATCTCAGGGCCCGTGCCTTCGTAGTGCGCTAAGGGATTATCTGGATTACCGAATTGGTCGAGCACAATACCTTCACCTTCAGCTTGCAGCTTCATCGCCACATCACGCGCCAATTCCATACTGCCATCTTTAGGCGTCAGCAATAATTCTGCGCCAAATGCTTTCATGGTTTGACGACGCTCTATGCTTTGGTTTTCAGGCATCACCAACAACATTTTGTAGCCCTTCATCGCGGCCGCCATCGCCAAAGCAATGCCCGTGTTGCCAGAAGTCGCTTCAATCAGGGTATCACCAGGCTTAATATCACCACGCGCTTCAGCACGGCTAATCATCGACAGCGCTGGGCGGTCTTTTACTGAACCTGCTGGATTATTGCCTTCCAGCTTCACCAAAATAGTATTGTTAGTATTTCCGGGGATGCGTTTTAGTTTGACTAAAGGCGTATTGCCGACAAAATCTTCTAAATATTTATACATAAAAATTTCTTCTAAATTCGTTTTTTAGCTAATAAAACCGCATAGGTCGCGATACCCAAAAAAGCGATTAAAGCCAATTGCGGAATACTTAATCCTAAAAATGTCCAATCTATCGCAGCACAATCGCCAGTGCCGCGAAACACTAACGTCAGCGCTTTTTTAAGCGGAAAGTTATCAAACATATAATCAAAGCCCACGCCACAATCCACCAACATTTGATCTTTATGTACTTGCAAATACCAATGACGAATGGCCACACCAGCGCCGCCAAGCGCTGTAAGCGTTTGCAATAAAGCATATAGCTTTACCCAAGTTGGCTTTTGCGGGTTGTGAATGGCCGCAATTAAAAACAAAAAACCTAAGCCCATCAGCACAATGCGCTGAGAAATGCAGAGCGGACACGGCTCTAATTTGTATTGCGTTTGAATCACCAAAGCCAAAGCCACCAGGCCAAAGCTCGCTAAAAAGCCTAATAAATAAGCGGATCGGCTTTGAAGTATTTTATTCAACATATTTAAATCCAATCGATGCGAATAGCAAGGTGTTCATCCTTTATAATAACGAGCAACTAGTTAGCCTAGATTGTAACGGATAAATCCCAATGATAGACACAGAACAAGCGAGTATTGCTTCACCAAAAGTGCTCACTGTCAGCGAATTGAATCGCTTGGCGAAAGAAGTACTCGAGCAAAGCTTTCCGCTGTTTTGGGTATCAGGCGAAATATCAAATCTCACCCGCGCCGCTTCTGGACATTGGTATTTCTCACTTAAAGATGCCGGCGCGCAAGTCAGTTGTGTGATGTTTCGAGGGCGTAACAGTTACTTGGACTGGACACCTAAAGAAGGCGATAAAGTCGAGGCGCGCGCATTAGTGACACTCTACGAAGCGCGCGGTAGCTTTCAGCTCACCATTGAGTTTTTGCAACGCGCCGGGGCTGGTGCACTATTTGAAGCCTTCGAGAAACTCAAAGCCAAGCTGCAACATGAAGGTCTATTCGACCCCGCTTTTAAGCAAACTATTCCAGCTCACCCAAAACAAATCGGCATTGTGACCTCACCAGACGCCGCTGCATTGCATGACGTTCTAACAACACTTAGACGCCGCATGCCTAGCATTCCTGTGATCATTTATCCAACGCCCGTCCAAGGCAAAGGGGGATCAACACAAATCGCCAATGCAATTAATAGCGCCCACGAGAGAAATGAATGCGACGTGCTAATTATCTGCCGCGGCGGTGGCAGCATGGAAGACTTATGGCAATTTAATGAGGAGGTCGTTGCTCGTGCGATTGCCAATTGCCGAATTCCAACTATTAGCGGTGTGGGGCATGAAACAGATTTTACGATTTGTGACTTTGTGGCCGACACCCGCGCCGCAACCCCAACTGCGGCGGCAGAACTTGCATCACCATCACGCGAATCAATATTTATCAGACTCAAACAGCTAGGCTTACAACTCAACAAAAGCAGTTTTGATGGATTAATGCAACGCGCGCAGATGCTAGATTATTTAGCACGTCGTCTCGTGTCTCCGTCACAACAAATTGCGCAGCAAAATAAACAATTAGCTCAGTTTAGCCACAGACTGGACTTAAGCATCAAACAACAATTGCAACGCCAACAAAACAATCTCAGCCAAATTGCGCAAAACTTGCACCATCTCAACCCCCAGGCAGTTTTGACGAGAGGCTATGCTTTTGCGCAAAACAAAGAAGGTAAGATCATTAACAACAGTACTCAAATAAAGGCTGGTGATGCAATTCATCTGACTTTTGGTGCGGGCGAAGCAGACGCCGTTGTTTCAAAAACGTCATAACTTTCATGAAGTCACTCGCTATTATCATTCTGCTATTGGTTTAGCGCTAAAGTTGATTGATAATACTGTTTTAAGTCCTGAAGCTGATCTTTAATGTCGTCATCAACTGGTACTGGCAATAAAACAAAACTCTCCGCACTGACATTGGCCGCACTAGGCGTTGTGTTTGGCGACATTGGAACTAGCCCGCTTTACACCATCAAAGAAGTTTTTTCTGTTGGCACGCACCCCGTTCCACTTAATGAAGCCAATATGTTTGGTATTTTATCGCTCATTGTGTGGGCGCTAATTATGGTGGTATCAGTGAAATATGTCGCATTCATTATGCGCGCTGACAACCGTGGCGAAGGCGGCATTATGGCTTTACTGGCCTTAGCGTCACGTCACACAGGTGGCGATAAAAAAATGCAACACACGATTATGTTATTAGGCATTTTAGGTGCCTGTATGTTTTATGCAGATGGCATGATTACGCCAGCAATTTCCGTTCTATCTGCCGTGGAGGGCTTGGAGGTAGCAGCGCCGGGGCTTCATGCTTTAATTATCCCGATCACCCTTATTGTGATTTTTATTTTATTTTTGGCGCAAAGCAAAGGGACTGCAATAGTCGGGGCGTTCTTTGGGCCAATTATGTTGCTCTGGTTTGGTACCCTTGCAGTGCTGGGTATCAACAGCATCATCCAATATCCAGCTATTTTGCAAGCACTCAATCCATATTACGCTTACCAGTTTTTTCACACCAGCCCATGGATAGCTTTCGTGGCTTTGGGTGCCGTGGTGCTTTCAGTAACAGGCGCTGAGGCGCTATATGCAGACATGGGTCACTTTGGACGATTTCCAATTAGACTCGCTTGGTTTGGATTTGTACTTCCATCTCTGATTATCAATTACTTTGGCCAGGGCGCACTGGTATTATCCAATCCAGAGACAGTGGAAAATCCTTTTTACTTGCTAGCACCTGAGTGGAGTCTATTTCCGTTAATTGTTCTAGCTACATTAGCCGCGGTAATTGCATCACAGGCGGTGATCACGGGTGCCTTTTCAGTATCAAGGCAAGCTTTGCAATTGGGCTATTTACCTCGGATGCACGTCGAACATACCTCCGAGAGCCAAGAAGGTCAGATTTATATGCCTCGCGTAAACTGGGGCTTGATGATTGGAATCATGGTGCTAGTGCTTGGCTTTAAGTCTTCTGGCAACCTTGCTGCAGCTTATGGTATTGCAGTAACTGGTGACATGGTCATTACATCGCTTCTCGCTGGCATTGTTTTTCATCACATTTGGGGATGGGGAAAACTGAAAACTGGCGCATTGATTGCAACGTTCCTTGTTGTGGATGTGTCTTTCTTTACCGCTAATGTACTCAAAATTCCTGATGGTGGCTGGGTACCACTGGTTATTGGCATCGTTATTTTCACCCTAATGGTGACATGGAAAACTGGTCGATCGTTACTTTATGCAAATCTCAAAAATGACGCGATGGAACTCACCCCGTTCATCGAAGCGATAGGTCAACATCCACCTGCCCGTGTCCCAGGCACTGCATTATTTATGACCCCTAACCCTGATGGGGTTCCACATGCAATGTTGCACAATCTAAAACACAACAAAGTTTTACATGAAAAAGTTGTTATTCTAACTGTCAAATTCTCTGACTTTCCTCACGCCCCCAAAGATGAATTGGTCCTCGTTGAAAAATTGCCACATGAGTTTTATAAGGTAACAGTCAATTATGGATTTAAGGATGAGCCCGATTTACCACGCGATATAGAGCTCTGTGCATCGCAAGGGCTAGAGCTAGACTCTATGGACACTTCTTTTTTTGTAGGGAAAGAAATACTAATCGCCTGCGAAAGCCCTGATATGTCACTTTGGCGTAAAAAAATCTTTATCGGTTTATTTAGATCAGCAGAAACTATCACCAACCAATTTAAGCTGCCGCCTAATCGCGTTGTGGAACTAGGCTCTCAAGTTAGCTTCTAATAAGAAAGACACCAAATATTTAACCTATGAAAAAATTAAGTATTCAATTTACTTCCGTTTTGCTTGTTGGTTTGGTTAGCAGCCAATTAGTAGGTTGTGCGACAACCACCAACAAAGGCGCTGTGGGTATAGACCGTAGTCAATTCATGATGCTGTCTAGCAAGCAAGTGGAAAGCATATCTTCGGCGAGTTACTCTCAAACACTCAAAACGGCTAGCGACAAGAAAACGCTTAACACCGAGCCAGCTGTATTAGCCAGAGTCCGCGCCATTTCCGACCGCTTAATCGCGCAAGTCCCAGTCTATCGTGCAGATGCTGCCAGCTGGAAATGGGAAGTCAACGTAGAAAAGAATGATCAAGTCAACGCCTATTGCATGCCTGGCGGAAAAATTATGTTGTTTACTGGCTTAATCGATAAGTTAAACTTAACAGATGATGAACTTGCTGCCGTCATTGGGCACGAAATTGCTCATGCTTTGCGTGAACATGGCCGTGAACGCATGTCTCTGGCTTATGCGCAGCAGGGCGGCCTTGCATTACTAGCGGCAGTCATTGGTTCCAAGAAAAATGCGGCAACAAGTTTAGACCTGGCTGGCAAAGGCACACAATTATTTTTCTCACTGCCGAATTCTCGTACCCAAGAAACAGAAGCCGACCGCATGGGCTTAGAGTTAGTTGCACATGCAGGCTATAACCCTAATGCAGCGATCAGCTTGTGGACTAAAATGGGACAGAATGGTAGTAAAAAACCTGCAGAGTTTTTTAGCAGTCACCCCGCCGACAAGACCCGTATTGATGATTTATCAAAACTTATCCCAACCGTCATGCCGCTTTACGAACAAGCAAAAGCAGGGAAATAAGGGCATTACCTGCTTCAAGCTAGCAGAATCAGGTAAAATGCCGCACTTAATTTATTTTTACCAATTTATACACTATCGGAATTAGTCATGAGCCAATTACAAACCATCATTGAAGACGCTTTTGAGTGTCGCGCCGACATTAACCCAAGCAATGCTTCAGCAGAGCTTAAAGATGCTGTTGCTGGCGTATTAGCTGATTTAGACGCAGGTAAATTACGCGTTGCTTCACGCAAGGGTGACAGCCAGGAATGGGAAACGCACCAATGGCTCAAGAAAGCAGTATTGCTTTCATTCCGCTTACAAGACAACGTATTGATGGATGGCGGTTGCACTAACTACTTCGATAAAGTCCCACCAAAATTTGCTGATTACACTGAAGAAGACTTCAAAGCTGGGGGCTTTCGCGTAGTACCAAACGCGATTGTTCGTCGCGGTTCATTTATTGGCAAAAATGCAGTGTTAATGCCTTCATACGTTAACATCGGTGCTTACGTTGGCGAAGGCACCATGGTGGATACATGGGCAACGGTTGGTTCATGCGCACAAATTGGTAAAAACGTGCACTTATCTGGTGGCGTAGGTATTGGCGGCGTATTGGAGCCGGTTCAAGCAGGCCCGACCATCATTGGTGATAACTGCTTCGTTGGCGCACGATCTGAGGTGGTTGAAGGTGTTGTAGTTGAAGACAACTGCGTGATTTCAATGGGTGTTTATATCGGCCAATCAACAAAAATTTACGACCGCGAAACAGGCTCTGTCACTTACGGTCGCGTGCCAAAAGGATCTGTAGTTGTTTCTGGCAACTTGCCATCTAAAGACGGATGCTACAGCCTTTACTGCGCTGTTATCGTGAAAAAAGTGGATGAAAAAACTTTAGGAAAAGTTGGCATTAACGAATTATTGCGCGGCATTTAATTCATTTTCGCCTGATGCCGAAATAGCCCCTTAGTGGGCTGTTTTGCTTTTTAGCCTTGCTTTTACTGTTAAAATATCTCACATGAAACTTTACGGCATCTCAAACTGCAATAACGTTAAAAAAGCCCGCACTTGGCTTGATGAAAATAGTATTACCTATGAGTTCCACGATTTTAAAAAACAAGGCATAAACGAGGCCGCGATTAAACAATGGCTCACGCAAGCGCCTTGGGATAAGTTAGTCAATCGTGCAGGCATGACATGGCGTAATTTAAGCAATGCAGAAAAAGCTGCGGTCACGGACAATGCAAGCGCCACTCTGTTAATGATAGCGAAGACCTCCGTGATAAAGCGCCCTTTATTAATGAAAGATGACACCCTACTTGCTTTAGGCTTTGATGAAGCAAAATACCAACAACTCTTATTTCCCATAAATTAACCCATTAAAAGTTATCTAACTATGAGCAAAACGCTAGATTTAGCTAAAGACCTAATTTCACGACAATCAAACACCCCGCTAGATGCTGGATGCCAAGAATTGATGATTGGCCTTTTGGAACCTCTAGGATTCAAGATTGAGCGGATGCGCTTTGGCGATGTTGATAACTTTTACGCCCGCCGCGGCACAAATGGCCCATTGCTTGTATTTGCAGGCCACACCGATGTGGTGCCAACCGGACCGGTCGATAAATGGCATACGCCACCATTTGAGCCAACCATTAAAGATGGCATGTTGTATGGCCGTGGCGCGGCAGATATGAAAACCTCATGTGCTGCTTTTATTACCGCGATTGAAGATTTTGTTGCAGCACACCCCGACCATCATGGCTCTATTGGCTTACTGATTACTTCTGACGAAGAGGGAGCAGCGGTTGATGGCACCGTGAAAGTGGTTGAGGCTTTGAAAACGCGTGGCGAGCATTTTGATTACTGTATTATTGGCGAGCCAACATCCAACAAAGTTGTGGGCGACATGATTAAAAATGGTCGACGCGGCTCGCTTTCTGGCAAATTAGTGGTTAAAGGTGTGCAAGGCCATATTGCCTACCCGCACTTGGTGAAAAACCCCATCCATATGGTTGCACCAGCCATTAAAGACATGGTGGATACAGTATGGGATAACGGTAATGAATACTTCCCACCTACCTCATGGCAAATTTCCAACATGAACGGTGGAACAGGCGCAACCAACGTGGTGCCAGGCGAAGTGGAGATTTTGTTTAACTTCCGTTTTTCAACGGCCAGCACAGAGCAAAATTTAAAAGAGCGCGTTTACGCCATTTTGGATAAACACGAACTTCATTACGATTTGAACTGGGAATACTCACCGCCTTACATCACCCCACGAGGCAATTTGGTAGAGGCGATTTCCGAAGCCATTCAAGAATGCTATGGCGTCAGCCCTGAACTATCAACCACAGGCGGCACATCAGACGGTCGTTTTATTGCTAACATTTGCAAACAAGTGATTGAGTTTGGCCCGCTTAACGCAACCATCCATAAACTCAATGAGTGCGTTGCTGTGGCTGATATTGAGCCACTCAAAGATACCTATCGAATCACCCTTGAGAAGCTTCTGTTAGCTTAACAAACCACTGACTAGGTCATGGAACTGATTATCGTATTTATCGTTGCGGGCGGCCTAGTATGGCTCCTATCTAGTGCAACAAAAACTAATAGCGCATCAAAACCAAACAAAAAAATGGAAGACCAACATGACGCCTAATCACATCACCGAAGCTTTACTCACCATTCGCGATTGGGTGCGTTTTAGCATCAGCCGTTTAGAAGAAGCTGAAGTGTTTTTTGGTCACGGCACTGACAACGCCTATGACGAAAGTGTTTGGCTAGTGATGAGCGCACTGCATTTGCCCTTAGATACTTTAGATAACTTTTTAGATGCGCGTGTAACGAGAGATGAAGCCAAGCATTTGGCGCACCTAATTGAGCGCCGTGTAACAGATCGCACTCCAACCGCTTACTTGCTGCGTGAGGCGTGGTTAAGAGGCTTTAAGTTTTACGTAGATGAACGCGTGATAGTGCCACGCTCATTTATTGCCGAATTACTTGAGAACGGCTTAACCCCTTGGATTGAGTATCAAGAAATGGTGGAAAGCACTGCAGACATTTGCACAGGTAGTGGCTGTTTAGGTGTATTGCTAGCGCACGCCTTCCCAAATGCAACTGTAGACGTGGTAGACATTTCGCCTGATGCAATCGCTGTATCGAACATCAACATCAAAAACTACGGCTTAGAAGCGCAAGTTACTGCAATTCAATCTGACATGTTTACAGCGCTTGCTGGCAAAACTTATGATTTGATTATCAGCAATCCACCCTACGTGGATGGGCCATCTATGGCATTGCTACCAAAAGAGTATCGTAATGAACCACAAATCGCGCTTGATAGTGGCACGGATGGCTTAGACCATACGCATACTTTATTAAACGAAGCAGGAAAATATTTGAATGATGGCGGCTTATTGATTGTTGAAATCGGTCACAACCGCGATGCTTTGCTTGAGGCTTACCCTGATGTGCCATTCACATGGCTTGAAGTGGAGTCGGGCAATCAGTTTGTTTTCCTACTGACAAAAGAACAATTGCCCGATCAAGATTTTAATTCTAATCGCTAAATTCCAAGACCTTAAAAGGTTTAGAATTTAGGATTAATGACGTTTGGGTGGCAGCTCACCTGCCTTAACAGCATCTGTGCCTTGTCGAATACGACGATTTGTCGGCTTCTTAGGCGCTGAAGATTTGCCGTGGGTATTACGTTTTTCTCGTGCAAAATCTGCTCTATCTAACTTCTCTTTATCCGTTGCCGCACGCTCTGAAGCTTTTTTATCGACTGAATTAGTCCCACGACTCTTACGCTGCGTGCCGGTCAAAGTTTCAGCCAAGCTTGGTGGTGCGTTACGCTCATAATAACTTTGACGTTCAGTTTTATTACGTTCACCAGCGGCAATACGTTCACGCGCTTCACGTTTAGGCTTTGGTGTAAACGCTGTACCGAGCTTATCTTTTTCACGTGTTGTCAGCTGACGCATAGGACCGCTAGGCGTAGGCAAACCAGCCCACTCTAGCAAGCCAACAACCTCTTTTGGTGATAGTTCTAACATCATGCCGCGCTTTAAGCGGGGTGGTAAATTGACTGGGCCAAAACGCACACGCATCAAACGGCTCACTGGCGCTAAAAACGCTTCAAACAAACGACGCACTTCGCGATTACGGCCTTCAGTCAGCACCACTTGATACCAGTGGTTAGAGCCTTCGCCGCCTTGCGGATTAATGATATCAAAATTTGCAGGGCCATCATCCAGCTCAATACCAGTGCGCAACTGTGCTAACTGCTCGTCTGTTAATTCACCAAAAATACGCACAGCGTACTCACGCTCGACACCATAACGCGGGTGCATGAAGTGGTTGGCAAGTTCGCCTGAAGTGGTAAAAATCAACAAGCCAGAAGTATTAATATCCAAGCGACCAATCGCAATCCATTTAGCGCCGTGCACTTTAGGTAGCTTATCAAACACGCTAGCACGGCCCTCAGGGTCGTCCTGACTCACAATTTCACCTTCTGGCTTATGGTAAACCAGCACCTTAGCTAATTCGGGTTCAAATGGTAAACGCACTGGGCGACTATCTACGCGGACAATATCATTCTCAGTTACACCAGCGCCTTGCGTGGCTAATTGTCCATTAATCGTCACACGACCACTTGCAATCATCGCTTCCATATCACGGCGGGAACCCAATCCTGACAGGGCTAATAGCTTGTGTAAACGCTGCGTTGGCAATGCTGGTGCATCAGGGTCTTGTGCGATCGGCGTGAAATTAGTCGTTGGGCGCTTGATGGTGCGCTGTGGGTCACGCTGTTGCTTAAAAGGACGAGCCATGTTGGATATTTCGATAATTGAATAGAGCTGATTTTACAGCAGATTGACTAGCTAAATATTTTAATTGGCTGATGACGCACCGTTATCAAGAAAATCGACGTGCGCTGTTACTTCTGGCCATTCCTCAACAAGAGGTTTTTCTTCGACAAAGGGTTGTTCGATGAAAGTCTCCATCGCCGGCAAATCTGCCAATGATATTAGATTAAGATCATCTAAAAAGGTTTTGGTGGTTGCATACAATGAAGGCCGACCAGGCACGTCACGCTGACCCACCACATCAATCCAATCGCGCTCTTGCAACTGACGCATGGTATTAGGGTTCACCGCCACACCACGTAACTCTTCAATATCACCGCGCGTAACAGGTTGACGGTACGCAATAATAGCCAACGTTTCCATCGCAGCACGTGAGTAGCGGTGAGGACGATCAGGATTAAGACGAGACAAGTAAGGTGTTAATTCAGGTAATGCTTGAAAACGCCAACCACTCGCCACTTCCACCAACTCCATGCTAATAGGCGTGCGCACTTGCCAATCCTGCTTAAGTTCATCAAGCAACATACGCAAAGTCGCACGCTCAATTCGCTCAGAAAATAAACGCAACATATCATCCAAAGACAAAGGAATTGGGCTGGTTAGCAAAGCCGCCTCTAATATCATTTTCATCTGCGTTGTGTTGTTCAACTCCATGATTAGCTTTGATTGATTTTTAAGTAAACAGGCGTAAAAGCGGATTGCTGGGTAATCTTCACCAAGCCCTCACGCGCCAATTCTAATATCGCTAAGAAGCACACAATAAGCTTTGGTATACCGTCAGTTTCTATATCAAAAAGGGCTGAAAATTCCATCATATTTTGCGCTTTTAATTTGCGTAAAATCTGGCTCATATGTTCGCGCACTGAAAGCTCAGCCATCCCAACTTTATGATGCGCGAAATGGCTTGCTCGTTTGAGGACGTTTTGCCAAGCGAGCATTAAGTCCTCCATCGAAACCTGCGTAGCTTGCACCTGAACGATTTTCTCAAAATAGGCATTCGCCACCATCAAATCCAAACCCACTTGCGGCAATTCATCAAGCTTTTGTGCGGCCAATTTAATGGCTTCATATTCCATTAATCGACGGACCAATTCAGCACGTGGGTCATCTTCCGATTCCACTTCAGTTGGCCTAGGTAACAACATACGGGATTTAATCTCAATCAGCATGGCGGACATTAGCAAATAATCAGCCGCCAGCTCCAAATTAATCGCCTGCATCTTTTCCACATAACCTATGTATTGGCGAGTCAGTTCCGCCATTGGAATATCAAGAATGTCGAGATTGTGTTTACGAATCAGATAGAGGAGTAAATCTAGCGGCCCTTCAAAAGTCTCTAAATAAACTTCTAATGCATCGGGAGGAATGTATAAGTCGCGTGGTAATTCAGTATAGCGTTCACCGTGAATTCGCGCATCAATGACAGGCTTATCATTGGTAAGAATTGATTGCATCGAGCTAGTGCGCCACAGTTTTTGAAAAGAGGTTAATCACAACCACCCCTAAAACAATCAAAGAAATCCCAATCATTGCTGGTAAATCCAGGGATTGTTTATACACAATCCAGCCAATAATTGAAATTGCAACGATGCCAACGCCTGACCAAATCGCATACATAACACCAACAGGAATCGTGCGTAAACTGAGTGTCATAAAGTAAATCGAAATGCCATAACCCAGCACCACGCATAATGAAGGCCATAGCTTAGTAAACTCTTGAGAAGCCTTCAGCGCACTGGTTGCCACGACCTCTGCCGTAATTGCAATACTTATGGCCAGCCATGGGTTCATTGAATCTCTCGCAGGCATATCATGTTAAGAGTAGCTCAGCCCCATGACTTCACGCACTTCACGCATGGTTTCACGCGCCATTTTACGGGCACGTTCACAGCCTTCAGCCACTACGTTTTTGATCAACACTGGGTCTTCCGCGTATTGCGCGGCGCGTTCTTGAATAGGCTTCAACTCTTCTAACACGCTTTCAATCACAGGTCCTTTACATGCGATACAGCCTATGCCGGCTGAGCGGCAACCTTGCTGCACCCAAGCTTTAGTTTCATCACTTGAATACACTTCATGTAATTGCCACACAGGACATTTATCTGGATCACCCACATCGGTCAAACGAATACGCGCAGGGTCAGTTGGCATAGTCTTAATTTTCTTCGCGACCATATCTGGTGATTCACGCATAGAGATGGTGTTGTTATAAGATTTAGACATCTTTTGACCATCCAAGCCTGGCATTTTTGAAGCTGGGGTAAGCTTGTATTCTGGCTCAACCAAAATCATTTTGCCTCCACCCTCTAAGTAGCCAAGTAAACGTTCACGGTCTCCCAAACTCAAGCCCTGCTGCTCTTCAATCATGGCGCGGGCAGACTCAAGCGCCTCATCATCACCGCCTTCTTGGTAACGGTTACGTAACTCTTCATACAAACTGCCAAGTTTGCTACCAAGCTTTTTAATCGCGGCTTCTGCTTTCTCTTCAAAACCTTTTTCACGACCGTAAATATGATTAAATCGACGTGCAATTTCACGAGTAAATTCAATATGTGGAATTTGGTCTTCGCCCACTGGCACTTGGGTAGCTTTGTAAATCAAGATATCCGCGCTTTGTAGCAATGGATAACCCAAGAAGCCGAAGGTGGATAAGTCTTTTTGCGCGAGTTTTTCTTGTTGGTCTTTATAAGTTGGCACACGTTCTAGCCAGCCAAGTGGCGTAATCATAGAAAGTAACGTATGCAATTCGGCATGCTCAGGCACTTTTGATTGAATAAAGATGGTGGCTTTTGCTGGGTCTACGCCCGCTGCAATCCAATCAATCACCATTTCCCAAACGCTTTCTTCGATAATCTCAGGGGTGTCGTAATGAGTTGTTAGCGCATGCCAATCAGCCACAAAAAACAAGCATTCATGCTCGTGCTGAAGCTTCACCCAGTTTTTTAACACGCCGTGATAATGCCCAAGATGCAAGCTTCCCGTAGGACGCATGCCCGATAAAACGCGCTCAACTGCCATAGTGATGAATTACCATAAATAAAGATGAGTCTATTATACGAAAAGGCGCGCAATCACGCCCGAATAATTAAAAAATGAATTGAATAATCTGTATAACTGCATCAATAAAAGGGTCCATGATGCGACCTAAAATGCCTGTTGCAAGCAACACAATCAGAATAATCAAACCGTAGCGCTCAACTTGCGCATATTTGTATGCCATATGGTTAGGCAACAAACTCACCGCAATGCGGCCGCCGTCTAATGGTGGCAAGGGCAATAAATTCAGCACCATCAACACTACGTTAATCAACACACCTGCCTGCCCCATCAGCGCCATAGGCTCTGAATAAACATTAGGTAAAGTCACTGACAACTTAATCATGAGTGCCCAAAACAAAGCCATCATAAAATTAGAGGCTGGACCCGCTGCGGCAACCCACAACATGTCGCGTTTAGGATTGCGTAAGCGTGTAAAATCAACAGGCACAGGCTTCGCCCAGCCGAACAAAATCCCACCAACTAACAATGTCAGCGCCGGCACTAAAATAGTGCCGATGGGGTCAATATGCTTAATTGGATTTAAAGTAATCCGCCCCGCTCTATCAGCCGTCATGTCACCAAAAAAACGTGCAGCAAAGCCATGCGCAGCCTCGTGCACCGTAATCGCAAAAATCACTGGCAGCGCATAAATTGCTATTTTCTGTATGTAAGTTAAGTCCATGCTTTATCCTTTTAAAAACTATTTAATCGTCTAAACCAAACGGGGCCAAATCGCCTGCGCCACGCCTAATTAATTGCGGTTCATCTGTAGTGAGGTCAATCACCGAAGTCGGCAAGGCTGAACAAGGTCCTGCATCAATCACTAAATCAAGCTGATGCTCTAAACGGTCGCGAATTTCCCAGGCCTCATTGAGTGGTTCAGCCACATCTTTTAAAGACAAAGTCATGCTCAGTAATGGCTGATTCAATTCAGCCAACAAAGCCTGCGTCACGGCATGTTCCGGCACTCTCAAACCCAATGTGCTGCGTTTAGGATGTTGCAAACGGCGTGGCACTTCACGCGTGGCTTTCAGCACAAAGGTATATTGTCCAGGGGTATTCGCTTTTAATAAACGAAACTGCACATTATCGACTTGTGCATAAGTCGCAAGCTCCGCCAAGTTTCGACACACCAACGTGAAAAGGTGGCTTTCATCTACCCCACGAATTGCACGAATTTTTGTTTGTGCATCTTTGTTACCAATGATGCATCCCAGCGCATAACTGGAATCTGTTGGGTAAGCAATCACGCCGCCATTATTCAAAATTTCGACTGCTTGATTTATTAATCGCGCTTGTGGGTTTTCTGCATGTATAGAAAAGTACTGTGCCATTTAATGGATCTCTAATTCAAGACCCTGCACTTCTGACCAGTCGCGCCAAACAGGCACACAGTTACTTGGTAAGCTAGGTAAACGCCCCATTTCAATATAGGTTTGACCTTTGCCGTGATAATCAGAACCCATCGAGGAAGCCAAGTCGAAGGACTTAGCCACTTTTGCAAACTCTTGGTATTGGTCAACCGTATGGCTACCCGTCACCACTTCAATTGCTGATCCACCAAAGGCGCGGAACTCATGCATCAACTCAAGCATCGTCACCCGCCCTAGATCATAGCGGCCTGGATGGGCAATCACCGCCACGCCACCACTACCGATAATCCAAGCCAAGGCTTCTTCCAAACTTGCCCACTGATGCTCAAAATAACCTGGCTTGCCTTTGACCAAGTAGTTTTTAAAAACGGCTTTCGTGTCTTTGGCGTAGCCATTTTCAATAAGGAAGCGTGCAAAATGGGTGCGGCTAATAATGCCACCTTTGCTATGCTCGTAAGCACCTTCAAGCGAGCCATGAATGCCGACCTTCTCCAAAGCCTTCGCCATACCAGCAGCCCTTGTGTGACGACCGGCTCGAATGTTGGCAAGCCCTTCAACCAAAGGGGGATGCTCAGGATTGATTTTCAAACCAACAATATGCAATGTGCGGCGACGCCATGTGACTGAGATTTCCACGCCATTGATAAATTGCATACCATGAGATTCAGCCACAGCACGTGCCGTTGCTAAACCAGAGACATCATCATGATCAGTCAACGCCAACACACGAACGCTTTTTTCAGCCGCATAATTCACGATTTCAGAAGGCGTTAGGACCCCATCTGAGATGGTAGAATGACAATGAAGATCAATCAAGGAGCGCATTTTTAATGTTGGTTGGATTTGTGCTTGGTAAAAAAATAAAAAAGTTGCCTTGTCAGGCTTCACACATCATAGCAAAATACAGGCCTTACTGACATCTAAAGCGCCGACACTTTAAGCGGCTTTTCGCCAGCGAACATTTTACTGAAAGAAGTGCATGAAGTTCTTATTCGACTTATTCCCCGTTATCTTGTTTTTTATTACGCTAAAAGTGGCAGAAAAAGCGGCTTCCGCTAGCCTCATATTAGCAAAAATCCTCACCACTATAGGTATTACGGCGACCGTAAAACCTAGCCTTGTGCCTATTATGCTCGCTACAATCGCGGTGATTATTGGCAGCATCATTCAAATCATCTGGGCGAAGTTACATTACAAGAAAGTGGATAAAACTTTATGGCTAAGCGCTTTATTGGTAACGGTGTTGGGCGGCATGACGCTTTACTTCCAAAATGAAGCATTTATCAAATGGAAACCAACTTTGCTTTATTGGACGTTTGCTGCAGTATTGATTGGTGCAAATTTATTCACCCAAAAGAACATCATCAAAAGCATGATGGGTAAAGAAATCCACTTGCCAGAAACAATCTGGAATAAGCTCAATATCGCCTGGGCAATTTTCTTTGCTGGCTTAGGCGCGCTGAATTTATATGTCGCTTTCCATTATTCAATCGACACCTGGGCGAACTTTAAGCTTTTTGGCACCATGGGACTCATGTTCGCTTTTATCATTGGGCAAAGCTTCGCTATCAACAAATACATCATCAATGAGGACAAAGCATAATGTGGTACGCAATCGTCACCGAAGACACGCCCAGCAGCCTAGAAAAGCGCTTGGTTAACCGCCCTTCGCATCTCGCAAGGCTCACCGCTTTGCATGAGGCAGGTCGTTTATTATTGGCGGGCCCTTTTCCTGCGATTGACAACTTAGACCCTGGCCCTGCAGGCTTTACAGGCAGTTTAATTGTTGCTGATTTTAATAGCCTAGCAGAAGCAGAAACTTGGGCGAACGCTGACCCATTTGTCAGCGCAGGTGTTTATGCCAGCGTAAGCGTTAAACCCTTTCGTAAAACATTGCCAGCCTAATATGAACCTAATAGAAGAAATCAAAAATAGACTGCAATCGCTAGCGCCGAGCCAATTGGAGATTCAAGACGATAGCGCTTTGCATGCAGGACACAAAGGCAATGGTGGTGGCGGTCATTTCAACCTAAAAATAGTCAGCGCTACATTTAACGGAAAATCACAAGTGGCACGACATCGTGTCATCTATCAATTGATGGATGATCTCATCCCAGGACAAATTCACGCGCTTAGCATACACGCTATCGCAAGCAACGAATAAATCCTATAATATTGTTTAATCAATTACTTTTTATACTAATCAACCCTTTTAAGGACATAGAATGAAAATTTCTAGAATCACCCTTTTGTTAATTGCTTCATTAAGCTTTAGCGCCTCAGCAATTGCTGGCGATGCAGTAGCAACGGTCAATGGCAAACCAATCAAGCAATCACTATTCGACTTCATTGTTAAAGACGCAACTGATCACGGTCAAAAAGTAGATGACAATGTACGTGATGTGATTATGTCTAAATTAATTAGCAGTGAGTTGGTTCTTCAAGAAGCACAAAAAGCTGGTATTGATAAAAAGCCCGACTTCATTGCAAAAGAAGAGTTAACACGTCGTGAATTATTGGTGAATGTCTACATTCAAGATTTCTTACGCAACCACCCTGTAAGCGACTCTGATATAAAAGCCGCTTACGAGAAATTCAAAATAGAACTGGGCGACAAAGAATATAATGCACGCCATATTTTGCTTGGCTCTGAGGTTGAAGCGAAAGACGTGATTGCACAACTGAGCAAAGGCAGCGACTTTTCAAAAATCGCTAAAGAAAAATCAATCGACCCAGGCTCTAAAGAAAAAGGCGGCGACTTAGGTTGGTTTGCTTTAGGTGGCATGGTCAAACCATTCAGCGAAGCTGTAGCTAAACTTCAAAAAGGCAAATCAAGTACTGACCCAGTGCAAACCCAATTCGGCTGGCACGTTATTAAGCTTGATGATATGCGTGAATTGAAGGCACCTGCCTTTGACAAAGTTAAAGACAATTTGCAAAAGCAACTCGCTCAACGTCAATTAGAAAAAATGTTGACTGACTTGCGCGCGAAAGCAACCGTGGTAGACAACACAAAACCTGCTGCTAAAAAATAATTTTTCGCGCTAGGTTACAAACCGGAACGGTCTGCTTGCAGGCCGTTTTTTATTGGGGTTTTGCACTAACACACCACATTCGAATTGTGCGATAATAAGAACCATTATCATTTAGAATTTTCATTGTATTAATGAATCCATCTTCAACACATAATTTATCCAACTTAACACCAGGTGAAACGGCACTTATTAGCAATATTGACGCCGATAATTCATTGTTTCATCGTTTAGCCGCGCTGGGTTTTCGTGCTGGCAAAAGAGTTGAGTTGGTCCGTTGTGCAAGCTTCAACGGCCCGTTGCATGTAAGAATTGGAAGCACTGACATTATTTTGCGTCGCACTGAAGCAAGACGCATTCAAATCCAAACTTCATGAAACGTATCGCTTTATTGGGCATGCCCAACACCGGAAAATCCACCCTATTCAATCGATTAAGCGGTGCTTCTGCGCGCGTTGGGAATTGGCCTGGCATCACGGTTGGCCTGATGAGCGCGAAAATTTTAATGGGCGGACATATTGCTGAGCTCATTGATTTACCCGGCTTGTACGATCTTCACGGCTACTCAGATGACGAACAAGTGGTTCGCCACTTCCTAGGCAATAATACTGTTGATTTAGTGATGATCGTCGCAAATAGCGCGCAGATTGATAGACAGCTTTCACTAGCGCTACAAATCCGCGCCCTAGGCTTGCCATGCATGCTACTTCTCAATATGAGTGATGAAGCAAAGCGTGCTGGCATTAAGATTGACGCAGAAGCCATGTCAATAAAATTGAACATGCCTGTCGTGCAAATTAGCGCAAAATATGGCGACCGTTGCCCTGACGCTCTCAAAGCGGCATCGGTAGTGTTATCCAAACCCAAACAACATGTGGATGCAGAACAAGTCAGCCAACAGCTTCAGCAAGATTCAAATATCGAAGCTGAAATGGAAGCAATTGTTGAAGCAACCGTGCAAATGCCGATGCAGCTTGGGGATGATCTCACCAATCGTATCGACAAAGTGTTACTCCATCCTTGGTTAGGTTTGCCAATATTTTTTGCCGCGATGTACGTGTTATTTCAGTTCATCTTCAATGTGGGTAAACCGCTACAAGATGGCATTGCATGGCTACTCTCCATCTTCCGAACCAATGCACTAGAGCCGCTTTTATTAAGCGCGCCAACTTGGCTGAGCGGCTTATTGCTTGATGGCCTTTATAACGGCATTGGGACGGTCGCCGCATTTATACCGATCATCGTTTTATTCTTCCTTATTATGACCATGGTGGAAGACAGCGGGTATTTATCTCGCGCCGCATTCTTAGTAGACGCCTTAATGGCAAAGATGGGCTTAGATGGTCGCGGCTTTGTGATGGTGTTGATGGGCTTCGGTTGCAACGTACCAGCCCTCATGGGCACACGCGTGATGCGCTCAAAAAATATGCGCTTACTCACCATGCTCGTTATTCCGCTATCACTCTGCTCAGCGCGGCTTCAGGTATTCTTGTTTATGACAGCCACCCTATTCACGGCCAGCCAAGCACCGCTTGTATTGTTTACCCTCTATTTGATGAGTTTTATCACTATTTTTATCACCGCCATGTTGTTCAAGGGGCAATATCAAAATAATGAGCCTTTTATTCTAGAGTTACCGCCTTATCGCTTCCCGACAGGCCGTCAAATTTGGTTAAGAGGCTGGCAAGAAGTGACATACTTCCTAAAACGCACCAGTAAATTTATCACCGTTGGGGTTATTTTAGTGTGGGCATTAACGCACTTTCCGATGGATGCAGCGCCAGCTAGCAGTGCCACTTATGCAGGGAAAATTGGGGATTGGTTTTCAGTCGTTTTAAATCCAATTGGCATTGATAGCCAACTAGCCATTACCTTGATTTTTGGCTTTGTCGCCAAAGAGATTGTGATTGGTGCACTAGCGGTGGTTTACGGACTTCAGGGCGACGCACTGATGCATCTGATGGCACAAAAACTAGACTGGGTTCAAGGCATGAGCTTTATGTTATTTACACTCATTTATACGCCTTGCTTATCAACGATTATTACCCTTAAAAACGAAGCGAAAAGCTGGGCATTCGCCCTGCTTTCTATCGTTTGGTCTTTAGTGTTGGCTTGGGTTGTTAGCTGTGCGTTTTACCAATCAGCTCGCTGGCTGGGCTTTTAGAAGCCCAGCGCTTCATTAACAATCAATTTATTAAACTGCTGACTCGCCTGTTTCACCGGTACGAATACGCAATACTTGCTCAACGTTCGTCACAAAAATCTTACCATCGCCAATTTTGCCTGTGTGCGCCGCTTTGATAATTGCTTCCATTGCTGGCTCAACCATATCGTCTGCCACCACTAATTCAATCTTAATCTTAGGCAAGAAGTCGACCACGTACTCAGCACCGCGATAAAGCTCAGTATGGCCTTTTTGACGACCGAAGCCTTTAACCTCTGTTACGGTAAGACCATTCACCCCAATTTCAGATAAAGACTCACGTACTTCATCTAACTTAAACGGCTTAATCACGGCTTCGATTTTTTTCATTGTCATCCCCTCATGTGAAAATCTATTAATTGTTTTACGCTTTTGGCACAAATTTAGAAGTAATTGGATAGCGCCTATCTTTGCCAAACCCACGCTGGGTTATCCGTACGCCAATCGGCGACTGGCGACGCTTATATTCGTTTCTATCAATAAGCGATGTTACACGATTCACATCTTGCGCTCTATATCCCATCGCGAGGATATCGGCATGGCTCGCATCATGCTCCACATAAGCTTCCATAATCGCATCTAAAATCTCATACGCGGGCAGGCTGTCTTGGTCTTTTTGGTCGTGACGTAACTCAGCGGATGGTGGACGCGTAATAATGCGTTCAGGGATGACTGCCGATATTGAATTGCGATAATTTGATAACTGATAAACCAGCGTTTTTGGTACGTCTTTAAGTAGTGCAAATCCACCTGCCATATCACCATAAAGCGTTGAATAACCAACCGCCATCTCACTCTTATTGCCTGTTGTGAGCACAATACTGCCAAACTTATTCGACAAGGCCATGAGCAACATCCCACGAATACGCGCTTGTAGATTTTCTTCTGCGGTATCAAAAGGCAAACCAGCAAACTCAACGGATAATGTTTCTCTAAACAAATCAAACAACGGGCCAATCGGTAATTCGTTATAGCGCACACCCACCATATCCGCCATCAAATGGGCATCATTCACGCTCATATCGGCGGTAAATTCTGAAGGCATCATGACCACTCGCACTTGGTCAGCGCCTAATGCGTCCACTGCCAAAGCAAGTGTTAAAGCTGAATCAATCCCGCCCGACAAGCCAAGCACCACACCTTTAAATTTGTTTTTGGTGACGTAATCTTTTAAGCCCAAAGTGAGTGCTTGGTAAACCGAAGCCTCTATCGAAAGTGCAGGCGTCATTTGAGCATGTTTAGGGTTTGCCGTATTACCCGGGGCACAGTCAATTTCAACCAATGAGAGTGCCTCTTCAAAGGCTGGCAACTGCTGAGCAACCGCACCTGAACTATCCAAAACAAATGAAGCCCCATCAAAGACCAATTCATCTTGGCCACCGATCAGATTGGTATAAACCAACGCCAAGCCCGTTTCCAACACGCGCAGGCGAGCTACCTCATGGCGACTATCTTGCTTTTTCATATGATAAGGCGAGGCATTAAGCGTCAATAGAATTTCAGCGCCTGCTTGCTTGGCTAATTTTGCGGGGCGGGCTTCCCAAATGTCCGCACAAATTAACACACCACATTTCACACCTTGGTGCTCAAAAACCAATGGCGATGTACCTGCTTTAAAGTAGCGCAGCTCATCAAATACTGTGTGATTAGGTAATGCCTGCTTATGATACGTTGCAGTCACTTTGCCATCTTGAAGCACGGAAGCGGCGTTATAGCATGCACCTTCAAAAACACGAGGATGGCCAACCAGCAAGGTGATGCCTTGCGTCTTTTTAGCTAGCTCCAGCAAAGCCGTTTCGCTTGCTTGGTTAAAGTCTTCTCGAAGTAACAGATCTTCTGGCGGATAGCCGGTTAAGGCTAATTCTGGCGTAATTAACATAGTCGCGCCATCTGTTTTCGCTTGAATTGCCGCCGCGAATATCTTAGCGCTGTTACCTACAATATCACCCACTGTACAATTGATTTGGGCGATTGCTAAGTACATAGACTGTCTAATAGCTGCCACCTGCATCTTTAATCATTTTAATGATTTCAGGGCTTTTGCCTTTTAAGGCATATACCAAAGCGCTTAAACCATACTGGTCTTTGGCTTTTACATTCGCACCACTTTCAATCAGCAAAGCCACCATAGGCGCATCACCGTTTAAAACAGCATTTTGTAATGGCGGCGTACCTTCTGAATCTTTATGGTTAACATCAGCGCCTTTTGCAATCAGCGTTTGGACAACATCAACCTTTTTCTTTCTAACAGCCCAACTGAGCGCCGTCCATTTATTTTGATCGTAGTCATCAACCTTAGCGCCAGCATCAATCAATGCCTCAACAGCGCCAACTCTTCCATCACGTGCGGCATACATTAAGGCATTTACTTTCAAACGATCTCGTTCTGCAATCATCGCCCCATGGACCAAAAGTACTTTAACCGTTGGCACATCGCCGCCCTTAGCGGCATACATTAAAATACTTTTACCATCATCACTTTTGGTGTTCACATCCATGCCGTACTCAATTAAAAGCCCGACCATCTCAGAATATCCAGAGGTTGCGGCCATGCCCATTGCACTCCAGCCAGATACATCACGCAAAGCTGGGTCTGCTCCTTTATTGAGCAAGGCCTTAGCTGTTTTAAGATAGTTTTTGCGCGCAGATAGCATCAGCGCAGTCCAGCCACCATTATCTTTGGCATTAGGGTCCGCGCCCTTGTCTAAAAGCATCTGCGCAACCTCTGCTTTATCTCTACGTGCGGCATACATTAAGGCGGTTACGCCATCGATATCACGCGTGTTGGGGTTGGTACCGCTCTCTAGCAAAGCACGCACTGTTGCCATATCACCTTTGGCTGAAACCGTTAAGAGATAAGGCACATCCTCTTCAGCCATGGCGGCATTGCTTAAGACCATGCTCAGGGCAATTAAAATAAAGAAGCGGGTTAGTTTTTTCATCGCTAGCGCTTTCAGTCCTAATTTCATCAATTAGCTTGTTTCATTTTAATCGCTACCATCACTGCCTCACCCAAACCTGCTGGGGAGCTTGCAACAATCACGCCCGCTTTTTCTAATGCCAACATCTTGTCTTCTGCCTTACCACTTCCGCCAGAAATAATCGCGCCAGCATGACCCATACGTTTGCCTTTCGGTGCTGTTTGGCCTGCAATGTAACCAGCCACCGGCTTAGTCACATAATGCTTAATGAAATCAGCCGCAGCTTCTTCATCCGCACCACCGATTTCGCCCACCATAATAATCGCTTCAGTTTCAGGGTCCGCTTGGAACATCTCCAAGCAATCAATAAAGCTAAGTCCGCGAATCGGGTCACCGCCAATGCCAACGCAAGTCGATTGTCCAAGACCCAATATGGTTGTTTGGTTAACCGCTTCGTAAGTGAGCGTGCCTGAACGTGAAACAATACCGACCTTGCCACGCAAGTGAATACTACCCGGCATAATGCCGATTTTACATTCATCTGGCGTAATCACGCCTGGACAATTGGGACCCACTAACTTCACGTGATTAGCTTTGAGCGCCGCTTTTACGTTCAGCATATCTAACACTGGAATGCCCTCAGTAATACACACAATCAAATCAATCCCTGCATCACATGCCTCTAAAATAGAATCAGCGGCGAATGGTGGCGGCACATAAATCACAGAGGCATTTGCACCTGTCTCACGAACGGCATCACGCATGGTATTAAATACGGGCAACCCTAAATGGCTTTGACCGCCCTTACCCGGTGTGACACCGCCTACCATTTTGGTACCGTAGGCTAATGCTTGTTCTGAATGAAATGTGCCTTGCTTGCCAGTAAAGCCTTGGCATAACACTTTTGTATTTTTATTTACTAATATGCTCATGTTCTAACCTTACGCGCTTACTGCAGCAACTGCTTGTTTAGCCGCATCGGTCAAACCCGCAGCAGAAATAATTGATAGACCACTCTCGCTCAGCATCTTACGACCTAATTCGACATTGGTGCCTTCCAATCGCACCACCACAGGAATCTTAATCCCCACTTCTTTCACCGCAGTGATAATGCCTTCAGCAATAATGTCGCAGCGCATAATGCCGCCAAAAATATTCACTAAAATGGCTTTTACATTGCTATCTGCCAAAATAATCTTAAATGCTTTTGCTACTGTTTCAGCCGTTGCACCGCCGCCAACATCCAAGAAGTTAGCTGGCGTGCCACCATGGAGTTTAATCAAATCCATTGTAGCCATGGCCAAACCAGCACCATTGACCATGCAGCCAATATTACCGTTAAGCGCAATGTAATTAAGCCCCGCATGATGCGCTTCAGCTTCTTTCGCATCGTCTTGGCTCCAATCGCGTTGCTCAGCCAATGATTTTTGACGATAAAGTGCATTGTCATCCACGCTCATTTTGCAATCTAAGGCAAACAGCTTGCCGTCGGTCGTTACAACCAGCGGGTTAATTTCAAGCAAAGCTAAATCACTCTCTTTGAATAATTTGTACAAACCTTTTGCCAACTTATTGAATGCGGCAATTTGGTCGCCCACTAAATCCAAAGCAAAGGCTAAATTACGTGCTTGATAATCCATCAAGCCGTTTAACGGATCGCAGACCTCTTGCAGAATTTTTTCAGGGCTTTTGGCAGCGATTTCTTCAATGTCCATACCCCCAGCACTTGAAGCCACCATGACCACACGTTCAAGCGTGCGGTCGACCAAGATAGATAAATAAAGCTCACGCGCGATAGGCAATGTTTGCTCAACCAAAAGCTGATGCACTGGCTGACCATCTGGCGCATTTTGATATGTGACTAAATGTTTACCCAACAAACCATGCACGACTGATTGCGCTTCACTCGCTGATTTTACAATCTTCACCCCACCTGCTTTACCGCGACCCCCAGCGTGCACTTGTGCTTTCACCACCCAAGCATCTCCAGCGATTTCCTTAGTTGCCGCAGCGGCGGTTTCTGCTGATTGAACGACTTGTCCGATAGGTACCGCTAGGCCATAGCGTTGAAGTAATTGTTTAGCCTGAAATTCATGCAAATTCATTGTGATATTGTTTGATTGTATTTAAAGTGACATTCTCGCGCAAAACGTCGCTAGACGCTAGACATTGATGATATTTGGCCAGCTGAAAAGCACGTTAAAAGGCGTGATAAATCCTTCGCCTTGACCATGTATAATATCTACACTTTTTCATTTTCTACAAAACACAATATGCGCTTAGTTGTTCAAGGTTCATCTATTCAATTGCCACACTTGATGCACATCCATCAACTCAGCAATGCCAAGCAAGGTGCACAGTTCATGCAAATTGCTGAGTATGCCTATTACTTACCACATCAAGAAACAGCTTCAGACGCAGCCAAAGCGTTTTGCGCAAGTGAGAAAATTGATTGCGCATATGTGCCAGAAACCCAAACGCTTAAAAATATCAAGCTCGCCGTGATGGACATGGATTCCACACTCATCAATATCGAATGCATTGATGAAGTTGCCGACATGATGAACATCAAACCGCAAGTCGCCGAAATCACCGAAAGCGCAATGCGTGGCGAGATTGAGTTTAAAGAAAGCCTCACGCGCCGCGTGGCTTTGCTCAACGGCTTAGATGAATCAGCATTGCAACGCGTGATTGATGAAAGACTAAAGCTCAACCCTGGCGCGCAAGTTTGGATAGACACTTGTAAAGCCAATGGCATTAAAACGCTACTCGTTTCTGGTGGCTTTGCGTTTTTCGCTAACCATGTCAAAGCTAAGCTAGGCTTAGACTATGCGGAATCAAACACGCTTGAGATTGTTAATGGCAAGCTCACAGGAAAAGTGCTTGGCGATATTGTCAATGCACAAGCCAAAGCCGACTTCCTCGTACAAAAACGTGACGAACTAGGCTTAAGTGCAGACCAAGTAATTGCCATTGGTGATGGCGCTAACGACCTCACCATGATGCGTGTCGCAGCAGCAGGCATTGCCTACCATGCCAAGCCTATCGTACAAGCCCAAGCCAGCTATGCGCTCAACTATGCTGGACTGGATGGCATTGCTAACTTATTCTCAACCATTTAATACCAACTTACTATTTAATTCACCCACTAAAGGAATCAACATGTCATTAAAAAAACTACTTCTTTCATGCGCTTTAGTTTCACTCCTGGCTTCAAGCATCAGCGCAATCGCTCAACCGACGGTTGAAATCAAAACCAACAAAGGCGTGATTTTGGTTGAACTCAACCAAGAAAAAGCTCCAAATACCGTTGCTAACTTTGTGAAATATGCTAAGGATGGCTTTTACTCTGGCACGATTTTTCACCGCGTGATTTCAGGCTTTATGATTCAAGGCGGCGGCATGGATAAAAACTTGAATGAAAAAGCCACCCGCGAACCGATTAAAAACGAAGCAGATAATGGTTTGGCTAACACCATCGGCACCATCGCCATGGCACGCACCAATGACCCACACTCAGGTTCATCCCAGTTTTTTATCAACGTGGCCAATAACACCTTTTTAAACCACACCGAAAAATCAGAACGTGGCTGGGGCTACACCGTTTTTGGTAAAGTGGTCAAAGGCATGGACGTGGTTGAACGCATTGCCAAGATGCCAACCGATGGCGGTGATGTACCGATGCAAACGATTTTGATTGAGTCGGTGACAGTCGTTAAATAATTATCGAACAAGTAAAACTCAACCCGCTTCGGCGGGTTTTTTATTGCCAAAATTTGTTATGTTGAAGGTCTTTTTACAATTTTTAATCTTATGTTAATAACGGGAAATGGTACTTTATTTCTCATTAATAATAAATCGCAGTGCGAGAAACTGCGCCATACCAATTCAGCTAGCGTAGTTCGTTGTAGCTAGCACTGCCCAGCATGAGCACAACAAAAAAGGCCTTCAAATGAAGGCCTTTTGCATTTAAAAAAATAAATTAATGAACTGGCAAATACACCAATTCACCCGCTTTCATATCTGGCACCATCAAGAACTTGCCATCTAAGCTAGGCGCAATATCTGCCGCGGCAGCAAAGCCTTCCTTAACCAGCTCGCCGTTCGGCACAGTGCCTTTTTCTAGTTTCACGCTAAATACTTTGCCGTTTTTCCAATCGCTAACAAAGAACTGGTCTTTTTTACCCTTAACAATACCATCACCGCCACCGAAGCCTTTGGCGACTTCAATGAGGTTGTTTTTCTTCATATCTAAGCGATATAACACGCCAGATACAAAATCAACCACCATGACACAATTTGGTGTTTTGCCCATGAGCAAGCCATTCGGTGCTAAGACGCGAGCATCTTGTTTGCCATTGATAATGGTCGTCACTTTGCCTTGTGGGTTAATTTTATAAATCGCACCACCCACGCCTTTTAAGTCGCCGCTATCGCTGACATAAATATTACCAGCCGCATCGGACTCTAAGTCGTTTAAGAATTGTGGTGCTTCAGGGAATGCCTCGGCCGCAACAAACACTGAAGTTTTGCCATCCGGGGTGATTTTAATCACGCGGTGGTTATCCGCCACATATAAGTCTTTGCCCACAATCGCTAAGCCTTTCGGGTCATCTAATCCTTGCGCAAATACTTTGGCTTCGCCGTTTTTATCCACCACAGTAATTTGGCCGTCGCGATCCTTACCAAATTCGCCAATTTCTGAAACATACACGCGGCCATCTTTTGCAGCAATGGCTGATTCAGGCATTTTTAGGCCTGTGATTTTTTTGGTTTCGTGGGCCTGAGCATTCATAGAAACCACCGCGACCAATGCTAGTAATAATTTAGAAATACGCATAAAAACTCCCTATAGAATTGGTACTACTGAATTGACATAAACTTAATTTTTGACTCAGGCAACATACTGGCTGTTGCACAAGGCGATGAGAATGACGGCGCTTTAAGCGCCGCTTGAAATTTTGCATCGGCTTTCATTTTGCCTGCAACTACTTGCATGGCTGAATGATAAACCGCGTTGAGCGTCATGTCTGTTTTTACATCAAAAAAAGCCTGCTTAGCCACTTCACCCACATAGCTCGCTATGGGCTTACCATCGGCCGTATAAGTGACAGCAGTGACTTTGCCGTAAAAAGTGCGCATTTGTGGGTTGTAAAACATACTAGGACGCAGCCACACCAGCACTTTTGACTCGTTGGGTTTTACATCGCACATTTCAACGCCGCCAAACTCAGCACCTAATACATCAAGCGCAGCAGTCTCTAGCATTGGGCCTTGGCTAACCCAGTAGCCTTGGGAGTAATTTCTCAACCTAATTGGGTGTTCGTAGTCTTGCGACTGAATATAAACAGCGACAGAGGTTGGAACAATTTCATGTGCCGAAGCCATGCTGCTAAGTATTAAAAAGATGACTGCAGATAAGGCTTTTTTGAAATTTATCATGATATTTCTCAACAATACTTTCTCTGTAATTAAACGCAATAAAAACTTAAGTGAGCACATCTGACCAAATATTTTTTGCCCAAGCTTGGGCGTAATTACCTTCAAGCTCTGATGGTTTGTCAGACACCCCGCCACCTTCAGCTGGCACCATCATTTTTTTATTAGCATCATATCGGTAAACGTTTGCCACGTGCATCGCCATTTTATCGGACACATAACTATAGCAAGTATTCGCGAATACTGGCGACGTATCATGCGCTTGGTCACTCATGAGCGCAACAATGGCATTGGCGCAAACACGGGCTTGAGAAGTTGCCATGTGCGCAGATTTAGGCAGTGCTGCAGAAACAGCATCTCCAATAATATGCACATTAGGTACGACTTTAGATTCATACGTTAAAAAATCAACCTCACACCAACGCTTATCCACATTAGCCGCGCCAACAATTTGGGCGATTTTGCCAGAACGTTGCGGCGGAATCACATTAAGCACATTGGCTTGCACTGTTTCAAATTCTGTTTTGACCATTTTTGTGGCAACATCAACATCCACCACGCTGCTATTAGGACGATAATCAATCATGCCAGCGTACATTTCAGCCCAGGCCTTAGTGAATAGACCCTTTTTAGAGATAATTTCAGCATTGGCATCGAGCACAATAATTTTAGAATGAGGCTTGTAATTTTTAAAGTAAAAAGCCACTTGGCAAACCCGCTCGTAAGGCCCTGGTGGGCAACGGTAAGACGCTTTAGGAATGCTCATCACAAACACCCCGCCATCCTTCATGCTTTCAAGCTGTTTGCGTAAATTCACCGTTTGCGCGCCCGCTTTCCAAGCATGTGGCACCACTGCTTGCGCCTCCGGGCTCTGCAACATGGGCAATTGCTCAAACATAAAATCAATACCCGGCGCGATGACCAGCCTATCGTAAGTAATCTCTCCCTGCTTAATTTTAACCACACGCGATGCGGCATCGATCGCCACCACTTCATCATTGACCCACTGAATTCCATGATTGCTTTTGAGCAAATCGTATCCAAAGGTGAGGTCGTTAATATCTTTATTACCACCCAACACCAAGTTACTCAAAGGGCATGAAACAAACTGACTACGCGGCTCAACCACGATGACATCTAAGCCACCATTACTCCAGGTACGCAGATATTTAGCTGCTGTGGCGCCTGCATAGCCGCCGCCTATGACCACCACACGGCCTTTGGCTTGCGTTGCAGCTTTGGAAAGCATAGGCAAAGAAAACAGTGCTGTTGATGCAGCGATTTTTAGAAAGTCGCGTCTATCGATCGCCATATTATTCAGCCAATCGTTGATTTGGCGGGATTAAGGCGGTGACGCGTTTTTGCTGCGCAAAGTAAATGGCTAAATCGTTAATCTCTTCAACCGTGAGACCCTTAGCGTGCCTTTGCATGACCGTTGCGCTGCGACTACCGTTTCTAAATGCCATCATCTGCAATACAAAATGCGAGGCGTCTAAACCAGCAAGCACAGAGCTGCCACCAACGCTATTGCCTTGACTGCCATGACAAGCCCCGCACGATGCGGCCAATGTTTGAATATGTGGGGTGGTGGCTATGCTTTTATTCGAATAAGCATCCGCATAAGCGTTTAGGCTAAACACAAAAAAACCCACAGACACCAAAAGGGATTTGTGGGTTTTTTTGATCATGTTTAATTGAACCTTCATAAGTTCATATTAAAGCATTCAGGTACATTTGTAAGGCTATATTAAAAGCATTTCTCTTCTTTACAGCCGTCATCATTAGCACCTAAAGATAAAAGTAAGTCGACCATTTTGGTATTACCTGTATCACGGACTGCGCGAACAATTGATACATCGCCTTTAAGCTTTAAGTTCCAATCAGCACCTTTTGAAGAAAGGTATTTCACCACTTCAGTATAGCCATCGAAAGCAGCCATTTGGCCAGCAGACATTTTAGTCATTGGGTGAACATAATTCACCTCAGCACCGCGCTCAACCAAAAGCTTCACAACCTTCAATTGGTTTTTGTTCGCTGAAATTTGTAATGCAGACCATGCAAAAAATTTCTCATTTACATCAGTACCAGAATCAAGATATTTTTTCACTTTTTTAACATTACCATCACGCAATGCTTCGGTGTAATCAACTTGCTGTTCACCTTCCATTGCGAATGCTGCAACAGGTAAAAGTAAGATTACTGCTAACAATAAGGCTTTAATCATCTTCATGTATTTCTCTCCGTGATATTTGTTTTAATTAATAAACTTTCTTGCATTTCTAAACATACGTATCCAAGCACCGTCTTCGCCCCAAGCATCTGGATGCCAAGAATTTTGCACAGTACGGAAAACACGTTCTGGGTGTGGCATCATAATACTAAAACGCCCATCCTGAGTAGTTAAACCAGCAATCCCTTGCGGTGATCCATTTGGGTTAAACGGATACACTTCAGTTGGCTTTCCAGCGTGATCTACAAACTTGATACTCACTAATTTATCTGCATCAATTCTATTGACCGCAGATTCTGAAGAAAATTCCGCAAAACCTTCACCATGTGCAACGGCAATCGGCATGCGGCTTCCAGCCATGCCTGCAAAGAACAGGGATGGTGATTCTTGCACTTCCACCATCGAAAAGCGCGCTTCAAACTGTTCTGATTTATTACGCACAAAATGCGGCCATTGCTGCGCGCCAGGAATAATACTGTTTAAGTTACTCATCATTTGGCAACCGTTACAGATGCCCAATGAGAAAGAGTCTTTGCGCTCAAAGAACGCTGAAAATTCATCTCTAGCCCTTGAGTTAAACAAGATAGATTTCGCCCAACCCTCACCCGCACCTAATACGTCGCCATAAGAGAAGCCACCGCAAGCCACGAAGCCAGCAAAGTCCTTTAAGCTCACACGTCCGCTAATAATGTCGCTCATATGCACGTCGTAAGTTGCAAAGCCTGCGCGGTCAAAAGCTGCCGCCATTTCAGTTTGGCCGTTGACCCCTTGCTCCCGCAAAATCGCCATTTTTGGACGAGCACCAGTGGCAATGAAAGGTGCGGCAATATTGTCACTAGGGTCGAATGTTAATTTTGCATGCAAGCCAGCATCTGCTTTATCCAAGATACGGTCGTATTCTTGTTGCGCACACGCTGGGTTATCACGCATTTTTTGCATTTGGTAAGTGGTTTCAGACCAAGCACGATGCAAGTCAACACGAGAAGCTTCAAATAGAGCTTTACCCGCTTGGTTAAACGCAATGCTTTCCCCCGCTGTCACTTCGCCAATCACTTGCACACAATTCGGCATTGCTTGTTTTAAGCTTGCGGTAATCGTACCGGCATCCGCAGCGCGAACTTGAATAACTGCGCCTAACTCTTCGTTATAAAGCGCGCTTGCCACGTCACCAGCTAGGCCATCAAGATTAATATTTAGACCGCAATGTCCTGCAAACGCCATTTCAACAAGGCTAGAGAATAAACCGCCATCAGAGCGGTCATGATAGGCCAGCAATTTGCCATCTGCATTTAGGCTTTGAATTACGTCGAAGAAACTTTTCAAACGCGCCGCATCATCCACATCAGGGGCTTGATTACCCACCGCACCATAAACTTGCGCCAAAGCTGAACCGCCCATGCGGTTTTTACCTGCGCCCAAATCAATCAAAATCAAGTGGGTATCGCCAAGGTCTGTTCTTAATTGAGGCGTGAGTGTTTTACGTGCATCTGACGTAGCAGCAAAAGCGGTGACTACCAATGAAATTGGGGATGTCACGGCTTTTTTCTCGCCCGCATCGTCCCACACTGTCTTCATCGACATCGAGTCTTTACCAACAGGAATGCTAATGCCTAGAGCAGGACAAAGCGCCATACCAACGGCTTTAACCGTATCGAACAAAGCGGCATCTTCACCCGGATGTCCAGCTGGCGCCATCCAGTTTGCAGACAGTTTCAAATCGCTAATGTCGTTAATTAAACTGGCGGCGATATTGGTGATTGACTCGCCAATCGCCATGCGGCCAGACGCAGGGCCATCAATCAATGCCAACGGTGCTTTTTCACCAATCGCGAAGGCTTCACCTTGGTAAGTTTGATAGCCGGCAAGCGTTACCGCCACGTCAGCCACAGGGACTTGCCAAGGGCCAACCATTTGGTCGCGTGCGACCAAGCCAGTCACAGAGCGGTCGCCAATCGTAATAAGGAATGATTTATCCGCAACACCAGGTAGGCGTAGCACGCGATTTGCAGCATCATTTAGATCAATTTTTGACGTATCAAACGCCTGCAAAGAGCGAGTTGCATGCTTTACATCGCGTAACATTTTTGGTGGCTTGCCAAGCAATACAGATAAATCCATATCCACAGGCTGGTTGCCAAAATGACTATCAGCCACGATTAAATGACGTTCTTCAGTGGCTTCACCGACAACGGCAAAAGGACAGCGCTCGCGCTCACAGATTTCAGTAAACAAAGCCAAGCTTTCTTTAGAAACTGCCATCACATAACGCTCTTGCGCTTCGTTACTCCAAAGCTCACGTGGTGACATGCCAGGTTCTTCGTTGTGCACATCGCGCAATTGGAATACAGCGCCGACGCCCGCATCATTGACTAACTCAGGAAACGCATTTGAAATACCGCCCGCGCCCACGTCATGAATACTTAAGATTGGGTTCTTGTCGCCTAACTGCCAGCAACGGTCAATCACCTCTTGTGCGCGACGTTCTAATTCTGGATTGCCACGCTGCACTGAATCAAAGTCCAAATTCTCAGCGTTTGAGCCTGTGTCCATACTTGAAGCGGCACCACCACCCAAACCAATCAACATTGCTGGGCCGCCCAATTGAATGAGACATGCGCCTGCTGGAATTGGGTTCTTTTTGGAGTGCTTTGCAGAAATATTGCCCACACCACCCGCCAACATAATTGGCTTGTGATAACCGCGCATTTCACCAGCAGCTTCTAGTTCAAAAGTACGAAAATAACCCGCAATATTTGGTCGACCAAACTCATTGTTATATGCCGCGCCACCAAGCGGACCGTCAATCATAATTTGCAAAGGTGAAGCTGTGCGTGAAGGCTTACCGTAAGTGCCTTCCCAAGGCTGTTCAAAACCAGGAATATTCAAATTAGAAACCGAAAAACCTGTCAAGCCTGCTTTTGGTTTGGAGCCGCTACCGGTTGCGCCTTCGTCGCGAATCTCGCCGCCAGCACCTGTTGCAGCCCCTGCAAACGGTGAAATAGCCGTGGGGTGATTATGCGTTTCTACTTTCATCAAGTAATGCATTTCTTCTTCGATGAAGCCATAAGCGCCATCCGCTTGCGGGTAAAAGCGCTTAGTTTTTTGTCCAGCAGAGCCTGCCACAATAGAGGCATTGTCTGAGTAAGCAACGACCGTGCTACCGGGATTTAATTTGTGTGTATTACGAATCATGCCGAACAATGAATGTGCTTGCTCCACACCATCAATGACCCAATCCGCATTAAAAATCTTATGGCGGCAGTGTTCTGAGTTTGCTTGTGCGAACATCATCAATTCAACGTCGGTGGGGTTGCGACCAATGCGCGTGAAGTTTTCTAAGAGGTAATCGACTTCATCTGGCGAAAGTGCCAAGCCTAAGTGAGTGTTGGCTTGATTAAGCGCAGCCTTGCCGCCTGCCAAAATATCCACGCTAGATAAAGGCGCTGGTGTTGCTTGATGATAAAGCTTAGACGCATCTTCTATGTTGCCGAACACGGCTTCCGTCATGCGGTCATGAACGGCTATTTTCACTGCTTGTTTTTCAGCTTGAGTTAAAGCTGAGCCATCTTTCTTAGTCACACAGTAAGCAATCCCACGCTCGATACGTTGCATATTACCTAAGCCGCAATGCTTAGCGATATCCGTTGCACGTGAAGCCCAAGGCGAAATCGTACCTGGGCGAGGAATCACCAAAAATAGTTCACCCACTGGCACTTCTTCTGCCATGCGTGGACCGTAAGTCAGAATTTTTGTCAGGGTATCTAACTGTGCTGCAGTTAATTCGCCTTCATTCCAAGCAAAGTGCCAAAAGTCAGCATGCACCGCATTAATTTGAAGGGCTGATTGACTCAAGTTCGCAAGAATTTTTTGAAGTCTGAAAGAAGATAGCGCCGCGCTACCGCGCAAACTTAGCATAGGCAAACTTGGCATAGATGGGGACATGGCTTAAGAAGCTGAAGAGATAAAACCATCATTTTACCCGAATTCGAGATGAATATCGCCCCAAGGAGTTGTTTTCTAAGTGCTTAAATCTTCAACAAAACAATTAAAAAGGTTTCTAGCTTTTTAAAAAATAGTCACAATCAAAACAAAGCGTTGTTTAAGAATGTAAAAAATGTAATCACTCTATTTAATTCTGTATTAGTTTATAAAAAAGATATTTACAATAATAAATTGTGACTATGGACAAGGTTATTTATTCGATAGACCCTTAACCGTAAGTGATTTCGAAAAGAAATACCTAGCGCAATACCTGGTACAAATGGTGTAAAGTTGTCCGTACATATTTTGTACTGAAAGCTACGCGAAATGAAATCTCCAAACCCGATGACTGTAATGTCTATTAAAGGCATGCATTGTGGCAGTTGCGTTAAAAAAGTAACCATTGCCCTGCAGCCGCTATGTGAGTTGGCCTCAGTTTCACTCAATCCTCCAGTTGCAACACTTAAAAATGCTTCCGCGAGCATTGCCAAAATTAACGAAGCCCTTGCCTTTGCAGGGGATTACAAAGCTTCAAAATTAATTACCGAAAAAACAGCTGAAGCCACACCGATTACAAACGATAAGAAAAACTCGCTGGCAACTTACCAGCCGCTTTTTTTGATTATTGGCTACATTTTAATAACAACACTCGCCATCAATCTTATCCAAGACAAATTTAACGCTGAGCGCTGGATGATGAACTTTATGGCGGGCTTTTTTTTAGTGTTTTCATTCTTCAAAATGCTCAATATAAAAGCCTTTGCCAACAGCTATGCGATTTACGACTTACTCGCCATGCGCAGCAAGGCTTATGGCTTTATTTATCCGTTTATTGAACTGGCGCTGGGATTAGCATATCTATTGAGTTTTGAGCCAGAAATCACCAATACTGCTACGCTCGTCATCATGAGCTTTTCGAGCTTAGGCGTCATTCGAGCAGTAATGAATAAACAAAAAGTTAGGTGCGCTTGCCTAGGCACGGTGTTTGAATTGCCTATGTCGACCATCACCATCATAGAAGACTTATTGATGACTGGCATGGCGGCTTGGATGCTCCTCTAAAAAAATTAAAGAGATTAGTTAAGTGCAAAGCGATTACTACCAACTTCCTACTGGCAAAGTGACCGCGCTACATGATGACACGCCCTTTCCGCCTGTCAACGAGGCTTTGACTGAGCCGAATGGCTTATTAGCAATTGGTGGAGATCTATCCAGTGAGCGTCTATTAACCGCCTATCAGTCTGGTATTTTTCCTTGGTTTAGCGAAGGCGAACCTGTACTTTGGTGGAGCCCTGACCCGCGCATGGTGCTTTTTCCGCAGGATTATAAAGTCTCTAAATCGCTCGCCAAATGCTTAAAGAAAAATGATTATGAAGTGAAATTTAACACGCAATTTCGCCAAGTGATGGAAGCCTGCGCCCAGACCAATCGCCCAGACCAAGATGGCACTTGGATTAACTCAGACATTATTGAGGCTTATTGTGAACTGCATCAATTGGGTTATGCGCACTCGGCTGAAACATGGGTAGATAACACCTTGGTTGGCGGCTTATACGGTGTGCTTATCAATAAGATGTTTTATGGTGAATCGATGTTTCACCATGTGACCGACGCTTCAAAAATTGCTTTTGCACATTTGGTGGATTATTTAAAAGGAAAAGAGGTCGGTATGATAGATTGCCAAATGAACACCAAACATCTGGCATCTTTAGGCGCTAAAGAAATTAACCGCACTGAATTTATGACAAAATTAAATAGATTGATATGACTAGCCCAGCCGACTCCGCTCTGCAAAAAATACAGTTCTACGTTACGGCGCCCTACGCTTGCGGCTATTTGCCGAAACAACTTGCACAATCTTTAATCGCTACGCCGCAACATTTGGTCGATGGTCATCAATATAGCGGACTTATCCAGCAAGGCTTTAGACGGAGTGGGAAGTTTGTCTACCGCCCACATTGTGAGAACTGCAATGCCTGCATTCCTGTCAGATTGCCAGTGGATGATTTTCAAGCAAGTCGAAGCCAAAAGCGAGCTTACAAACAACATCAACATCTAGCGGCGAGCGTTTCGACACTTTCGTTTGATGAAGCCCATTTTGCGCTTTACCAGGCTTACCAAATCGCACGTCACGAAGGCAATGCGCAAGAAGAAACCGCTGAGCAATACCGTAATTTTTTAGTACAAAGCAATGTCGATAGCCTATTTATTTCGTTCACTTTGGATGGTGTACTCAAAATCGTCAGCGTGGTCGATATCGTCGAAGATGGCGTATCCGCGGTTTATACTTTTTACGATAGCGCAGACACCAAAGCTAGCTTCGGCACTTACAGCATTATGTGGCTGATTGATTGGTGCAAACATCTCAAACTACCTTATTTATATTTGGGCTACTGGATCAAAAACAGCCGCAAAATGGCATACAAAGAAAAGTTTGGCCCGCAAGAAGCATTGATTGATGGTGAATGGCAAAGTATGAAGCACACCAAGCCATAAATCAGACAAGCCAAGCTTGTCGATGCTACAATTCCCGCTTTAATTCTCTTCAAAGCAATACACTTGAATAAAATCGTCATTTTTGGTGTTGGGCTCATTGGCGGCTCATTTGCGCTCGCCCTTAAAAAAGCAGGTGCGGCGCCAAAAATCGTGGGCGTCGGTCGCAATCTAGAGAACCTTCAAACCGCCATAAATTTAGGTGTCATTGATGAGGCAGAATCTGATATGGCAAAGGCGCTTGCTAATGCCGATTTAGTCCTTATTGCAACGCCAGTTGCTCAAACGCCAAAAATTTTAGAAGCGATTATTCCGCATCTTGCTCAAAACACGATCGTTACCGATGCTGGTAGTACAAAATCGGATATTGCGAAATACATAATTAACGCTTCAAAAAAGGCCGAAAATCCACAGCATTTTCTAAATCAATTCGTGGGCGGACATCCAATTGCTGGCGCAGAAAAAAGCGGAGTTACCGCGGCAAAAGATGACTTGTTTATCGGCAAAAATGTCGTGCTTACGCCCAACGAAAATACCTCAGCAGTATCCCTAAAGCTTGTTCGCGAGTTGTGGCAAACCACGGGGGCCAATGTAAGTGAAATGACAGCGGAAGTGCACGACCAAATTTTTGCAGCTGTCAGTCATTTACCGCACTTATTGGCGTTTGCTTTAGTGAATGATTTAGCCAATAGGCCCAACGCAAAACAACTGTTTGATTTTGCCGCCAGCGGTTTTAGAGACTTCACGCGGATTGCTGGGAGCTCCCCTGAGATGTGGCGTGACATTAGCTTAGCCAACAGAAACGCCTTACTGAATGAACTAGAAGCCTATCAATCTGAAATATCTGCATTGCAAAATCTATTAAAAAATGAAGACAGCCAAGGCTTGCAAGCCATGTTTGAGCATGCAAGTCAGGCACGCCAAGCTTGGCAAAAAGAACGAGAAAAATAATAAAAATGGAATCCATTACCTTACAAGCAGCGAATCAAGTTGGCGGGACGATTAAATTGCCTGGCTCAAAGAGTATCTCAAACCGCACTTTGTTGCTCGCCGCTTTTTCTAATGGGGTGACAGAAATTTACGATTTATTGGCTTCTGACGACACTTCAAGAATGCTGGAAGCATTAGAAAAACTAGGCATTCCGCTCGAGAAAATTGGTGAGAATAACTGGCGCGTGAGAGGCAACGGCGGCAAGATTTCTGTTAAACAAGCCGACCTATTTTTAGGTAATGCGGGCACCGCTTTTAGACCGCTTACTGCGGCATTGGCGCTGTCACAAGGCGACTTTATGCTTTCTGGCATTGCACGAATGCACGAACGCCCAATCGGGGATTTGGTAGACGCACTTCGCCAAGCTGGCGCCAATATTGAATACTTGGGGAATGATGGCTACCCGCCAGTTAAAATATCCCCAGCAAACAATGCCTCTTCAAGTCCAATCAAAATTCGCGGGGATGTATCTAGTCAGTTTTTAACTGCGCTTTTAATGGCACTGCCACTCACAGGACAAGCTTTCACAATTGAACTAGTAGGTAAACTCATCTCAAAACCTTACATTGAAATCACGCTTAATTTAATGCGTCGTTTTGG
>Ga0209550_10000124_pt1 | contig 61555 bp, 46 predicted proteins | sample LauGreSuBDMM15SN_2_FD_187567 | JGI IMG/M metagenome (GOLD analysis project Ga0209550, IMG submission 187567) | Freshwater lake microbial communities from Lake Michigan, USA - Su13.BD.MM15.SN (SPAdes) (version 5) | ecosystem: Environmental > Aquatic > Freshwater > Lake | place: Lake Michigan... | reverse complement strand
CGACCAGCCCCACTTCAAACGAATGTCTGGTTCTCCGGAAAATCTTCCTATCCATAAAATCTTCCTACCCCCATTTCAGCCGATGGCTTCGTAGCCCGACCTTCCGAAAAATCAGCGAGGATGAGCGGTTCAACCGTCCGCGTTTTTTCCTCCGTCCTCAGCAGGGCAAACCCGACCCCGCCAGCGGCTCCGCCGCGCGCTCATCCTTCCGTATCACCAGCGTCGTCGGCTTCGCGGTTTTCCCCCTGTCCGTCACGTTTCTCACCCGTTCTGAAGCCCGAGAAAAGACCGAGCTTTACACATATCAACGCTTACATATCCGTTGATATGTAATGCCGCACGACCGTCCCCTCTCCGAACTCTTCGCGCAGAACCGTCCGCTCCGGTCGCTGGAATTCTTTCCGCCCAAGGACGACACCGGCGTTGACGCCCTCCGTGCCACCGCGACCGCGCTGAAGCGCATGGACCCCGATTTCGTATCCGTGACCTACGGAGCGGGCGGCACGACTCGCGACCGCACGGCTCAGGTCTGTGACTTTCTGAAGCGCGACTTCGGCTTCACCGTCATGCCGCACCTCACGTGTGTGGGCCACTCACGCGCCGAACTTTCCGAGGTCGCCGATCGCATTCATGCCGGTGGTTTCCGCAATATCATGACGCTGCGTGGCGATCCGCCCAAGGGTGAGACGACCTTCACACCCGGCAAGGATGGTCTCCGCTACGCCAGCGATCTCGTCGCGCTGCTGAAGTCACGCCACCCCGATTTCTGTCTCGGCGTCGGCGGCTACCCGGAGAAACACCCCGAAGCCCCGTCTCTCGAAGCCGATCTCACTGCGCTCAAAATCAAAATCGACGCCGGCGCGGACTTCATCACGACGCAGCTGTTTTTCGACAACGCCGTGTATTACCGTTTTGTGGACAAATGCCGCGCCGCCGGCATCACCGTCCCGATCGTCCCCGGCATTATGCCCGTGCTCTCGTTGAAACAAATCCAACGCTTCACCGCGATGTGTGGCACGACGCTCCCGGCGAAACTCAGCACGCGCCTCGAAGTCGCCGCCGAAAACACCGACGTCGTTGAAACCATCGGCATCGACTGGGCGCTCACGCAAATCCGCGACCTCCTCGCGCACGGCGCCCCCGGCTACCACCTCTACATTTTGAACCGAGCCAAAGGCGCCCTCGCCCTCACCGCGGGCTTGGCCGCCTGATCGCGAAGTTCACGGACGCCAAAACGGTCGACGTCTGCCGCTCGGGATCATCCCCGGCGTTGCCTAAGAACCACGCATTGGCGGGTCAATCGACGACGTCTTCGGCTCCACTCTGCCGGTGCTCCCCTTCCCTTACGACATTACCCGAACAACCCGCCGACATCCACCCGCAGCTCTAGCAGCACCAGCGACACCGCCACTTCGCCGCGCCGCACGATCCGCGTCTCGCCATATTTTCCCGCCACCAGCTGCGTAAAAATCTCGATTACGCCCTTCTCGGGTAACACGAGCCAGTACTCCGCCACACCCGCCTCCGCGTAGATCGAAGCCTTTTCCCGGTCCGCCTCTTCGGTCCTCACCGCGACTTCCATCACCAGTAGCGCAGCCCGCGGATGCCCGGCCCGATAACCGTCCGGACGCCCCTCCACTACGGCGATGTCCGGTTCGGGTTCGGAGTCAACCAGCGTCAACGGGTCTTCTTTCTGCGCGACCATGCCAGGGCGCAACCTCGATGAAACCATCCGGAACAGTTCGCGAACAACTGAGGCATGCAGGGGTGATTTAATCATTTTTTCAACAATCGCACCTCGCAACAATTCCGTGCGTTCGTCCAACAAGCCCTGCGCGGACATCGCATGGTAGCTTTCTACGCTGATCCGCGCCACCCGCTGGCGCACCGTTGGCAATTCCAAGATGCTTAACATGCCCGCAAAGTAAACGCGCCACTCCCGCGCGCAATGCAGATTCTTGACTTCCCCGCGACGAGACCACGGGACCTGCGCTCCCTGCGAACATTCGTGTCGATCCGTGTCCATCCGTGGTTAATTTTCCGCGTTCCCCGCGCTCCCCGCGTTCTTCCGCTCCACCCGCGTTCCCCGCCTCCTCGGCTTCACCCGCCCGCCATCACCGGCCGAAATCCCGCCTCGACCAAAATTTTCGCCATCGTCTCCCGCTGATCACCTTGAATCTCGATCGCGCCGTCCTTCACGGTCCCGCCGCAGCCGCACGCGCCACGCATTTTTTTCGTGAGCTGCTCTTTCTCCGGCAGCCCGATGCCTACAAACCCACTGACCGTCGTCACCGTTTTCCCCCCACGCCCACCGGTCTCGCGGCGAATTTCCACGCGCCCGCGATTTTTCTCCGGTGCCGCCTTCGCTCCTTGCACCACGCCGCCTAGGTTCGCACCCGTGCCGCCGGACTTCTTCGCCGCGAGCGCCGCCGCCGCTTGGTCCAAGACCGCTCTCGGCGCCACCGGCAACCCCGCCCCACTCAACGCCGCAAAGGGATTCTGCCCCAATCCCTGCCCTCCCTGCATCGAAATTTTCTCACCACTGGCCATACGTCAGGCTCTCCCTTCCGCCGCTCCGGCCGGCTTCCCCGCCCTTCCACCGCACGCTCCGACCGGAATGTCCGTCTCTCCGCCCAGGAACATCACCGCCTTCGCGTAACTGCGGTTCTGCAAAAAATGCCCGAGTTGCGGGTGCAATTCCCCCGAAGCCTCTCCGCGCTCTAGATATCCATCCAGTTTCACCATTTCCTCGGCAATCACCCGCCCGTCGCCAGCCTTAATGCCGGCCAAGAGAGCGAGGAGGGATTCTTTGATTTGGGTTTCCATGAGTGTAAGTGCAAAAACTAATCCCGCTGTTACCGACGTTAAGCTCCATTGCAATCTCTCTCCCAAACCGGCTCGCACTTGAATTCTGCGCCGCGCCCTGTTTGGTTCATGCTTCCTTTTCTTTCAACGCCGCGCTCATCCGCGGCCTTCACCATGACCCGCGTAGCCTCCACATCCTCCCTTCCCACTCACGCCAACGCCGCCGTTATCGAGGCGGCCTATGAATCGTGGCTCCAAAACGCCGACTCCGTCGATCCGACGTGGCGCGCTTTCTTTCAGGGCTTCACCCTCGGCAGCAACGGGGCCTCCCCTGCTGCCGCTCTCGCTTCCGGCGACACGCCCGCCGCGGCCACCGCCCCCATTATCGACAGTCTCAAGCAGTCGCGCGTCCACCATCTCATCAACACCTACCGCGCCATCGGCCACTTCGAGGCTCATCTCGATCCACTCGCCGCCCCGCCCGCCCCACACCCCAAGCTCTCCCTCGCCCAGTTCACACTCTCCGACGCCGATCTTGATACGTCCTTCGATATCGGCACCTACCTCGGGGGCGGCCAGATGAAGCTCCGCGACATCCTCCTCGCGCTGCGCACCACCTATTGCGGCCACATCGGCGTCGAGTACACGCACATCACCGACGTCGACGTCCGCCACTGGCTCCAAGAGAAAATGGAATCCACTCGGAATCTATCCGATTTCTCGAAGGCCGAAAAAGTCCGCATCCTCCGCCGCGTCCACAAGGCCGAGCTCTTCGAACGCTTCCTCCACACCAAATACGTCGGCCAGAAACGCTTCTCCCTCGAGGGCGGAGAAACCATGGTCGCCGCCGTCGATTCCATCATCGAGCACTGCCCGCACGTCGGCGTCGAAGAAGTCGTCATGGGCATGGCCCATCGCGGTCGCCTCAATATCCTGACGAGCGTCATGCGGAAAAATTTCGACGTTCTCTTCGAACAGTTTTCCGAAAACTACCTGCCCGAAACTGTCGGGGGCGACGGCGATGTTAAATACCATCTCGGCTACGAGGCCATCCTCGACACCGCGGCCGGCAAACCGGTCGAGGTCCGCCTCGCCGCCAACCCTTCCCATCTCGAAATCGTCAATCCCGTCGTCGAGGGTAAAGCCCGCGCCCGCCAGCGCATCCGCGGCGCCATGGAAGATCGCAATCGCGTCCTCCCGCTCCTCATCCACGGCGATGCGGCGTTCGCCGGTCAGGGCGTCGTCGCCGAGACGCTCCAGTTCTCGCAGCTCCCCGGCTACCAGACTGGCGGCACCCTCCACTTCGTCATCAATAACCAGATTGGCTTCACCACCGAGCCCCGCGATTCTCGCTCCACGCGCTACTGCACCGACGTCGCGAAGATGATCGAGGCCCCGATTTTTCACGTCAACGGTGACGACCCCGAGGCCGTCTGCATGGTCGCGCAACTCGCCCTCGCGTTCCGCGCCAAGTGGGCCCGCGACGTCGTGATCGACATGTATTGCTATCGCAAGCACGGCCACAACGAGACCGACGAGCCCGCCTTCACCCAGCCGCTCCTCTACCGGAAAATCGCCACCCACCCGCAGGTCTCCTCCGTCCTGACCCGCAAGCTCGTCGCCGAGGGCACAATCACCGAGGCGCAAGCCGACGCGATCAAAGCCGAATACAGCGACGCCCTCGAAAAGAATCTCGAAAAAGCCAAAGCATCCGAGACCGCGAAATCCGCCAAACGCGCCGCCGCCGCCGAAACTAAAAAATTCGCCGGTTCCACCGCTGTTTTCCAGCCCGACTTCCATTTCAAAAAAGTCGCTACCGGCGTATCCGCCGAGCTGATCCAACGAGTCGTCCGCGGTCTCGCCACGCTCCCCCCCGGCTTCAAACCCAACCCCAAAATCAAACGCTTCCTCGACGCCCGCGTCACCGCCCACCAAGACGGCGGCCCCATCGACTGGGGCTTCGGTGAGGCCCTCGCCTTTGGCACCCTCGTACTCGAAAACAAACCCATCCGGCTCAGCGGCCAGGACTGCGAACGCGGCACTTTCAGCCACCGCCACGCGGTGCTCCACGACATGGAGACGAACGCCACCTACGCGCCCCTTCAAAACCTCGATCCCCAGCAGGCCCGTTTCTGCGTTTACAACTCGCTCCTCTCCGAAGCCGCCGTGCTCGGTTTCGACTACGGCTACTCGCTCGATTACCCCAATATGCTCTGCATCTGGGAAGCTCAGTTCGGTGATTTCGCCAACGGTGCCCAAGTCGTCATCGATCAATTTCTCGCCGCCGGCGAATCAAAGTGGCACCGCACCAGTGGCCTCGTGCTCCTCCTCCCGCACGGCTACGAAGGCCAGGGCCCCGAGCACTCCTCGGCCCGCTTGGAACGTTTCCTCCAGCTCTGTGCCGAGGATAATATCCAGGTCGCCAACATCACGACGCCCGCCAACTTCTTCCACGCGCTTCGTCGCCAAGTGCTACGCGACGTGCAGAAGCCGCTCATCGTCATGTCGCCCAAGTCACTCCTCCGCCACCCCGCCGCCGTCTCGAAACTCACCGAGTTCACCGCCGGCGGATTCCAAGAGGTGATCGACGACGCGCAGCTCGGCGTAGCGGCGAGTACCAGCGAGCCGACCAAGGCCCAGCGCCTGATCTTCTGCTCAGGAAAAGTTTACTACGACCTCTGCGACTACCGCGAGAAACACACGATTACGAATACGGCCATCGTGCGCATCGAGCAGCTCTATCCATTGCACAAAAACGCCATCAGTAAACTTGCCGATCACTACCGCGGCGCCCGCCTCATCTGGTGCCAAGAAGAGTCGCAGAACATGGGCGCGTGGAGCTACATCGCTCCCCTACTCTCGGAAATCTTCGGCGTCCTCCCCGTCTACGCCGGCCGCGACGCCGCGGCCTCGCCCGCCGTCGGCGCCCTCGCGCTCCACCGCTTCGAACACGCCGCGATGCTCCAAGACGCCTTCGCCGTCTAGGCGCCTGCTTGCAGGCGATTCCTCCTTCCCTCTCACTCCAGATCATTAGCGCCACTGAGCTCAGACTAGCAGTTCACAACTCCGCTTCCACCATGTCCCTCCTCGAAGTCAAAATCCCGCCGATGGGCGAATCCATCGCCTCCGGTATCCTCGCCAAATGGCACGTCAAAGACGGCGATATCGTCAAAAAAGACCAACCGCTCTTCGAACTGGAAACTGATAAAATCACGAGCGAAGGCACCGCGGAGTCCGCCGGAAAAATCGCCTTCAAAGCCGCCGCCGGTGACGAAGTCAAAATCGGCCAGGTGGTCGCTACGATCGACTCCGCCGCCAGTTCCTCACCGGGAGGCAGCCCCCCGGCTGGCGCGCCCGCCGCAGCCACTGCCGCAAAATCCACGGAGGCCTCGCCCGCCGTTCGCCGACTCGCCGCCGAGACCCAGATCGATCCGGCCACGGTCGCCGGCACCGGCAAAGGCGGCCGCGTCACCAAGGGCGACATGCTCACCGCCGCCGCCTCCGTAGCGGCGAGCGCCAGCGAGCCGAAATCCCCTGCCCCCGTAGCTGCGAGCCCCAGCGAGCCGAATTCCGCCGCCGGCACCCGCCAAACCCGCAAAAAGATGACCCCGCTTCGCGCCAAAATCGCGCAGCGCCTCGTCTCCGCCCAGCACGAGGCCGCCATGCTCACCACCTTCAACGAGGTCGACATGTCCGCCGTCATGGCTCTCCGCGCCAAATACCAGGACGACTTCGTCAAGAAGCACGGCCTGAAACTCGGCTTCATGTCCTTCTTCGTGAAGGCCGTCGTCCACGCGCTCAAAGAAGTCCCCGGCGTCAATGCCCAGATCGACGGCGATGCCATCGTCGAAAACCACTACTACGACATCGGCGTCGCCGTCTCCACCGACAAGGGCCTCATGGTTCCCGTCATCAAGGGCTGCGACACCCTCGGCATGGCCGCCGTCGAAGCGAAGATCGCCGACGCCGCCAAACGCGCCCGCGAAAGCAAGATCACCCTCGCGGATCTCGAAGGTGGCGTCTTCACGATCACCAACGGAGGCACCTTCGGTTCCCTGCTCTCCACGCCGATTATCAATCCCCCGCAGGCCGCGATCCTTGGCATGCATGCGATCAACGATCGCCCCGTGGCCGTCAACGGCCAGGTCGTCATCCGCCCGATGATGTATCTGGCGCTCAGCTACGACCACCGGCTCGTCGACGGCAAACAAGCCGTCACCTTCCTCGTAAAAGTAAAACAAGCGATCGAAGATCCGACCCGCCTCGTCCTCGGCGTCTAACTCAATCGTGCTCGTTCCTCGTTCTCGTTATCGTTCTCTTTTTTGAACGGCCCTCTCCCTGCCGGAGAGAACGAGCACGATGACGAGAACTCAGAAAGATTCTCACATGTCTGCTTCCTCTTCCTTCGACCTCATCGTAATCGGTGCCGGCCCCGGCGGCTACGTCTGCGCCTTCCGCGCCGCGCAGCTCGGCCTCAAAGTCGCCCTCGTCGAAAAACGCGCCACCCTCGGCGGCACGTGTCTCAACGTCGGTTGCATTCCCAGCAAAGCCCTCCTCGCTTCCTCAGAGCACTACGTCTTCGCAAAACAGCACGCCGCTGAACACGGGGTGAAACTCGGCTCCGTCGAACTCGACCTCGCCACGCTCCTCCAAAAGAAAGACTCCGTCGTCACCAAGCTCGTCGGCGGCGTCGCCCAACTCGCGAAAGCCCGCAAGATCACCGTCATCACCGGCGCCGCCGCCTTCGTCTCCCCCAACACTATCCGTGTAGCAGCGAGCGCCAGCGAGCCGACTGAGCTCACGGCCAAAAACATCGTCATCGCCACCGGCTCCGCCCCCGTCGAACTCCCGTTCATGAAATTCGACGGCGAGACGGTCGTCTCGTCCGACCACGCCATCCAGTTCACCAGCGTCCCGAAAAAACTCGTCGTCGTCGGCGGCGGTGCCATCGGTCTCGAACTCGGCTCCGTCTGGTCCCGCCTCGGTGCCGACGTCACCGTTGTCGAGTTCCTCCCCAAAATTGTCGCGACCTACGACGACGACATCATCCGCAACTTCACGCGCATCCTCCAAAAACAGGGCTTGAAGATCGAAGTCGGCGCAAAAGTCACCGGGTTTCAACGCTCCACTGCCGGGGCAACCGGCATCCTCACCGCCGAACGGGGCACCGAAAAACTCGCGTTCCCCGCCGACAAAGTCCTCGTCGCCGTCGGCCGCCGCCCGTTCACCGACTCACTCAACCTCGCCGCTGCGGGCGTCCAACTCGACGACAAGAAACGCATTAAAGTCGACGCGCACCTGCACACCACGGCCCAAGGGGTCTGGGCGCTCGGCGATGTCGTCGCCGGCCCCATGCTCGCCCACAAAGCCGAGGAAGACGGTGTCGCCGTCGCCGAATGGATCGCGGGCAAGGCCGGCCATGTGAATTGGGATCTCGTCCCCGGTGTTGTCTACACCGACCCCGAGGTGGCCAGTGTCGGCCTCGGCGAAGACGCCGCCAAAGCCGCCGGCATCGCGATCAACGTCGGTAAATTCAACTTCGCCGCCAACGGCCGCGCCCTCGCCACCGATGCGACTGAGGGTTTCGTGAAGATCATCGCCGACGCGAAGACCGACAAAATTCTCGGCGCGCAAATCCTCGGTCGCAACGCCGGCGAACTCATCAGCGAGATTGTCACGCACATGGAATACGGCGGCAGCGCCGAAGACCTCGCGCGCACGATCCACGCGCACCCGACGATGAGCGAAGCCGTCAAAGAAGCCGCCCTCGCCGTCAGCAAGCGCGCCCTCCACGCAGTGTGACGCCAGTCGGCGAGTGCACTCCGCACCGCCGACAACGTCTCCTCTCGCCCCCGCCGCCCCCCGGCCCCGTCGCCGCGTGCGCCAGCACGCGGAGCTGCCGCCGCCCGTGATGATCGCCAGGGATCTCCTCGCGAGTCGCCCCTCGTCAAGTCCCCCGCGTGACCGTGAAGTCGCGCCGGTCTCACTCAACAGCCTGTCGCGGCTCGAGGTTTCGCCTTCGCCTAACACCGACTCGCCCGCGACCGCGCCTCGGCGGCTGGGTCAATCGTGTGAGCAAAAACGCCCTCGAGCGCGCCAAACCCTCCGATGCACTCCCGTCCTACGGCTCGTTCCGCGAAAACGACGTCGATCACTTGTCGGTCAAGAAATCCGCCGGGCCGTATCGGGATTCCAATTTCAAGCGAAGTGGTCACCTCGATTTTCAACGCCATCGTGCCCGCGAACCGCTTTCCAATAAATCTCCCTCGGACCGAACTTTACGTTCCAACCGTTTTTTCGTGCTTTGCCCACGCCCTTTGTGGCTCACTGTACTTTCATCTCCCTTTCATGAACATCCACGAATATCAGGCCAAGGCTCTCTTTGAAAAATTCGGCATCGCCGTGCCCAAGGGCGCGACCGCCACGACGCCGGAAGCGTTCATCACCGCCCTCGCCGATCTCCCTGAGGGCCCGACGATGGTGAAATCGCAAATCCACGCCGGCGGCCGCGGCAAGGGCACCTTCACCAATGGCTTCAAGGGCGGCGTCAAATTCTGCAAGACCAAGCAGGACGCGCTCGAGATCGCCGGCAAGATGCTCGGCAACACCCTCGTCACCGCCCAGACCGGCCCCGCCGGTCGCAAGGTCCAAACGATCTACTTCACCGTCGCGAGCGAAATTAAGAAGGAATACTACCTCGCCATTCTCCTCGATCGTAATTCCTCGAAACCCGTCATCGTCGCCTCCACCGAGGGCGGGATGGACATCGAGACCGTCGCTCACGATACCCCGGAAAAACTCTTCAAAGTCATCGTCGATCCCGCCTACGGCCTCGCCGATTTCCAAGTCCGCGAGCTCGTCACCAAACTCGGCTTGACCGGCGTCGAGGCCAAGAACGCCGGCAAACTTATCCGCAATCTCTACCAGTGCTATTGGGAGACCGACGCCGCGATGATCGAGGTCAATCCCCTCATCACCACCCCGACCGGCGACGTGCTCGCCCTCGATGCCAAAGTCTCCTTCGACTCCAACGCCCTCTACCGTCACCCCGAGATCGTCGCCCTCCGCGACCTCAACGAAGAGGACTCCAAGGAAATCGAAGCCTCGAAATACTCCCTCAGCTACATCGCCCTCGACGGCAACATCGCCTGCCTCGTCAACGGCGCCGGCCTCGCGATGAGCACGATGGACATCATCCAACACTTCGGCGGTACCCCCGCCAATTTCCTCGACGTCGGCGGCGGCGCGACGAAGGCGCAGGTCATCGCGGCCTTCAAAATCATCCTCGGCGACAAGAACGTGAAGGGCATTCTTGTTAACATTTTTGGCGGTATCATGGACTGTAATGTGATCGCCACCGGCATCGTCGAAGCCGTCAAGGAAGTCGGTCTCACGCTCCCCCTCGTCGTCCGCCTCGAAGGCAACAACGTCGTCGCCGGCAAAGCCACCCTCGATGCCTCCGGCCTCGCCCTCATCTCCGGCAGCACGATGGCCGACGCCGCCCAGAAAATCGTCAAACTCGTGGCGTGAATGCCCCGAGCAAGTGAGAGCTGAGTGCTGAGAGTTGAGCGACCCAAACCCGCAAAAACTCTCCCACCACACCGCAGCTCCGATCTCTCAACGCTCAACCTGCAACTCTCAATTTTTAACAACATGGCCATTCTCATCACTCCCTCCACCAAGATTCTTGTCCAAGGCATCACCGGCGATTTCGGCGGTCGCCACGCCAAGCTCTCCCTCGACTACGGCACGCAGGTCGTCGCCGGTGTCACCCCCGGCAAGGGCGGGCTCTTCTTCGAACATGGCACGCACAAAGTGCCGATCTTCAACTCCGTCGCCGACGCCGTGAAAGCCACCGGCGCCACCGTCTCCGCCGTCTTCGTGCCACCTCCGTTTGCGGCCGACGCCATCCTCGAAGGCGTTGACGCCGGCCTCGATCTCGTCGTCGCCATCACCGAGGGAATCCCCGTGCGTGACATGGTCCGCGTCAAGCGCGCCATGGCCGGCAGCAAGACCCGTCTCCTCGGGCCCAACTGCCCCGGAGTCGTCACGCCCGGCACCGGCAAAGATTCCTCCGGCGGCTGCCGCATCGGCATCGCCCCGGGCTACATTCACAAAAACGGCCACGTCGGCGTCGTCTCCCGTTCCGGCACCCTCACCTACGAGGCCGTCTTTCAACTCACCTCGAAGAACATCGGCCAGACCACGTGCGTCGGTATTGGTGGCGATCCCGTTAATGGCACCTCGCACCTCGACATCATCAAACTCTTCAACGCCGACCCCGAGACCCATGGGATCATCCTCATCGGCGAAATCGGCGGCAACGCCGAGGTCGAAGCCGCGCGTTGGATCAAGGATCACTGCACGAAACCCGTCGCCGGTTTCATCGCTGGAGCCACTGCACCCGCCGGCCGCCGCATGGGCCACGCCGGCGCCATCGTCGGCGGAGCCGAGGACACCGCCGCCGCCAAGATCGCTGTCTTCAAAGAGTGCGGTATCGAAGTTGCTGTGACGCCCTCCGACATGGCCGACGCCCTCCTCCGCTCCGCCAAGGCCAAGGGCGTGACACTCACCTGATTCCGGTCCAGACCGCGCACCCTCGTGCGCCGGAGTGGCTACACCGTAACGATGCCGTGAAATGTCGGGCCGGCATTTGCCGACCTGACGTTTTTCGATTCGAGAGACGCGCCATGGCGGCGAGCGCTCCCCCGGTACGAATTCGTTTCCGCGCACTCATTCGCGGAGGGTGAACCGACGGAATGGCCCCGGCCACACTCCGCGGCGCTCCCTCCGTGCGCGGCATGGGTTGCGGAGCATTTACGCGCCCCCTTCCACGCGAGCGCCCCCCTCCAGCTTCGTCCCAAAAAACCGTGCGAGCACGCTCATGAAAAAGTGTAACCAAACGGCCATGACAAATACGACCGACGCTCACGTTCGCCAGCCCTCGTGCTGCCAGCTGCGCCCAGCCGCACCTGCTCGACCGACATAATTCTTGCCGCTCCACCACCCGCCACCCAACGTCCCGTATGGCCACGCAGGAATTCTCCACCCGCAACGAGACCGCCTCCGCAGGCGGCGGCCCCTGCCCTGTTGCACAAGTCTCGTCGCGCAGCGAAGCCGTCCAGATCACGCCCGCGACCCTCATTTACGATGCCGCGACCGAGCAGTGGGTCGCCCTCAGGACCAAAGCGGAACGGATGGCGCTGGTGATCGTCGCAGGCGCCGCCTTCGTCGGCATGGGCTCGCTGAGTGCGTATCTCCGGTCGCTTTGATTCTGTGCGGCACTCCGGACCACCACCCTCCACGCTCACCGCGCGGCTCTCCAGCATCAGGCAGCGCCTGACCCACGTTTGGAAAAAAGAGATCTGGGCTTCCGCGCACCTTCAGGGCAGTTCGCCCCGCGGCTGGTTATTCGCGTGCTTGCGCGTCATCTCGATCACGGGGACGGTTTTTATTGAAACCAAGGTTCCGAGTCGCGCTGCGGCGCTCAGCTTCAGCTCGCTCCTGAGTCTCGGCCCGCTGATCGCCATAGCTGTCCTCGTCGGCGGATTCATTCTCGGCAAGAATGACGATCCCAACCTCGTCGCCAACCAGGTTGGGGCTCTCCTTGAGCAGGTCGCTCCGCAACTGCGCTCCCTCCAGACCGCGAATAACGCCGACGCCACCATCGGCGAAGCCGTCAATCCGGAGGTCGTCTCGATGCTCAACGGGATCATCACGAGTGCGCGGTCGGGCTACGGCGGCGTCTTCGGTGCACTTTCGCTCATCGTTATCGTCCTCCTCATGTTCAAAGGTGTCGAAGACGCGTTTAACGACATCTGGGGCATCCGGCTGGGACGTTCGTTGCTCATGCGTATCGTTTTCTACTGGACGATCCTCACCCTCGGCGCGGTCCTCTTTTTTGCCTCGCTCACGCTCGTCACCGCGGGCGCAGCCGTGAACGTTTTTAGTGAACCTTTGAGCAAGCTCCCCGGAGGCGCCGGCCTGATCGCCATCCTGCGGTGGTCGCTCCCGGCGTTTTCACTCATCCTGCTCGTCGTCATGCTGACGCTCGTTTATCGGGTGATCCCGAATACGCACGTCTTCTGGCGCGCCGCGTTCGCAGGTGGGTTCGTCGTCGCCGCACTCCTGATGCTCAATAATTTCGTGGGTTTCTTTTATGTCCGCCGCGTCATCCAAACTCAGGATCTCTACGGCAAACTAGCGGTTCCACTCGTACTCATGCTGGGCCTTTATATCTTTTGGCTCTATGTCCTCGTCGGCGGAGTCATCAGTTACGCCGTTCAAAACGTCCACTTCCGCAACAGTCAGGCCGCGTGGGGCCAACTCTCCGAAGCGATGCGCGAACGCCTGTCGCTCGTCGTCCTGCTCACCATTGGCCGCCGTTTCCAAGCCTGCCTGCCGCCCATCACGGCCTCCCAGCTCAGCGATCTCCTCAAAGTTCCGACGCAGATCCTCAACGAGTGCCTCAACCGCCTCGCCCATATGAATCTCATCACGACGCTGCGGCCCGCTGAGAATACCCCGGCCACCGAACACCGCTACCAGCCCGCTCGCCCGCTCAGTCGCATCAATCTCTTCGATTTCAAGACGCTCGACGACAACTTCGGCGAAGACCCGATGGGCCAGTCCTTGGAGCGGATTGATCCCATTCTCCAGCACTACGATGAGGGCCTCCATCGACTCGGCGATCAGGTCTTTTTCCGGAAGAGCCTCGAACAACTTTTTGTCGAACACCCGTTCGGCGAATCTCGCCCGCCGCTCCCGCTCGACCAGTAGCGACGTTGACGAAACCGCCTCTCGGCCGGCACCCACCTCGCGCCCTTCCTCGCCACGTGTTTCCTGTCCTCGACCACCGCTTTTTAACCTTCGAGTTCGCCGTGAATTCCCACCGTGCCGTCGTGAATTCGCCCTTGCCACGCGAGGCGCGCAACCTAGCGTCCGACATTTTCCCCTCATGATTACTTGGATCCAGAAGTCTTTTAAGCACCACTTCCGCGCGATTTTCAGCGTCCTATTGGCGCTCATTATCGTCTCGTTTGTCTTCACGATCGGTGCCTCCGGTGGCCTCGGTCAGGGCGAACGCCGCATGGTGGACCGCCCTTTCTTTGGCTACAATCTCGGTCTCCAGCAGGATCAGCAACGTCTCGTCGGCGACGCGAGCCTCAGCGCCAATCTCCAGATGGGCGCGATGGGTGGCATCGAACCCGAGCAAATCCAAAATTACGCCTTCCAGCGCGCCGCGACGCTCCACCTCGCCGATCTGTGGCAGATCCCGGCCCCAACCACCCCTGAAATCACCGACCAAATCAAAACCCTGCGCATGTTCGCTGGTCAAGACGGTCAGTTCGACGCCAAGACCTACGCCACCTTTCTCGATAACCTCAAAACAAACCCCCGTGGAGTCAAAGAAGCGGACCTCCTCCGGGTCATCGCCGCCGATGTGCGCGCAGACAAGGTCAATAAACTCATCGCTGGCCCCGGTTACGTTCTGCCCAGTGACGTAAAGAGCCAACTCGCCCGCGCTGATACATCTTGGACGATCGCCAGCGCGAGCGTCGACTATGCAAGTTTCGCGCCGACCCTGAATCCCTCCGACGCGGACCTCACCAAATATTTCGAGGAAGAGGCCGCTCGATATCAGATCCCGCCGCGGGTCGTCGCCACGTTCGCTGACTTCTCCTCGCTCAACCACCTCGCTGGGGTCACCGTTTCCGAAGCCGAGGTCCGCGGCTACTACGACGCCAACCCGTCCCGTTTCCCTAAAGCAGCCGCCGTCAAACCGGCCGACGACAAGACGCCAGAGAAGTCAGACCCGGCCGCCGACTACGCCGCCGCCCGGCCGCAGGCGGAAGCGACCCTGAAACTTGAGCGTGCCCAGAAATTGGCTACAAAGGCGGCCAGCGACCTCTCACTCGCCCTCTACGAAAATAAAGTTACCGCGGCCGGCCTCGACGCCTTCCTCTCCAAACTTAAGCTCACGGCCAAGTCCCTCGCTCCTTTTACCCGCGAAGCCGGTCCCGCCGAGCTCGGCGGATCCCGTGACGTCGCGAACGAAGCCTTCAAGCTCCCTCGCGAAGATCGCTACTACTCTGAAGCCATCGCCGTTCCCGCCGGAGCGGTGGTTCTCTTCTGGAAAGAAACCCAACCCGCCCGCAAGCCCCTCCTCACCGAAGTCCGCGACAAAGTCCTCGCCGACTGGACCGAGGGCGAGAAGCGTCGCCGATTCGTCGAACTCGGTAAGACCATGAAGACCCAAATCGAGGCTCGCATTAAAGCTGGCGATACCATGGAGGTCGCCGCGGCCACGAGCGCCACTTCGGCGAGTGTGAAGATTGAGGCCAAGAGTCTCGCTGCCTTTTCGCTGCGTAATCGCCCCCAAGATGCGGATTCCACGGTGCTGGGTGCCCTAGACCGACTCGAAAAAGGTCAGCTCTCAGAAATGCTCATTGCCCAAGACAAAGGTGTTTTCGTCTACGCTACTGACAAAGTGGCTCCCGACCTCACTGAAACCAATCCTCAGTTTGTTCCCACGCGCCTGCAAATCGCCGGTTACACGGCTCGGTTAACCGCCGGGGCCTACATCTCCGAACTCGTCGAACAAGAGCTCAAGAAGTCCGAACCCAAGACCCCCTAATTCCCTGTCGTCCCTCCGGCGCGAATTTTCGTTGTCCTTGTTCCCGTCCGAAGCGCGTTTCCCCACGCGCTTCTTTTTTTGTGATGATGCCAAGCCTGACTGTCCCCCCCTTTCTTTTCCAGACGCCACGCGCTCACATTCGCCTCGCCGCCTCCCGCGCGTCGTCGTGAAATCCCCCCCACCCGATGCCGCTCCACGCCTACGCCCCGCTTGCGACGCCGTGCCGTCTATGCGGCACAGGATTCGAGCACGTCGCGCAAGCCGGCACCGCCCCACTTGAAACCTGCCCGACCTGCGGACAAGGCATCCGGCGCGTCTCCGCCCAAGGTGTAAATTCTCCGAAACTTTCTGCCCCACTTTCCGTCTCGCGCGCCAGACAAGCAGGCTTCACGATTCTTAAGCGCACGTCCGGCGGTGAGTTTGAAAAACAGTAACGTCCAAACCCAAAGCCGGTGTAGAAGCCTCCTCCGTCGACCCTCTAAATTCCCAAGCCATGTCACGTCATCTCACTCCCGCCCTCCTCGCGCTCGCTCTCCTCGTTCCATTCGCGCCCGCTGGCGCCCAAACCGTACCCGGCAAGCCGCTCTCACTGGAGGAAGCCGTCGGGCTCGCGCTGAAGAAGAATTTCGATATCCAGATCCAGACGTTTACGACCCAGAACGCGCGCGAGTCGTTCAATGCCTCCTCGGCAGTTTTCGATCCCACCCTCACGAGCTCGATTTCCCGCTCCGTCAGTCAAGCCGCCTCGAATACCAGTCGACTCGACGGCGCCCAATTAGAGGGCCCCCGCAACGATGGGACCACGGTGCGCGCCGGCGTCAGCCAGCGCCTCGCCCCCACCAACGGCATCATCGGCCTCTCCGCTAACCTCACACGCGCGGCCACCAATTCATCCAACGCCTTGCTCAATCCCAGCTTCGGCAATGGTATCACCGCCACGCTGAGCCAACCCTTGCTCCGCAACGTCGGCCGCGAGAGCGCCACGTCAGCCTCCCGCCGCAGCAAGCTCGGGGTCGACATCGCCTTGCTCGGCTATACGAGCCGCATTCTTGCTGTGATCGCGGCGACTGAAACCTCCTATTACAATCTGGTCTCCGCCCGCGAAACCGTCCGCATCCGTCAGCTCACCCTCGAGCGCAACCAAAACCTCTTCGATGAAAACACCGCGCGTCGGGCCACCGGCGTGATGACCGACCTCGATGTTCTCACCGCCGAAGTCGGCGTAGCCAACGCCCGCCGCGCCCTCATCATCGCCCAACAAAACGTCGCCGATCGCGAAGATGCCCTGCTGAACGTCATTAACCTTCCTGAATTTGAATCCCGCCCCGGCCCCGTGAGCTTCGACGATTTCAAGGGTAACGTACCCTCCTTCGCCACTTCCTATAAACTCGCCCGCGAACGCTTCCCTGACGCTCTCACGCAACAAGAGGCGATCAAGCAATTCGAACTCGACCTGATCGTGGCACAAAAAAATCTGAAACCCACCCTCAACCTCGATGCCTCCTTGGGCTACACCGCGAAAGCCACTAAGGATGGTTACGGGGGCGCCATCGCCAACATCCCCAACGACCACGGCAATAACTGGAGCCTCGGGGTGAACTACTCGATGCCGTGGGGCCAGCAGGCCGACAAGGCCAACCACCGGAGCTCACTCAACACCGTTCGCTCCCAAAAAGTCCGCCTCGAGCAACTCGAACAAACGCTCGTCGTCAACGTTCGCGCCGCCGTGCGGGCCGTCGAGACCCAACTCGTCGCCGTTCAGATTGCCGGCAAAGCGACGGAGCTCAGCGCCCGGCAATACGACCTCCAGAAAGCCCGCTTCGACGCTGGCCTTTCCACGGCCCGCCTCGTGCTCCAAGCACAAGAAGACCTCGAGACCGCTCGCTTCAATGAACTCGCCGCCAAAGTCGCTCTGCGCCAAGCCAACGGCGAGGTTAGCCGCCTCGAAGCCTCGTCTCTCGGGCGCTACAACGTCCAGCTGCCGCAGTAAAGGGCCCCGAGGTATTCACGGAAAATACGTGCGGTCGTTTCCGAGTGCTCTGGTTCGCGACTCCTTCGCTTCACCCCCGCCTCGTGCGTAAACCTAAGCGCGTCGCTCGCCGACGCGCTTTTATATTTTCTTAATCCGCACTCGCCGCACTGCAGTCGGTCCGTTTTCGTTGCTCCCGTTATGCCGACCGCCCTTGTCGTTCGCCTCGTCTTCTGGATCTGGTTCGGTGCCGCATTTTTCGCTGGCCAGCAACTGCTCCTGCTCCGCCTTCCCGCGCTTGCGACTACGGCGATGGTGATCGGCCTCACCACCTTGCTTCTCCTCGCCTACTTCCGCTTCAGCCCGGTGCGCACATGGGTGGACGCCCTCGATCTTCGTGTCCTCGTTCTACTCCACGTCACGCGTTTCGTGGGGATCTACCTTCTCGTCCTTTATCGCCGTGGGCAACTGCCCTACGATTTCGCGGTGCCTGGCGGTATCGGCGACATCATCGTGGCCGCCCTCGCTCTCCCGATCGCCTTGGCTCCTCTTGCCGACACGACTCGTCAACGCGCCATCCGCATTTGGAACATCATTGGTCTGGTCGACATCGCCCTCGTGCTGCTCACCGCCACCCGCCTCAATCTGGCCGATCCCGCCCACCTGCGCGCGCTCACGTACCTTCCGCTCAGTTTGCTCCCAACCTTCATCGTGCCGCTGATTATCGCGTCGCACGTCGTCATCTTCGTGCGTCTCTCCCGTAGTCAGTCCCCGGATTGAACGTCCCCTCAACCGTCTGCGTCTGTGGCTGTGATCCCGGTGCTAGTGCCTCCCTCCATTAACCCTCGTCTTCCTGACCGCTTTTTAAGCGGAGCCCACGGCTTTACTCTCCTCGAGCTCAGCGTTGGTTTAGTGATCCTCAGCGCGATCGTCTCGCTGGCCGTACCCATCATCACCCAAGCCACTCGTGAAGCCCGCTCCACCACCGTGGTTAACGACCTCCGCCTTTTTTCCGCCGCGTTTCAAACGTACGCCCGGGAACGCGGCGACTGGCCAGCGGGCACCAGCGAACCCGGCGTCTTTCCACCCGGAATGGAGGGTTACCTCCGCACGACTAACTGGGCGCGCCGCACACCCCTTGGCGGTTTTTACACATGGTCGCCTAACACGCTGCAACAGGGGCAGCGCTACCGTGCCGCGATTGCGATTGCATCCGTCGGCGCCGACAAAATTTCGTCGGACCGCGCTCAATTCGTCGACCTCGACCGCAAGCTCGACGACGGCATCCTGGAAACCGGCCAACTCCGCCTCGGCTTCCGCAACAACCCCTTTTACGTGCTCGAACCTTGAGGAAGCCGCATGTTCACCGTCACGAGCGTCCATCTCTCGGCCGACACATCCTCGGCTGATTCCCGCCTCGGCCCGTCGGAGCTCGGCCTACTGACGCCGGATGAGTTACGCTCACTCCTCGACCAGCTTCGCCGTATCGAATCCCCCCAACCCAACGTCACCGATCCGCACCTCGTCGTCACATCCGCTGCTGGTCGTTTCATTATTCGCACCAGCCAGGGAAACCTTTTTCTCCACAACGCTCGGGACACCACCGAACCCTCTGGCCTACTTTCGCCGGAGGAAATCGTCGCTCAGCTCGATTCCCAAATCACCCAGGCCCCGTTCGCCGTCCCGTCTACGCCCCCCGCCAGTAACTCCAAGGGGGCGTCGCATTACGCGATCGTTCTCTCCCTTGTCTTCGCCGGCCTCGCGCTGAATAGCTACACCCTCTACTCGGTTTTTAACATCGAGAGCGTCGCTCAGCTCCCCGCGGTCGTCGTTCTGACCGATCTCAATGAACGAACCACTCGCGGTCGCGACGCCATCGGCAGCTACGCCACCGGTAGTCGATCAGGCGACCGAGTGATTACGATCATCTCGGATGGGAAAATCCGTTTCTCCGAGCGTGGCTCCCCTGACGCTATCTCGATCAACACCGACACGTTTCGGCTCGGCCGCCGCGACAAACGTCTCTGTCTCCTTACCGCCGAAAGCGGCGTCGTCGACTTCGTCAACCCCGATACCCTGCTCTACTACGGCGACACCTATCGGCGGTCGAAGTAGCGCCGGCCTTGCGGTCAAGACACGGCAAACAACTCCGCCGGTCTGCGCACGGCGTGCGCCGCCAGCACCCGGTGGACCGGCAGTTGCGTCCGAAACCACGTGCGCTGTTTCTTCACCAACGCACGCGTATTCTTCGCAATCGCCATCGCCAACCCCGCCTCCGGCAATTCGCCATCCAGCATCGCCCGCACCTCCCGATACCCGATCGCCAGTGCCGCGCTCGGATTTTCCTCCAGCCCCTCGCCGCGCAACCGCCGCACTTCCTCGATCAGTCCAGCGTGCAACATCGCCGCCACCCGCGCCTCAATCCGCCGATCTAAATCCTGCGGCTCGCGGTCCAATCGCGTCAATTGCACCTGCCAGTCAGCAAATGCCCCGGGCTTCCGCGCAAATTCGTCAGTCACCACCGCCAGCGTCTTACCCGAAGCAATACACCGCTCCAACGCCCGCGTCACCCGCCGCGGATTCGCGACGTCGAGCGCACCCAGACCGCCGGGATTGAGTTTCGTCAACCGCACTAGCAACTCCGCCTGCGGCATCGCGGCCACCTCCGCTCGCAATTCAGCCGACACCACAATATCATCCGCCACCGGCGCAAAAAAACTTTTCAGATAAAACCCACTCCCGCCCGTGACCAGCACCGCCCGCCCACGCCCCGCAATCGCGTCCACCGCCGCCCGCGCCTTGGCCACGTAATGAGTGACATCGATCCGCTCCGTCACCGCGCACATATCGATGAGATGGTGAGGTGCCCGCGCCTGCTCCACCGCAGTCGGTTTCGCGGTACCGATATCCATGCCTCGATAAAATAACAGCGAATCGCACGATACAATCTCCGCCCCCTGCTCCTCCGCCCAACGCAATGCCCATTCCGTCTTACCGACCGCCGTCGGCCCCGTGAGCACATGGAGCACCGGTTTCATTTGCACAAATTCATCATCCTTCATCCGTGGCATTCCCCCCCCCTCCGGTCAAAAAATATCTCGGCCTGAAAACCCTCTTCATCGTCAATCCCCACTCCGGTCGCGTCCGTCCGCGGGGCTCCACCTTCGGGCCTCGCGTTTCGTGATCGCGCGCCCCGCGCCCAGCCTCTTTCAGACGGATGGCGAACTCCACTCCGCCCCGGCCCGCGTAGAATTTGCAATCCGTCCTGCCAGCCTCCAGCCCATCGCGCCTCTAGAGCTTAACGTTCGTTGCTGCGCAGAGAACATTTTAGGTTCCACGCGGTTTCCGGTGGGTAAATGGTCGAGCGGGCGGCAGTCGCGGCGATGATTGAGTTAACCACCAAACGTTTCCGGGAATCGCGGCCGTTGGTCGTTTCTACGCCTTTTAGTCGCTGCCTCTTAATTGTATTTTACCACGGATACGATTGGTGAAGCTTATTGTGACAGAGTCAGGCTTCACAAATCGCGCTCGCGGGCCCCAGAAGATCCGCCATCTTTTTCTGTATGCCCCCAGCTCCGCAACTCAACCGCCGCGATTTCCTGCAACGCTCTGCCGCCCTCGCCGCCACGTCGCTCCTCGCCTCGCGCCTCTCGCCCCACTTGCACGCCGGCGAGCCAGCTGGGGCGTTCCGCAGCTCGTGGGACCGCGCGCGCGATGGCATCTGGCTCGGCCCGGAATACTGGGCGAATCCCCTCCAAGACTGGCAGGTCGCCAACCAGCGGATCGAGTGCGTCAACGCCGCCGCCGATCGCAACGTCCACCTCCTCACCCGCCAGCTCTCCAGCCGCCCCGGCACCCTTGAACTCCGCGTACGCATCGGCCGCGCCGACGGACCAACCCTCGCCGGTAAAGGCTCGGCCGGATTCCGTATCGGTATTTTGGGCACACTAAAAGACTACCCCGAACTGCACGACTACCGGAACAACCTGTGGCCCGGCCCGAACGCCGGTTTCAACGCCGGTTTCACCGCTGCCGGTACTTTGTTCCTCGGTCGTCCCGCTGGGCCCACCTCCGCGCCGATCAATCTCGCCCGTGATTCCCTTGATCTCCGTCTGACCATCACCCCGATGGATGGTGCTTACCAAGCCACGCTCACCGCGCTCGATTCCACCAACGCCCGTTCCCTCGCAGAGGTTACCCAGTCTGGGCTCGGCGGCGATCTCTTCGTCGGCAACCTCGCGCTCGTAAACAATTTTGTCGGCGCCGCCGGTGCCCTCGGGACCAAAGGCAAGACCAAGAAAAACGCCCCGACCGGTGACCCCGATTTCGGTCTTGGCAGGTTCTGGTTCTCCGACTGGCGAGCAGGTGGCACCAAACTCACCGGCCACGACGATCAGGTGTTCGGGCCCATCTTGTGGTCGCAGTACACCCTCAGCGATCGCGTGCTTAAACTCTCCGCCCAAATGCCGCCGCTCGGCCTGAAGGACACCGCTCCCGTGCGTCTCCAACTCCAGGATTCGTCCGGCTGGAAAACCGTGGCTGCAGCGAAAATTCATCCCACCGCCCGCACCGCGACGTTTCGCATCGACCCTTGGGACGACACCCGGGACGTCGCCTATCGTCTCGTCTACGCCTTGGGCGATCGCGCCGGCGGCGCCACCGACCACTATTGGACCGGCACCGTGCGACGCGATCCCGTCGACCAGGAGACCCTCACCGTCGCTGACGTCTCGTGCAACATCCACACGATCTTCCCGAACGTCCCGCTCGTGCAAAGTATGGCGAAGCTCCGCCCCGACGTCCTCGCGTTTGTGGGCGATCAGTTTTACGAGAGCACCGGAGGCTACAGCGTCCAACGCGCTCCCCTCGAAAAAGCCATCGTCGATTACCTGCGAAAATGGTATTTTCACGGCTGGACCTGGCGCGAACTGATGCGCGATCGCCCGAGCATTTCATTGCCTGACGACCACGACGTCTACCAAGGCAACCTTTGGGGAGAGGGTGGCGAAGGCCGCAAGACCACTCAAGAAGCAGGCGGCTACGATCTGCCCGCCGAGTGGGTCAACGTGGTCCACCGCACGCAAACCTCGCACCACCCTGATCCCTACGATCCCGCTCCCGCCAAGCGCGGTACGCTCAACTACTACGGACCACTCACCTACGGCCGCATCAGTTTCGCCATTCTCGCCGACCGTCAGTTCAAGTCCGCCCCCGAGGGGAAAGTCCCGCCAACCGGCACCCGCGGCGATCACGTACTCGATCCGCACTACGACCCCAAAACCGCCGATCTTCCCGGTCTCGCGCTACTCGGCGCCAAGCAGGAGCAGTTCATCCGCGAGTGGGTGCTCGACTGGCGTGGCGCGGACATGAAGGCCGCCATCTCCCAAACGGTCTTTACCGCGATGGCCACGACGCACGGCGGGAGCCAGGCGATTCTCATGGCCGACTACGATGCCAGCGGCTGGCCTCAATCCGCTCGTCGCAACGTCGTGCGCGAGCTCCGCAAAGCCTTCGCTGTCCATCTCGCCGGCGATCAGCACTTGCCCGCCGTGGTCCAGTACGGGGTCGACACCCATCGCGACGGCCCAGTCGCTTTCGCCGGTCCCGCCGTGAATGTCGGTTACCCACGTTGGTGGGAGCCCGCGAAGACGGGTCGCAACCGGGAGTCCGGCAACACCGAACTCACCGGCGATTTTCTCGATCACTTCGGCAATCCGCTCACCGTGCTCGCAGTAAAAAACGGCCCCTACGATCTGCCCAAGACCGTCCTCGAACAGGTGAACGCGAAGACCAGCGGGCTCGCGGTCGTGCGTTTCAACAAATCCAAACGCACCATCACGTTCGAGTGCTGGGCCTATTCGGCCGACGTGACTAAGCCCGGCTCCCAAATGCCGATGTGGCCGGTCACCGTGAATCAACTCGACAACTACGCGCGCAAACCGACTGGCCGGCTCCCCACTCTCAACATCACCGGCTCGCACCACCCGGTCGTTCAAGTTTTCGAGGTAGCGTCCGGCGAACTCGTCTACGCGCTCCGCCTCAATGGCCAATCCTTCCAACCCCAGGTATTCGCTCCCGGCCGCTACCTAATCAAGGTCATCGATACCGACGCCAACCGCACCATTACGTTGCCGTCGTCCGAAGCCACGACAGGAAATACCGAATCGCTCGAGGTAAAATTCTGAAGTTACAGCGCGGCGGTCTGCTCCCAAAACAGTGACGCGCCGCCTAGTCGGCCGACTGCGCCTCGCTCTGCCGTTCGTCGTCTATCGCTACAGCCTCCCCCGCTGGTCGGACCCATGCGACTCCTCAATCGTATGCGCGCTCCAGATTAAACGAACACCGTTTTTGTAGGAGCCCGCTTGCGGGCGATTTTACAGTTCACCGACTGACCACGTCCTGAATCGCCTGCCAGCAGGCTCCTGCCTCCAGGCAAATCAGTCTAATATTGGAGGTGTTCACCCCTCCCCATGCGCGTCCTCCTGGGCACCGCTGTCGGTGTCGGCGTTTTGTTCCACGAGCATTTCGAGCCAATCGCCCGCCCTCACCTGCAACCACGCGCGCACCTCCGCGCTCGCCGCCCCCGTCGCGCCGCCCCCGCTCCAGCATTTTCCAGTGCGCGAGCAAGCCCTCCAGTTTCGCCATGTCCCCCTCCACCCACTTACCCTTGAGCAACCCGAGCCCGGCATCCGCCTCCGCGATCCGCGCCCACTCCTCTTCAATTACCGCGTCACCGACGGGCGTGAGCGCTACGTTGAAATCCAACAACGCATCCAGCCCCGCCGCTTTTTCCGCGCCCACCGTCACATTCACCGTCGGCCGCGACGGCCGCCCTGCCTTCCCCCTGTCCGGGATGCGCGCCAGCAGCCCACGGTCCTCACAGAGCGCCACGTCGCACAGAAAACGATGTGCATCCCGCGCCGTCCACGTCTGCGGCTGAAACACCCGCTGCGACTCCACCAGCTCTCGCACCAACGGGCTCTGCTCCGCCGCCCGCTGCACCGGCGCAAGTAAGGTCGACGACGACGCCCGATTCCCCGCCCCCGCATACTCCTGCAACGCTGGCCCCAGTGGCAGGTATTGCGGTTTGGCCTACCCCAACAAGCGGTGCGTGTAGGGCGCCAAAACGCAAACGGCCGCTCCGCATCGCGTTGGTTTTACGCCAAATGAAACGTCGCCCGCCCCAGCTGTCGCCAGAGCGGATTCTGGGCCGAGAGCCTCGCTGCCGGCCCGCCCGCCTCGGCCCGCATCGTTATCTTTCCTCGCCACCCCGACACATTTGCTCGCGTCCTGCGCGGTGGCCCGCTGGCGTTTCAGACCTTTCCGTGAACACACTTATACTTTGGGATATCGATGGCACCCTCGTCGCCTCCGGCGGCGCCGGTATGCGCGCACTCCGCACCGCGCTGCTCCGCACCTTCGCGATCGACGGCTCCCTCGAGGACATCGACTTCGGAGGCCGCACTGACCGTTGGATTATGCGCCGCATCTTTGGAAAATTTGGGCTGCCCGCCACCGAAGAAAACTTCGGCCGCTTCCTCGACGGCTACCTCGCCGAACTGCCCGCCGAGCTCGCCAATCCCCACGCCCGCGTCCTTCCTGGCGTGCGCGCACTCCTGGCCACCGCCGGCGCACGTCCCGACGTCGCTCAAGGCCTGCTCACCGGTAACGTCGAACGCGGCGCCCGCACGAAACTCAGCCACCACGGTCTGTGGGACCACTTTCCCTTCGGTGCCTTCGCCGACGACAGCGAGTTCCGCAACGAGCTCGGGCCCCACGCCCTCCGCCGCGCTCACGACCACACCGGTGTCCACTTTCCCCCTACGCGGACGTGGATCATCGGTGACACGCCGCACGACATCGCCTGCGCCCGCGTGATCGGGGCCAACGTGATCGCTGTCGCCACCGGCACCCACACTGCCGCAGAACTCGCGGCGCACTCCCCCGACGCCCTACTCGCAGATTTGGCCGACGACGCCGCCTTCTGGAACATCATCACTCCCTCCTCCTGACTTGTCCTGCTCACTGTCACCCGTCACCTGTCTCTCGCCATGAAACTGTTCACCATCGCCATCGGCTCCGACCACGCCGGCTTCGCTTACAAAGAAGCCATTAAAGCCCTGCTCCTCGCCGAGGGCCACACAGTGCGTGACTTTGGCACGCAGACCGACGCCAGCTGCGACTACCCCGATTTTATCCGCCCCACCGCCGAAGCCGTCGCCCGCGGCGAATACGAACGCGGCATCGTCCTCGGCGGCTCTGGCAACGGCGAAGCCATCGTCGCCAACCGCGTGAGGGGCATCCGCTGCGGCTTGTGCTGGAACGAGCAAGTCGCGATCTGGAACCGCACCCACAATGACGGCAACTGCCTCTCCCTTGGCCAGCGTACCGTGACCGAAGCCGAGGCCCTGCACATCGTGAAAGTCTGGCTCGCGACCGAATTCGAAGGTGGCCGCCACCTCGCTCGTATTCAAAAAATCGACGCGGTCTGAGCCTCGCGTAGTTTCACGTCCCGCCCCGTAGCTGCGAGCGCCAGCGAGTGACCGCGCCCTGCGGCTCGCCGGGGGCACCGTTCCCGACCGTCGTTTTACTTTCCGGCGAATTCCGCGCCACGTTCAAATTGGGACTCACTGCATCCAATTTCAGCCCGCACCGTCAAACCGCTCACATGTCCCTTGCCTACCAGCATATTTTCGAGCCGGGCACCGATCCGTCCGCGCCGCCCTTGCTGCTGCTCCACGGGACCGGCGGCACCGAACACGATCTCCTCCGCCTCGGTCGCGCGCTCTCCCCGGGCTCCGCTCTGCTGAGCCCCCGAGGGAATGTCAGCGAAAACGGCGCCGCGCGCTTCTTCGCCCGCATTGCCGAGGGCGTTTTCGATCCCGCCGAGATCATCCAACGCACCCACGCCCTCGCCGATTTTATCCTGGCCGCTGAAAAGCGCTACGCGTTCGACCTGCCGCGCCTCACGTCGGTGGGCTTCTCCAACGGCGCCAATATCTCCGTCACCCTCATGCTCCTGCGCCCGGAACTCCTCGCTCAAGCCATCTTGCTGCGCGGCATGGTCGTGCTCGATCAAACCGCCGCGCCCGGATCGCTCACGGGCAAACGCGCGCTGCTCCTCAACGGCAGCGTCGACCCGCTGGTTCCACTCGATCATCCGCCCCGTATGGCCCACCTCCTCCGCGCTGGCGGCGCTGATGTCACGGTCCATCTGATACCCGCCAGCCACCAGTTCACCCCTCAAGATCTCGCCGCCGCGAAAGACTGGTTCGCCGCCGGATCTCGCTAAAATCGCGGCCCGCCGGAACCTGGGCCCGGTCGGTCGCGTGCTCGCCCACACGTCATCCCAACGTCATTTGAGGTTTTAACTGGTGGTAGCTGCGAGCGTGAGCGAGTGGTGTCTCGACAACCTCACGCGCACCCTATTTCCGCAACCACTCCAGCGTCACATCCGTAAAATCAGTAAACACCCCGTCGCTCCCCGCCTCGCGAAACAGCGCCACATGCAGCGCTTCCGCCGACGGACAATTCTTCGGCAAATCATCCACTCGGATCGTGTAGGGATGCACCGCGAGTCCGCTCGCGTGAGCCCACTTCACCAAGTCGGTCAGTTTCGTTTCGCCCGCACTCGACCACGTGACGATGCGCCCGATCGCCGGACCAATGCCGTCCACGATCGCCGCCAGCTCCTTCAAGCCCTCCGCCGTGCAGAGCGTGTCATGATCGACTCCGTCCGCGTCTTGCCCTCGCCCATTGAGCAGCATCACCAGCCGTCCTTTCCATCCGAGTTCGCCTCGGATGCGCTTCACCTCGGTCAGTTCGAAGCACTGAAGAAAGCAGGCGTCCGCTTTCGTCGTGTAGCCATAGCGTGCGAGGATGGGCAGCACGACGCGACTGATGTCGTGCCCCTGCTCGCGATGCCATTTCGGTTGTTTGATTTCGGGGTAGATGCCGACGTTGCGGCCCAGGCTGCGATTCAGCCCGTGGATGAGTTGCAGCTCTTCCTCCAGCGTCGAAACATGAAACTCCGCCGCCGAGGTCTCCGACGGATAGCGCTTCGCAAAAACCGCCTTGCCCGACTTGGCGTTGAAACGCTCTGCCACCCGCAGCTGCTTGAGTTCCGCGAGCGTGAGATCGAGCACATAGAAGCGCCCATCGGCACGTTTTCGGTCCGGGAACCGCTTGGCCACATCCGTCACTGTATCGAGGTAAATATCATGCAACACCACCGGCACATCGTCCTTCGTCAGCACAAGGTCCTGCTCCAGAAAATCCGCGCCGAGCCCGTAAGCCAAGGTCTTCGCCGCCTGCGTGTGCTCGGGCAAGTAACCGCTCGCACCCCGATGCGCGATGACGAGGGCTCGCGTTTCCGCCGCGAGAGCCGAGGCCGCGCAAGCGAAAAAAACGCCGAGTAACGACAGGCAGGAGCCCGCTTGCGGGCGATGGTCGGTGGTCTTCGATTTCATGTGTGAAATAAATGCCCGCCAGCGGGCTCCTACGTTGGCTTCCGCCCGAGTGTCATCGCACTAAAAACCATCGTGAGCAAACAGCACACCATCATCGTACCAAACACCCCGTTCCAACCCCACGTATCGGCGATCCATCCCACGCCCGCACCCGAAGGCGCCGAACCGAGGAAGTAGCCGAAAAAGCCCGTGAACCCCGCCGCCGTGCCAGCCGCTTTCTTCGGCACGAGATCAAGGGCGTGCAACCCAATCATCATGATCGGACCGTAAATGAAAAATCCGATCGCGATCAGCGCGGCCATATCGATCCAGTAAGGTCCGCGACCATTGAGTCCATAGACCACCAGACCCGCCAGCGTAAGACCCATAAACAAAATCGTCGCCGGGGCCCGCCGCGCCTTGAACACCCGGTCGGAAATCCAACCGCAGAGCAGGGTGCCTGGGATACCCGCCAGCTCAAACGCCGTCCACGCCCAGCCGGATTCCTTGAAATTAAAGCCCTTCGCCGTCTGCAGGTAGGTCGGTATCCAGTTCACCACCCCGTAGCGCACGAAATACACAAACGCGTTCGCAATCGCGATCGCCCACAGAAATTTGTTGTTCAGCACGTGGCTCATAAAAATTTCCTTGAAGGTAAACGTGCGCTCGTGCTCGGCCGAGTAGTTCGGCGGGTAGTCTTTTTTATACTCCTCAATCGGCGGCAGCCCGCAGCTCTGCGGCGTGTCGCGCAAGAGGAGCAAAATTAATCCCGCCAACCCGGCCGCGATCGCCGCGTTAAAATAAAACGTCGCCCCCCAGTGCCCAAACCGCACCACCGCCCACGTAGCGAACACCGCGACCAGCGCCCCACCGACATTGTGCGCGACGTTCCACGCCGCGACGATTTTACCGCGCTCCTGGGTGCTCCACCAGTGCACCATCGTCTTCCCGCTCGGCGGCCAACCCATGCCGTTGACCCAACCGTTGAGCGTCTGCAACGCGATGATCAGCGCCAACGAATCATAGATCGCCGGGACCGTGCCGAAAGCAAACGTGACGCCGCTCGTGAGCAATAATCCCAGCGCCATAAACCAGCGCGGATTGCTGCGGTCCGATACCGAGCCCATCACGAATTTGGAAATCCCATACGCCACGGAAAGTCCGGTCATCGCCCAGCCCAATTGCACTTTGGTGAACTCCGGATGCGCCTTCAGGATCGCCGGTAGCGCGAGCGAAAAATTATTTCGCACGAGATAGAAGCCCGCGTAGCCCACAAAAATCCCCGCAAACACCTGCCACCGCAGGCGACGATAGTGCGGATCGATCAGATCGACCGACAGCGGGGCGGTCGCCGGGGCAGGCTTAAGGAGCGAAATCACGTCCTACGAGTGTGCAGTGATTTTTCGCCGCGCGACAAGCCTGCGCACCCGTGTCGAGGCGTCCCCTCGCAAAATCAAAACTTGCGGGAAACATCTGTCGTAAACTGGCGCCCGCGCGGATTGGCACTTCCTGAGAAGAAACCATATTGCTCGTCGGCGAGCTGCGGCGCGCGGTCGAACACGTTGTTGATACCGCCACGCACCGTCACGCCGCGCAGCCAGGCGCGCGCACTCTTGTCAAAACGGTAGGAGAGCCACGCGTTGTGGCTGAACGACGGATCGATCCGCAGCAAATACCGGGTGACGCCGTTGTCGTTGAAAACTTTAATGTAACTCGGAAAGCCCAATGCCCGATAGATCGGCTCGGTCGTCGCGGCCGACGTGTCGACAAAGGAACCAAAGTAGCTGGTAAACCAACCCGCAGCCACCGGTCCTTGCCGCCACGAGAGCGACGCATTCGCGCGCCAGGTCGCGCGCCCGTTGCGCTCGAGTTCGTCGAGAATCGGCGAGACTTCGTCGGCCTTCGAACGGCGGAGCACATAGTGGGTCGCCTCGCTGTTAAACGAAAACTGGCCTAGGCGCGTCTTCGGCCCACGCCATTGCACACCTAACTCGTAGCCTTGGATATCGCGTCCGCTGAGATTGAGGTAGTCGTCGATCACACTGATAAACTCGCCGACCGGCGCGCGACGACTGTTGTTGGTGGCTTGACGGGCATTGTACGCCGCAAATGCCGCGCGATCCGCCACGGACACCGGCTTGCGGATGATCTTACTGGAGCCCTTGTAGCTCGCCGTGCCCGAGCCGAGGTCGATCTGGTCGATCGGCGTGCCCTTGGCCAGCTCCGCCTTGGTGGCGAGATCGAGAATGACTTCATCGAGGTCGATGGCCGCACCGGCGCCGAAATTTTCGATCACCTTGTTTTGGTTGAGATGGAAATAGTCGAAGGACATCGAGAGGCCGCGAACCTTCGGCACCTCGAACACCAAGCCTGCCACCCACGTCTTGGCCTCCTCCGGTTTGAGACCTTGGTTTCCTTGACGGTACGAGGTGCGCTGCGCCGTGCCGTCGGCCGGCAGCGCGGTGACTTCGAACCGATACGGATCGTCGGCGCTAACCTGGCGGCGCAACGGCGTGATATTCGTCTGCACCAAATTCGGCGCACGAAACGACTCCGCCACCGAGGCGCGCAGTTTGAGGAAACTCGCCGGCTTCCACACGACACTCGCTTTCGGCTTCGTCGTCTGGCCGTGAATCGAAAAATGCTCGTAGCGACCCGCGAGCGTGAGCTCGAGCGCCTCCACGAGGGGCTTGCGGTTGTCGCGGGTGACGAAAGGAAACGCCGCCTCAAGGTAGCCGGCAAAAATCGTCTGATGCGCTTCGATCGGCACGTTGGAGCTGAGGGCAAGGAAGTCGTTATCCCCTTCGCGCAGGAAGGGAAACTCGCTGCCGGAGCCCGGTGGATTCAGGCCCACGTAGCTTGCGCGTTTGTCAGCATAGGTTTCGTAGCGCACCTCCGTGCCGGTCGCGACGCCAACTCTGCCGCCGTTGAAAACACGTCCCAGCTGACCGTTCACCTTGGCGTCCCACATAAAAAGTCCGGTCCGACCAAACCGGTCCTCATCCCCGTGTACGCCATCGATCACCGCCGCCGGATTCTTGAAGAGTTGGTCGACGACGATCTGCCCGTTGACGATTTTGAAGGTGACGGGAAACGGGTTGAACGCCGTCGCATCCGTGCGCGCGAGCGCCCGACGCAAGAGCGACTCGCGCACTTGGAAATGCTCGTATTCGTGCGCCTGGGAACCGGAACCGACCACCGCCGACTCCCACTGCCAGCTGTCGCCAAATTTCCCGCGCAGACCGCCGAGCACCCGCCAAGAATACGTGCGGACCTCGGTCACGCGCGGCTTGAAACCATCACCCGTATTTTGCCCGGGAGAAATGCCCGTCCACAATGAAACATCAGCCGGTGCCCCCGTGAGCCGCGGCGTGCCGTCGGCATTCGGGGCGCCCGTAAGACTATAGAAACGCACCCCAAACGGATTCCACGGATTCGCCGCCGGCAGGTAGATACCTTGGTCATCGGTATTCTTAAAATTCACAGGCTCGCGCCCCGTGCGGCTGTAGGCGCGGTAGAACAAGAGGTCGCCAAACGCGCTGAGATTTTCGCTGATCGGATGATCGATGAAGGTCGCGAACTGCACGCGGTCCGTGGCCGGCACGAGCAGCTTCCACTTATTCCAGTTCGAGAACGTCGCGTTCTCCGCGTTGTCGATGTTCGTCGATGGCGCAGTTTGTTTGAAGCTCACGCCCGTCGGGCTCGGCCAGAGGTAAAACATTCCGTCCGCAGACATCGTCGCGACGCCGGTGGGCGGCGTCGTGCTCGTGGTGATACCGGTGTTCCCCGTGGGGCGCGCTCCGACGAAGGTCAGAAAATCCGGCTGAAGCGTCCCTCGCTGCCACTGGCCCCACTGGTTTGTCGCGTTCGCATTTCGAAAATCGTTATCGCGGGCGAACAATGCCCCCGTCGCCGACGACGGATCCACCAAGGGAATCCCATTCCACGGTGCCGGCAGCTGGCGACTCACCCGTAGGTCGGAATTCTTCGCCCAATCGCGATCGTGCGCCGCCAACGCGTCACGATGAAAATAATCGAGCGAGAGGGAAATATGCGTCTTCCCCCGTTTAAATCCGTCGAACACCGTCGCGTTGAACTCGTTCGCCCCGCCGTGTTGCGTCGCCGAGGCCTTCAACGTCACGCCCCGGCCGATGAAGGTCCGCGACACAAGATTGTTGATCACGCCGGCCGCCGCGTCCGAACCGTAAATCGCGGAAGCGCCATCGCGGAGGATCTCCACGCGGTCCACCATCGCACGCGGGATCGTATTGATGTTCACCGCGAGCGAGGGCACGCCGTTTTCCGCCATCGAGATCGGATGCGGCGCCATGCGGCGGCCATTGAGCAACGTGAGCGTGCTGCCCGAGCCGATCCCGCGCAGGTCGATCGAAGCAACGTCGCCCCTTGCAAGCTGCGGACCATTATTAAGCTCGGTGATGCCGGAGATCTCGGCCGCGCCGAGCGTCTCAAAAAGTTCTGCCATCGTCGCCGCACCCCGCGCGTCGAGCTCACTTTTGTCGATGACGGTCACCGGCAGCGCCGTCTCGGCATCAACCCGGCGAATGTTGGAGCCGGTAACGGTGAACACTTCCAGCTTTACCGCTTCGTCGGCCGCCGCGCCGGCCGCTCGGGTGCCCCCGCCACTTTGAGCAGCGGTGCGCGCGACGAGTTGCAGGATGCCGAGCGCTAGCAAAATAGATCGGGTTCGCATAGAGTCTGGTATCAGGATGTCGTCTGCAATTTTTGTGTCGAGGCAGACCATCGTTGAGCCCCTACCCCCGAAGAAATGTCACCGCACTGTAACAATAGGACGCCCCTCAGCGTTGTCATGTTTCCGCACACGGTGGGCGCGAGCTTTCTAACGACTCGTTTGCGGGGGGGCGTTTTGCCTACGCTGGTCAAGCGGAGGAAAATTTCCGGACGCGGAAAATCTCTCGCTTGCCCACTCCGCGGCCCACCTTCACGGTCCGCTCCCAAGTTCATGGCCTTCCCTCTTCCTCCCGCCCTCCTCACGCGCACCTTGCACGCTGCGGAACTCGAGACCCATTCCTCCTCCGCGCTCCTCCGCATCTACGCTTGGATGCAACTCGCGCGCACCGGCGACAACCGCATCCTTGAACTGTTTCGCCAGGGCCTGATTCGCGGCACCGTCACCGGCGGCCAGGGCAACGAGGGTCTCATCGTCCCTCTCGCCCTCCTCGCCGACAAGGCCACCGACGTCATTTCTTTCACTCACCGTGGCTTCGGCGGTCACCTCGTCTGGAGCGGCCATCTCTGCGATCATCTCAACCAGTATTTCGCTAACGCCGCCAGCCCCACGAACGCCCGCGAAGGGAATATTCACCACGGCGACCCCGCCGCTCGCTCACTCCCGATGATCAGCCATCTCGGTGCGATGGTTTCCAATGTCGCGGGCGCGACCGACTCCCAGCGCCGCTTGGGCCGGCCCGCCGTCGGCTTCGCGTTCTTCGGCGACGGCGGATCCAGCACCGGTGACGTCCACGAGACCCTCAACCTCGCCTCGCTCCTCTCGCTCCCGATTCTCTTCGTGATCGAGAACAACCGCTACGCCTACTCAACGCCGGTGGCCGAGCAGTTCGCCCCCGACACCGAGCTCTGGCGCCGCGCCGCCGGCTACGGCATCGAAGGCTTTGCGCTCGACACCACGACCGACGTTGCCGCCACGACCCGCGCGTTCGCCGCCGCCATCGAGAAAATCCGCGCCACCTCGCGGCCGATGCTCATCGAGGCCCACACCCTCCGACTCCGCGGTCATGCTGCGTATGATACGGGCGACTATTTGCAGTCCGGCGAGTCCGACGGTTTTTTCGCGCGAGATCCCTTGCCGAAATTCCGCGCGCAACTCGCCGCCACGCTCGGTGCCGCTGGACTCGACGCTGTCGACGCGGAACTTTCCGAATTCCTCGAAGCCTGCGTAAAAACCTCCCTGGCCACGCCACGTCCCGCCGGGGACGTCGCCGTCATGGAAGCAGACCTCTTTGCGCCGCCCTCCCCGCCCCTCCCGTGGGTCCCGTCGCTCGGCTCCGACCGCGCTCAACCCGCTTCGCTCAACGCTCAACTCAACCTCGCCCAAGCCCTCAACGCCGCGCACCGGAAAATCCTCACCGAGCGCCCCGAGTCGCTCGTCCTCGGCCAAGACATTGCGACCTACGGCGGGGCCTTCAAAGTGACCGACGGACTCCTCGCTGACTTTGGCCGACCGCGCGTCTTCAATACCCCTCTCGCCGAAAGTGCCTGCACCGGCTACGCAGTCGGCCTCGCACTCAACGGCCACCGCCCCATCGAAGAATTCCAGTTCGCCGATTTCGTCACCGAGGCTGCGACGCAGATCACGCTCAACGCCGCCACCTACCACTTTCGTTCCGGTGCCGCCGTCCCCATCGTCTTCCGCCTGCCAACCGGCGGTGGCCTCACTTTCGGCTCGTTCCATTCGCAAGAACTCGACTCGTTTTTGCTGTCGATGCCCGGTCTCAAAGCCCTCTACCCGAGCACAGCGCAAGATGCGTTCAACGCGCTCCTCGCCGCCTACGAGGACAACAACCCCGTCCTCCTTTTCGAGCACAAGGCCCTCTATCGTCGCAGTAAATCTAGCGTAACGTGGGATCCTCATTACCGCGCCGTCTGGACGCCCCGGCAGCTCCGCACCGGCGACTTCGCAACCTTCGTGACCTACGGTGAAATGGTTCACCTCGCCGAGGCAGCCTCGGATTATTTCGCCGCCGAATACGAAAAGTCGTTCGACCTCTTCGATCTCCGCGCGCTCTCCCCTCTGAAGCTCGACGCCATCGAACGTTCCCTCGCCCGCACGGGACGCCTCATCGTCCTGCACGAAGGCCGCCGCACCCACGGCTTCGGCGCCGAACTCGTCGCCCGCCTCACGGAAAAATATTTTGCCTCCCTCAAAGCAGCTCCGCTGCGCATCGCCTCGCTCGACCTCCCCGTCCCCTTCGCACCCGAGCTCGAACAATCCTTCCGGCCAACGCAGGAAAAAATCATCGAACGCATCACGGAGTGGATGGGGTAAACCACCGCTGACGTTGCCGCCGCCTTCCGACCGCGGTCGCCTCCTCGCAACTGAAAATCATCCATGCTCGCTTCCGCCACTATCAGCCCAACTCGCTGGGCCACCATTCGCCTCTTCGCGATGGACGTCGACGGCGTGCTCACCGACGGCACGGTGCACATTTCTTCAGACGGTACTGAGACCAAATCGTTCTCCATCCTCGACGGCATGGGACTGGTTCGCCTGAACAAAGCCGGCGTCATCGTCGCGTGGATCAGCGGCCGGGCCTCCGGTGCCACCACCGCCCGCGCGACCGAACTCAAAGTCCCGCACCTCATCCAAGGCCGCATCGACAAACTCGCTGCACTCCAAGAACTCGCCACCGCCCTCGGCCTCACCGCCGCCCAGTGCGTCTATATGGGCGACGATGACATTGATGCGCCGGCCATTGCTTGGGCCGGCATCGGCGTCGCCCCCAGCGGTTCCATGCCGGCCGCTCTCGCCGCCGCCGACCTCGTGCCTACCCGCCCCGCCGGCCTCGGCGCGGTGCGCGAAATCTGCGAACACATCCTCGCCGCCCAGGTCGAGCACACCTCCACGTGAATCGCCCAAAATCATCATTCGCACTGTGTGCCGCGCTCGCCGCCTTGAGTGGCGCCGTGCTCGTGAGCCGCGCGCAGGCTCCACAGTCTGCTCCCTCCCCCGCGGTCCCCGCCGCTCCCGCCCCCGTCGCCGTTCCCGCCAAAAACTGGGTTCTTCCGCTCTTCACGGCGAAGGACGGCTTCCGTACCATGACACTCCGCGGCTCCGAGGTGCGCCCGCTGGGCCCTGCGCGCATCGACGTTACCGATCTCAGTATTACGGTCTTCTCCGGCGACGCCGCCGCTCACGTCGAGACGATCCTCCTCAGCCCGGCTGCCATTTTTCTCCCAAAAGAAAAACGCGCCACGGGGGAAAAATCTGTCCGTCTCATCCGTGACGCTATCGAGGTCACCGGCGAGGGCTGGACCTACGACCACCTCGGTAAAAAAATTTCTCTCGCCCGCAATGTGCGCGTCGTTTTCCGCGCCCAACTCAACGACATCTTGAAATGAAGTCCGCCCGCACCTTCCTCCGTCTGCTGTGTGTTGCAGGAGCCTGCTGGCAGGCGATTCCCACATCCGCGGCAACCGCCACTCAGCCCGAACCCCTGATCGCGCCAATTCCCACGGAAATCACCAGTGCAGGCCCGGCCGAAATGATCAGCACCGCCACCGAAACCGTCTTCACTTTCCAAGACCAAGTCGTCGTCGTCGGCACAAATCTCCGGCTGACCTGCGACCGTCTCGTGGTCGTCGCCAAGCGCAGCGGCGATCCGAAAGCGACTCTCGGCAAACAGGAAAATTTTAAATCCCTCATCGCCACCGGCCACGTCCGCCTTGTGCAAAATGACCGCGAGGCCCTCTGCGATCGCGCCGAAGTTCTCCCCGGTGAGGATAAAGTAATCCTCACTGGTAATCCCGCTACGGTCCGCAGCAAGGATGGCCGCTACGCGGGCAGCGGACCTGAAATGATTCTCGAACGCGGTCAGCAACGCGCCGTCATCAAGAGTCCGCGTTTCGTCCTCCCTCCGTTGCGCGATCTTGGCCCCGGCAAAGACAAATCCAAAGTCCCCGCCCCCGCCGCCCCTGACCTCAAATCGCCAAGCCCAAATGCTTCCTCCGGTTCCGCGGCCGGCTCAATCTCCGTTCCCATCACCGTGCCGATCGCGCCCAAGCCCGCTTCCCCGCAATGAGCACCACCGCCTCCGCCACCTCCGAAATCAAGACTGAGGGTCTGATCAAATCATTCGGCGCGCGCACCGTCGTTGCTGGCGTCAGCGTTCACTTCCGCGCCGGCGAAGTCGTCGGACTCCTCGGCCCCAATGGCGCCGGCAAGACCACGACGTTTTACATGATCGTCGGCCTCATCCCAGCCACCGCCGGTCGCGTCGCCCTCGACGGTATCGACATCACCTCGCTACGAATGCACGAGCGCGCGCGCCACGGGATCGGCTATCTGCCCCAAGAAGCGTCGGTCTTCAGGAAGCTCACGGTCGAAGAGAACATCCTCGCCATCGTCGAAGTCGCCGGCGTCCCCCGCCGCGCGCGAGCCTCCCGCGTCGAGGAACATCTCACCGAGTTGTCCCTCACGCACGTCGCCAAACAGAAAGCCTACACGCTCTCCGGAGGCGAACGTCGCCGGCTCGAAATCGCCCGCGCGTTGGTCACGCGCCCCAAATTTCTCCTCATGGATGAGCCCTTCGCCGCCATCGATCCGATCTCGGTCGCCGAGGTGCAAAAAATCATCCTCCAACTCAAGTCCCGCGGCATTGGCATCGTCGTCACGGACCACAACGTTCGCGAGACCCTCCGCATCGTTGACCGCGCCTACCTGCTGCATCAGGGCAAGGTTCTCAGTGAGGGCACCGGTGATTTCCTCATCCAAGACGAGCAGGCTCGGAAGTTTTACCTCGGCGAAAATTTCAACCTGTGAAACCCGAAAGTTGAGCGTTGAGCGCTCTGGACCGAGCGCCAAACGCTGACAAACCTACGCCCCCTCGCATTTGAGTCTCTCCGCCCTGCGCCCCCCCCTTACCTCTATGCAAAAAGCCATTCACGGCATCACCGTCTCGCATTTCTTCGAAACCTATCGCAAGAAGCTTCTATTGGAAACGGTCACGGGCGACGCCGGCCTGCACCGCCTGATCCACGAGGGCAGTATCAACCGCCCGGCCCTCGCCTTGACCGGTTTCTTCAAATACTTCGCTCATCGCCGTATTCAAGTTCTCGGTGCTGCCGAGATGACCTACCTGAAGACGCTCTCCCAGCGCCAGCAGGTCAGGATTTTCGAGGAGATGGTGAAACGCGGCATCCCGTGCCTCGTGCTGACGCGCAACTACATCCCCACTCATCCGCTGCTCGCCGTGGCGACCGAGATGCGCCTGCCCCTCTTCCGGACACCGATGATCACCATGAATTTTGTGAATCTCGCCACGATCTGCATCGACAACGAGTTCGCTCCGAGCGGCACCGAACACGCCACGACCCTCGATATCAAAGGCGTCGGCGTGATGCTCCGCGGCGATTCCGGCATCGGCAAATCCGAGTGCGCCCTCGCCCTCATCGAACGCGGCCATTCGCTCGTGGCCGATGATCTCACCGTCATTAAACTCCTCAACGAACGCGAACTCATGGCGTCGTCCCGCCCACTCAATCGCGGCTACATGGAGTGTCGAGGGATCGGTATCATCAACGTCGGCGAAATGTTCGGCGTCAAATGCGTCCGCTTGGAGAAGCGCATCGATATGGTGGTCTCCCTGCGGGAGTGGACCCCAGAGGCGATTGAGGAGCGCACCGGCTTGGAAGAAAATTACTATGAAGTCCTCGGCATGCGCCTGCCGCATATCGAAATTTTCGTGCGCCCAGGCCGCGACATCGCCCGCCTCGTCGAAGTCGCCGCCCTCACCCTCGCCCTCAAACAAATGGGCCACGATCCCGCCAAAACCTTTAATGATCGCCTCATCAGTTTCATGAGCGCACAGGCCAATCAACTCCCCGCCACCAAAATCAAACCAGTCGAACGAGCAGCCCTTCCCCACGCGGGCAACACCGCCGAGTAGGCCGCCAGCTTGCCGGCGCTGCCTGCCGTGCCCGTCCACCGCTGGGCCCACCTGCAAGGTTTGATCGCTTGCGTGATTGACGGGACGGCCGTTTCCCAAGCGCCGCTGCACTCGCCGCAAGCGGACACGTGGAAAAAGTTTTCCCGTGACGCCCTCATCCCCGCCACTAGCGTCCGGTCTATGTCTTCACCTGCCACCCGCCACGACGGCCGCAAGCCGGACCAACTGCGCCCGATTTCGTTTGAGGCCAATATCGCGCCCCACGCCACCGGTTCCGTGCTCGTTTCCTTCGGCCTCACCCGCGTCATTTGCGCCGCGACGATTGAGCCCAACGTCCCTGCGTGGATGAAACAGCAACGCGTCCCCGGCGGCTGGCTCACGGCGGAATATTCGATGCTCCCCTACTCGACGCTCGATCGCAAACCACGCGAAATTTCCAAAGGCAAAGCCGATGGTCGCAACATCGAGATTCAACGCCTGATCGGGCGCTCCCTTCGCGCCGTCATCGACCTCCAAAAACTCGGTCAAAACACCCTCTGGCTCGATTGCGATGTCCTCCAAGCCGACGGTGGCACGCGCACCGCTGCGATCACCGGGGCCTATTTGGCCGCTCGCCTCGCCGTCCAAAAACTCCTCGACGCACGCCGCATCCCGGAAAACCCCCTCGCCGATTCCGTAGCCGCGATCAGCGCGGGGATCTACAAAGGCCAAGCCCTCCTCGACCTCAACTACATCGAGGACAAAGACGCCGAAGTGGATGCGAACATTGTCATGACTGGCCGGGGCCAGTTCGTCGAAGTGCAGAGCAGTGGCGAGGAGACCACGTTCTCCGGCGACCAACTGCAATCCCTCCTCGCGCTCTCGCAAAAAGGTCTGAAGGAACTCGCAGCTCTGCAGTCGGCGTTTCTCGCACGGCAATTGCTCAACTTGTAACGCGGGCACCGATTCGGGGCGGCCTCCTTGAGGCACCAGCGGCACCCCGAGGTCGGTCCTGCGCTATCACCGGGCGGATCGTGGTCGCGGGCAGCCGGGTTTCCGCAGCAAATTCAGGAAGAAAAGGTGATTCATCCCGCGCCTCGCACGTCAGAGGGACGTCATTTAAAAAAGAAGGCCGCTCAACCCCTTGGACGCCCCTTGGACGGCCTTCCCTGATTTAACCTGCACTGTGAACGACCACTCAGAAAAACGCGTTCCTGCACATTGCGTTCAAATCCCCCCCATCATTTTCACTCTTTCGCGCGCTGAAATATTCAGCGCGCGGATGTAAGCGGACCCGCACCTCCCTCGCCGCCCTGTCAGGCCACGAGCGGTTTCTTGCGCTTCTCCACCAACGCCAAAAGCAAATCTCCCTTGGAGAGACTCCCGCGGAGCATGCCGTCAATCCCGACCACGGGCAGTCTCTCGGCCACAATACCAAGAAACCCTCCGAGCGCAGCCGTGAGCGGTTGGTCAGGCGTTAACCGCGGGAAATTTTCGTGCAGAATGTCGCGCGCAATTACAAGTTGCGCGAGATCAGGCTCGCCCAAATACGGCTTGATGTCGTGGAGCGAGACCACGCCCAAGAACCGACCCTCGGCGTTGACGACATAGAGGTTGTTCACCCGGACACCGAGAAAGACCCGGGCAATTTCAGCGAAACGTGCCGTCTCGGCCACCACCGGCGGTTTCACCCGCATCAAATCGGCTACGAGCGTCTCATGCGAAAACGGGGCCACCGACCCGGCCGCGGCCGTCTTCGTCTTCAGCGATTCACTGTAGAGCGACCGCGCATCGAACCCCCGCGCCGTGTAGTAGGCGATTACACTGCACAACATCAGAGGTAAAATGATATCATAACTCAGCGTCATCTCGAATAACATGATGACTGCCATGACCGGTGCCCGGCTCGCAGCCGACAGAAACGCGCCCATGCCCACCAACGCAAAAGCCCGCGGGTCTTGGGCCGCCGCCGGCCAGACCGCATGCACCGCCGTGCCGAACAAATACCCGGCGCTCGCTCCCATGAATAGCGAAGGAGTGAACACACCGCCCGGCGCCCCCGACCCAAATGACGCCATCGTCGCGAGCCACTTGCACGCCGCGATGCCCAGCAACACCTTCCAGAGCATACCACCATTGAGAATCTGCACGACGACGGAATAACCGTTGCCTGCCACCTGCGGGACGTTGATCGCGATGGCACCGACCGCCAGACCGCCGAGCGTGAGCCGTGCGACCAACGGTAATTTCAACGCGACGAAAAATTCTTCCGAGCGACGCAGCGACCGCAAGAACCACGGCGCGAGCACGCCCGACAGCAACCCGAGCAAAAGGTAGGGCCCCATCTCCAAGGGCGAATTGAGCTGAAAAGCCGGGACTTTGTAGAGCACGTGAGCCTGCGTCAGCACGCGCACAGTGAGGGTCGCGACCACAGCCGAAACCGCCAATGGCCCGAGGCTCTCCATCGCGATGGTTCCGAGGATAATCTCCGCGACGAAAAATGAACCCGCGATCGGCGCATTGTAGGCCGAGGCGATGCCCGCCGCCGCGCCGCACGCGACGATCAGGCGTAACTGCGGTGGCGTAAACTGCCGCCACCGTCCAATGAACGAGGCCAGCATCGCCGCCAACTGGACCATCGGCCCTTCGCGCCCAATCGAACCGCCGGACCCGATCGAAAACAGGGCCGCCGCACTCTTCACGAGACTGGCCCGGATGGGGACGTGACCGTTGCCGATCGCGATCGCCTCCATGTAGTCGGTCGAGCTCTGTCCAGGTGCGATGTGTTTGCCGAGCAACAGCACGATGCCAGCACACATCCCTCCCAACGCCGGCACGAGCAGACAGCCCCACCAAGGAAGTTTTCGCATCGATTCGACCACCCCCACGCCCTCACCCGAGTAGCCAAACAATTCGTGAACCCCCTCCGCGAGCCCGGTAAAAAACACCGCCGCGAGCGCGCCGAGAAAGCCCGCAAGGGCCGCCCACAGCAACGTCACCTGCCACTCGGTCGGCTGGAGTTTCTCTTGAACCCAGAGCCGCCACCGGAGCAAGCGCATGAGCCGACGCAGCAGGAGCTCTGCCGGATCCATCACCAGCTTCATCGCTGGGCCTCCCCTACACGCGCCGCGCTGAGCAGTCGTTTGATTCCTGACTTTGCTTTTCGGCGATCACACACCGGCGAAGTAAGGTTGGCGTTGCGCGCATTAGGCTGATTCACGATCGCGGGACCCTAAGAGACCCGCCCGCCAAAACAAGCTTCCCTCAGAGCATTCTTTCTGACGCCGGTGAACACCCCGTCCGAGCGTCCGCGCGCCGCTCGTTCCGAACGCCTCAATCCAGCGTATACGGTTCGGGCTCTTGCTCCGGCTCCGCATGCGCCGTCAGCGTCACGAGGCTCCGCAACGATGTGAAGTGTTGGCTCAAGTCAAAATCTCCACCCAGACCGCCGATGAGTTTGTCGAACAGGTCTTTTTTCGACGCCTTCAGGGTCTGGATCCGCTCTTCGATGGTGCCGGCCGTCACCATGCGATAAACGAATACCGTGCTCTTCTGGCCAATCCGGTGGACCCGATCCACGGCCTGCGCCTCGACCGCCGGATTCCACCACGGGTCGAGCAAGAAGACGTAGTCGGCCGCGTGGAGCGTGATCCCGGTGCCCGCCGCCTTCAGCGAGACGAGCATGGCAGCCGCGCCCTGCGCGGCTTGAAACCCTTGCACCGGCTTGAGACGGTCAAGGGTCATCCCCGTGAGTTCGTAACGCGGCAGCTCCGGAAAGTGGTTTTGCAGCGCCTCACGCACGCGACTGAGGAGCATCACAAACTGCGAAAAAATCACGACCTTGTGGCCGCTGCTGACGATTTCGGTGAGCTTCTCCACCAGCAGATTGATCTTTCCCGAATCAGTGAGCGGGGAATTGAGCCACGGCAGCATATCCGGATCGCAACACGTCTGGCGCAAACGCGTGAGGAGCGCGAGGAATCCGAAACTCTTCTCGCGCATCGCCGCGCCGACGTCGTCGCCCAGCCGATCGAGACCCTCGGAGCAAATCCGCGCATACGCTACCCTTTGCACATCGGTGAGAGGGCAAATCAAATCCATCTCCATTTTCGGCGGCAGCTCCGTGGCGACTGCTTTCTTCGTGCGCCGCAGAATAAAGGGAGCCAACTGGGCGCGGAGCCGCGCCAGCGTACCCACCCGGTCGGCCTGCAGGGCGCTCTCAAACGTCGCACGCGAACCGAGCAGCCCCGGCAACAGGAAGCGGAAGATGCTCCACAGGTCGAGCTGACGGTTCTCCAGGGGCGTGCCCGTCAGCACAACGCGGTGCTGGGCGCGGACCGCGAAACAGGTCTGCGTAATTTTTGCGTCTGGATTCTTGATGAACTGCCCCTCGTCGAGCACCGCGTAACCGAACTCCACACTCGGCAGCATGGCCCGGTGTTTGCGTAATTGGGTGTAGCTCGCGAGCCAAATGACCGCGTCTTTTCTCCGGGTAAAATCATGCCCGGTCTTGAGCACATCGACGGCGAGCTGCGGGAAAAACTTCGCGATCTCTTCGCGCCACACCGGCACCACGCTGGCGGGGCACACGATCAAATGCGGCTTGCCGGGAATCGGGCGGGCCGCGAGCAAGGACAGCACTTGGATGGTTTTGCCGAGTCCCATTTCGTCGGCGAGCAGGCCGTGACAACCGACATTACAGAGATGGTACATCCACTCGACTCCACGCATCTGATACGGACGCAATAGCTCGGGCAACACCGGCGGTGCCAATGGGGGCGCGAGCACGTTTTGGCGCCACGCCTCAATCTCCGGGGACAGCGTGAGCCTGAGGCGCGGGTCGCTAAACAACGAAAAAATCAAATACGGAGAGAGCGTCCCTTGCTCGGCTGCCTCGGCACCCTGCGTCTCTTCCACATTTTTTTGCCACGCGTTAAACGACGCCCACTTCTCCGCCGGGAGCGTGACGATGCCGATGCTGGGCAGGAGAACCGGCTGGCCGTTACGTTTCAGCACCGCGTTAACCTCCGCGTCCGTGAGCATCCGTTCGCCGGCACGGAATATCCACCGAAGATTGAGCGCCGCATGTTCACCGTCTCCGGCGGTTGCTCCGTCTTTCAGGGGCGCGCGCTCCGCGACGGCTTCGATTTCGATCGCGCGCGTGCCCTTGAGGAGATTCGCCGATTTCTCGTCGAGCTCGATCACAAACAACCGTTTCCAGGCCGGCAGCACGGTCCTCAGAAAATTCGGCATCTCGACCAGCGACTCCATCACATACACGCCGGTGTCGAGGTGGTAATGGAAGTGCGCCTTGCGCGCGTAGGCCGCGAGTCCGATCAGTTTCGCCCGTTCGCCCGAAGTCACATGACCGTTGCTGTGCGCATGCGCATCCGGCCCCAGCGCCGGATGCTTCGTCTTTTTGTCGGCATCGAGCCACGCCGCCTGAAACGTCAAGCCCACCGTCTTGGTCTTGAACACCAACACGAGACTTCGCGAGGGTCCGTTGTGGGTGCCCACCGCCGCCGTGACCGGCGGCGTGGCCTTCGCCACGCCCTGGCCATTGCTGGCCGCGGCTGCACCGAGCCCAAATCCATTGCCCAAACCATGCGGTTGACGATGCACGAAACTGCTCGCGGGCCTAGGCTGATGGCCGCTAGCACTCCCGCCGAATGGAGCGGGTGCGCCGGGGCTCGGCACCGCCCGCAGCGGGTCCCTCGGCAGCGGCGAGATTTCATCAGCCACCAACTCCTCAATCTCGAGCAACCCAGCAACCGCGAGCGCATGCGCAAGCTCGTGGTCCGTGGAGGAGGAACGCACGCTCACCCCTTCGCTGGTCCACTCAATGACGGCGTACTCATCCTTTTTCTCAATGCGCCGATGCACGATCGCGTCGTGATCAGTGAGTTCCAACTCACGCACCTCACTGTCGCGATAGAGCTGCCTGCCGACCTCGAGCTGGGTGGCCGTGAAGGACCCTGACCAGTCTGGCTCGAGTTTTCCGAACCAATATTCGAGGGAATGAGGGGTATAGACGCGCTTTGGACCGTGTGACTGCATCCGCGGAAAAGAGCTCAAGCTAGAAAGTGCCCCGAGTGGTGCAACCTCTAAGTTGCCGTGTCACGCCAACGTTGCACCGGGATCTTGTCGGACGTGCTGGCGGCCGCGTCGCGCTGGTCGCGACGCTCGGCAAGGTAGGTCCGTAGGGTTGAGCATCGGGTGCGCCTCAACCGCGTGTTTCGCGCTCCAAAAGCCAGCCCAATAAGCCCTGCGCTGAACCCTGACACGCCGGTCGGGCTGCGCCCTGGAACACCCCCAATTGCCTCAGGCCGCGAGAAACCAACGGCGGGAAATCGCCTGCGAACCAATGATACCAGAGCCCTTGCCACTGTGCGTCGTTCCGATCGGCAACCGCAGCCAACAAGGGCAAAAAGCCGTCGCAGACGAGCGTATCGAGCCGCGTGCCACCGATCGCGCCCGCGCAAATCTCGGCAGCCACCCAACTCCGCCGGGCCGTCAAGCCATTCGTCCGGCGAGCGGCCCGCGTGCCGGTGCCGAACCCAGCACCCGCCGTCAGTTGCACAGCCCAGCCCTGCAGGCGCGCAGGCCACGCAGGACAAGCCTGCGTCCAAGCCGCGTATTGACGCAGGCGTGTGCGGGGGTGGTTAGCCGGTCGGCCGCCCTGCAAGCTCCACGCTCCCTGCTGATCGGCGTAAATCTCATCGGGCACGGCCCGACCCTCCGCCCAATCACGAAGCGCCCACCGCGCCGCCACGTGGAGCATCGGTGCGCGATTGAATCGATAGCCCAAGATTTCGAGTGCGGCGTGGTGGCACGCGCTTTCCCAACCCAAGCGCGCCACGCGCAAGCGCGCGTAGTGGACCTTCTGGTACCAGCGTTTCATCGCATGCGATGCGATTAGGTCGGCCAATTCCTGCTCACCGAGCGCGGCGAGTTCATCGGGCATTCTCGCGACGGTACGGCCCGAGAGCAACTCCACCGCCTCTTCCGCTGCAAACTCCTCCAGATCGTGATGCAGCCACGGCAGCAGCGCGACCACCGGGATCACTTGCCCCCCGGCCCCACGCGTCACATGCCCGACCTCGGGTGGAAAGAGCACCACGTGCAAAACCACTCCGTCGTAGGCCCGGTCCGAGGCGTGGCGATGGGCAACCCAATCCGCAGCACGCAGGTGAAGTTCAATATCGCCCGTTAACTCCGCGCCGTCGCCCAGCCGTATCCGGGCGCCACGAAAATCCGGGCCGCCGAGTAAATTCCATTTTCCGGGGTGCCCGACGTGCAGCCGGCGTCCATCGGTTGCCGCGGCCAGCGTGCCGTCAAAATCACCACGCAGCCAAATTTTTTGCAGAAGTTTTTCTGCAAATGAAAACGGACCGTACAGTCCTTGGATCTCCTCAACCGCTGGGGAAAGCGCGTTCATCTACGTCCATTTCCGGTGAGCCGCGCTCCAAGGTCGAGTCCGATATGGTGTCGAGGGCTTCCGCCTTACGGCTTGAACCTCACCGGCACCATCCCCGGCAGCGCGGCCGCTTCGCGCAATAAGCGCACCGCCGCGTCGATCATGAGTTGCGCACAGGCATCGGTCCCTGCTCCCGCCACCCCGGCTTCATAGCCCCCACGCGCCTTCTCCCCCGGCAGGCCGACATAATGCGCTCCATTCCCGTTGGAGTAACCGAGCACAATCGTCTGTGGAAACGGCGAGGCCGCCCGGATCGCTGTGCCGAGTTCGGTCATCGGTTCGCCCGGTAACGCGACGAGCGCGAACGGGCCGCACACGATTATTTGGATCTCCGCATCGACGGTGTCAGCCCCGAGGCGTTGCTTGCCCGCGGGGGTGAGCGGCAACGCAATCGTAGCGCGCGCAGTGTGGAGCGGGCCCAAGGCGAGCTGGGTGCTGAAGCGTGCGACGAGCGCAGTCTTCTTGGCAATGCCATCGGACATTTCCGCCACCGCAGCGGTACCACGACGCCAGGGATTGATGTCGCCGGCACAGCCCTGCAAAAAGAGCGCCTCGCCGCCGAGTGCGGCGGATATTTTTTGCGCCGTCGGACCGGGCCAGTCCGCCGACAGGGCGGGATTCGACGGATAGATCGAGACGGCATGGCAGGCGACGTGGAAGAGTGAAGCGACGGGCCGGCCGTCGTCGGCGCGAAAGGACACCAACGAAAACGTCCGGTCGAGGGGGCCAAAGCTCGCTCCCAGGGAGAGGAGTTCCGGATTCCACTCCGGACTGGTGGGCGTCGGCGCCGCGGCACTCTGGGCGACCACGACGCCCCAAGCCGGTGCACGCGGGCGACGGTTATGGAGATACTCGCCGAGGGCGATGCGGCCAACGGCGAGCGTCACGGGGCGGGCCGAAGCCGCCGCTTCTCGGGCGGCCTCCACGCTCGCAGCCAACAGGCGGCTCATCCACGCGGCAAAGGGCGGGAACTCATTCTGAGCGGGCATGTAGCGGACCGCCCACCACGTATCGCGTTCCTGGCTACGGAGTCCGGCGCGCCACACCGGAGACCACGGTGCCGAATGATTGTGGCTCGCATGCACCAAGATATTCTCGGGAGGTATCGCCAAGGCCGCCCCGACAACGCGACGAACTTCATCCCGGGCAGATTCCGAGACGTCGGCCAAATCCCAACGGATCAGAGCGCTTTTCGTCGTGCCATCATCGAGCACGAGCGCGTGCACGTTGAGCGGGTCGCGCACTGAGCCGTAGGGTTTACCCGTGACCCAATTCAACACCGCCGGATCAGGCGTGATGTCGGCGTGGGCCGCACCGGCGCGCAGCGTCGCGGGCGGTTCGGCCGCATCGAGAACCGTCAGGAAAAGTCCGGCGAGGAAAATGCGAATCTTCACGTTAGGGTGCCGCGAGGAAGGCGAGGAGATCGGCCATATCTTGAAGGGTGATGGCCGACTCAAGGCCTTCTGGCATGAGCGAGACAGCCGAACTAGTGAGTTTAGCGATGTTCTGACGGAGGATAACCTCGTCGGGCGCCCCCATGCGTTTCAGTCGAATGCTGCCCACAGTCTCCTCCGCAATCATCCCGGACACGGAACTGCCGTCGTTCAATTCAACGACGTAGGCGATGCTGTTGGTGGCGACCTCGCGATTGGGATCGAGGATGTTCAAAATAATTTTCTCACGGTCCCAACCTCGGATGGATTCGAGGTTCGGCCCGATTTCGGTGCCGCGTCCGGCCAAGCGATGACAAGCGGCACAAAGGGTATCGTAAACGTGCGCGCCACGCCCCGCACGGCCGGCGAGCCCAAGGGCCGCACGATAGCCCGCCACCACCTCGGTCCGCGTGCCCGCGACCTGCTGGCCAAAAATTTTCGCCGCGCGGGCTTTGATGGCCTGATCGGGGTTCGCAAGAATCTGCGTGCGCCGGGCGGCGCTGACCTGACCTTGATTCACAATCTGATTCTCAATCGCGGCCAACAGTGCACCCACGCGATCACGACGAGCGAACAGCGCGGTGAGCACCTCCTCGCGAGCGACCGGCGTGTAGGCCGACCACGGGGCGAGTAACGTGCGGGCCACGTCCGCGTGAGTGAAGGTCGCCAGCACGCGAATCGCTGCGAGTTGGAGCGGTTGCGGACCAGTCACCGTGAGATGCGCGGCGAGCACGGGACGGACGGTCACGAAGTCGTCATAGGCGAGCAGGGTGATCGCGGCCACACGCTCTTCGGTCGAAGCCTCGGGCGAGCGCACCACCGCGAGCGCCGCCGCCAACACGGTGGCCGCTCGCGTGGCACCCGCTGAAACCGCCGGGAAGGCCGAGCGCAGATTTTTCCCTGATTGACGCAGTCCGCTCCCGAGAGCCGGCCAAAATACGCTATCGAATTTGCCGGGGTAGGCCGCGAAGACCGCCGCGAGTTCAGCGGGCCGGTTGTGCGCACCCACCACGAAAAGAGCTTGGCGGACAAGTTCGTGGCCCGCATCGCCTGTCGTCAGAGCGGGATCGCGCAACACCCGCTGCGCAACCTTCGCGCACTGGTCGGGCGTCGTTCCGAGCACGGCCGCACGGACCCAGCGGTCGGCGGAATCGCGGCGCAGAATCACGTGCGCGACATCGGCCGCCGCTTCGTCGGCGAGGCTCCCGACCGCGAAAGCCACTTGATAGCGGACGCGGATCTCGGGATCACTCGCGAGCGCGGAGACGCGGGCGCGAATTTCAGCGGAGGTGACCACGCTCGGCGTCGCGAGGCGGACCGCGTGCTCGCGGACACCGGCCGAACGGTCACTCAACCCCCTCAGTAAATCGGATTCGCGCAGCGCGGCCATGCCATCGAGCGCGTACAGCGCGTGCAACCGGGCCAGCTCATCGCCGCTCGTCGCCAGCAACTCGCGCAAGGGTGCGACGGCCGCCAAATCTTGACGCTCAAAGAGCAAGCGCTGCGCCGTCTCTCGCCACCACGAATGGGGGTTCGCCAAGGTCGCGACAAGTTCCGCACTCGTCGCGGAACCGAGGCGGGGCGGTTTGGGGACTTTGAAGTTAGGCGGCGCAAGCCGGTAAATACGTCCGCGATCGCGGCCGTTTTCCAGATCGAGTTTCGCATGGATATCATCGGGGATCGACCATGGGTGCTCGATGGTCTCGCGATACATATCGACGACGTGAAGCGTGCCGTCGGGTGCGTTGACCAAATTGACCGGGCGAAACCACACATCGGTCGCTGCGACGAACTCGGCATCGAGATCAGCGGCGACGACCTTAAACGTCACGCCGTCCGGCGAGACGAGTTGGCGCTGGATGAGATTATTGGCGACCTCGCATGTGAAAATCTGGCCGCGATATTCAGCGGGATAGGCGGCCCCGCGATAAACCGTGACGCCTGCCGCCGAGGTAAAAACCCCGCCCGCCACGAGCTCGCTACGCGGTCCGCCGTGGTTTTCAGCCACCCAGCGGCGCGCGCGAAGATCGCGCCACGGTTCCCAGGGACTGATCCGCAAGACCGGCAGCGTATCGCCGGATTCACGTACGTCGTAAACCGGATTAGGGACTTGGAGGTAGGGATTTCTTCCCGCGAGCGTTCCGTCAAAGACGACGTGCTGCGCGGGATTGCGAATATTGCAGAGGAAGCGGTTGCCCCAATCATCGAGCCCGTGGCCAAAGCGGGCACCCCCGGCGATCGCTTCGATTTTAGCCGTGCGTGGATCGATCCGCAGATCGTTACGCAAAAATTTTAGCGGACTGATCTCCGCATTTCCGACCGTCGTGACCGTGCCGCCGTTCGTCGCTCCCGCGATGACGATCCGATTATCGAGGCTCCACTGGGGATTGTTGATTGCCGCCTGGACATTGTATTTCCGAAAGCCGGTAAACACTTTTTCCCGAACGTCGGCCCGGTGGTCGCCGTCAGTGTCCTTGAGATACCAAATATCCGGCGTGGCCGTCACGAAAACGCCACCCTTCCAGCAACAGATCCCCGTGGGCCACGACAGTCCTTCGGCCAAAACGAAGCTCTGATCGAAAACGCCGTCGCCATCCGTATCGAGCAGTTTGCGCACGCGGCCGGTCGGCGCGTCGGTGGCGTTGTCCTTCCAAGCCTGATGCGTGGCTTTGTTGGTGTAAGGATAGTCGATCATTTCGACGACGTAAGCGGCGCCGTTCTCGTCGTAGCACATCGCCACCGGGCTCGCGACCAGCGGTTCGGCGGCGAGCAGATCCATCGTGAAGCCCGCTTTCGCGCGCAGGGTAGCGCCCACTTGCGACGGGACGACCGCCGGAAAGCTCGCCAGCTTTTCGATCGGCGCTTCCACCGCTGGAAGGTGGAGTGCCGTCACAAAAACGAGCCCCGCGTATCGCCCCAGACCAAGTGATCGTGTTAACATAGTGGATTCAACGAGAGAACGAGCGTGGGCACCGTTCAGCAACGCCCTTGGATTCCCGCCACGACCTTGGCTACGACGATCCGAGTTTGGTTCGGACGATCTTTGGAACCGACCCAAGTCTCGGTGATGGGTGATTTGTTGAAATTTTCGATGTCGCAAAAAATCGACGTTGCTCGGCTGAAATTGTAGCGCGTCTTCAGATTCAACTGCAGCTTTGGCTCGTGATAGACGACGAGCGCGGCGTTGGTGCTGTTAGTGACCAGATACTCGCTGCGCCAGACGGCATTGAGCCGGAGATTGAAGCCGGCTCCGAGGTAGGTCAGGGCCACGTTGCCGGTCTTCGGCACGAAGCCCGCAACCTGCGTGGTAACGGTCGCCCCACCATAGTCACCGCGAGTCAGGAGTCGCGTGTAGTTGGCGTAGAAGCCGAAGCCGCGCCAGAAACCTGGCAGCAAGGTGAATTGCTGCTGATAGGCCACCTCGACGCCGCGATAACGGGCGTTGCCGCCGTTGCGCGTCGTCGTGATGCGGTAGCCGCCATACTGCCCGTCGAAACCATTGTCGGCACCGGTGGCGACGAACTGGCTGCTGTCCGTAAACTGGAAGCCCTTGATTTGCTTCATGAACACACTCGCGGTCAACGAACCGACGGGCTCAAAATAATACTCTGCGGTTGCATCGAAGTTGTCCGCGTATTGCGGCTTCAAACCGGCATTGCGGATGTTCACCGTCGGCGCGACCTCGTTGACCGAGTCGGCTGGCATGAGCGCTTCGAACGACGGCCTCCCAATGCCCGAGGAATAACTGAGGCGCGAGACGAAGCCGCGCGTCGGCGCGTAGCGAAGATGCAGGCCGGGGAAGGTGTCAGTGTAGGCGCCCTTGCGGCCGAGGCGGCCGCTGACGCCGCTCACCGTCACCGGGCCATCGGCCACGTTGCCGAAGCTATCGGCCACCACGATATTTTTTACGTTAAACGCTTCGCGCTGCTTGGTGATCGCGGACGCACTGCCTTCGCGCAGCCCGGATACCGTAAACGCCCCCATCCGGTACACGCTCGATGACAGTTCGAAATTTTGCACGACGCGTGAACCGGCGCTAACGACGACCGGCACTCGTTTTACCTCTAAGCCGGTGTAGGTCACCACGACCGTCGCTACTCCCGGCGGCAGACTGAGCTCGTAGCGTCCTTCACGGTCCGTAATGGCGATTCGCGAAGAGCCCGCCACGGCGACCTCGGCGACCTCCAAAAACGTTGCGGTGGCCGCATTGCTTACCTGGCCGACGACCGTCCCCAGAGATTGCGCGATCACGCACGGCGCCAGCGCCAGTCCAAAACAGAGCAGTCCAATTTTCACCCAACTAAGCCGGGCACGACAAACGTGGGCTGAAAGATTCATGGTGGAGTAAATGGCAGTAAGGGGAAGACCGCTCGTAATCGCAGCGTTACTCCTCGCTGGGCACCGTCAAATAAAAATCCGCCCACGCACCACCGGTAGTTCGAGAGCGCGGCCGGCTCTCGTCAGCGACTGCGGCTTCCTCGCTCAATCCCGCTCCCTGCCTGCTCCCGGCAACAGCGCCAGTCCCTCCTGAGCACCCTGCGCTCGCCGCCCTCCCCTCGATCTCCCGCGGCGCACGCACCACTGCTGGCTTGGTCGCTACCCTTGTCTGGCTCGCCACCTTCGACGACCTCATCGGCGTCGATCGCCTCGGCTGCGGCGCCGACGGTCCGCTGATCGGTCGCAAACTCTAGGTCGATGGGCGCGCGCAGCCAACCGCGATTGACGCCATCATGCGGCGCGCCGAAGGCCACGTGCTCGGCCCGATATTTCGCTCGCCTCCCCAAAGCTTATCTTGCGAAGAAACTCTCAGCGTTTGCTCCTGCCGTCGCTACTTCGAAAGGGCATCAAGGCTTGAACGAATACCCCGCGGCACCCCCGAAAAACTCACCATCCCATGTATCCACTCCTCAAAGCCGCCCTCGTCCTGAGTCTATTCGGAGCGCTCGCCGCCCGTGCCGCCGACCGCCTGCCGAACATCATCGTCATTTTCACCGATGATCAGGGCTACGGCGACGTCGGAGTCTTCGGCGCGAAGGGCTACACGACGCCACACCTCGACCGGCTCGCCCACACTGGCGCGATGTTTACCAACTTCCACGTCGCCCAAGCCGTCTGCTCCGCATCGCGGGCCGCACTCCTCACGGGGTGCTACTCGAACCGCGTCGGCATTCACGGCGCGCTCGGGCCAAACGCGACGCACGGTCTCAATCCTCAGGAGACCACGATCGCCGAACTGCTCAAGTCCCGCGGCTACGCGACCGGTATGGCCGGTAAGTGGCACCTCGGCCATCGCGAGGCGTTTCTCCCGCCTCAGCAGGGCTTCGACGAATCGTTCGGCCTCCCCTACTCCAATGACATGTGGCCGTTTCACCCGGAGGCCAAAGCGGGGACCTATCCTCCGCTGCCGCTCTACAAAAACGGCAAGATCATCGACCCCGAGATCACGCCGGAAAAAATGCGCAACCTCACGACGCAGTACACCGAACACGCTGTCTCGTTTATTGAACGCAACCACGCGCGGCCGTTTTTCTTCTACCTCGCCCACTCCATGCCCCATGTGCCGCTCGCCGTAAGTGACAAGTTCAAGGGTAAATCGTCGGCGGGTCTCTACGGTGACGTCATCATGGAAATCGATTGGTCCGTCGGCGAAATCGTCCGCACGCTCGCCCGCCACGGCCTCGAGCGCGACACGCTCGTGGTCTTCACCACCGACAACGGTCCGTGGCTCAGCTACGGCAATCACGCGGGCAGCGCCGGCCCACTCCGCGAGGGCAAAGGCACCTCGTGGGAAGGCGGCACGCGCGTGCCGTGCATAATGAGTTGGCCCGGCCGCATCCCTGCCGGCACGAAATCGGACGACTACGCGATGACGATTGATCTGCTCCCCACGTTCGCCCGCCTCACCGGCGCGACGCTGCCCGCGAAACCGATCGACGGCCTCGACATTTGGCCCCTCCTCTCTCGCCAACCCGGAGCTAAGAATCCGCACGAGGGCTACGGCCTTTGGTATGCACAAAATGAATTGCAGGCCGTGGTGAGCGGCGACGGACGGTGGAAACTGATCCTCGCTCACCGTTCTCGCACGCTCGGCGGCCGGCCCGGCGGGCGCGACGGCATACCCGCAAAATATGAAAACTTAGAGGTGGGCTCACCCCAACTCTACGAACTCAGCCGCGATATCGGCGAGACCACGGACGTCGCCGCCGCCCATCCCGAAGTCGTCAAACAACTCGCAGCGTTCGCGGAAAAGTGCCGCGCCGAACTTGGCGACACGCTCACCAAACGCACCGGTCGCGGCAATCGGGAACCCGGCCGCATCGCCGCGCCGTAGTCGAGAATCGAGTGCTCCGACGCGATTTTGCCGGCTCTCCCCGCGAGGTGCCAGCACCCATCGGCTCACTGGGATCAACACCCTTAACTACCGGCTGACGTGAAACCTCGTGGTTCGCTTTCCGGTCCGCCCCACAGCCCTACGCCATCCGCCATGCCCCGTTCTCTCACTCGTCGCACGTTCCTCGGCAGCGCCGCCGGCGCCGGCCTCGCCTTCGGAATCCCCCCGTCCTCCGCAGCCGAGCCAACGGTCGTCCGCCCTCCCGCCGCGAGGGCCGCGTCCGCCTGGCCGCTCTCGGACCACCGCGACGAGGCCGCGCTCCTCGCCGTCTTGCGCAGCGGCAAATGGGGCCGCACCTCCGGCGGTGACTCCCGCGTAAAAGAATTCGAAACCGCCTTTGCGTCCCGCATGCAAGCGAGCCACTGCGTCGCCACCTCTTCCGGCACAACCGCCCTCCTCACGGCACTCGGTGCGCTCAACATCGGCCCCGGCGATGAAGTCATCATGCCGCCCTATACCTTTGTCGCGACGTTCAACGCCATCACCGCCAACTTCGCACTCCCGATTTTCGCCGACTCCGACGCCGCTTCGTTTCAGATCGATCCCGTCAAAGTGTCCGCCGCCATCACGCCGGCGACGAAGCTGCTTCTGCCCGTGCACATCGCCGGCTCCCCCGCCGATCTCGACGCCCTCTCCACTCTCGCCAAGACCCGCCGCATCACGCTCCTCGAAGATGCCTGTCAGGCTCCGCTGGCCGAATGGCGCGGCCGCCCCGTCGGGACCGTCGGCCTCGGCGGCTGCTTTAGTTTTCAAGCGAGTAAAAATCTCACATCGGGCGAAGGCGGCGCGATCCTCACCAACGACGAAACGTTTGCCCACCTCTGCTACGATTTTCACACGCCCGGTGGCGGCAAAAAGAGCGCGAGTTCCGGCCGGGGTGCGAACTATCGCCTCACCGAATTTCAGGCCGCCGTGTTGCTCGCGCAAATGACCCGCCTTGAAGCGCAGGCCACCACGCGCGACGACAATGCCGCCTACCTCAGCGAACTCCTGCGAAAAATCCCCGGCATCACCCCCGCCGCCCTCATCCCCGGCGTCACGCGCAGCGCGTGGCATCTCTATATGTTTCACTACGAGTCCGCGAAATTCGCCGGGCTCCCACGGGCCAAATTTATCGCCGCGCTCGCCAAAGAGGGCGTCGCCGCCAGCAGCGGCTATGCGAGCCTGAATACGTCCGCGCACGTCAAGGCCCTCGCGTCGAATCCCCACTACCAACGCCTCTACGGTAAAGACACGATGGTTCGCTGGTTGGACCGCAACCAGTGTCCGGTAAATGACCGCCTCGTCGAGGCAGCCGTCTGGTTCGGCCAAACGAAACTCCTCGGATCACGCACCGACATGGAGAAGATCGCCTCCGCCATAACCAGTATCCAACTACGCGCCGGCGAACTCGCCCGCTCCTGAGTGACCAACGGGTTCCCGTGCCCACCGCGAGATTTCATGTCCACTCCCTACACGCTTCGCCCCCTCGTGGCCGCCGATCACGAAGCCACCGCGCACCTCCTCCACCGCTCACTTGTGCAGTGGTATCAAAGCCGCCTCGGCCAGGGCTCCCGCTTTGGCACGAGCCACGAGCCGTTCCGTCTTTTCCCGGCAGTCTACGCCGAGCTCGATCCCGGACAATCCGTGGCGGCGTGCGATCCCGCATCCGGCGAATTGCTCGGGGTGTGTTTCGTCCATCCGAGAAAAACCCACGTCGCCGTCGGCATCGTCGCCACCGCGCCCTCCGCCCAGGGCCGCGGCCTCGCGCGGGCGATGCTCACCCCGGTCATCGCTCAAGCCCGCCGGGACCAACTGCCCGTACGCCTCGTCTCAAGCCTGCTCAACCTCGATTCTTTTTCACTCTACTCGCGCCTCGGTTTCGTGCCTCACACGCTCTACCAAGACTTGGCGCTCCCCGTCCCTGCCGCCGGTCTCCCCGGGACTCCGCCCACCGGCGCAACGCGGGTTCGCCTCGTCACGGACCCGTCGGCAGCCGCCCGCCTCGCGGCGTTTGAACACGACCTTCACGGCCTCCATCGCGAGCCCGACTATGCTTTTTTCCTGCGCAATCAGGTTGGCGACTGGCGCGTCGCGATGCTCGAAGATGCGCATGGCGCACTCACTGGGTTCCTCGTCGCGAGCCATCATCCGTCCTGCGTGATGCTCGGTCCCGGCGTCGCGCGCGATGAGGCTGCCGCTGCCGCGCTGCTCTGGTCCGCGCTCGACGCGATGCGCGGCGTGAGCCCTGTTTTTCTCGTGCCCTGCACGGCCGCCGCTGTCATCCAGCAGTGCTACGCGTGGGGCGCGCGCAACGTCGAACTCCACGCCGCCCAATCCCTCGGTCCCGTCCCTCCCACCCGCGGATTGTCGTTTCCCACCTTTCTCCCGGAGTCTGGTTGAGCACGTCGCGTCCACACGGCGCGCCCCATCGCTCCCGTGTTTCGCGAGCACGTCATCGAGTGCCGCCAGCGCCGTCTCGGCCCCGGCGCGAGCCGCGGAGTCGGCGCGGTGGGTAAAGTCTTGTCCGGTGGCTACCCGTGCCGCATCCGCGAGTCGCACCGCCACCGCTCCGCCGTTGGACGAGCGGCGCGGAATTCGCCGTATCACTCCAGCAATGACAGCCTCAATTACAGCGCCCCGCGTGCACGTCAGCGACGCCGCGACGAGGACGTTCACGATATTTTCCTGCATCATGATTACTCGGAGAAATCAGCCCTACGCGACAGGCGGACGGAGCGTGCTCACTCCTTAAATCACCTTGCCCCAACGGCGACCCGTCCGTTAGACGCGCTGTCGTGATTACGACTGTCCCCCACCCACCCCGCCCTAGATTAGGGCCACTGCTCGTGTTAGTCGTTGCACTCGTCTGGTCGGGCTGCGCCTCGTTCACTCCGTCGGAACGCGCCGGTTGGCGCGCCGGCGTCGGTCGGGAAAAAATCACGCCAACCGACGCGCTCTGGATGACCGGTTACGCCTCCCGCGATCATCCCGCCGAAGGCACGGCGCAAGATCTCTGGGTCAAAGCGCTCGCCATTTCCGATTCTGCCGGAAACCGCGCGGTCTTGCTCACGCTGGATCTTTGCGGCGTGACGCGTGAAATCTCCGATCGCGTGGCCTTGGAAATCATGCGACGCTACGGCCTGCCGCGCAGCGCAGTCATGACGAATGTCTCGCACACCCACTGCTCGCCGTGGCTCGAAGACAGCATCGCTGGCCTCCGCATTTTCCCGCCGGACGGCGTGAAGAAAGCTGCAGTTTATCGCGCCGCACTGGAGAGTAAAATGATCGCCGCCGCTGCGCATGCGCTCGATTCAATGACGCCCGCCGCTCTCGCGTGGGGGGAAGACCAAGCGACCTTCGGCATCAATCGCCGCGAGAATGCCGAGAAAGACGTCGCCGCACGCCGCGCCGCCGGCACGCTCAAAGGCCCCTCCGATCCACGCGTACCCGTGCTCGCGATCTACGATGCCGTCAGCGGGTCCCTGCGCGGTCTGCTGCTCTCGTATGCCTGCCACAATACCACGCTCTCGATCTATCAGTGGCACGGTGACTACGCCGGTTCTGCCCAAGCCGAACTCGAACGACGCCACCCCGGTGCCACGGTGTTGTTCACGAGCGGTTGCGGCGCCGACATCAATCCCAACCCCCGAGGAACGGTTGAGTTGGCCGAACAACACGGCCGTGCGCTGGCCGACGCTGCGGATCGCGCCCTCGCGCGTCCCTTGACCCGCGTCGAGGGAAGCTTCGCCTCCGCCATGGAAGACATCACGCTCAGTTTCGCCCGCAAGCCCACCTCGGCCGAGCTCCGCGAGGCCATGGAAAAAGAGCAACCCAGCAAAGCCATGCATCAAGCCTGGTCCGCCTCATTGACGGAACAGCTCCGCACGAAAGGCGATGCGATCCTCAGCTATGCGTATCCGATCCAAGTGTGGAAACTCGGCGCGCTTTCGTGGGCCGCGCTCGGCGGAGAAGTCGTCGTGGATTACGCTCTGCGGCTCCGTTCGGAGCACCAGGGGAACCTGTGGGTCTTCGGCTACTCGACGGATGTGATGGCCTACATTCCCAACGAACGCGTGCTCCGTGAGGGCCGCTACGAAGGGGCCACATCGATGGTCCCTTACGCACGACCCAGCCCGTGGACGCCGGGGCTCGAAGAAAAAATCGTTGCCAAGACCCGCGACCTCCTCGCCCAGACGACCGCGAAGTAGTCGTGATTAAATTCCGGACGCCAATCCGTCTGCATCCGCGATTGACGTGGGACGCTACATTCGCACCGTCAGGAAAAATCGGAGGAGTGGCTGAGTTGGTTTAAGGCACCTGACTTGAAATCAGACGTGTGGGCAACTGCACCGGGGGTTCGAATCCCTCCTCCTCCGCCAGTTTTTTCCAAGCCCACGACGGGCTGGCCCATGGTCACTGCAACGAGAAACTCTCTTTCGCCTCACTCGGCCTTTTCCCTCACGGCCAAGATTTTCCGGAAGCAGCCAAGCAACGACGCAGCATCGTGCGCACTTCCGGCGTGCGCTTGTCCCAGCGGCCGTCACCAGGCGAGGGGTATGGAAACCAGAACTTTCGGGGCGAATTCGCGCCAAAACTGACCAACCGTTAAAATGCCGGACGCGTCGAAGCGTGTCACCACCGATTCATACCGAAACGTGGGTGGCGTTTCTCGTGCTTGAGAATCGTGACCCTCACGACGTCCAGTTTCTCGCGATAGACGACAACGTAAGGAAAATGGCGGAGTCGAATCCGTCGGAATGCGGTGGTACCTTGGTAAAACGCAAACTCCCGCGGCCCGGACTTAATCGCCGCCAGACAGTCCCGCATTTCAGCCTCGAACCGATCTGCCAAGTGCCCGCCGCCTTCCGCGGCATAATAATCGATCGCCGCGTTGAAGTCCTGCTGAACGGCCGGATGGAACTCCAGCGTCATCCGCGCGGGCGCCGCACCCCTGCCCAGAATTGCTCTTCGCTCAGCGGCTGCACTCGGCCGCTTTCAAGCTCCGCATCTCGACGGAGTGCCTCGGCAATTATCTCGTCCGGCTCGTGAGCGGCTGGCGGCAGGGGAAGGCTCCCCAAGAGCGTGTCAGCAAGGTGCAGCCGATCGCTCTCCGGCAGACGGAGGATAGCAGCTTCAATCTCTTGCAGGGTGCTCATCAGTAGAAAACTACTGCACGCCAAATCACTGGCAAGGTCAGACACGATTTCGACAGCGGCGCCTGCCAGTTGCCCACTGCGATCGGGAGAAGAAGAGCGCTCGAGGAACCGGCAGCACTCGACCTCTTCTGCAGTCATTAGCGCCGCGGATGTTCTTGTTAAAATCGCAGACGCTCCGCCATTTTTCTAACGAACCGTAAATCCGCCAGTTACACTCCTGCCCCAGTAGGCGAGTGGTTGGATAACGCGAACTCCCGCGCAAGAAATTAAAGCTAGGATTCTGGCGTTTTCCAAATGGGCCATACGTTGCAGCCGTGAGCAGTGAGGCGTGAGATTGACACGCTTGTTCGTGTGTATCACTTGTGTTGACAACAAAGCTCACCTCTTATGGCCACCGCGACCGCCCAAATTCACCTGCGCACTCCGCCCAAGACCAAATCATTATTGATCTTGGCAGCGGAACTCTCAGGCGCGACCAATCTGACCGACTACATTCTGCGTGCCGCCGTCGAGCGGGCCCATGCCGACCTCCTCAGCCAGCAGACTTTCGCGCTTAAGAAAGGTCCCTGGAATGAATTTGCGAAACGCTTGGATGCGCCGGTACGTAACTTGCCCCGTTTGCGCAAACTTCTGAGGACTCCAGATGTCTTCGCCCAAAACGCTCAATCGACCTGAGCCGCTGGGAGCGCATCATCAGGTTGCCGCATTCGATTGCGGTGCTTTGACACTTGACGAGTTCTTGTCCCGCCACGCGCTTGGCAACCACCAATCCGGGACCGCCAAGACCTACGTCGCGACCACAGACAGCCATATCGTTGTCGGCTATTATAGTTTGGCTGCATCACAGATCCTCTACGCAGATGCACCTTCCCGCCTGCAAAAGGGTGCGCCGCGCCACCCGATTCCGGTCGTGCTCTTGGCGAGACTCGCAGTGGACCGTTCCTGGCAAGGCAAAGGACTTGGAGCCGGACTACTCAAGGACGCGATTATCCGCGTGTTGACCGCGGCCGAGGGCGTCGGCGTGCGCGCGTTGCTTGTGCATGCCAAGGACGAAGCGGCCAAAGCCTTTTATGAGCGTTACGATTTCGCGCCGCTACCAGGTTACCCGATGCACCTCGTGCTCCTCCTCAAGGATGCTCGGCGCATCGTTAGTGGTTAATCACAAACCTGCGAACCGACCACATGCGCCAGGCCGCCGGAAAACTCGATGGGGCGTCCAAGGCCAGCGAATATCGATCGCCGATACGTCAATGACGCACCGGTGGCCGAAGTGGCGCGAATTCACCAGGGGGCAACCGAAGTTTCCCGCCGATCATTTCTACATCTCGCACCGCGGAATGGCGCCTGAGGTTAGAATTCAGGGGGATTTCACTCTGAAAAACAGGTATTAGCGCCACTTTGGTTCGCGTTGAAATCGCGTCTCCTCCGCCATTTTTTCATGGGTTTGATGACTCCTGCCCGAGGACCAGTTTGAGACGATATCTCTCAGCGATTAAAATTCCTGCGATTCGATCATGAATCGCAGGAACCCCGGAGTTAGCTATGGGTCAATCCGATGCGAAATCCGAACTTCGCCGCTAAGCGTTAAAGCAACCTGAACCACTGCACGCACCATCGCATGCATTCGGATCCGAGATTGACGCGCCCATTCGGTAGATACACGGTAATCACGTGAATACAGTTACCGCAAAGGTCTTCAAAGCGGGAAACTCTCAAGCCCTGCGCCTCCCTCGCTCACTTGGCGTCAGTGCCAAATCTTACGAGGTAACCCCGACGGCCGACGGTTTCATGGTCATTGATCCGGCTGCCCGAAACAAGCGCCTGCGTGCGCTCGATAAGCTGATCGGCATGCCGTCCTTGGTTGAGGACTGGCCTCGCCCGCAATGATTTATCTGCTCAATACGAACGTGCTTTCCCGGCTGGCGAGAGGCTGCGATGCAGGCTTGGCAAGGCGGGTTGCGAACAATCTGATGAACTGTCGGTTGTCAGCTATCGCATGGTTCGAACTCCAATACGGAGCTGCGCGAAGCCCGCATCCGAACAAGGCCGTCCCGCGCCTCATCCTCTTGCGAAACGTTTTACCCGAAGTTGTTTCTTTTGACGAGCAAGCGGCCCGTCGGGCAGGTGAAGTTCGTTTGTTCTTAGAGTCGATGCGTCCGAACGCCCAACCAATCGGGCAATACGACGTGCTCCTGGCGGGTCATGCGATTGCACTCGGAGCCACATTGGTGACCCACAACACCCGCGAATTCACGCGGGTCCCAGGCCTCGCGATCGAAGACTGGCAATCGGCCTGAGCCGCTTTACCACTGCATCCGTAGTCAATCGGTCACGTAGTCGAGAGGTGAGATTACGGCAAGGATCCGGTGGCACTTCTGTCATGAGCGGCGCGGGGCTGAGGCAGTTATTAGCGCCACTTTGGTTCGCGTTAAAATCGCGTCTTCTCCGCCAATTTTCCGATATCAGGGACCTCGTGATGTGGGTTTAATGGTTTCTAATGTTTCGAATACTCAAGGCGGTCTATGACTTTTCCGGTGTCGTAGAGCAGAGTTTTCGGATAGTACGCTTCATCAAACGGGCGTGGCCGCGTCGGCCCGCCCCACGTTGAGCCCGG
>Ga0209550_10000123_pt1 | contig 61662 bp, 57 predicted proteins | sample LauGreSuBDMM15SN_2_FD_187567 | JGI IMG/M metagenome (GOLD analysis project Ga0209550, IMG submission 187567) | Freshwater lake microbial communities from Lake Michigan, USA - Su13.BD.MM15.SN (SPAdes) (version 5) | ecosystem: Environmental > Aquatic > Freshwater > Lake | place: Lake Michigan... | reverse complement strand
CCATCCGTGATGTGCTGAACAACATGGTGGCGGGCGGCATTGAGCAAGCCAAGGGCAATCCTGATGGCACGTTCATCACCCCGCAGGCCACCATTGGCACCCAGATCAAGAACGCCAGCGGCATCCTGACCCCCAGCCTGCGCATCGCCTATACGCACCTTGCGATGGACAGCTATACTGAGACAGGGTCAACCGCCAATATGACGGTAGCGGCACGCTCCGTCAGCACCCTAGACCTGCGCGGTCAGGTGGCCTTTGCGATCAAGCCCATCATCACCGCCACAGGCCAGTTCGACGCAACCGTGCGCCTTGGGGCGGATGCTAGCTTTTCCAACAGCGATGACATCAGTGCAACGGTGCTAGGCCAACCGCTGACCTTCAGCACCACCCAAGACACCGCCCTGCGCGGCTTTGCTGGCCTCGACCTTGCCCAAAAGATGGACAACGGCGCAAAGCTGAACCTAAGCGTGGAAGCAGGCTACGGCAGCAACAGCGCGCTGACCCTGCACGGCACGGCAGGCTTGGTCTGGGCGTTTTAAGGGGTCAGGCGGCGCATTGAACGCGGTCCGCCGGCACCAGACGCATCATGCTCATAGGCCAAACGGTCCAATGATCTGTGCTGCATCAAGGCCAGATGCTATAATTCCCTTGGATTGATTGTCTCTAAAGGCTGGCAACCGACGTCCCAGCGTTCTTGGCAAGGTTGAAGATGTTCACTTTGCCATGACTGTTGATGATCCTCATACAAATCGCCGTATGACGCAAGGAATACAGCGTATGAGCCTTGCCAGTGAAGTCATCATGCCGAAGCTGATTTTCAATTTGCCTTGCGCCAATCCCATGGCATTTGAAACTCTCCCGCCCATAGGCCCATGTTCGTCGATCGAGCAGTGCGTTCTGCTGCAACATAGTCTTGCGAGTAATGAACGTAGGCAACGGCCAAACCCTTGCCCACTAAATAGGCGCCAAGGTCTTGGCTTTGAACAAAGCATTGGGCCACGATGCGCTTATAGCGGTCCATATCCTTTTTCACACAAGACACTGTTTTGCGGCCGATCAGTTTATCAAGCGCATTGGCCGCAGCTTGTCCGCAGTGATAGGATTGGCCCGCAGCGTTATTGCAAAGCTGTTTCGATTCCGGTGCGTCAATTCCAAATAGGCGGAACCTTTGGCCATGAATGTCGATTGTGTCGCCATCAATCACAGACGTTATGCCGACATAGGCAGCATCTTCGGGTTTATGGCAGTGATATTCGCCGCTTTTTCGATCATGATGGCACCCCTTGGCATCAAGCCCACCCGTGTGGGATAGAGCAGGGGACATTCCCATAAAAAACAGCGCAATAACCCATTTCCACATTGACGGTGTCCTAAGGTGACTTCGGACGATCAAAGCAAAATGTCAGATTGGGTCAAACAATCTTAGGTTAAGATAGGGTATCTAAAGATCACGGCATCTGTGAGTTCGATCAAAAAGTCTTCGTACTATTCTTTTTCAAAAATCTCTATGCTTGTTGCGATCTGTTTGCTGCCAAAGTCTTTTGTCCTAAAGATACCGATAAAACGCCAATCCGGTCAGCCCTGCGGCCCAGGTCAATATCGCCATCCTCACCCACGCTGCTGGCAAGCGTTTGGCAATATGCACCGCAACAAAGCCCCCTGCCACTGCACCTGACATCATGATCAGGGCTGGCAGCCAACGGATCAACCCAGAATGAATAAAAATCGCAATCGCCACCAAACTTGACAGGCTGGTTGTGATGTTGCGCACGGCGTTGCCTTGATGCAGCGTCATTTGCGAGAATATGCCGTAGATGGCAAAAAGAATAATCCCCATGCCCAAACCAAAATAACCGCAATAAATATAAACGCAAAACTCTAGCGTCAGTTGCAGCCACACCCATCGTTCGCGGTCAAATTGAGGATAGCTTTCGATTTTTGCTTTCAAGCGTGGACCCAAGGCAAAAGTCGTTGTGGCAAACAGCAACAACCAAGGCACCGCCGTTTGAAACGAGGCTTGTCCTGTTAGTGTTAAGATCAAGGATCCCATCAGCCCGCCCAAAGCTGACATGAAAAGCCTAAGGCCCAGATGCTTGCGGACCGATTTCAACTCGTTGCGATACAGATATGTGCCCACCAAATTGGCCGGCAGAACCGCTACAAAATTGGAAGCGTTGGCCTCAATTTCGGTCATTCCCGCCGCCATAAGCAGCGGAAAGGTCATAAATCCTGCGCCGCCGACGATCACATTAATGATGCCCGCCAAAAGGCCGCCGCAAAATAGCAGGATCACTTCGCCGATGCCCATCGCCGCCCCTTGAATTCTTGCGCCACCATGGAAGGGGCAGAGCATGGGCGCAAGGGGTGGTCTGGGCTTTGCAAAGCGCGCGGGGCAGGGTTTAGTCATCGGCATCATTACCGATTCCCAAGGGCTGCCATGACCAATACCGAAATTCTGCGCAAAGCGCCCTTTCACTTAGATCAAACGGCAATCGATTGGGTCACAGCCACCAAGGCGCAGATGACGCTGTCCGAAAAGATTGGGCAGCTTTTCGTCTTCCATTCGATGGGCCAAGACCCTGATGAATTGGCAAAATTGGCCCAGCTTAAACCCGCTGGCATCACCCGCAATTTCTCGGCCGATCTGGCCTATGAGGCGCAATTTATTGACACATTGCAGGGGGCGGCCAAAGTGCCCCTGTTCATTTCTGCTGATCTCGAGGGCAGTCGAATGTCGCTGCCCGTGGGCACGCAAGTGCCCAATCCACTGGCCTTGGCGGCGGTGAATGACATTCAAGCCAGCCGCACCATTGCCCGCATCATGGCGCAAGAGGCGCGGGGCATCGGGATCAATTGGTCTTTCACGCCGGTGATCGACATCAATCACGCCTTTCGCAGCGCCATTGTCGCCACGCGGGGCTTTGGGTCCTCGGTTGAGACGATCGAAGCCCAAGCCTTGGCCCAGATTGATGAATTTCAATCACACGGTGTGGCGGCCACTGTCAAACACTGGCCGGGCGAAGGCTATGACGACCGTGATCAGCATTTGGTCACCACGATCAACCCGCTGACGATGGCCCAGTGGGAGGCGACATTTGGCCGCCTGTATCGTGCGGCGATAGCGCAAGGGGTGATGTCGGTCATGTCGGCCCATATCGCCTTGCCATCCTACATTCTGGCGCAAAATCCCGCTGCGGGGGTCGAGGCCTATCGCCCTGCCGCCGTGTCAAAGGCGCTGAACCTTGATTTGCTGCGCGGGCAGTTGGGTTTTAACGGGCTGATCGTCTCTGATGCCACGCCGATGGCGGGCTTTGGGTCTTGGGCATCGCGCGATGAAATGCTGCCCGAGGTGATTGAGAATGGCTGCGATATCATCCTTTTTTCCCGCGATGCCGCAGAGGATGTGGCGTTGATCACGGTGGCTGTCGCGGATGGGCGCATCAGTGCTGTGCGGTTGGATGCGGCGTTGACGCGCATCTTGGGCCTAAAGGCTTGGGCGGGGCTGCATAAGGGCGCTGCCAAGGTCAACAAGGCGGCTCTGGCGCGGCCGGAAAATGCGGTTGCGGCGCAAGGCATCACCCAACGCGCGCCGACCTTGGTCAAGGATGTGCAAGGGCTGTTGCCGCTGTCACAGGCCAAGCACAAGCGGGTCTTGGTGGTGACGTCGGGCATCATAGTGCCCTTCTTCCCCCATCCCATACCCTTTGATCTGCCCGAAATGCTGCAAGCCGAAGGGTTCGAGGTGACGCTGCACAGCGCGGGCACACAGCCCTCTTCCGCCGATTATGACCTGATGATCTATCTGTTTGGCGAGGAAACCTTGCTGACGCGCGGCCGGATTTTCGTGGATTGGCTCAAGATTGCCGGCAATTTCGAAGGGGCGATGGCGCGGCATTGGCATCAGATTCCGACCGTGATGATCTCGTTTGGGTATCCCTATTACCTGTACGATGCGCCCCGCGTGCCCACCTATGTGAACGCCTATGCCACGATGCCCTCGATGCAGCGGGCGGTGGTGGAATGTTTGCTGGGCCGTGCGCCGTGGAATGCCCATAGCCCCGTCGATGCCTCTTGCGGCCTGCCCGACGCGGCGTATTAAGCGGCCGTGGTCAATCCAGACCTATAATTATGGCTTAGCGCAGGCCCAACCCCGCCCGCATCAGCGTGCGGCGTAAGGGCGCGAAGCCGTGCAGCAGGTTTAATCCCACCGCCCGCAGATCGCGCAGCAAAGGCGCTTCGGCCATCGACGCGCGGTTGAGAGCGTCAATCCCCAGGACGCGGGCTGTCACCTCGCCATGTCTGCGGCGGTGATAGGCTTGCAGCATTTGCGCGCTGCCCAAGGGGTGGGTTTTCGCCAAGTCCAACAGGCAGGCCAGGTCGGCCAAGCTCATGTTCAAGCCCTGCGCGCCGATGGGCGGCACAACATGGGCCGCTTCGGCCATCAGAGCCACGCGTTGGCCCGCCATCGAATGCGCCAGTTGGGCAATCATCGGCCAGACCATCCGTTTAGAGGCCAGCGTCAGTGGCCCCAAAATCAGACAAGACCGCGCGTTGATCTCGGCCTCAAACGCCGCCTCTGGCAGAGCAAACAAACGCTGGGCTTCGGCCCCCCGTTCCATCCAAACCACCGCCGAAGCGGGTTTGCCATCCACATCGGGCAGGGGCACCAGCGTGAAAGGACCGCCCGAGCGGTGGATTTCGGTCGAGACATTCAGGTGCGGCACCAGATGGGTGACAGCAAAGGTCAAAGCTTTTTGCCCGTAGCCAAAGGTTTTCACACCAATGCCTGCCGCCGTGCGCATGGTCGAATTGCGCCCATCTGCCGCCACGACCAAGCGTGTCGCGACTTGACTGCCGTCTGACAAAGTTACCAGCGCCTCATCATCGCGCGTGACAAGCGCCGTGGTTGAAACGCCTGTGCGAAAGGTGACATTGGGCAATTCTTCCAGACGCGCCAGCATTTCGCGGCGCAAAAGCCAGTTGGGCAGGTTCCAGCCAAAGGGTTGGTCTGACACTTCGCCCGCATCAAAGTCTTTGATCTGGCGGGGCTCTTGCAGCTTGCCACCCGCATCGACGATCCGCATGATTTGCAAGGCCGCCGCTTGGTGGGCCAAGCGCTGCCACAGGCCCGCAGCCTCTAGCACGGCGATAGAGGGGGTCAGGAACGCCGTGGTGCGCAGATCGGCCCCGGGGGATGTGGCATCGGTCACGGGCGGGGTGGGCTCAACGCACAGCACCTCAAACCCCACCGACCCAAAAGCCGCCGCCGCCGTCAGGCCCGCCACGCCGCCGCCGGAAATCAGGATGTCTGTTGTCTTGCGCATGAGACGCCTCCGTTCCAGACATATCTAAGGCGCGCGCGGGCCAAAGCGAAGGGTTCAGATCACTTTGGTCAGAAAATGTGCCAGATCATCGGTGTGATGATGGATATGCAGGGCCTTTAGGGGCTTGGGTGCCACATGGACCGTGCGCATTCCCATGGCATGGGGGGCCGATAGGTTGCGCGGATCATCCTCGAACATCGCAGACTTTTGCGGGTCAAGCCCGTCAGCGGCAAAGATCACCTCAAAGGCAGCGCGTTCAGGTTTGGGCAGAAAGCCCGCCTCTTCAATGCCGTAAACCGCGTCAAACAGGCCCGATAGCCCCCGCGCTTGCAGCACCTGATGCGCATAAGGCGCGCTGCCGTTGGTATAAACAATCCGCCGACCTGGCAGGGCTTTGATCGCCCGCGCCAAGGGCGGATCGGCGGGCAGCACGCTAAAGTCGATGTCATGCACTTCGGTCAAATAGGGGGCCGGATCTGCGCCATGCTCGCGCATCAATCCCGCCAAGGTCGTGCCGTAAGTGTCCCAGTAATGCTGGCGCAGCCGGTTGGCTTCGGTTGCCCCCACGCCCAATTCGCGCATCACCCACGCCGTCATCTTCACCTCGATCTGGTCGAACAGGCGAAACTGCGGCGGGTATAGGGTGTTGTCCAGGTCAAAGACCCAAGTTTCGATATGGGAAAAATCATCGCGCATGACGCAAATCTAGCGCGCGTGGGGGCCTGCGTCCATGGGTTGTGCCTAACGATCGGCTTCGCTAGGCTTTGCGGCAAAATTGACGGGGGGCCCATGGCCAAAGATGCCTATACACTGATCCTAGAGGCGATTGAGGCGGGCGTTTACAAGCCCGGCGACCGCTTGGTGGAATCTGATCTAGCTGACCGTTTCGGCGTTAGCCGCACCCCCGTGCGCGAGGCGTTGCAGCGCATGGAAACCCAAGCCATGCTCACCCGTGATGGCCGCAGTTTGATCGTGGCATCCCTTGATCACAATCAACTGGCCGAACTTTACGCCGTGCGGACCGAATTGGAGGGCTTGGCCGCCCGCCTAGCCGCACGCCATGCCACCGACGAAGAGCTGCGCGTGCTGCGCTCGATGGTGGCCGAGGATAAGGCCCTGCTGGGCGGCGACCCTCGTGCGCTTTCGCGGGCCAACAAGCGCTTTCACAAGCAAATCCACTTGGCCAGCCACAACCGCTTTTTGGTGCAACAGCTTGATCTGTTGCATCGCTCTATGGCGCTGATGACCAACACCTCTTTTGCCGCCGAAGGCCGCGATGGCCCCGCCTTGGCCGAACATGACGGTATCGTCGCAGCGATTGAGGGCCGCGATGGCGATGCGGCCTATGCGGCACTTAAGATGCATATCTCAAAAGCCTATGAAACACGCCTGCGCGTCGACGCCGGAGAGTTGAAGATGCGTTGAAGGCAGGCGCTTGATGAAAAGCGCCGTGGGGGGTTTTGTCCCAATAAAACGGGTTCACCAGCATCTCATAGGCGGCTTTATAGGCAGCCAAGCTTTGCAGCGAAAAATAGGCGGTCAGTGCGAACAACCATAGGGGCGAAATGTCTTGCCCCGATCGTTTCAATCCCAAAAGGCCCACGGCCAAATTCACCGCCTCGCAGCTGATAAAGAACAGCGTTAGGGCCGTCAGCGCCTGTGAACCCACCGCGCCCGACAAGGGATGGCCGAGCCCTAGGCAAAAAGCCCAGAAGGACCACAGCACTGGGGCAAGCAAGGCTTGGCTAATGCTTCCCAAAAACAACATTTGAAAGCCCATAAACCCGCGCATCCCCAAATCGCCATACAGCCGAACAGGATCGCGCATATGGGTCAGATAGGTCATCATATAGCCCTTGATCCAGCGCGAGCGTTGATTGACCCAAGGCCGCGCGTGACAGGTGGCCTCCTCCATCGTGGTCGACGGCAATATCTCGGTGCGGTAGCCATGGCGGGCCAAGCGAATGCCAAGATCGGCGTCTTCGGTGACATTATAGGCATCCCAAGCGCCCAGTTTTTCCAGCACTTCGCGCCGGAAGAACAGGGTCGTGCCACCCAAGGGCAGGGGCATCCCCAAGTACTGCAACCCCGGCAAGATCACGCGGAACCAAGCGGCGTATTCCAGCGTAAAGCAACGTGCCAGCCACGTTTTGGTCGGGTTGTAGAAATCCAACGCGCCTTGAAGGCAGGCGACACGGGGACCGCTTTGGGCAAAACGCTGCACCACTTGGCGGATTTGGTCAGGGGCGGGGGCATCTTCGGCGTCATAGACCCCCACGATACTGCCCTTGCACTGGGTCAGCGCGTGGTTCAAAGCACGGGGTTTGGTTTTCACGCGGCCCGCCGGGTTTATCACCACCCGCATCCACCCCGGCAGATCGGCGCGCGACAGGGATTGGCGGGTCAGGCTGTCATCTTCTTCAACCACCAGAACCACTTCCAACAGCGCGCGGGGATAGTCCAACCGCCCCAAGCGCTTGATCAGTCGCGCTGCGATGTCGCTTTCGCGGTAAAGCGCCACGAGGATAGACACCGTTGGCAAGCGGGCCAGATGGGCAGGTTTCGAAGGCTTTGGCGCTTGCGCGCGAAGGCTGGCTATCAAGGCCGCAAACTTCAGGCCCGTGGACAGCGCCAGCGTTAGGACGGCGCAAATGGTCAAAATCCAAATCAAGGGCTTGATAGCCACCAGCGCCACCACGCCCCCCACCCCAAACAACCGCAAAGCTGCGGGGCTAGCCTTGCGGTAGGTGCGGCACGACATATCCAACGTGACCGTGGTTTCCGCTGCTTGCGCCAATGCGGGGCCGCGCGCAGCCAAAATACGCGCCTCGATCAACGACGCGGGGGCAAGGCTTGGCAGCACTTGGCCAAAGACCTCCGCCAACTTATGCTTATGGCGCAGAAAAATCTCTGGGCTCGCAGCGGCAATGAGGGTGGCAAGCCCCATGCGGCGCAGTGGCAAAAGGCCTTCGGCCAAACAAAATGACGCACCCAAAGGGTCGATCAGGCTTGGGTCAAACGGCGCTGACAGATCGGCCCGCTCGATCCCCGTCTGTCGCTGCAACGTGGCAAACAGCTGCTCTTCCCCCACCAGCTTTCTGTCCAACAGCACATTCATCAATCGATGGGCTGGCCCATCCTTTATATAGGCCAGCGCTGCGATCAGCCCGTGGGGTGACACAAGGCCATCGCGCAGCAGGGTGGCTGCCAAACGCCTGTCATTTTCGATCAGCGCCGTTGGGGGCTTGAGTGCTCGGTCGGGACGGAAGGGATGCAAAACCCGTTGCCCCGCTCCATAGGCAACCGTGGCTGGTCGTAGGGTCGACAGGCGCTGTGCGATGGACATGGGGGCCCCTGTGGCCCGGGATGGGCCTTGGGCGATGATCAATGCGTTAAGGTTAAGATAACCTTAACAAAATCGGCGTCTTGCACATTTTATACAGGTTCTATCCACAAGCCGCTTCCCTCACGGGCCAACCCTTAAGCTGCCCGACGCGCCCGCATGGCTTCGGCAAAACGTTCGAACAGATAAAAGCTGTCCTGCGGGCCGGGCGACGCTTCGGGGTGATACTGCACCGAAAAGATTGGCTTGCCATCCACCGCGATGCCACAGTTTGACCCATCAAACAGGCTAACATGAGTTTCCGACACGCCCTTGGGCAGGGTTTGGCTATCAACCGTGAAGCCGTGGTTCATCGAGGTGATTTCCACCTTGCCCGTGGTCAGGTCTTTCACCGGATGGTTGGCCCCATGGTGGCCGTGATTCATTTTCACCGTGGTGGCCCCAAGGGCCAAGGCCAGCATCTGGTGGCCAAGGCAAATCCCAAACAGCGGCAGATCGGCTTTGAGAACACCTTGAATCATCGGCACAGCATAGGCGCCGGTGGCCGCCGGATCGCCCGGGCCGTTTGACAGAAACACACCCTCGGGGTTCAGCGCCAACACATCTTCCGCCGTGGCCGTGGCGGGCAGCACCGTCACCTCGCAGCCCGTAGAGGCCAGACACCGCAGGATGTTGCGCTTAGCGCCATAGTCAATGGCCACAACGCGCAGGCCGGGGCCTTGGCGCTTGGTATAGCCCGCAGGCCAAGCCCAAAGCTGTTCGTCCCAGCGGTAAGATTGCGTGCAAGACACGCCCTTAGCCAAATCCAAGCCGACCAAGCCCTTCCAAGCGCGCGCTTTGGCGACCAGCTTGGCAATGTCGAAATTGCCCGAAGGGTCATGCGCCAAAGCCACATGCGGCGCACCTTGCTGGCGGATGGCGCGGGTTAGGCGGCGGGTGTCTAGCCCGCCAATGCCGATGCGCCCCTTGGCCGCCATCCAGGCCACCAGATCGCCCGTGGCACGCCAGTTCGACGGCTCTGTCGGATCCCACTTCACGACCATTCCCGCGGCCACCGGTGTGGCTGTTTCATCGTCTTCGTCGGTGATGCCGGTGTTGCCGATATGGGGGAAGGTAAAGGTCACCACTTGGCCCGCATAAGACGGGTCGGTCATAATTTCCTGATAGCCGGTCATGGCGGTGTTAAAGACCAGCTCTGCCACCGTTTCCCCCACAGCGCCAAAGCCATGGCCGAAGAACAGCGTACCATCGCCCAAGGCCAGACACGCGGTGGGTTTTTCGGCGGGGTTTGGCATGGGGCTACTCCTAAGGGTGGGGGGCGGCAAACGGGCGGAACCTAAGGGCTGTGGCCTTTGGGGTCAAGGTGGGCTGCGTTTAAGAATATGCCGTGATTTCAGCGGGTTGATTTTGCGCGCCTTGGTTGCGTGACGGGCCTGTGGCAGATAAGGTGGCGCTCAAGCACAAATGGGGACGAAAATGGCATTGCGCGATGATCTGATGAGCGAGATTAAAGAGGCGATGAAGGCCAAAGCGGCGGATCGCCTCTCGGCCCTGCGGCTGATTCTGAACGGTTTGAAAGAGCGCGAGATTGCGCTGCGCGGTGACGGCGTGGCGATCACTGACGCCGATGAGTTGACCGTTCTGGCCAAGATGGTCAAACAGCGCCAAGAATCGGTCAAAGTCTACCTAGAAGGCGCGCGGCAAGACTTGGCGGATAAAGAGATCGCCGAGATCAAGGTGATCGAAGAATTCCTGCCCAAGCAGCTGACCACGGCTGAAGTCGAAGCCGCCATCGCCGCCGCCGTGGCCGAAGTGGGGGCCGCTTCGGTCAAAGACATGGGCCGGGTTATGGCGGTGCTCAAAGCCAAATACACCGGCTCGATGGATTTCGGCTCGGTCGGCGCCCTTATAAAGGCCCGCCTCGCCTAAGCCCCCCCGCACCCCCCTTCATATGTGCTTAAATATCCCGCAGAGGTCTGGAGGGCGCGCAGCCCTCCAGCCTAGCGCAGGCTGACAAGCAAACGCTCAATCTCGCCCTTAAGTGCCACCCGCTCGGCTTCGGTCAAAAACGCCCCCAATTCCACCACCCGCCCGCCGCCTGACAGGGTCAGATACTGCGGCACGGGCCCGTCTGTGGGGTGCAAGGTCAGGCGCAGCCAATGCGGGTTGGCCTGCCAGTCTTGCCGCCGTCCATGCGGGCCGTGGCGGGTTAGGGTGACCTCTTCCGCCGACAGGGTCAAATCCTCGGTGATCGCCCGATCCCGCGCATTGCGTCTAAGCGCTACCCAAAGACCCGCAAGCGCTGCCAGCAAACATGGCAACAGCACCCACAAGCCCGGATGGCCGATTTGCGTGATCAGGGGAAGGCCAAGCATGATCGACGTCACCCCCACAAACCCCACAAACCCGCGCGGGCTAAGCGACTGATGCGCCCATAGGTGCAATCGGTGTGGTTCAGATGGGGATGATGGGGACCAGTTGAAGGGCATGGGTCAATTTTAGGGGCAATCGCCCCAAAGGAAAGGGTCCCAAAGCAATAGGCCCCGGTTACCCGGGGCCTTTGGGTCTTAGTGGTTGTGGGCGTGATCCCAGTCTTCCCGCTTGGGCAACTGCTCGAACGTGTGTTCGGGCGGCGGGCAGGGCAGGGTCCATTCCAGCGTGTCGGCGTATTCGTTCCAGTAGTTGTTCACGGTGATCTTCTTGCCAAAGAACAGTGAGTAGAAAATCACCACAAGGAAGAACACGAACGAAGCAAAGCTTAGGAACGCGCCATAGGACGAGATTTGGTTCCAATAGGCAAAGGCTTCGGGATAGTCGATGTAGCGGCGCGGCATGCCCTGACGACCCAAGAAGTGCTGCGGGAAGAAGGTCAGGTTAGAGCCGATGAACATCGCCCAGAAGTGCAACTTACCCGCCCATTCCGGATACTCGCGGCCCGACATTTTGCCGAACCAAAAGTAAATGCCTGCGAAGATGCCAAACACTGCGCCCAAGCTCATCACATAGTGGAAGTGCGCCACGACGTAATAGGTGTCGTGATACATCCGGTCCACCGGCGCTTGGCTGAGCATGATGCCCGTCACCCCGCCCACGGTGAACAAGAACAAGAAGCCAAAGGCCCAAAGCATCGGCGTCTTGAATTCGATCGACCCGCCCCACATGGTGGCGATCCAGCTGAACACCTTCACGCCGGTGGGAACCGCGATGACCATCGTGGCCATCATGAAGTAGCTTTGCTGGGTCAGCGACATGCCAACCGTGTACATGTGGTGCGCCCAGACAACAAAGCCCAGAACCCCGATGGCGACCATGGCGTAAACCATTGGCAGATAGCCAAACACCGGCTTTTTTGAGAAGGTCGCGATGACATGGCTGATAATCCCAAAGGCCGGGATCACGATGATATACACTTCTGGATGGCCGAAGAACCATAGGATGTGCTGATACAGGATCGGGTCACCACCGCCGGCAGGATCAAAGAAGGTCGTCCCGAAATTGCGGTCGGTTAGAAGCATTGTGATGGCACCGGCCAGAACCGGCAAAGCCAGCAAGATCAACCAAGCAGTGACAAAGATTGACCAAGCAAACAACGGCACTTTGTGCATCGTCATGCCCGGTGCGCGCATATTGAGGAAGGTGGTGATCATGTTGATCGCCCCCAAGATCGACGAGGCACCCGACAAGTGAACCGCGAAGATCGCAAGGTCCATGGCGTAGCCGTCTTCACGTGTTGACAGCGGTGGGTACAAAACCCAACCCACGCCCGTACCCGTGCCGCCTTCACCGCCCGGGGCAAAAACCGACATAATCCCCAAAGTCGAGCCAGCCACAAACATCCAATAGGACAGGTTGTTCATGCGCGGAAAAGCCATGTCCGGCGCGCCGATTTGCAGCGGCATAAAGTAGTTGCCAAAGCCGCCGAAAAGCGCGGGGATCACCACAAAGAACATCATCAACACCCCGTGGCCCGTGATGATCACGTTCCACTGGTGGCCGTCGGGTGTGCAGGTCTGGCTGGCATCGGCCACAAAGCGCAGGCCTTCGGTGCACAGGTATTGCACGCCGGGGTACATCAACTCCATCCGCATATAGACGGTGAAGATGACCGAGATCAGGCCAACAAGCCCGCCGGTGAACAGATACAAGATCCCGATGTCTTTATGGTTCGTCGACATGAACCAGCGGGTAAAGAACCCTTTGTGCTCATGGTCATGGTCGTGGCCATGGAGGGCTGCGTCAGCCATTGGCGTCTCCCGTGTATTGCGTGTCAGGTTCGGCGCGCGGTCGTGGAAGACTCTGCCCCGATTGCTTGCGTGTTTAGTTTGCGCCCGTGTCCAGAGCAATGTCAGACTTGGGGCTTGGGATCAAAAATGTAAGGCCAGCGTTACTTTTTTTGCAGAATTCGCCATAGTTTGGGCCAATCGGTCCGATTGCGACAAGATCACACGTCGTTTTTCTTCTGCGCCTCCAGACCTAGTCAGAAAAATGGCGGGGAAATTCGGCCAAAAGGGCGGCGTCCAGATCGGCCATTGTGACGGGCAGGCCCAGATCGACCAGCGAAGTGACGCCGTGATCGCGAATGCCGCAAGGCACGATGCCGGAAAAATGGCTTAGGTCGGGCTCGACGTTGATCGAGATGCCATGAAAGCTCACCCAGCGTCGCAACTTCACGCCGATGGCCGCGATTTTATCCTCGCGCACCGTGCCGTCTGCATTCGCGGGCAAATCGGGGCGCGTCACCCAAACACCCACACGGCCAGAACGGCGTTCGCCTTTGACGTTAAAGGTGGCCAAAGTGCCGATCACCCAAGCTTCTAGCGCGCAGACAAACTGGCGCACATCGCGCCCGCGTTTGTTCAGATCTAGCATGACATAAGCCACACGCTGGCCGGGGCCGTGGTAGGTATACTGCCCGCCCCGACCTGCGATGTGAACGGGAAAGCGGTTGGGGTCGGTCAAATCTTCAACCCTTGAAGAGGTGCCAGCAGTATAAAGCGGCGGGTGTTCCAACAGCCAAATCGCCTCTGGCGCTGTGCCTGCAGCGATGGCCGCCACCCGCGCCTCCATTGCGGCCAAGGTTTCGAGATAGGGCGCAAGGCTGGGGAGGGGGGTGATCTGTGGCATGCAACGAAACTATCCGCCGCAACAGCCCTCGTCCAGTGCCCTGCCTTGCCTCTGCGAAAGGTGTGGGATTCCCCAACAAAACCCCTTTCCTTCGCCCCCGCCCTTCGCTATCACCCCGTCACCCGAGCCAGATAGATGCGGATGTGGCGGAATTGGTAGACGCGCAGCGTTGAGGTCGCTGTTCTTTAATCGGAGTGAAGGTTCGAGTCCTTTCATCCGCACCAATCTGGCCGGGTATTCCCAAACACAAGACACTCACGATGCAAGTCGCTGCCATCCTCGCTCTAGTGGGGGCACACGGCTGCTGTTCGTCGCAGCGCAGCATCGCGCTTACTTACGAATCGCTGGGCGTCAGGCACAGACCCTTCGGCAACGGCACTAGGGTTTCTAAAGATTGCCGCGAAAACGCCTAATTTCTGACCGCTTTGGCGTTCCCAGCGACAAATTCGGCGTAAAAAGACCGATTGGCGGGCCATTGCCATGGCTAGCCTTCTTGAGGCGCAAGCCAATTGCATTCAAGTTGGGTAACGGCTTAACTTATAAGCAACAAGGCCGACCAACGGCCGCGACGATGGGGAGAAGATGGTGACACAGTCTAGCGCTCAATTGGGTGGCATGCCGAGCGCAGGCACGGCCTTTGTCGTGTTCGACCATGTGCAGAAAAGCTACGATGGCGTGTCGCTGGTGGTAAAGGATTTAAACCTTTCTATTGGCAAGGGCGAATTCGTCACGATGCTTGGGCCGTCGGGGTCGGGCAAGACGACCTGTTTGATGATGCTGGCGGGCTTTGAAACCGCCACGCATGGTGAGATTACTCTGGATGGCCGCCCGATCAACCAAGTGCCACCGCACAAGCGCGGCATTGGCATGGTGTTTCAGAATTACGCCCTTTTTCCGCATATGACCGTGGGTGAAAACCTGTCTTTCCCCTTGGAAGTGCGGGGCATGGCGCGTGATCAGCGCGAAGCCAAGGTGAAGCGCGCCTTGGATATGGTGCAGATGGGGGCCTTCCTTAACCGCCGTCCCGCCCAGCTTTCTGGCGGTCAGCAGCAACGCATCGCCTTGGCGCGCGCCTTGGTGTTTGACCCCGCTTTGGTCTTGATGGACGAACCTTTGGGCGCGTTAGACAAGCAGTTGCGCGAGCATATGCAGTTTGAAATCAAGCACCTGCACGAAAGCCTTGGCATCACGGTGGTTTACGTGACCCATGATCAGGGCGAGGCGCTGACGATGTCAGACCGTGTCGCCGTGTTCAACGATGGCCGCATCCAGCAACTGGCAACCCCGCAAGACCTCTATGAACGCCCCGACAACAGCTTTGTTGCGCAATTTATTGGCGAAAACAATCGCTTGCCGGGCGTTATTGAAGATATCAGTGGCGGGCGCTGCCTTGTGCGTTTGGCCACGGGCGAGGTGATTGACGCCACCCCCGTCAACGTCACCACGATTGGCGCGAAAACCGTGGTGTCGATTCGCCCGGAGCGCGTCGAGTTCAAGCCCGAGATGATGCCCGCAGGCGTGCATACGATCGACGCTGAAGTTCTGGAATTTATCTACATGGGCGATCTTTTCCGCACCCGTCTGCGCGTTGCAGGGTCGGACGATTTCGTCATCAAAGCCCGCAACGCCCAAGGCCAACGTGTCTTGGTGCCGGGCGAAAAGATCAAGGTCGGCTGGCATCCCCAAGATGCCCGCGCACTTGACCCTTGAGACGTGTGGCCACGCCATCGGCTGCCAAGAAACGAAACTCTAACAACCCAAACCAACGTACAACATGGAGAGTTGCATGAAAAAGATCCTGATCCTATCCACCGCGCTGACCGGCTTTGCCTTTGCGGCAAATGCCGACGTCACCGTTATGTCCTGGGGTGGTGCCTATGGCGAAGCTCAGACTGAGGCTCATGTGAAACCTTGGGCTGCTGCCAGCGGCAACGCCGCAATCATGGTTGACAGCGACAACCCCGCCACGAACGTGAAGGCGATGGTCGAGGCTGGCAACGTTACTGTTGACGTGGCCTCGCTGGAATATGCAGATGCGATCCGTCTTTGCGACGAAGGCATGCTAGAGCCAATTGACGCCGCATCCTTGCCCGCAGGCAATGACGGTGTGGCTGCGACCGAGGACTTCCTCGAAGGTGCCATCACCGAATGTGGCGTGTCGACCGACATCTGGGCCAACGTCTATGGCTATGACACTACAAAGTTTGCAGGCGACGCACCGACGACTGCTGCCGACTTTTTTGACCTAGAGAAGTTCCCCGGTAAGCGCGGCCTGAAGAAGGGCGCAAAGGCGGTTTTGGAATTTGCACTGATGGGCGATGGCGTTCCTCCTGCGGAAGTTTACGCCGTTCTCTCGACACCGGAAGGCGTAGATCGTGCATTTGCGAAGCTAGACTCGATCAAGTCGGAAGTTGTCTGGTGGGAAGCTGGCGCACAGCCGCCGCAACTGCTTGCGGATGGTGAGGTTGTTATGGCCACCGCTTTTAACGGCCGTCTGTTTGCCGCAGCAATTAACGAAGGCAAGCCCTTCCAGATCGTTTGGGATGGCCAAATCTACGAAAACGAATTGTATGTCGTGCCAAAAGGTGCGCCGAACAAAGAATTGGCGATGGAATTCATCCGTTACGCCACCTCGACAGATGGGCTGCGCGCTCAGGCTCAGCAAATCTCCTATGGCCCTGCGCGTAAATCTTCCATGGCAACGGAACTGCTGTTCAAGGACGGCAAGACTGTGATGGCTCCCCATCTGCCGACCGCCCCGGAAAATCTGGCGAATGCTTTGCTGAGCTCGGCTGATTTCTGGGTCGACAAAGACGCAGAACTGAACGAGCGCTTCCAGGCTTGGTTGGCGCAGTAATCGGGCCCTAGCCCAAAGCAGGGCGCGGGGGGAAATCTCCGCGCCCAATTTGCACAAGAAGGAATGCCGCATGATCCCGGCCACACCAGAGCTTTTGAAAACCGCCGATGGCCGGCCCTTGCGCGAAGCGCTTGTTGCCGCCCAAGCCCGTTCAAAGCGCAGGGCCTTTTTGCTGGTGTTTCCGCTGCTGGTCTTCGTGCTTTTGACTTTTTTGATCCCGATTGGCTATATGTTGAAGCGCTCGGTCGAGCATGACGGATTATCAAAATCCTCACCAACCTTGACCGAATGGTTTCACGCCAACCCAGAGTTTGACCATATGAACCCGCCTGAAGGCGCCTTTGCCGCCTTGGTGACAGACCTTGCCCAAATGCAAGCCGACAAGAATACCGGCATGGCGGGCACCCGCATCAACTATACCGTGCCGGGCAGCATCAGCCTGTTCAAAAAGGGCGCGCGCGAGGCGGGCGATATGCAACCGCCGTTCAAAGAGGCGATGCTAAAGCTAGACCCCGCATGGGGGGAGCCTGCGCTGTGGTATGGGATGGAATCGGCTGCGTCAAAGTGGACGACCGATTTCTATCTGGTCGCCGCCGACCGCAAGTTGACCGCAACTGGATGGGAGCGGGGCGACGACAAGCAGCGAATTTACCTTTATCTCTTCTTCAAGACCTTCCTTGTGTCAGGCATCATCACCTTGATTTGCATGGTGCTCGCCTTTCCTGTTGCGCATCTGCTGGCCGTTCTGCCGATGTCAAAATCATCGCTTTTGATGATCCTGGTGCTCTTGCCGTTTTGGACATCGCTATTGGTACGAACAACGGCTTGGATTGCCTTGTTGCAAGAACAAGGGATCGTGAATGACGCGCTGGTGGCTTTGGGGGTCGTGTCGAACGAGGGCCGCCTGTCGATGATGTACAATATGACGGGTACGATCGTGGCAATGACGCATGTCTTGCTGCCCTTTATGATTTTGCCGCTTTATTCGGTGATGCGGGTTATTCCGCCCTCTTATGCGCGGGCCGCCCGCAGCCTTGGGGCCACGTCATGGACAACGTTCCGGCGCATCTATCTGCCGCAGACCTTGCCCGGAATCGCGGCAGGGTCGCTGTTGGTGTTCATTCTGGCTGTGGGCTATTATATCACCCCAGCCTTGGTTGGGGGGGCCGAAGGGCAACTGATCTCCAACCTGATCAGCTTTCACATGAGCAAATCAAATTGGTCGCTTGCGGCAGCGCTCGCGGCCATGTTGCTGGCAGCGATCCTACTTCTGTATTGGATTTATGACCAGTTGGTCGGTATTGACCGACTGAAGTTGGGCTAAGGAGCAGACCGTGGCACTTCCAACTTATGCGTCGCCTTTGGAACGGATCTGGCACTATGCCTATCTGGTGATCTGTGCGCTGATCTTCATCTTTCTGACCGCCCCTATTCTGCTCGTCGTGCCGCTGTCGTTCAACGCAGAGCCCTATTTCAGCTTTACCGAAAAGATGCTGTCTTTTGATCCGCAAGGCTATTCGCTGCGCTGGTATGACGCGTTGCTGACTCTGGGCCACCCATCGCCCGAAACGCCGCGCGACAGCGCGTGGTGGGCTTTGGTTTGGGAACGCGCAACATGGGTGCAAGCCGCTAAAAATTCCTTCTGGGTCGGGCTTTGGGCAACGGTTGTGGCGACAGTTTTGGGCACGATTGCAGCGCTTGGCTTGTCACGCCCCGAAATGCCCTATCGTCGGCTGATTATGGCGGTTCTCATCAGCCCGATGATCGTGCCGATCATCATCATCGCGGTGGGGATGAGCTTTTTTTACGCCCAAGCCTGTGTGCCGCCCGACAACGTGTTTGCCACAATCACCGGGCCGTTCCTGTCAAAAAAAGGGTGTCTGGCCAATTCGCATCTGGGGGTGATTGTGGCGCATGCGGTGCTTGGCATTCCGTTTGTGATCATCACCGTGACAGCGACCCTGTCGGGGTTTGACCAATCACTAATCCGAGCTGCGCATTCTTTGGGGGCAAACCCTAGGACCACGTTCTTCAAAGTTGTGATGCCGCTGATCTTGCCTGGGATTATATCTGGGGCCTTGTTCGCCTTTGTCACCTCGTTTGACGAAGTTGTGGCGGTGCTGTTCATCGCAGGGCCCGAACAGCAGACCATTCCACGCCAGATGTTCAATGGCATCCGAGATTCGATCTCACCGGCGATTCTGGCAGTGGCCACCATCTTGGTGATCGTTTCTGTGGCGCTGTTGGCCACGGTAGAGCTGCTGCGCCGTAGATCAGAACGCCTGCGCGGCATTACTCCACATTAAAGGCAAACCCATGGCGCATAGCTACGACACTGGCCGTTTGAACCTGCCCTTTGTGGGCATCTCCACCTTTGGCAAGCGCCCCTATGTCGAAGATTGGTCCGCCATAGACGCTGACGTCGCCGTGATGGGCGCGCCTTATGACTTTGGCACCCAGTTTCGCGCCGGCGCCCGCTTTGGCCCGCGCGCGGTGCGCGAAGCGTCGACCCTGTTCAGCTTTGGCCATGCGGGGGCCTATGACCACGAGGATGACGCCACCTATCTGCCGCAATCGGTGCGCATCGTGGATATCGGCGATGCCGACATCGTGCATACCGACACAGCGCAAAGCCACGCCAATATCCGCGCAGGCGTTCAGGCGATCTTGCGCGCGGGGGCCTTGCCCGTGGTGATTGGCGGCGATCATTCCATCAACATCCCCTGTATCGAGGCGTTTGCCGACCAAGGCCCGATCCACATTCTGCAAATCGACGCGCATCTGGACTTTGTCGATGAACGCCACGGGGTAAAGGTGGGCCACGGCTCTCCGCTCCGCCGCGCCGCGGAAAAGGCCTATGTCACGGGAATGACGCAGGTGGGCATTCGCAACGTCTCGTCGACCGCGCGCGATGGGTATGAGGCCGCACGCGCCATGGGCTCTGACATCCTGTCAGTGCGCCAGTTCCGTGCCCTTGGCCCGCAGGGCGTGGCAGCGCGCATCCCCAAAGGCGCACGGCTTTATGTGACGATCGACATCGATGGCTTTTGCCCCTCCATCGCGCCGGGCACAGGCACGCCCAGCCACGGCGGGTTTTTGTATTACGAGGTGCTGGAACTGCTGCAACAGGTGGCCCAAGCGCATGACATCGTGGGGATAGACTTGGTCGAGGTGGCGCCCGATTACGACCACAGCCAATCGACCGCGATTTTGGCGGCACAGGTCTTGCTGAACTTTCTAGGTTTCATCTTCCATGCCCGTGGTGCGCGCTGATTTGGCTTTGAAACCATAGACCTACGGCAATATTTGCAACCATATCCACGCTGTGAAAATCGACAATCCCGTGGCGATCAGGACCGCCGAGGCATTGGCCCTGCGCCCTGTCGCATAAAGATGCGCAAACAGATAGGCATTGGCCCCCGGTGGCATGGCGGCCGTGACTGTGGCCGACCGCAGGCTTGCGACATCCAGTTGAAACAGCATGGCCAAGCCATAGGTCGCCACCGGATGCAGCACCAAAGACACGCCCACGATCAGCGCGATCAGGCCCACGTCACCCTCGGGCCGGTAGCGGTTCAGCACGCCGCCCAAGCCAAACAGCGCCGCTGGCAGGCCCGCTGAGCCCAGCATTTCGGAAGCCGCATCCAAGGCGCTGGGCAGGGCAATCCCTGACAGGTTCACAATAAAGCCCAAGGTGATCGCCAGAACCAAAGACTGGCTAAAAATAGCCTTGACCACCTTCACCGTCAGCGCGCGGCCAGACAGCCCCTGCCCATGGCTGCGCACCAGTTCCATCAGGGTGATGCCAAAGGCATAAAACATCGGCGAGTGCATGGCGATGATGGCATAATTGCCGCTAAGTGCCGCAGGCCCATAGGCGCGTTCGGTGATGGACAGACCAAGCAGCAACGAGTTGGAAAACATACAGGCAAAGCCCGTCGTCACAGCCTCTTCCAAGGGCCTTCTGAACAGTTTCCAAGCGCCAAAAAAGCCAGCGGCAAAGCACAAGAACCCGCCAGCATAAAAGCTGCCGATCATGCCGGGGTGAAAGCTGGTTGTCAGATCTATAAGCGCCATCTGGCGAAACAGCAGGGCGGGCACGGCGATGCTTTGGGCAAACCACATCAGCGCATCGACCATGCTTTCACTCATGCCGCCCCATTTGGCCATGCCGTAGCCAAAGCCTATGATGACAAAGACCGGCAAGATCACGTCCAACAACAGGCCCATGTCAGGCGATATCGACTAAGGTGATCGTCATACCGTCATAGGCGGGCTCAACTCCCTTGGGCAATTCGGCGCGCAGGGTCTCATAATCCATATCCAGATGCATATTGGTCAGCACCGCGCGGGTGGGCCTCGCTTGGGCGATCCAGCCCAAGGTCATGTCCAAATGCGCATGGGTCGGGTGGGGCTTGCGGCGCAGCGCATCCACCACCCAAACTTCCAACCCCTGCAGGGCGGCCCAGCTTTCCGGTGGCAAGGCCACGGCATCGGGCAGGTAAGCCAGTGTTTCAATCCGAAAGCCCAAAGCCGCCATCGCTCCATGTTCGGCGCTGAAGGGCGCAAAGCGAATGGGGCCTGCGGGGCCTGTCACCTCAAAGGGCGCATCGGTCATGGTGTTCAGCTCAAGGATAGGTGGATAGGGCGACCCCTTGGGCTGCACAAAGGCATAGCCAAATCGTGCAATCAACGCGTTTTCCGTTGCGCCATCAGCCCAAACGGGCAGACGTTTGCCGGTGTTGAACACGATCTGGCGCAGATCGTCCAGGCCGTGAGTATGGTCGGCATGGGAATGGGTAAAGACCACCCCGTCCAAAGTGCCCACGCCCGCATCCAACAGCTGCTCGCGCATATCGGGGGATGTGTCGATCAACACCCTTGTGCGCGCATCGCCCGCGATGCGTTCGACCAGCATCGAACAGCGGCGGCGGCGGTTTTTGGGGTTGGTCGGGTCACAAGTGCCCCAATCGCCGCCAAGGCGCGGCACCCCGCCCGAAGACCCGCACCCTAGAATGGTAAAGCGCAAACTTGCCATCATGCGGCTTTTGCCGTGCGCGCGGCACGAGGGAAAAGGCGATCAAAGTTGGCGCAGGTTGCAGCGGCAAACTCGGCCTCTGTCACACCGTAAATCGCAGCGCCGGTTTTGGCGGTAAAGGCGGTATAGGCTGGTTCATTGCGTTTGCCGCGATGCGGGATCGGGGCCAGATAGGGGCTGTCAGTTTCCACCAAGATGCGGTTCAGGGGGGCTGCAGCGAAGATATCGCGCAACTCGCTGCTTTTGGGAAAAGTGGCAATGCCTGACATCGACAAATAAAAGCCCATCTCAAGCGCTGCCCGCGCCAAATCCGCACCGGAAGAAAAGCAGTGCATCACGCAAGCATAGGGCTTGGCGCGCATCCCTTCTGCCAAGATCACCGCGATATCATCATCCGCCGCGCGGGCATGAATGATCAGCGGCAACCCCGTTTCTTGCGCCGCTTCAATATGCACCCGAAGCGAGGTTTTTTGCACCTCGGCGCTGTCGGCGGTGTAGTGGTAATCAAGCCCCGTCTCGCCAATGCCCACGAACTTGGGGTGGCGGGATAGGGCCACGAGTTGGTCAACTGTCGCCATGGGTTCAGCGGCCGCGCTCATCGGATGTGTGCCTGCGGCATAAAAGACACCCTCATAGGTCTCAGCAATGGCCCGCACAGCGGGTTCTTGGTGCAGTTTGGTGCAGATCGTCACCATGCGGGTCACGCCTGCGGCGCGCGCGCGGGCAATCACGGCGTCGCGCTCTTCGGCAAAATCGGCGAAATCAAGGTGGCAGTGGCTGTCGACCAGTTCGTAAGGGGCGTTCATTTTGTCACCTGTTGACGACCTGTGCCGCCGTCTCGTCGACCTTTAAAAGCATATCCATCAGAAGGGCGGCAGGGTCAAGATTGACAGCCTTGCCCTTGCGCGCCCTCAGGCCCAAATGTTGCGCCAGATCGGCCCAGACCAACGCCGCATCGGGGATTTGCGCCAAACGTTCGATCAGCGCCGCTTCGCCCTTGGCCGCTTCGGGCGGCAGGGTGCGGGTGACGGCAGCACGGGCGGTGCGGGCCAAAAGCGCATCCAGCAGTGTGACGGTCAGATCAAACGCCTCAGGCGTTTTGCGGTTGGCCCCATTGTCCGCCACGGCGCGGGCAAGGGTGCGGTCAAGCTTTGGCAGAGTGGAAAGAAGGCGGATCAGGGTGGCGTAAAGCTTTAAGCCCTCAAGATGCGATAGGCGAAACGCCTCGCCCACCGAACCGCCAGCGAGTTGGGCAAGCCCTTCACGGTCGGCTGGGTCAATCGCCGCACCCGCTTGGATGAGCGCATCAGATAGGTCAGTGGGCGACAAGGGGGCCAACCGCAGATCGCGGCAGCGCGAGCGGATGGTGGGTAACAGATCAGCCGGTTGGTGGCTGACGATCAGGAAGGTCACCTTGGCAGGCGGTTCCTCCAGCAGTTTCAAGATGCCATTGGCGGCAGAGCGGTTCATCTCATCTGCGCTGTCGATGATCACCACGCGCCGCCCGCCATCTGCCGCCGACAGGCTTAGGAAGTTGCGCAGGATGCGGGTTTCATCGACGGTGATGTCGCCCCTCAAGCGTTCGGTTTTCTCATCATAGGGCCGGCGCAGCAAGAACAGGCGCGGTTCCGACAGAGCCAACAGGCGATGCGCCACGGGGTCAGTGGCGGGAATGTCCAAAGTGTCGGGCTTGGGGGCTGCGAAAAAGCCACCGTCATCGTCGGGGGTTGCCAGCAAGAACCGCGCCAAGCGCCATGCAAGGGTGGCCTTGCCTATGCCTTTGGGCCCGCTGATCAGCCAAGCATGGTGCAAGCGGTCAGCGTTAAACGCATCCAAAAAGACAGCCTCGGCGGCCTGATGCCCAAAGACCTGTCCTGTGTGGCGCGGATGGGGCGCCCCGTCTAGGCAATCGGGTTCGGGGATGTCGCTCATGCCGGGCCAGCTTGGGCCAAATGCGCTTGGGCAACGGCCAAAATCTGGGCGGCGAGATCATCTTGCGACTGTGTTCCGTCAATCACGGCAAAGCGCGGATGCTGTGCGGCCAAAGCCAAAAAGCCGCTGCGCATCTTGGATTGCAGGGCCAGGCCCATGTCTTCAAACCGCATCTCGGCTCCAGCCCGGCTTTGCGCGCGGGCCAAGCCCACCTCAGCGGGCAGGTCGATCAAAAAGGTCAGGTCAGGCTCTACCCCGATCATCAGCGCGTGCAGGTCATCGACCACTTGGGCCAAATCCCCGCGTGAGATGCCTTGATACATCCGCGTGCTGTCGGCAAAGCGGTCCGTGATCACCACAGCCCCGCGCGCCAAGGCGGGGCGGATCGTCTTTTCCAAATGATCACGCCGCGCTGCGGTAAACAGCAAAATCTCGGTCTCGGCAGACCAGCGGTCTACCGCGCCTTCCAGCACCAAACGGCGGATCTCCTCGGCCCCCGCGCTGCCACCGGGTTCGCGTGTCAGCACCACCTCGTGGCCGGCTTGGCGCAAGACCTCGGCCAGCCGGCGCGCTTGGGTCGATTTGCCCGACCCATCGATGCCTTCAAAAGACCAAAACCGTCCCGTCATGGATCAAAGGCCGTATTTGGTGCGAAGGTAGCCCACGGCCACCGAGAGGCGGCTGGTAAAGCCCGCAACCCCAACATCCTCTGCGGCCAGCAGGTCAACGCGCTGATCCCCCAAGTCTGGGATATGCACAATCAACTCGCCCAGCTTGGTGCCCTTGGCGATGGGGGCCTTGATGGGGCCGGTGTAAACCACGTCACCCGCCACGGCGTTTGCAGCCCCGGCTGGCAGCAAAAGGCGCAGGTTTTGGGCGGTCACCAAGCCCACTGTTTGGGCATCCCCCAAGAACACAGGTGCTTGCGCCACTTCCAGCCCCGCCTTCACCACGGTTTTCAAGGCAAACTGCCGGAAAGCCCAGTTGGCGATGGCTTCTGCTTCTTTGGCGCGATCGGCCGATGAGGTCAGGCCGGAAAAGGCAAAAACAATCCGCCGCTCTCCCTGCTTGACGGAACCCACCATGCCAAAGCCCGCCTCGGTCGTGTGACCGGTTTTCAAGCCATCGGCCCCCGACACCACGCCCAAGATCGGGTTGCGGTTGTCGGCATTGGCGGGCGCGCGGTCTTTATAATCATACTCGGTATCAGCAAAGCCTGCGTAAAGCTCGGGATAGGTTGTGATGATATGTGCCGAAAGCATCCCCAGATCGCGCATGCTCATCCTTTGGTTGGGGTCGGGCCAGCCAGAGGAGTTGGCGAAGGTCGAGTGTTCCAGCCCCAAGGCCTTGGCCCTTTCGGTCATTTTGCGGGCAAATTCTTCTTCCGAACCTTCCAAGCCCTCGGCGACGACCGTGCAGGCATCATTGCCAGAGTTAACGATCATCCCTTTGATCAGTTCTGCCACAGTGGGCCTGTCGCCCTGCTGCAAATACATGGTCGACCCGCCAAGCGCGGTGAAGCTGACGGCCTTGTCAGAGACGCCAAAGCTTGTGTCCATCTGCACGCGCTGATCGTCCAAGGCTTCAAACAGCATCTCAATCGTCATCAGCTTTGCCATCGACGCAGGGGGCACGGGAACATTGCCGTCTTTGTCCAAAAGCACGGTCTGGGTCGTCATGTCATAGACCCACGCATGCGTCGCAATCGTTTCATAGGCTTGCGCGGGCAAGGCTGCGATGACGATCGCGGTGACAAGGCTGGCAAGACGGCCGAATAGGGTCATGAAGCAAAGGCCTTTCAGCAGATGGATCCAGCAGCGCGCCCAAGGCTCGCTTTCCACTTCACCATAGCGCCAAGCCGCGCCGCAGGGAAGGGCGCGCCACGCTCAGGCAGGCCCTTACCTCAAATGATCCCGCGCTCAAGCCATCACTGCCTGAACGGCCTTTTGTGGTGCTTCCAACCGCTTGCCGGTATCTGCGGCGAACAGATGCACCGCCTCTGGCGCGATTTTCAGGCCCATGGGTTGGCCCACCTGCACCGGTGGCTTATCGGCGGATAAGACTGCGATCATCAAATCCTCGAACCGGAAGTGATACAGACGCGCGGGCCCCAACTCTTCAACAAAGTCAAAGGTGGCGTCAAAAGCCCCCATGCCCGCAGACACAAGGCTAAGGGCTTCAGGACGCAGACCGATTTGCACCAAACGGCCAGCATGGGCTGTGGCCAAAGCCTGCGGGATCTCAATCCGACTGCCATCTTCCAATGCCACGCAAGTTTGCCTTGGGGCCACCATACCGCCCAAGAAGTTCATCGCGGGTGACCCGATGAAACCGCCAACATAGACCGAGGCGGGGGCGTGATAGATTTCTTCGGGCGTGCCCACCTGTTCGATCACGCCCTTGTTCATCACCACCAAGCGGTCGGCCAAAGTCATACCTTCGGCCTGATCGTGGGTCACGAACACCGAGGTGGCCGAGATTTGGTTGTGAATCCGGCGGATTTCATGGCGCATCTGCACGCGAAGCTTGGCATCCAGGTTCGACAGGGGTTCGTCAAACAAGAACACCGCTGGTTCGCGCACAATGGCGCGCGCCATGGCAACACGCTGGCGTTGACCGCCAGATAATTGACCTGGACGGCGATCAAGAAACTCGGTCAGGCCGACCGAGGCTGCAACCGCTGCCACTTTTGCCACACGCTCTGCACGGGGCAGGCCCGCGACTTTCAAGCCATAGCCGATATTGTCGGCCACCGTCATGTGCGGATAGAGCGCGTAGTTTTGAAACACCATGGCGCAGCCGCGCTCATGTGGTTCCAGATCGTTCACAACCTTGCCTGCGATCGAGATTTCGCCGCCAGTGATGCTTTCCAGCCCCGCAATCATCCGCAGCAAGGTCGACTTGCCGCAGCCTGAGGGGCCAAGGATCACGACAAACTCGCCGCTTTGCACCTCAAGCGAAACGCCGTGGACCACTTCGGTCTTGGCATAGGATTTGCGGACGTTTTGAATGGTAATATGGGCCATGGCTTTATCCTATTTGTCGGTGTTGATCAGGCCGCGCACGAACCAGCGTTGCATGAATATGACGACCAGAATCGGCGGGATCATGACGATCAGGGTTCCAGCCATCGCGATGTTCCATTTTGCGACCTCGCCACCGGTAGCAGTGATCTTGGGCACCAGACGGCCCAACTCGACTGCAACCATCCCGTAGGATTGGTCGGTCACCACCAGCAGTGGCCAGAGATACTGGTTCCAGCTGTAAACGAACATGATCGTTGCGAGTGCAGCGATGTTTGTTACAGAAAGCGGCACAAGGATTTGGCACAAAAAGCGGACCGGCCCCGCGCCATCCATCTTGGAAGCTTCGACCAGTTCATCCGGGATGGTCAGGAAGAATTGGCGATACAGGAAAGTGCCTGTGGCGGTGGCGACCAGCGGCATGATCAACCCAGTGTAGGAATTCAAAAGGTTCCATTCCAGCGCCACTTCTACACCAGACACCATGCCAATGAGCCAAGTCAGGCCAGTCACATCCATCAGAACTTGAAACGGCTGCAAAGCATTGGCCGCCACAGCGTAGGTCGGCACAATCCGCACTTCTAGTGGCAGCATTAACGTGATGAACACGCACCAGAAAATCGGCATCCGCAGGCGATGATTGAAGAACACGATGCCGAACGCAGTGATGCAGGCGAGCGTGATCTTGCCGACCACAACACCGAAAGCCACGATGAAAGTGTTCAGAAACTTCTCGCCGAACTTTGCCTTGACCCAGGCTGCCTCGACGTTCACCCAAAGCTGATCACCGGGCAGGATATGTGGTGGGATGGCCGACACTTCTTTAAGCGTCAGCGATGCCGCAACGAACACAAGATACATCGGAAACAGCATCAAGATCAGTCCGGACAACAAGATCAGATGCGTCATGATGTTTAAGAGAGGCGTGCGTTCAATCATGTGTAATGGACCTTGCGTTCAATGTAGCGGAATTGGACGAAGGTCAGCGCCACGACGAGGAACATCAAGATGATCGACTGTGCCGCCGCTCCCGAATAATCCAGACCCTGAAACCCGTCGTTGAAGATTTTGAAAACCATCAGATTCGTTGCCCGCGCTGGCCCGCCGCCCGTCATCGTGTCGACGATGCCGAAACTGTCTGTGAAACTGTCAGTGATGTTGATCACCAGAACGAAGAAGAAGGTCGGCGCCAGCAGCGGTAACTGGATGTCACGCATCCGGCGCAATGCGCGGGCTCCGTCGATGGCGCCCGCCTCGAGCAGACTGCGCGGAATAGACTGCAGGCCCGCCAGGAAGAAGATGAAATTGTAGGCTACCTGTTTCCACGCGCCCGCCACGATGACCATGATCATCGCGTCATTGCCACTGGTGCTGGGATCCCACACCCCCGGGAACACATGGTTGACGTAAAGCATAATCCCGGCTGTCGGATTAAATATGAACCGAAACGCCAGACCCACGGCCGGAGCAGCAATAGCATAGGGCCAGATAAGGCCGATTTTATAAGCTTTGAAACCGCGCATCTGACGGTCAACGAACACCGCTAGGATGATCGCCATCCCAACCGCAAGCACTGTCGATCCTAAAGCGTAGACCACAGAAACTTGAATGGAATACCAGTACAGACTATCGCTTAGAATGTCCCGAAAATTGTCGAACCCGACCCAAGTGTTGCCGCCACCCCACGGCTGTTCAAGCGTAAAGGCCCAATACATCGCCTGGCTGGTCGGCCAATAGAAGAAAATGAAAATGATCAGTAACTGCGGAGCAACCATGAGGGCGGACACCCAGTTGTTCTTGAAATACGCGCGCCGCATAAAACTGACCTCCGTGTTCTAAAGAAAAACCCTTCCCCGGATCGTTCCGGGGAAGGGGTGGTTTGGTGGAACCTTACGGGAGGGTCTTGCCTTCATAGGTCTTGGCGAACTTTGCCAGCAGTCCGTTTGAACGCTCAACCGCGGTGTCCAGTGCTTCCTGCATGGTCTTTTGACCAGCCAAGGCTGCCTCTACTTCCGATTTCCACTCGGCACGCACCTGGATCATGCTGCCCAAGCGGTAGCCGCGGGTCAGCGGGCCCGGCTCGGTGAATGTCAGCGACTGCATCGCGACTTCGCGACCCTTGTAGGGGGCAGCGGCGTAGAAGCCTTCGGCCGTCAACTGTTCAAAGGCCGATTTGGTGACCGGGATATAGCCGGTGTTCGAGACCCACCACTTTTCGCTCTCGGCAGTTGCCAAGAACTTCATGTATTCAGCAGCACCACGGTATTCGTCTTCCGACTTACCCGAAAGAACCCACAAAGAAGCCCCACCGACGACCGAGTTGTGACGCGTGTTGCCTTCGTAGACCGGGAGCATGATCACGTCCCATGCCAGACCTTCAACGGCCTTCAGGTGGATCGACGAATGCGACGCGATCGAGCCCGTGTAGAAGGTGCAAACGTTCTGCGCGAATGCATCCTGCGAGGTCATCCCGGAGGCTGCGGTTTTCAGTTCAGCCAGACCTTCGGTCATCCAACGCTGAATGTTTTCCATGTGCTTGACGTGAAGGGTCGTATTGAAGGTAAACGTCGTGTCCATCCCGTCATAGCCGTTGTTGTTGGTGGCGATGCCAACGTTGTGGATGGCCGAAAACTGCTCAAGGTCGATCCAGACCGAAGGCTCATAGGCAAACCCGCAACGTGCCGGATCCGAGGCTTTGACAGCCTTCAGAGCGGCTTCGAATTCTTCCCAAGTGGTGGGCGGCGCGACACCGGCCTTTTCCAGATCGGCGGCGTTGTAATACATCACTGCGGTCGAGGAGTTGAAGGGCATCGAGAACAGCTCGCCCTTAGACGAGGCATAGTAGTTAGAAATGCCGGGGAAGTAGTTCGCCCAGTCGATTTCGATCCCGAAATCAGCCATCATTTTCTGCACCGGGTAGAATTCACCCGACATCATCAGGTCAGCGGTGCCGGCGTCGAACGACTGCAGAATGGTCGGGGCTTTGCCAGCCCGGAATGCAGCGATGGCCGACTGGACAACCAGTTCGTAGCCATCATAGCCGGTGCAGACGGCTTCGTACTTGTCTTGGCTTGCGTTGAAGCGGTTGCAGGTCTCGGCAAGGGTCACACCCAGATCGCCCGACAGGCCATACCAGTAGTCAAACTTAATCTTGTCGGCGGAGGCGGTGGTGGCACAAAAGGCCAGCGCCAGCGCGGCAAGCGCCGGATAGGACTTGTTCATCTTCGTTCTCCAATTGAAACGTCCCGCAGAAATTCGGGCGCTAGAGTTTGATAAAGGGGGCTTGTGTCAGCGTGCCGACACTTGGGCGAAGGTTTGGAATCGAGTTTGTTGCAGGTTCAAGACAAGTTCTTGACGGGTGGGTCACAACGCATTGATGTAGCCCACCCGCACAGTTTGGGCTTAATCGGGATCGTGCAGGCCGATCACGGTGTTGCCGTCGAGGAAATCTTCAAACAGCACGGTGGTGGCATGGGGCGTGCCCAGAACCACGGCCATCTGACCCGGACCTGTCAGGCTTTTGAACGGGGTTTTGGGTTGATCGGCGTTGAAGCTGACCGAGTAATGCCCGCCCGCCAGCGTGGTAAAGGGCAGCCCGTGATAGATCGCGGTCGAGGTCAGATGGACATGGCCTGCAATCACCTGACGAATGTCGCCATGGGTCTTCAGCGCAGCGATAAAGGGCGCATCGTCGTGGATCTTGATCGTGTCGGCCGCGATATGCAGCGCGTTTGCGTTGTGGTGCAAGACCACGATCACGGGGCGATCTGCGGCTTCAGCCAAGCGGGTGGTCAGCCATGCCATCTGATGACCGGTCAGAACCCCGTCCACACGCCCCGGTTCTGACGAATCCAGCACGATGACGCGATAGCCCTTGGCGTCGATCACATGGTTGATCTTGCCCGTCTCATCGGCGTGGTGCGCGCCAAAGACGTTCAGATAGGTCGGGCGGTCATCATGGTTGCCCAAGGTGATATAGGTGGGAACTGTAATGCCCGCCGTGATGGCTTTCAGGCGCTCGTAGGCTTCCGCCTCGCCCTCATCCGCCAGATCACCGGCGATGATGACAAAATCGGCGTCGGCATAGCGGTCATTCAGGCAGACTACGGCGGCTTCAAGCCGTGCCGCAGTATCCAGCGACATCGACGTTTGGCCTTCGCGCACCAGATGCAGGTCGCTCATCACAACAAACTTAAGCGTATCGCTCATTGGCCCAATCCTTGTGCCTGCAGATAGGCCATCGAGGCGGGGATCGTGGATTTGTCAGCCAGTTCCAAAATCAGGCGCGGTTTCACGGGCAGGGCGGCAATCGCTTTGAAAACCGAAGGCCACAGGATGTTGCCTTGGCCAATCTGCCAGTGCCGGTCGGCATGGCCATCGGCATCTTGCAGGTGAACATGCGCCAGCATCTCGCCGGCAGAGCGCACAAAGTAATCGACGGGCGGCGCACCGGTTGACCCATGTGCATACTGCGCGTGGCCCGTGTCGATCGACAGTTGCAAGGCCGTGCTGCCAAAGCTTTGGCACAACTCTTTGCGGTCGGCGGGGTTGATGTCTTCGATGTTTTCCAAGACCAGCGTCACGCCCAAGGTTTCCGCGCGCTTGACGATCGGACCCATCACGTCATGCACGCGGGTGAACAGCTTGTCGCGCGCGCCGGTGTTGCCATCAAGGTTGTTGAAATCCCATGTGGTGAAGGGCGAATGCACCACCATATGCGTGCCACCCACAGCGGCGCAGACGTCTAGGCCCTGACCCAGCCGCTTTTGCACCACAGCGCGCACCAAGGGATCTTGCGTGTCGATGGTAAAGCCCCAGAAGGGGCCGTGAATGCCCATGCGACCCTTATAGCCCGCCAAAAGGTGTTTGGCCTCGTCGGCCAAGGGCGCCCAGTCATCGTCCAGCACGGTTGCGCCGACGAAGCTTTGCAGTTCCAGATCACGGTCTTTTTCCAAAATCCAATTTTGATAAACGGCCAATTCGGCATTGGTCAACGCGGCACCGATAATGGGGCTGGTCATGTCACTCTCCTAACTTGTGATATTCAGAAAGTTAGCAGGGCCAAATGACAGCCGCGTGTCGCTAGCGTAAGGCTTGGGTGACAGCGGCAGAGGGAGGCATCTTTTGGGTGGCCAAAGGGCGCGAAAACCAGCAATGATGGGGGCTCTCGCTTAAGGCCCAACCCAATGCAATCCGCGCTGCCCTTGCCCTTTGTCACAGAACACATGGCCCTCGGCGGGCAGGTGGGCTCTGCGGTCTTTCCCGTCTGGATCGCCCGCCACGCAGGGCGGTTGGGATTGCGGATACGATTTTTGGGCCAAACGGCTGCGCTGGTAAAGGTGGTGGTCACGGGCCCGCCCGATCTGCTGGACGCGCTGGCCTTGGCCTGCAGCCTTGGCCCGCAAGAGGTTTGGGTCGATCAGGTGGATCGCCGCAGAGCATATGACCCGTTGATCGCGGAATATACTTCACCCCCTGCCTGAAATATGTACAACTCTGCGCAGGTTGCCGCATTCTTGGGCATTGGCGCTGTCTGCGTCCTGCCTTGACGTCTTCAAGACTATAGGAGGACGCGGCAAGCCTGAAGACTGCGCCGGAAGTGAAGGAGCGTTACATGACACCGCGTTGGACAGCCACGGGCCTCTCGCAGGATTTGCCCAAGGGCGTGGTCATGGCAGGCCATTGGATGGGTCATGATCTGGCCGTTTGGCGCAGTGCCACGGGCCGCTTGCAGGCGTGGAACGACCGATGCCCCCACCGCGGAATGCGTCTGTCACACGGCTTTGTGCGGGGCGAGACTTTGGCCTGCATTTATCACGGCTGGGTTTATGGGGCAGAGGGTGGATGCAAGCATATCCCCGCCCATCCCGCGCTTACCCCGCCGGCCACGATCACGGTAACGTCCTTTGCCTGCGCGGAACAAGACGGCGTGATCTGGGTGGCACCTGCCGATATGGCTGGGTCTCCGCCTGCGGTCAGCGGGGTGCAACCGCTGCGCAGCGTGAGCCTGACGTGCGATTTGGCTGCGGTTTTAGCCGCTGAACCTGCATTGCACGGGCAGGATATTCTGCGTGGAACGGTTCAGATGGACGGGCAGGGCCACGATGTTTGTCTTTTGGTGCAACACAACCCTGCTGGCCTAACGCTGCACGCTTTGAGCGGGCTGGGGGCAAATAAGGTTGCAGCCTCGCGTTGGGTCGAAAATCTGCGCCGCCGCGCGGAAATGAAGGTGGCCGCATGATCGCGCAACAGGTTTTGAACGAATGGTATCCCGTTGCTATGGCAGCGCAAATCCGCGCGGGCCAGCGGCGGGTGACACAGCTGTTGGGCCAACCTATCACGGTTGATCTGCAAAAAGGCGCGATTGTGGTGACAGGGCAGGGCGGCGCGCTGCATGTCACCGAAGCCTACGGCCATGTCTGGGCCTGCCCGGGCGCGCCTGCGCATGATCTGTTCCCAATCCCCGAAGCCTCAGAACCCGGTCGCCGCTTGGTGGACGTGGGCGTGGTGCGGGTCAAATGCTCGCCCCTTCGCGCGGTTGAAAACTTTCTCGACATCGCCCATTTCCCCTTTGTTCACACCGATGTTCTGGGCGCTGAACCCCACACCGAGGTGAACCGCTACGAAGTGCAAATCCGTGAAGACAGCGACGAGGTTTGGGCCACGAAAGTCACCTTCTACCAGCCCCAAGCCGCCAAATCGTCCGAGGGCGGGATTGTCACCCAATATATGTACCGCGTGGCGGCCCCCACGGCGGCGGTGCTGTATAAAACCTGCCCCAATAGAACGGATGCTTGGGATGTGATTGGCATTTTCGTTCAGCCGTTAAGCGAAGAGCTGTGCGATGTCTGGCCGTGGATGGCGCTTTACGATGACGTCAGCCCCCAAGCCGAACTCATCGCCTTTCAGCAGATGATCTTCTTGCAAGACCGCTCGATCTTGGAAAACCAGATCCCCCGCCTGTTGCCGCTGGATCCGGGGATGGAGATTCCGACCCAAGCCGACCTCACCTCGATCGCTTACCGCCGCTGGCTGAAGAAGCGTGGGCTGACCTATGGCGCGCAGATGGTGGCGGCATGATCCGGCTTTATGATTATGTGCTCAGTGCCAGTTGCTACAAGGTTCGGCTGATGGCGGCTTTGGTGGGCGTGAAGATGGACCATGAAGCGGTCGATTTTCACCCCGGTCGGGCGCATAAGTCGTTGGAGTTTGCTCAGTTGAACCCCGCAGGCACGCTGCCGGTGATGGTCGATGGCGCGATGATCTTGACCGAAAGCACCGCGATGCTGGTTTATCTGGCAAAGCGAGCAGGGTCGCAGTGGCTGGGGCCTGATGACGCTAAATCCGCCGCACAGGTGCAGCAATGGCTGGCGTTTTCGGGCCGCTTGGCGGCAAGCCTTGGGATGGCGCGGCTGCATGATATGCTGCTGTATCAGGGCGATATTGACGCTTGGCGCAAAGACGGCCACGCTGCGCTGCGCGAGCTGGAAGCGGCATTGACCGAGCGGCGTTTTGCGGGGGGTGATTGGCTGGTCGGCGATGCGCCGAGCATTGCGGATATCGCCTGTTTTCCAAACGTTGCCCTAAGCCAAGACGGCGGCGTTAGCCTTGATGCCTATCCAAGCGTGCGGCTTTGGACGCGGCGCATCCGCGCTTTGGACCGGTTCATTGAAATGCCCGGCATTCACCGTCTGCACGAACTTAGCCCCGCACCAAAGGTGGCCTGATGGGATACCTGCTGAAATCCTGCGCTGCGATTGTGCAATCAGCCCATCTGCCCGTGCTGCGCGACCAAGACATTTTGATCGACGGCCCCGCGATTACCGCCATTGGCCCGAACCTGTCGGCAGGCCCTTTGCCCGCTGGCACCCAAGTGATCGACGCCGCCGGCTGGTTTGTCTACCCCGGCCTGATCAACACGCATCACCATTTCTTCCAAACCTTCGTGCGCAACCGCGCCGATCTGGATTGGACCAAGCTGTCCGTCCTGCAATGGCTTGACCGCATTTATCCGATTTTTTCCCGCCTGACCGAGGAGTGCTTTTATCATTCGTCGGTCGTGGCGATGGCAGAGTTGATCAAACATGGCTGCACCACGGCCTTTGATCATCAGTATAACTTCCCCCGCCATGCGGGATCACGCATCGTCGACCGCCAGTTTGAAGCCGCAGATCTGTTTGGCCTGCGCTTTCATGCCGGAAGGGGCGGCAACACGCTGCCAAAGGCCGAAGGCTCGACCATCCCTGACGAGATGCTCGAATCCACCGATGGCTTTCTGGCCGATTGCGAAAGGGTGATCGACCAATATCACGATGCGGGAGAGTTTAGCCTGCGGCAGGTGGTGATCGCGCCCTGCCAGCCGGTCAATTGCTACCGCGAGACCTTTGTCGAATCGGTGCGGTTGGCGCGCGATAAGGGGGTGTTCCTGCACTCTCATGTCGGCGAAGGCGAAAGCCCCGTGATGCTGGCCCGCACGGGCAAACGCACAGTGGATTATCTGGAAGAGATGGGCTTTTGCGGCCCTGACACCTTCTATGCCCATGCGTGGGAGTTAACCCATACCGAACTGGCGCAGTTGGCGGCATCTAACACCGGCGTCTCACACTGCCCCGAACCGGTTTATCTGGTGGGGGCCGAAGTGACCGATATTCCCGCAATGCAGGCCATGGGGCTGCGCATCGGGTTGGGGGTGGATGGGGCGGCGTCGAACGACAATTCCAACCTGATGCACTGCATTCATTCGGCCTATATGCTGCAATGCTTGGTGGCTTCGGGGCGCAGACATCCCGTGCCTGATCCGGGGCAGTTTCTGCACTATGCCACCCAAGGCGGAGCTGACCTTTTGGGGCGGCGCGATATTGGCAGCTTGGGCGTGGGCTTGGCTGCAGACCTGTTCGCCATCGACACCCGCAAGATGGACTATGTGGGAACCCGCCATGATCCTGTCAGCTTGATTGCCAAAGTAGGTATTGGCACGACCACCGATCTGACCATGGCCAATGGCCGCATCCTTTGGCAAAACGGCACATTCCCTGGCCTTGACGAGGGCAAATTGTTTGCCCAAGCCGAAGCCGCCCTGCACCGCACCTTGACTTAACTTTAACCCCTAACCTTAAACGGAGAATGCTATGTCTTTGAACCGCCGCAGCTTTCTGAAAACGTCTCTGGCTGCCAGCACAGCCCTTGCCCTGCCCATTCCGGCCTTTGCCGCAGATGTGCTGAACGTGGCGCTGATCGTGCCCTCGCCCGCCGCTGATGTGGGTTGGTCGCACACCCTGGAACTGGGCACCAAGGCGCTTGAAGCCAAATATGGCGACAAGGTCAAAGTGACCCTGTTGGAAAACATCGCCGAAGGCCCCGATGCCGACCGCATCATGAACAAGACCGCAGCGGATGGCACGACCTTCCTGATCTTGGGCTCGTTTGGTTATATGGAAGGTGGGCTGAAGCTGGCCAAGTCGCGGCCGGATATGTCGATCTTGCACGCTTCAGGCTACAAGACGGCCGAGAATTTCTCGCCCTTCGGTGCGCGCTACTATCAGGGCACCTATCTGATGGGCATGGCGGCAGCCTCGCTGACCAAATCCAAGAAACTGGGCTGCGTTGGGGCCTTTGCTATCCCTGAACTGATCACCTCGATCAACGCCTTTACCTTGGGCGCGCAATCGGTTGATCCGTCGATTGAAGTGTCGGTTGTTTGGGTGAACTCGTGGTTCGACCCAGCGTCAGAACAGCAAGCCGCCAAGGCGCTGATCTCGCAGGGTGTGGATGTGGTCTTCTCGAACGCGCAAGATACGCCTTCGGTGATCCAAACGGCGGAAGAGGCGGGGGTTTACGCGTTTAACCTCAACTCCTCGATGAAAGCCTATGCCCCGACCAAGTATCTGGGCGTTGTGGGCACCGATTGGGCGCCCTACTTCTTGCAATCGGTCGAAGCGCATCTGGCTGGCACCTTTGCGGGCGCCTCAGCTTGGCTAAGCATGGCCGAGAAATGCGTGTTTGTGACCGATTGGAACCCCGATATCCCCGCCGATATCGTGGCCAAGATCACGGAAATGCAAGCTGCCATTGAATCGGGCGCTTTCTCTCCCTTTACAGGCCCCATCACAAACCAAGATGGCGCAGAACAGGTTGCAGCCGGCGTCACCTTGGGCGACGATATGATCCTGTCGATGGATTGGCACGTGAAGGGCGTCACCACGCCCCTGCCGAAGTAAGAGGTAAGCATGGCCCCGCTGTTGCAGCTTTCTGGCGTCTCTAAACGCTACGGCGGGGTGCAAGCCAATTCCGGCATCGATCTTTCGGTCGATGCCGGAACAATCCACGCGATTTTGGGCGAAAACGGTGCGGGCAAATCCACACTGATGAAGCTGATCTATGGCGTGGAACGCCCCGATGAGGGGCAGGTGTTTTGGCAGGGGGGGGCGGTTGCCCTATCCAGCCCGTCTGATGCGCGCCGTTTGGGCATTGGCATGGTGTTTCAGCACTTTTCCTTGTTTGAAACGCTCAGTGTCGTGCAGAACATGGCTCTGATTGTGCCGGGGTCAAAGACCGAACTCGCCATGCGCATCCGCGATCTTGGCGCAGCCTTTGGCCTGTCGGTTGACCCGCAAGCCATGGTGCATTCGCTGTCGGTGGGCGAACGCCAAAGGGTCGAGATCATCCGCTGCCTGCTGTTGAACCCCAAGCTCTTGATCTTGGACGAGCCAACATCCGTTCTGCCGCCGCAATCTGTCGCCCTGCTGTTTGACACGTTACGCGCGCTGCGGGCCAAGGGCATGGCGATTTTGTTCATTAGCCATAAGTTGGAAGAAATCCGTGAGTTGTGCGATTGCGCCACGATCCTGCGGCAGGGCAAAGTCACAGCCCGTCTAGACCCGCGCCAAGGCACGGCCCATGACCTGGCCACCTTGATGATCGGCCGCCCCATGCCGCCGCCCGTGCATCCCACGCCGCATGGGTTGGGAGAAGAGCGGTTGGCCCTGTCCAACCTAACCTTTGCCAATGAAGACCCGTTTGGCGTGTCTCTCAAAGATGTCTCGCTTTCGGTGCGGGGCGGGGAAATTCTGGGAATTGCGGGGATTTCGGGCAATGGCCAGCAAGAACTGGCTGCGCTGATATCTGGCGAGATTGCATTGAAATCAGGCGCTTCTGCTGTGACCTTAATAGGGCAACCTGTGGGCAATCTGGGCGCTGCCGCACGGCGCAAGCGCGGGTTGGCCTTTGTGCCCGAAGACAGGCTGGGGCGCGGGGCTGTGCCGGATATGTCACTGGCTGACAACGCGCTGCTCACCGCCCATTCCCGTGGGCTGGTGCAAAACGGCTTTATCAACCGCAAGGCCGAACGCGCCTTTACCGCCGATTGCATCGCGCGGTTCGATGTGCGCACGGCGGGCCCGCAGGCGGAGGCTGGATCCCTGTCAGGCGGCAATTTGCAAAAGTTCATCATGGGCCGCGAGATGATGCTAGAGCCGTCTGTGCTGCTGGTGGCTCAACCGACTTGGGGTGTGGATATCGGCGCTGCTTCAGAAATTCGCCAGCGTCTGGTTGCTATGCGCAACGCGGGGGCGGCGATTGTGGTGATCTCGGAAGAAATCGACGAGCTGTTTGAAATCTGCGACCGCTTGCAGGTGCTGCACAAGGGGCATCTTTCGCCCTCGCAGGATGTGGCGGCGACAAGCGTCGAACAGATCGGCACCTATATGATCGGGGCAGCGGCATGAAGATCACCTTTGAACGCCGCACCGCCCTGTCGCGGCCCGTGCTGTTTGCGGCCCCCGTCATCGCCTTGGGCCTTGCCATGCTGACCAGCCTGATCCTGTTCGCCGCCTTGGGCAAACCTGCGGGGCAGGCGCTTTATTCGCTGCTGCTCGAACCCTTTGTGGGCTGGTACAATATTTCGGAAGTCTTGCTGAAAATGGGCCCCTTGATGCTGATCGCTCAAGGGCTGGCGATTGGTTTTCGCGCCAATGTGTTCAACATCGGGGCTGAGGGGCAACTGATCATCGGCGCGCTCTTTGCCAGTGCTCTGCCGATCTATTTCCCCGAAGGATCATCGCCCCTGATGCTACCCGCCATGATCGCGCTGGGCGCTTTGGGCGGGGCCGCATGGGCGGGGATTGCGGCAGGGCTTCGGGTGCGGTTCAACGCCAATGAAATCCTTGTCACCTTGATGCTGACGCTGATCGCCACACAGGTGCTGAACTATCTGCTGCTTGGCCCTTGGAAAGACCCCAATGGATTTAACTTCCCCCAAAGCGTGATCTTCCCTGATGCGGCCTTGCTGCCCATTCTTCTGTCGGGCACACGGGTGAATATCTCGGTTCTGGCGGCACTGCTGCTCAGCGCTTTGGCCTATGTGATGATGCGCCACCGCTTTTCGGGCTATCAACTGCTGGTCGGTGGCCTTGCCCCCCGCGCTGCGCGCTACGCAGGCTTTACCGAGGCGCGTGCCGTATGGGTCAGCCTGCTGTTGGGCGGCCTCATGGCGGGTCTAGCGGGCGCTTGTGAGGTGGCTGGCCCCTTGGGGCAATTGCAACGCTCAGTCTCTACCGGCTACGGCTATTCGGCCATCATCGTGGCCTATCTGGGCGGGTTGAACCCTTTGGGGATCGTGGTGTCAGCTTTCCTGATGGCGGCGCTGTTTATTGGCGGCGACAACGCCATGGTGTCAGCCGATTTGCCGGTGGCTGCGGTGTTCGTGTTTCAAGGGCTTTTGCTGGTCTTCTATCTCGCCAGCCTGACCTTTATCCGCCATCGGGTGATCTTCAACACGGCGGCGCGCGCATGACGATTTTGACCTTTATTCTGGCCGGAACTTTGGCTGCCGCCACGCCCTTGCTTTTGGCCGCTCTTGGCGAGTTGATCGTGGAGCGCGCAGGCGTTTTGAACCTTGGCATCGAAGGCATGATGGCCCTCGGCGCGGCCGTGGGCTTTGTGGTGACCTATCACACCCACAACCCCGTCTTGGGCTTTGCTGTGGCGGCTTTGGCGGGCATGGCGCTGTCACTGGTCTTTGCAACGCTGGCCTTGGGCTTTATGGCCAATCAGGTGGCGGCGGGGCTGGCGATTGGGGTGCTGGGGCTGGGGTTGTCCTCGCTGATCGGCAAGCCGTTGGAGAGCCAAACGCTCGACGCGCCGGGGAAATTGTCGGTTCCGCTTTTGGCCGATCTGCCGGTGATCGGGCCGCTGTTCCAGCAGGATGTGGTGGTCTTTTTGACACTGGCCTTGGCCGTGGCAATTTGGGCCGTGCTGAACCATTCCAAACTGGGCCTGATCATCCGTGCGGTTGGCGAAAATCCCACCGCCGCCCGGGCGTTGGGCTTTCGCGTGCTGCGCATCCGTCTTTTTGCTGTGGCCTTTGGTGGGGCGATGGCGGGGATGGCGGGGGCCTATGCCTCTACCATTTACACGCCGCTTTGGGCTGATGGAATGATCGCGGGGCGCGGGTGGATTGCGGTGGCGCTGGTGGTCTTTGGCACTTGGGCGGCAGGGCGAATCGCCTTTGGCGCGCTGCTGTTTGGCGCGTTGTCTTTGGGCGGGCTTATTGCGCAGGCGGCGGGTGTGGCGCTGCCCTCGCAGCTTTTGGCATCTTTGCCCTATGCGGTGACGATTTTGATGCTGGCGGTGATATCCTCGAACCGCCGCAGGATGCGGTTGAACACCGTGGCCTCTTTGGGCCAGCCTTTCGCAGGCTAAGCCCGCACCAAATCAGCGGCTTTGCGCTGTAACGGCTTGATACTTTGTTGAAAGATGGTGGGCGATCCTGGAATCGAACCAGGCACGAGTCGCCTCGGCGGAGTTACAGTCCGCTGCCACACCTTGTAGCATATCGCCCACTGAGGCTGGGGAATATCCAAGGGGCAGGGGGGCGTCAAGGGGGAGCTTGCAGAAGGTTTCAGCTTGCACCACAGCCCAAGCCGCGCCAAATGGGGCAGAAAGACGAGGGCACCATGACTGGCTATAGCGGCAATACCAAACCCACTTGGGTGGTCGACAAAGAACGCACCAAACGCGCCGAGGCGAAAGAGACGCTGTGGCTGTTTGGCATCCACGCCGTGCGCGATGCGCTGTTGAACCCCAACCGCGAAAAGCTGCGCCTTGTCTTGACCAAGAACGCCGCCGATCGTTTGGCCGATGCGCTGCCCCATGCGGGGATTGAGCCCGAGATTGTCGATCCGCGCAAATTCCAAGTGCCAATCGCGGAAGATTCGGTCCACCAAGGCGCTGCGATGGAAGTGCGCCCGCTGAATTGGGGCAAACTGGAAGATGTGTGCATCTCTGGCAAGGGCAATGCGCTGGTTGTTTGCCTTGACCGCGTGACCGATCCGCATAATGCCGGCGCTGTGCTGCGCTCGGCCGAGGTGTTTGGCGCACGCGCTGTCATAGCGCCGCGCCACCATTCCGCGCCAGAAACCGGTGCCTTGGCCAAAACGGCGTCGGGGGCTTTGGAACGCCAACCCTACCTGCGGGTGACCAACCTGTCTGATGCGATGAACACCCTGCGCGAGATGGGCTATGTGCTGATAGGCCTAGACGGTGAAGGCAGTGTCACGCTGTCGCAAGCCATGACCGATGCCGGCACGCGGGCTGTGGCGATTGTGATGGGGGCCGAAGGGCCGGGCCTGCGCGAAAAGACGCGCGAAACCTGCGATGTGATCGCGCGCATTCCCTTTGCCGATGCCTTTGGGTCGCTGAATGTGTCCAACGCTGCGGCGATTGCGCTTTATGCGGCCTCGGTGCGCTAGGCAGCGCTGAAAAGGGTTCAGACCCAAAATCCTTCAAATCAAAAGGGTTGCCCTTTAAAGTTACAGTGCTCGGGCTGCCTTAAAAACAGAGGTTGGTCCGGAATGCCGCTTCTTTCACTGTCCCTTGTTCCAGACTGGCACCCGAATTAAGGTTCGGGTGTCTTTTTATGTGGAACCAAGCATGACGCAAGACGCCCTCGTGGCCCGTATCTTGACCCAAACGAAGGTGATTGCCTTGGTCGGCTGGTCGCCCAAGCCCGACCGCCCCAGCCACCGTGTCGCGGCCTATCTGGCTGCGCGCGGTTATCGCGTGATCCCGGTCAACCCGGGCCAAGTGGGCGTCGTGACTGCTTGGGGAGAGGGGGTGCGCGCCGCTCTTTCTGACATCACCGAGCCTGTCGATATGGTCGATATCTTCCGCGCTTCAGCAGAGGTGGGGGCTGTGGTGGACGAGGCCATATATCATCTGTCCGGTCGCCGCGCCATTTGGATGCAACTGGGTGTTGTCAACGAAGAGGCCGCCCGCGCTGCCCGCGCCGCAGGGCTTGACGTGGTGATGGATCGCTGCCCCGCGATCGAAATCCCCCGTCTGGGGCTTTGACCCTTTCCTCTGGCCCAAAAACGCCACGGCGGTGCTGGGTGTGAAACGCCGCTTTTGATGCGGCGCAAAACCTGAAGCCCCCACTGGCAGACAAGTCCGCTTTGCGCTAAGGCGTGGCAATCCCAATAAATGGAGCCCACGATGAAAGCCGCTGTCATCACCTTCCCCGGATCCAATTGTGACCGTGATTTGGCTGTGGCCTTTGAAAAGGCTGGGTTTCAGGTGGCGCGCGTCTGGCACAAGGACACCAGCCTGCCGCTTGGCACCGATGTGGTGGGCTTGCCCGGTGGCTTTTCTTTCGGCGATTACTTGCGCTGCGGGGCGATTGCGGCGCAATCGCCCATTGCTGCGGCCGTAGTGGCCCATGCCGGGCGGGGCGGCTTTGTGCTGGGCGTGTGCAACGGTTTTCAGGTGCTGACCGAAATGCGCCTGCTGCCCGGGGCTTTGATGCGCAATGCGGGGTTGAAGTTTGTCTGCCGCAGCGTGGGATTGCGGGTGGCGACCACCGATGCGGCCTTTACGGGGGCTTACGGGCTGGGGCAAGAAGTGACACTTCCCATCGCCCATCACGATGGCAATTTCACCATTGATTCTGAAGGTCTGAAAGCGCTGCAAGACCAAGACCGCATCGCCTTTACTTATCTGTCCAATCCCAACGGGGCTACGGCCGATATCGCAGGCATCCTGTCGCCCAATCGGCGGGTTTTGGGCATGATGCCCCACCCCGAACGCGCGGTCGAAACTGCACAGGGCGGCGTTGATGGGGCGGCGCTTTTTGCCAGCTTGATGGGCGGGATGGCGCTGGCCTGACCGCGTTGATTTTGCTCGTACTTGAGGTGGCCCGACCTGCGGATTAGGTTGCGTCATGGCTGAAACACCTGTGATCCCCCCAAGCCCGCCCGCGCAAGCCGATAGCCCTGCGCGCACATCGGTTTGGGTCAAGGTTGCGGTCGCGGCGCTGATCATTTTTGCTTTCGGCGTGGTGCTGATCACCAACCGCTGGATGACCGAACGCTTTACCGAAACCACCCGCAACAAGGCCGAACTGCGCCTTGCGCTTTACAGCGGCAACGTGGTGTCGGAATTGCAGCGCACCTCTGTTGTGCCTTTGCTTCTGTCGCGCGATGCCACGATATCTGATGCTTTGACCAAGGGCGATTATGCCCATGCCAGCCAGCGCCTGATCCAAGTGCAGGCCGATATCAGCGTTGCCTCGATTTTGCTCTTGGACACCGAGGGGCTTACCGTTGGCGCCACCAATCGGATGCTCTTGGGCACGCCTTACAGCAAGGCACCCTTTTATACGCAAGCGATGCAATCGGCCGAAACCGTCTTTTCCACCACCCCGCGCGAAGGCGGGGGGTATGAGTTCACTTATAGCCAACAGGTCTTTGCCGAGGGCAAATCGCTGGGCGTCATTGTCGTGGCCGTTGATCTGATGAAGTTCGAACGCGCTTGGGCTGCGCTGCAAGATTTGGTGCTGGTGACGGATGGGGAAGGCAAGGTGATCTTGTCGACCGAACCGCGCTGGCGCGGCAAGCCAGTGGAACAGGCCATCGCAGCCCCCGTCAGCCCTTCGGCCCTGAACATGGCGCTGAACAGGGCCATCTCGGTCACCTCAGATCTCACCCAAAACCACCCCGACGCCTATGTGCGCGGCGTGGCCGTGCTGCGCACCGACAACCGGATGATTTTTCGCGGTTGGCACATGGCCAGCTTTACGGCCTATGATTCGGTGCGCGAAAGGGTCAATGGAATCTTAGCGTTAGAGATTATGGGCTTTGCCATTCTGGCAGCTTTAACCTTTTACCTGCTGTCGCGCCGCGCCTGGTCGCAGACCCTGTCCTTTCGGCGCGAATCGCTTGAGCTGCGCCAATTGAACGCCCGCCTGCAACGCGAAGTGGCCCAGCGCGAAAAGGTGCAAAAAGATCTGGCGGTGGCCGAGCAGACCTTGGCGCAGTCATCCAAACTGGCGGCCTTGGGCGAAATGTCAGCCGCTGTCAGCCATGAGTTGAACCAGCCCTTGGCGGCGATGAAAACCTATCTGGCAGGTGCGCGGTTGCTTTTACAACGCAAACGCGCGGAAGAGGCGCTATCCTCGTTCCAGCGGATCGACGATCTTATCGACCGCATGGGGGCCATCACGCGCCAGCTTAAGTCTTATGCCCGCAAGGGCGGCGATGCCTTTGAACCGGTTGATCTGCGCCAGTGCTTGTCGTCGGCCCTTGCGATGATGGAACCGCAACTGAAGCTGCGCGTCGTTAAGATCACACGTTCCGTGCCAAGGACTGCGGTGATGGTGACGGTGGACCGCTTGCGCTTGGAACAGGTGATCATCAACCTTCTGCGCAACGCGCTGGACGCCACAAAAGATGCCCGCGAACCGATGATCGACCTGACCCTTTCTGCAGACGATACGGCCACGCTGACAGTGTCCGACAATGGACATGGCATCTTTGATCTGGAGAACCTCTTTGAACCCTTCTACACCACCAAAAAGGCGGGCGAAGGTGTGGGGCTGGGGCTTGCGATCAGTTCGGGCATCATGACCGATTTTGGTGGTCGCTTGACCGCACGCAATGGCAGCCCGCAAGGGGCGGTATTTGAAATGCAGCTTCCAATCTTGGGCCAAGACTTGGCGCAGGATTTGGGGCAAGACGTGAAAGCAGCAGAGTGAGGGTGGCATGGCGCGGGCGATGAAAGTGGCGATTGTGGATGACGAAGCCGATATGCGGCAATCCATCAGCCAGTGGCTGGCCCTGTCGGGGTTTGATACGGAAACCTTCGCCTCGGCCGAAGAGGCACTGAAGGTGATTGGGGCCGACTTTCCCGGTGTGATCGTGTCTGACATCAAGATGCCCGGCATGGATGGTATGGCGTTTTTGAAAAAGCTGATGGGGATGGATTCGGGCCTTCCGGTGATTTTAATCACAGGGCACGGCGATGTGCCCATGGCGGTCGAAGCGATGCGGGTCGGGGCTTTTGACTTTCTGGAAAAGCCCTTCAACCCCGACCGGATGACCGAACTGGCCAAACGCGCCACCCAAACCCGCCGCATGACGCTGGACAACCGCGCTTTGCGCAAAGAATTGTCTGACGGATCGATCTTGATGAAAAAGCTGATCGGCACCAGCCCCGTGATGGAGCGCTTGCGCGAGGACATCCTCGATCTGGGCCAAGCCGATGCCCATGTGCTGATTGATGGTGAAACGGGCACGGGCAAGACTTTGGTGGCCCACGCCCTGCACGCCGTGGGGCCAAGGGCGGGGCGCAAGTTTGTCACGGTGTCTTGTGCCGCTTGGTCCGAAGACCAATTGGCAGCCCGCCTGTTCGGCCCCGCCGAAGATGGCATGATCCCGATGATTGAAGACGCGCGCGGCGGCACGATTTGTCTTGAGGATATCGAGGCCCTGTCCGGCGCCATGCAGGCCCGCCTGCTAGAGTTGATCAACGATCAAGGTACCCCGCCCGAAACCCGCATCATCGCCATCTGCAACCGCCATGCGCCAGACAAAACGCTGGAAGACACGCTGCGCCCTGATCTGTTCTACAGGCTTGGGGCCATGACCATCGTTCTGCCGCCTCTGCGGGCGCGGGGCGAGGATATTCTAACCCTGTTCAACGGACTGACCGAGCAATTCGCCGATGAATATGGCTGCGATGCGCCGCAGGTGACAGCGCAAGAAGCGGCCCAACTGCTGCAAGCGCCTTGGCCGGGCAATGTGCGCCAATTGGTCAATGTGGCCGAACGCGCGGTGTTGCAGAACCGGCGCGGGTCGGGGTCGATTGCGTCGCTGTTGATGGCCGACAACGATTCCACAGGGCCGACGCTGACAACCGAAGGCAAACCGCTGAAAGACTATGTCGAATCCTTTGAACGGATGTTGATCGATAACACCATGCGCCGCCATAGGGGCTCTATCGTGGCGGTGATGGATGAATTGTGCCTGCCGCGCCGCACGCTGAATGAAAAGATGGCCAAGTATAACTTGCAGCGGCAAGATTACGTCTGATCGACGCTTAGCCGAACTGGCTGAGCGCAGGCAGATGTTCGAGCAGCCAGTAGGAAAACTGCGAAAAGCCGCCGGTCAGCATAAGCAGGCCGATGGTCCACAACATCAGGCCCATGATCTTCTCGATCCGCTCCATATGGCGCTTCATCAGCGCCATCAGGGGCGTCAGGCGCGGGAAAAAGGCCGCGACCAGCAGGAATGGCAGGCCAAGGCCAAGAGCGTAAACCGCCAGCAACAGCGTGCCGCGCCCAACCGAACCTTCTTGGGCGGCAATCGTCAGGATCGCGCCCAGTTGTGGGCCGATGCAGGGTGTCCAGCCAAAGGCAAAGGCGAGGCCCAGCACATAGGCCCCCATGGCAGACCCGCCTTTGTCGCCGGCATTCAGGCGAATGTCTTGATCCAGAAAGCGCAGGCGGAAGATGCCCAAGAAATGCGCGCCAAAGATCATCACGACGATGGCCGACAAGGTGGCGAAGGTTTGCGAGCGCGCCAGAAAGAACGCCCCAAAGGCCGAAGACGCAGCCCCCATCAGCAAGAACACTGTCGACAAACCCAGCACAAAGAAACTGGCGGCCAGCAGCGGTTTGCGGCCTGACTTCATCTCGCCCAAACTGATGCCCGACATATAGGCCAGATAGGGCGGCACAATGGGCAGCACGCAGGGCGATAAGAATGACAAGACCCCCGCCGCCAAAGCGACAAGGGCTGCGGGCAAAAGGCTAGCGTCTAGGATATCTATTCCGAACATGGCGCAGGCTTACCTTGTTTGGTCCCCGCCGTCACCTGCGCAATCTTCACCTTTATGTGGCCTTTGAGGGGCTTGGTTTGTATGACAGACCAAAGGGGACAGCGATGTGGGATGAGGTTTTGGATTGCGAGGGGCTGCTTTGCCCGCTGCCGGTGCTGAAAGCCCGCAAGCGGCTGATGGCAATGCGCGCGGGCCAAGTGCTGTGCGTTCGCGCCACTGATGCTATGGCCCGCATCGACCTGCCGCATTTTTGCACTGAGGCTGGGCACAGCTATTTGCGGGCAGAGGAGGACGGAAGCGTCACCCTGCACCTGATCCGCGCCGGCGCTTAAAGAAAACGCCCGACAGGGTGCTGTCGGGCGTTGATCTTGAAAGCCTCAGGTTAGCGGCCGAGCGACCACCACCCCTTGCGCTTGGGTTTGTTGGGATCCTCAGGCTCTGCTGCAGGGGCAGCTGGTGCTGTTTGTGCAGCAACATCTTCAGGATCAGCGCGCAACACGGGCTTCACATCTGCCACTGCAGGTTCTGTAACCCCAGGGTCAGCGGGGAAGGCTTCCGCCGCCACAGCCGCTTTTCCGCGCGGTGTGCGGGTGCGGGCGGGCTTGGGGGCAGGTTCCACCCCTTCGGCAGGGGCTTCCACGGCGGCCTTGCGGCGCGATGCGGGGCGTTTGGCGACAGGTGCTGCCACTTCGGCCACGGGCTCTGCGGCGGGTTCTGTCACAGCTTCAACCACAACTTCAACCACAGGGGTTTCGGCCACAGTTTCGACGGCTTTCGAAGACCGGCTGCGCGAGCGGCGTGGGGCCTTTTTGGCCTCGGCATCAGCGGCAGGAGCGGCCTCGGTTGAACCAGCGCCTTCGGCATCAGATGCCACAGCGGCCGGCTCAGACCCGTCTTGGTCCACACTCTCGCCCTGTTCGCCTTGACCAGCCCCAGCGCCGCCCTTCTTCTTGCGGCGACGACGGCGCTTTTTCTTGCCCGGATTCGCCGGATCGGCAGAGCGGCCATTGGTGGCGGCGGTGCTTTCGCCCTCGCCCTCATCTTCCGCATCATCGGTTTCGTCGTCGATATCCTCTTCCACGATATCGTCGTCTTCTTCTTCCAGCACCGGCGCGCCCATGAGGCTTGCGTTGCCAGAGATGACAGCCGCCGCATCTGGCACGACGCGCGTGGCGGTCTTGAACTTTTCAAGCAAGAAATCGGGGCTGATCATCATCGGATCCGCCTCGATCCGCACGGCCATGCCGTAGCGGGCCTCGATCACGGCCAGATGTTCGCGCTTTTGGTTGAACAGGAAGTTCACAATCCCAATCGGCGCTTTCAACAGCACTTCTTTTGACCGCTTGCGCGCGCCTTCGTCTTCCAAAGCGCGCAGCACTTGCAGGCCAAGGCTGTCGTCGGAGCGGATCAAGCCCGTGCCATGGCAATGCGCGCAGGGCTGGGTGGTCGATTCCAGCATCCCCGGACGCAAGCGTTGGCGCGACATTTCCAACAGGCCAAAGCCCGAAATCCGCCCGATCTGAATGCGGGCACGGTCGGTTTTGAGCTTGTCCTTGATGCGCTTTTCCACCGCCAGATTGTTGCGGCGTTCTTCCATGTCGATGAAGTCGATCACGATCAACCCAGCCAAGTCGCGCAAGCGCAACTGGCGGGCAATCTCTTCGGCGGCTTCAAGGTTGGTTTTCAGCGCGGTGTCTTCGATCGAGCCTTCTTTGGTGGCGCGGCCAGAGTTCACGTCGATGGCCACCAGCGCTTCGGTCACGCCGATCACGATATAGCCGCCCGATTTCAACTGAACGGTGGGGTTGAACATTCCCGCCAGATAGCTTTCGACCTGATAGCGCGCAAAAAGCGGCATCTGGTCATTATGGCGCTGCACCACTTTGGCGTGCGAGGGCATGATCATCTTCATAAAGTCTTTGGCGGTGCGGTAGCCTGCTTCGCCTTCAACCAAAATCTCGTCAATCTCGCGGCTGTACAGATCGCGGATGGATCGTTTTATCAGATCGCCTTCTTCGTAAATGGCGGCGGGGGCCATAGATTTCAGCGTCAGTTCGCGGATTTGCTCCCACAGACGCATCAGATATTCGTAATCGCGGTTGATTTCCGGCTTGGTGCGCTTGGCACCCGCCGTGCGGATGATCAGGCCAGCGCCTTCCGGCACTTCCAGTTCTGACGCAATTTCTTTCAGCTTTTTGCGGTCAGTGGCGACAGTGATCTTGCGCGAAATGCCACCACCCCGTGCAGTGTTGGGCATCAGCACGCAGTAGCGACCGGCCAGCGACAAATAGGTGGTCAGCGCAGCGCCTTTATTGCCGCGCTCTTCTTTGACAACCTGCACCAGCATGATCTGGCGCACTTTCACCACTTCTTGAATCTTGTAGCGGCGGGCGCGGGGTTTGCGCGGGGCGCTGATTTCTTCCTGCACATCCTCTTCGGCGATGGACTCAATCTCATCATCGGTTTCCGAAGCATGGTCGATGGCGCGGAAGGGGGCGTCGCCTTCGGCGGGCTGTGCATCGTCGTGGCTGTGGGCGTGGTCGTGATGGTGGTCATGGTCGTGATGATGGTCATGTGCCGGAGCGGCTTCTACAACCTGCTCTGCCACGGCTTCGATCACGGCGTCAGCAACGTGGCCGTCTTCGGCGGCCGTGTCTTCTGACAGGTCGACCACATCCATGCTGCCATAACTGGACGAAGCGGGAGCGCTTTCCACCTGATCGCGGTTTTCCACGCGGGCGGGTTGCGACCGCTGGCGTTGCGCGGGGCGGCTGGAGCGGCGATTATCCTCGTCATCCTCGGCCCGTGCAAAGGCGCGCTCTTCATCGAGCAGGGCTTTGCGGTCGGCGACTGGGATTTGATAGTAATCGGGGTGAATTTCGGCAAAGGCCAAAAAGCCGTGCCGATTGCCGCCGTAATCAATAAAGGCCGCCTGCAACGAGGGTTCAACCCGCGTCACTTTGGCCAAATAGATGTTTCCGGCAAGCTGGCGTTTGTTTAGCGTTTCAAAGTCAAATTCTTCGACTTTGTTTCCGTCCACCACAACAACGCGAGTCTCCTCTGCGTGGGTGGCGTCGATGAGCATTTTCTTAGACATGGTGTTCCAATGCCGCGCGGCCTTGCGGGGCCCGGTGGCGAGGTGCCAGTGCGGGACAGACCAAGAAACGGGCGGCGTGTTCGGGCGAGGGGCAGCGCATGCGAAAGCGCGGCTATGCCCAATAGGCAGCCCTCGACTTTCACCAATGTTGACGCGCGCTTCATCGCGGTTCTCTTCCAGGCCCCGGACGGGCCTCAATGAAATCCCAGTAAATCAACGACTTGCTGGGCAACTCTCCGGTCTTGCGACCGATCCGACTGACCGCCGTTTCGGCGCCGATGAAAGGCGCCAGAGCGGGTGGTCAGAGAATGCTTGCGCGAAGCTAATCGCGTGGCGCCACTTAAGGTCAAAGGGCGGGCAAATACAATGGCCGATTTGTACGTGAAGGCCGGTTTTGGCCCGTCAGGCAGATTTGTCCTGCAAGGTGGTGAGTACATAGACCCTGATGGCCGAGGCAAGGCCAACATCGCCGCGTTGCGCGTCTATGCGCGCCGCCAAATCGTTCAGAGACTGGTGCTGATCTGCAGCGATTGCCCGAAAGGCCAGCCAAAACGCCTGCTCTAGCGATACAGATGTGCGATGCCCGCGCAGGGTTAGGCTGTGCTTGATGGGGCGGCCTGATGGTGTGGTTTGGCTCATGGGGGGCCTTTTCTCGTTCTGCGGACAGTCTGCCATGATCTGGCCCTAAGCCGCAACGTGCGCCATTAAGGCGCGTCCGGTGCCCCCAGCTTTTTGCCATCAAGCGCTGCCTTGGCCTTGGCGGCTTCGGCCGCTTCATGCCCTTTTTGTGCCTTGGTACGGCCTGATTTCATCGCCGCAGCATCGCCCGCCAAGCGGCTTTCCTTACGGGCCACCGCTTTGCGGGCTTGGCGTAGGTTGAGGATTTCCGCCATCAGCCTTTGGGGCCAACCATGTCTTCGGGCCGCACGATGCGGTCGAAGGTTGCGCCGTCCACATAGCCCAAAGCAATCGCCTCTTCGCGCAGGGTCGTGCCGTTTTTATGCGCGGTTTTGGCGACTTTGGTTGCCGCGTCATAGCCGATGGTGGGGGCAAGCGCTGTCACGAGCATCAAGCTTTCTTTCATCAGCTTTTCGATGCGCGGGATGTTGGCTTGGGTGCCCACCACCATATTGTCGGTGAAAGACCCCGAAGCGTCGCCCAAAAGTTGCATGGATTGCAAGACGTTATAGGCCATCATTGGGTTGTAAACGTTCAGCTCAAAATGCCCCTGCGATCCGGCAAAGCCCACGGCGGCATCGTTGCCCATGACATGGGCGCAGACCATCGTCAGCGCTTCGGCCTGTGTGGGGTTCACTTTGCCGGGCATGATCGACGATCCAGGTTCGTTTTCTGGCAAGATCAACTCGCCCAAGCCCGAACGCGGGCCAGACCCAAGCAGGCGCAGGTCGTTGGCGATTTTGAACAGGCTTGCGGCGACGGTTTTCAACGCGCCTGAGAACATCACCATGGCGTCATGGGCGGCCAGCGCTTCGAACTTGTTGGGCGCAGTGACAAAGGGCAGGGCGGTGATATCTGCAATCGCTGCGGCAACACGGGTGTCCCAGCCTACACGGGTGTTAAGCCCAGTGCCCACAGCTGTGCCGCCTTGTGCTAGTTCATAAATGTCGGGCAGGCACATCTTGACCCGCGCGATGCCTTTGGCGACTTGGGCAGCATAGCCCGAAAACTCCTGCCCCAAGGTCAACGGCGTGGCATCCTGCGTATGGGTGCGCCCGATCTTGATGATGTCTTTGAACTCCACCGCTTTGGCATGCAGCGCCCCGTGCAGTTTTTCCAACCCCGGCAACAGAACATCGCGCGCCATCATGCCGATGGCCACGTGCATGGCCGTGGGAAAGGTGTCGTTCGAGGATTGGCCCATGTTCACATGGTCGTTCGGATGGACCGGCTTTTTTGACCCCATCACCCCGCCCAGCATTTCAATCGCGCGGTTCGAGATGACCTCGTTCGCGTTCATGTTCGACTGGGTGCCCGACCCCGTTTGCCACACCACCAGCGGGAAGTTATCGTCAAACTTGCCGTCAATCACCTCTTGTGCTGCTGCGGCAATGGTTTGGCCCAAAGCGGCGTCGATGTCGCCCTGGGCGATGTTCACCAAGGCGCAGGCCTTTTTGATCACGCCCAAGGCACGGATGATCGCCACGGGCTGGCGTTCCCAGCCGATGGGGAAGTTGATGATCGACCTTTGGGTCTGCGCGCCCCAGTATTTGTCGGCGGGAACATCCAGCGGGCCAAAGCTGTCGGTTTCAACACGAATGGCGGTCATGGCGCAGGCTCCTATCATTGCACGAGGCTTTTAGGTCGCCGATGCAGAAAACTCAATTGGTATGCAGTGAAGCCCTTAAGCGCGCCGGAACGTATGCACCCGCGCTGGAGGCACGTTAAGCGGCACAAAGGCTGTTTGCTTCCAAGTCAGCCCAAGAGACTTTATCTGCGATTCTTCCAGCGCAGGGCGTCCTCGGTAGGTGAATTGCACATAAACGCCATCCGGCTGCAAAATCTCGAAAGCGGCCGCCATGATCGTGCGGCGCAGCGCCATGGGCATCGACAGCAAAGGCACGCCCGAAATAACGGCCCCTACGCCTTTTTCGACCATCTGTGGCGCAGATTCCGCGCCGGCCAAATGCACGGTTACACCTGGAAATCGGTCGCGCAGGTAGGTCACAAACTCGGGGTTCATCTCAAACAGGGTCAGGTTTTCAGGGGCCACACCAGCATTCAAAATGCCTTCGGTCAAGCGCCCCGTGCCGGGCCCAAATTCCACCACGCGGCCGGTATGCGGACCAAGATCTTTGGCCATGGCTTTGCCCAAAAACCGCGAGGAGGGGGCCATCGCAGAAACTTGCAGCGGCCGGCTGATGAGCTGGCGCATGAAAAGCAGTGTGTCGTTCATGATACCCTATGATTTCCGGAATTTGTCCAAACGCACAACGGTCGCGTCATGCTGGGGGGCGGGGGGCTCGTCATCGGGGCCCTCGTCGTCGTCATCGTCCGAGACTTGGGCATCAAAGCGCAGGCCAAATTCCACCGACGGGTCCACAAAGGTGCGCAACGCGTCATAGGGAATGGTCATACGTTCAGGATTGTTGCCGAAGTTTAAGGTGATCGAGAAGCTGTCCTTGGAAACAGTCAGGTTTTCAAACCAGTTCTGCACGACAATTGTCATCTCGCCCGGATAGCGGGTGCGCAGCCAATCGGCCAATTCCACGCCCTCGCTGGTGGTGTCAAAGGTGATAAAGAAGTGATGCGCGCCGGGCAGGCCAAAGGCTGCCACGTCTTTCAACACGGTCTGGATCAGCCCACACATGGCTTTGTGCATCAAGTTGCCGTAATCAATCGCCTTGGCCATGCGAACTCCTTCCGCTTCTGGGCCACAACATAGGCAATTTGCCCCCGAAGGGAAGAGAGCCCGTCACAACATCCCCCCAAGCGCGCTGGCTAAGGCCGCTAAGGCCAAGACGAGGGGCAGCGACCACTGAAGCCGCAGCAAAACATAGGCCGCACCAAGCGCCAAGATGGTGGGCAGGGGCCGCAAAGAGGTGATCTGCGGCCACATCGCATGGATCGGTCCCAGATCGATTCGCCCGACTTCGGCAAAAATCACATGGGCTGCAAACCACAGCGACAGGTGGGCGATGACACCCACCACGGACGCCGTTATGAAGCTCAAAGCGCCTGACAGGCGCGGCATCTTCGTGATGCGGTCCAGCCAAGGGCCACCGGCAAAGATCCATAAAAAACAGGGAACGAAGGTCATCCATAGCGTGATTGCAGCCGCCCAAAGCCCGCCGAGCCAGCCGTCTTTTTGATAGCCCGCCACATAGGCCACAAACTCTGTCACCAAGATCAACGGCCCTGGGGTCGTTTCGGCCATCCCCAAGGCGTCGATCATCTGTGGCAGGGTCAGCCATTGCTTCTCCACCACCACTGCTTGGCTCATCCATGCCAGAACAGCATAGGCCCCGCCAAAGGTGACAACCGCCAATTTGGAAAAGAACACCGCCACTTCGGCATAAAAGCCGGGAGATAGCACGACAAGCGCTGCCAAAGGCACCAGCCAGATCGTTCCCCAAATAGCCACCGCTTGCCCCGTAGCCCCCCAAGGGCGCGGCCCGCTTGGGGGTGGGGCTGTGCCTTGAGTGGTCAAATACCCATAAAGCCCTGCCGCGATGATCACTGCTGGAAAGGGCAGGGCAAAGACCGCCAGCGCCACAAAGGCCAAAGCTGCAGCGATTCCATGCGACCAAAGCGTCAATGCGCGGCGCGACAGGCGGATCAAAGCCTGCACCACCACTGCCACCACTGCCGCCTGCACGCCTGTGAACAGCGCAGCGACCACAGGCACCTGCCCAAAAGCCGCATAAAGGGCGGCAAGGGCCAAAACCACCACAGCCCCCGGCAGCACGAACAACAGCCCCGCGACCAAACCGCCGCCCGTGCTTTTCAGGCGCCATCCCGTCCACGTCGCCAGTTGCATCGCCTCTGGCCCCGGCAAAAGCATGCAAAAGGACAGGGCAGAAAGAAACTCAGCCTCGGATATCCAGCGGCGTTCTTCCACCAAGGTGCGGTGCATCAGGGCGATTTGGGCGGCAGGCCCGCCAAAGGACAAAAGCCCGATTCGCGCAAAGACGCTGAAAAGCGTGCGATAGGGGATCGTGTCGTTTTGCATCTGGCCCAGCATTCCCGCCTTGTGCGGCAGCAATGTGACACGGGCAAGACGAAGCCTGCCATACATAATTCAAAAGCGGATTAGGCGCAGGTTTCTGTTGCCAGGTACCTGCAAACCCCGCCTTACGGTGCTAACCGCAAGGGCTTAGTTTGGCTTTCTCGAACTGCTCACGCAGCCAGAGCATAAGCCGGAGCACGGTTGTCATTTGCAACTGTGATCTTGGACCGATAACGGTGGTACCTCACCGAGCAAAAGCTGGCCCCTTTGAACGTCCGTCGATCCTATTTCGGCCCCAGAACCTGAAATGAACAGGGTTTTGGTGGAGCCGCCGGGTACCGCCCCCGGGTCCGATCCGTCTATTATGGGTGCGTTTATCGCCATAGTCTGAATTGCTTCAGACAGGCCCAACATAAGGCGCGATGGGGCAGGGCGCAAGGGCGGGCAAAAGAAACCGCCCGAAGCGATTGGCCTCGGGCGGTTTGAGGGGTTTAGGCCAGATCAGAAGCCAGCTTTGATGTCTTCAAACTCTTTGACCATGCGGTCGCGCAACGCGGGATCAATCGGCGTCTGCGCCAACATGGTCGAGGTGATCGGATCCACATCCGCCGCTTTCAGCGCAGCAAGATCAATGCTTTGCATCGACACCGCATTGGTCGAGGCATAACCCACATTGTCCAGCAAGGGCTGGGCCGCGCCATGATCAAGCCAAGCGTTGATGAAATCATAGGCCTTCTCTTCCTTGCCCGGCCCGTCTTTCAGATTGACCCAGCCGCAGAACCAGCTGGAAGCGCCCTCTTTGGCTTGGCGTTGGAAGCCCACGGGGAAGTTTTCGGCCCGCAGCAAAGCGATGGTGTCGTTCCATGTCCAAGACACCAATACCTCACCCGAAGCCATAAGCTGGCTCAGCTGTGCGGGGTCGGCCCAATAGGCCAGAACGTTGGGATGAACAGCGCGCATCCAATCAGCGGCGGCTTTGAACTGTTCGTCCGACACATTCGTCCAATCGCTGACACCCGTGGCCAACAAGGCCAAAGCCCAGATGTCATCGGCATTGTCAGGCAAAGAGATACGGCCCGCGTATTTCGGGTTGGTGAAAACATCCAAGCTCACCACGTCCTCGGCCGGCACTTCGGTGGTGTTGTAGCCCACGGCCGTATAGGCGAAATCGGTTGGGATGAACCAAACGCCCGTGTCATCTTGGAAGATCTTGGAATTCAGGAAGGCCGGAGCGATTTCAGCAAAATTCGGGATTTTTGCAGTGTCCCAAGCTTCGATCAACCCCGCATCGCGGTATTTTTGGATCATCTGGCTGCAGGGATGCGCCACGTCGGCCTTAAAGCCGGACGACAGCTTTTGAAACGCTTCGTCATCGTCAGCGAAGATCGAGAATGTCGGCATATCGCCGTGCTGGGTCACGTAAGTGGCCAAAAGGTCGGGCAGTTGGAAGCTGGACCAGTCAAAGGCGATCAAGTCAGGGTCGCCCGCGCGCGCCGTTGTGCCACCAAGGGCAAGGGACAGGGCAATGGCCGTGCCGGTGAGGAAGTTTGTGACGTGTGACATCTTATCTCCTATTTGCTGCGGCGCGGCTTGCAAAAGATGCGCCAAGACATCCCGCTGGGAAGGGTGGTTGAGGGCAAAATTACCCCAAAGCCACGGCCAAGCAAGCGGCTATTTGAAAATTGACGCTTTGTTGCCCATCGCACAGGTGCTTCCAGCGCAACTCTGCCCCAAGGGCCGCTTGCAGGGGGCGGGCGTGGTTGCTACGACTTGGCGCGGGGCTGTTTGAAACGGCGTCTGCCGCGCAGTTGCGAGGCTTGGCTGGAAGACCTGCCACCTAAGCCCTTTGGGCGTTATGAATGATGGAGCGGCCTGCCTTGACCCAGCTTGATATGACCTTTGTGCGTTCTCAGTTTCCGGCCTTTCAAAGCCCTGTGCTGTCGGGCCATGCATTTTTTGAAAATGCGGGTGGGTCTTTCCCTTGCGTGCAAGTGGTTGATCGCTTGCACCGCTTTTACACCGACCGCAAAGTACAGCCCTATGCCCCCTATCCCGGTGCCACCGAAGGCGGGGCCGAGATGGACGAGGCGCGTGATCGTCTGTCAGCCCTGATGGGCTGTGCGCCCGAAGAGCTGTCTTTTGGCCCTTCGACCAGCGCAAACACCTTTGTGCTGGCCAATGCCGTGCGGATTTGGCTGCGCGGGCAAAAGGCCGCGATTGTGGTGACCAATCAGGACCATGAGGCGAACTCAGGCGTGTGGCGCCGCTTGGCTGATGAAGGGATCGAAGTGCGCGAATGGCAGATTGACCCTGCTACGGGCCATCTGGACCCTGCGGCTTTGGTCAAGTTGCTGGCTGACGGCAAGGTGAAACTGCTGTGCTTCCCACATTGTTCCAACGTCGTGGCCGAGATCAACCCCGTGGCCGAGATTTGCGCCATCGCCCGCGCCGCAGGGGTGCGCACCGTGGTGGATGGGGTCAGCTATGCGCCGCATGGCCTGCCGGACTTTCCAAGCCTTGGCGCAGATGTGTATCTGTTTTCGGCCTATAAAACCTATGGCCCGCATCAAGGGCTTATGCTGATCTGCGCAGATTTTGGCGCGGAACTTCCCGCGCAAGGCCATTGGTTCAATGCGGGCAGCCTTTACAAACGCTTTACCCCCGCGGGCCCTGACCATGCCCAGATCGCAGCCTGCGCGGGGATGGCCGATTACATCGACGCGCTCTATGCCCATCATTGCCCGGGACCGAAACCTGCCCCCGCTGAACGCAACCGCGTGGTGCATGACCTGATGCGCGCGCAAGAAGTGGCGGTTATTCAACCGCTGTTGGATTATCTGGCCGCACGCAACGATGTGCGGTTGATAGGCCCGCGCTCTGCCGCTGCCCGTGCGCCCACTGTGGCCGTGGCTTTAGACCGCGACGCTGAACCCGTGTCGGAAGCGCTGTCGGCCCATGGCATCGCCTGCTGGGCGGGGGATTTTTACGCCGTCCGCCCGATTGAGGCGATGGGGATTGACCGGAGCCATGGCGTTTTGCGCCTGTCGGCGGTGCATTACACCAGTGCCGAGGATGTGACGCGCCTGATCGGCGCCTTGGATCGGGTTTTGTAAGGCGGGGGCTACGGCCCCACGCGCGGTCTGAGAGTATTTCGCCCAAGATGAGCTTGAAAGTGATCTGCGGCGGACATCTGGGCGTAAGCCTTTGATGGGGCAGGGGGATATCATGGCCAAGACACCAATCATAATCTGGTTCCGGCGGGATTTTCGTTTGGCCGATCATCCGGCGCTGCACGAGGCTGTGGATTTGGGGCATCCGATCTTGCCCTTGGTGGTGCTAGACCCTGAAACGCAGGCCATGGGGGCTGCAGCGCTGTGGCGCTGGGGTTTGGCGGTAGAGGCTTTTGCGGCGTCGTTGCAGGCCATGGGCAGCCGCTTGATCTTGCGGCGCGGGACTGCGGTGGAGGTGATCGCGGCGCTTGTGGCCGAGACGGGGGCTGCGGGCGTGCTGTGGAGCCGCAGCTACGACCCTGCCACAACGCCGCGCGATGCGGCGGTGAAGGCCATGCTGCGGGCGCAGGGCCTGTTGGCCGGATCGCGGCCGGGGTTTTTACTGTTTGAACCGAATGCTGTGATGACGGGGGCGGGCGGGTTTTATCGGGTCTATACGCCGTTTTGGAATGCGGTGCGGGGCTTGCCCGTAGAGGCGACATTGCCCGCGCCCAAGGTTTTGGTGGCGCCCAAGGCATGGCCCGCCTCGGACGATTTGGCCACTTGGAATTTGGGCGCTGCCATGCGGCGTGGGGCTGGCGTGGTGCGGCTCTATCAGATGGTGGGAGAGGCTGCAGCCATGGATCGTTTGGCGGGCTTTATCCAAGGCAAGGCGGCCGCTTACAAACTGCGGCGGGATTTTTTGGCCGAAGACGCCACCTCTGGCCTGTCTGAGAACCTGACTTACGGCGAGATCAGCCCGCGTCAGATTTGGCACGCAGGCCAACGCGCCCTGCACGAAGGCGCTGCGGGGGCCGAGCATTTCCTGAAAGAACTGGTCTGGCGCGAATTTGCTTGGGCCTTGATGCACCACACCCCGCATATCGCCCATGCCAATTGGCGGCCCGAATGGGAAGGCTTTGACTGGCGTGGCGATAACCCCGATGCCGAGGCGTGGCGGCGCGGCCAGACGGGCGAGCCTGTGGTCGATGCCGCAATGCGACAGATGTTTGTCACGGGCACCATGCACAACCGCGCGCGGATGATTGTGGCGTCTTACCTGACCAAGCATTTGCTGACAGATTGGCGCGTGGGCCAAGCGTGGTTTGCCCAGTGCCTGACCGATTGGGACCCAGCCGCCAATGCCATGGGATGGCAATGGGTGGCGGGGTCTGGCCCCGATGCCGCCCCCTATTTTCGGGTGTTCAACCCCGCCACGCAGGCGCAGAACTTTGACCCCGATCAGACCTATCGCCACCTTTATGTGGCGGAACTGTCGGCCCACCCCCCCAAGCCTGCGCTGGATTTCTTTGCCGCCGCGCCGCTGTCCTGGCGCTTGGACCCCAAACGCCCCTATCCCAACCCTTTGATCAGCCTAGAAGACGGGCGCGCGCGCGCCTTGGCGGCTTATGCGCAACGAAACGCTTGAGTGTCGCCTTAACTTCTGGAAACATACAAAAAAGACTTCGACGGGGGACATATGACGGTTCTAACCTCTACCGCGGGCCAAAAGGGCCTGCCGCGCTATTTCAGCCAAGCTTTTGCGACCATTTCCAAAATGGGCCGTGGACGTTTGGACTTTCGCCTGCCTGATGGTCGCACCTTCCGCGCCGAGGGCAAAAAGCCCGGCCCCGCCGTGATGATCGAGGTGCATAACGCCGATCTTTTTGCGCGGCTGATTCGTGATGGTGATTTGGGCTTTTGCGATGCCTATCTGGATGGCTGGTGGACAACGCCGGATTTGATGGGGTTCATGGACCTGATCCAGATGGAAAATGACGCGGTCTATGATGGCTTTCCCGGCATGGCCTTGGTGCGCGCCTATGAGCGGTTCCGCTTTTGGCTGCAATCGAACACCAAGAAACAAGCACTGAAAAACATCAGCTATCATTACGATTTGGGCAATGATTTCTATGGCCTGTGGCTTGACGAAAGCATGACCTATTCCTCGGCCCTGTTTGAAAGCGGGCAGGAAAGCTTGGAAAAGGCGCAAGAGCAAAAATACGCCTCGATGGTCGATAAAATGGGTGTCGCGCCGGGCGACCATATTTTGGAAATTGGCTGCGGCTGGGGTGGTTTTGCCGAATACGCGGCAAAGCATCGCGGTCTAAAAGTGACCTGCCTGACCATCAGTGCCGAACAGCACAAATACGCGGTGGCACGAATGGAGCGGTTGGGCCTGTCAGATAAGGTTGACATCAAGCTGCAAGATTACCGCGACGAGACGGGGGTTTATGACGGCATCGCCTCGATCGAGATGTTTGAAGCGGTGGGTGAAAAGTTCTGGCCCGTCTATTTCGACACGGTGCTCAACCGCTTGCGTCCGGGCAAAAAGGCCACGCTGCAAATCATCACCATCGCCGATCACCGCTGGGACACCTACCGCAAATCGGTGGATTTCATTCAGAAATACATCTTCCCGGGTGGGATGCTCCCCTCTCCGTCTGTGCTGCGGCGTGAGGTGGAGCGGGCAGGGATGAACGTGATGGGATCGGTGGAGTTTGGCAAAAGCTACAGCCAAACCCTGCGCCGCTGGCATGAAACCTTCAATGCGCGCTGGGCTGATGTGCAAAAGATGGGCTTTGATGACCGGTTCCGTCGGATGTGGAACTTTTATCTGACCTCTTGTGCCGGGGCTTTTGAAGGCGCCAATTGCGATGTGACGCAGATCACCATCGCGCGACCTGCGGCGGTTTAAGGCAAGGCAAAGGCGGGAATCATGGCGGGCCACGTGTTTTTGGCGGGGCTTGCGGCAGAGCCTGCGGTGTTGCGATCTGTGCTGGGAGACTATTCAGCAAACCCTGCCGAAGTGGCGGGGATAGCGCTGGTTCAAGCGGCAGAGGGGCCTTGGCCTGTGGTGGTCGTGGCCGCAGGGGGCGCGGTGTCGGGCGTTATCCTGTCGCTCTCTGCCGCCGAGCATGAACGCCTTAATTTCGCCATGTGCGCTTTGGGGATGACCCCCATCAACCTTGCCCTTGGCGTAACCTATCTGGGGCAGGGCGAGGGGGCCATCTTGGGCACGGCGGCGGATGTGCTGGCGGTGGTCTTGGCCTATCTTGACGATATTTTGCCCCTGCAGGGCCAAATGGCGGCCGAAACTCTTGCCCGCCGCCTCTCTCCCGCCTTGGTGCGCGCCGCGTCACGGCTTAGGGCGCAGGCTGCGGCCCCGACAGCCCTGCGCCGCGCCACCGCTGCGGGTGACATCGTGACCCATGCGCGCCGCCTTCCCTATGCGCAGTTCTTTGCGGTTGAAGAATATGACCTGTCGTGGCGCAGGTTTGACGGTGCGCATAGCCCAACCACCACCCGCGCCGCTTTCGTGTCAGGCGATGCCGTGACGGTGCTGCCCTATGACCCAAAGCGCGATTTGGTGCTGGTGGTGGAACAAATCCGCGCCGGTCCTTTTGCACGGGGTGATGGTCAAAGCTGGCAGATTGAGGCCATTGCCGGTCGCGTTGACCCGTTTGAGACGCCAGAACAGGCAGCGCGGCGCGAGGCGGTGGAGGAAGCGGGCCTGACCCTGACCGAGGTGATCCCCGTTGCGCAGTATTACCCCAGCCCCGGGGCCAAGACCGAGTTCCTGTATTCCTATGTCGCCCTAACCCATTTGCCCGATGGCTGTGCAGGTGTCTTTGGCTTGGCCGAAGAGGCCGAAGATATTCGCGGCCATCTGATCAGCTTTGACCGGCTTATGGCGCTGGTCGCCAGCGGAGAGATCGCCAACGCTCCCCTGATCCTGACCGCGCTGTGGCTGCAACGCGAAAGGGCGCGGTTGCGCTAGGCATGCCAGCGCTGCGCGGGGATGGCTCTGGCGGGGATATTTGGGCACGTATGAAAGGGCGGAGGGCGTTAGCTTAGGTCTATCCTGTCGCGCTGCCCCAGTGCACAGCGGCGCAAGACCAGCGGGTAAAGCCGGTGC
>Ga0209550_10000122_pt1 | contig 61702 bp, 65 predicted proteins | sample LauGreSuBDMM15SN_2_FD_187567 | JGI IMG/M metagenome (GOLD analysis project Ga0209550, IMG submission 187567) | Freshwater lake microbial communities from Lake Michigan, USA - Su13.BD.MM15.SN (SPAdes) (version 5) | ecosystem: Environmental > Aquatic > Freshwater > Lake | place: Lake Michigan... | reverse complement strand
CTCACAGCTTGTGGAGAATCTCGAGGGGCTCGGTATTCCAAGAGATCATGTCAAGATTCTCTTGCGTGAAATTCCATTGGAGAACTGGGGCCTTGCTGGTGGTAAGTTAGGCTCTGAGATAGATCTTGGCTTTAAGGTCGAGGTGTAGTCAATGCAACAACACCTCACTCGAGCCCACCCACTGCGGCAGGCGCTTCTAAAAAAATTGGGTTCAGATACCAATTAATGTCTACTTTCATGCCATGGCACTGCAAAATTTTCTTTCTGTGCGCGCCAGCCGCACTTTATTTTCAACAAGGATAAAAATGCTTCTCATTTTTGTCGGTTGACCTGTCCGTTAAACGTCACTTTTCAACAACTGCACACGAATCCCGAATGCATATTGCAATCCTCACCTTTCAGGGCTTCAATGAACTCGATTCGCTCATCGCGTTGGGCGTGTTGAACAGGGTTAAGAAGCCAGGCTGGCGAGTCACACTGTGCTGTCCTGACCCAGAGGTGACTTCAATGAATGGCGTCACCGTCAAAGCTCAGTCGTTGCTTGAGGAATCAGAGTCTGCCGACGCCGTCATTGTGGGAAGCGGCATCCAAACGCGAAAAGTTGTGGAGTCACCTGAACTTTTGTCGAGAATCAAACTTAACCCCGGACGTCAACTCATTGCTGCTCAGTGCTCTGGTACCTTGGTACTTGCCAAGCTTGGTTTGGTCACAGGGGTGCCGGCATGTACCGACTTGGCAACCAAGCCCTGGGTCCAAGAAGCCGGAGTTGAGGTACTAAACCAGCCGTTCTTCGCAAAAGGGAATATAGCCACAGCTGGAGGCTGCTTTGCGTCGCCCTATCTGGCCGCTTGGATCATCGCCAGCACTGAAGGAGAGGAAGCCGCATCTTCAGCTCTGCGCTACGTGGCACCAGTAGGAGAAAAGGAAGCCTATGTATCCAACGCACTCAAGAACATACTGCCTTACCTGGCGCGGTGACGCCCAACCTCTCGATCAGCCTGAGAGCCAACGACGAGCAAAAAAGCCTGCGCCACAGTGCCGATGTGCTTTTTCTGTGGCGCGGGCTTTGCGTATCCATGTCGTCTCCAGCTTTGCTCGAACGTTATGAATCCCAAACAAGCACCTTCCGCTCTCACCTGCACAGGGAATCACCCCCGGAAAGCCGAAAAAGCCGGGTCGAGCACTCTTCGCAAACCCTTTGTCGAACACTTTTTCGAATAGGAAACATATGCCCAATTTCGCAAAAGCCATACGTCCCTACGTGACGCAAGAGATTCAACTTGCACAGCTATTTTGGGCATCAGGCCAGCGAGATCAAGCTTTCCGTCATCTGGAACGCGCTCACGTTCTTGGGCAGTCCTCCACGGTGCAACACGTGAGGACACACTGGCACATGTTCGTCTGGGGGATTCGCAGCAAATCATTCAGGGAGACACTTGGCCAAGTTGTCCGCATGGTCGGGGCTGCCACTAAGACAGCTATTGGCCTCGTACCTTCGGGCAACACGGGTGGCTCAAATTTAAGCCCGCTCAAAACCCTGCCTGTGCCCCAAGACCTGGCCGCAATTCTGGCATCGGCCAAACTGTCCAGCCGGTGATGCTTCACCCTTCGTTCGATTAGACCCTTTGCAGCGGATAGTCGTCTGAGATCACGAGCCACAACATGACAACAAAATCTGTTCAAGATCTGCTAGAAGACATTCGTCTTGTGAGTGAGCAAAATTATGAGATTGTCGAAGCCGTTCGGGCTCTCGTAAAAAGCACCTTTGAAACAAGGTCGGAAGAAGTCAAGTACGGCGGCATTCTGTTTACGTCAGGCGTTCAGTTTGGTGGGGTCTTCGCCTATAAATCGCACGTAACCGTCGAATTCAGGAATGGCGCAAAAATCAATGACCCATTCGGGTTTCTTGAGGGAACGGGGAAGGGGCGTCGGCATATTAAATTGATGACTGCCTCTCATATCCAGAATAAAAATTTGGCTCAATATCTGGCTCTTGCTTTGCAAACATCCAAACAGGACGACTTATGAAACTCGGCTACCTAATCATCTATGTTCCGAATGTTGCTGATTCATTGACATTTTTTGAAAATGCATTCGGTTTATCTCGCCGCTTTCTGCATGAATCGGGTGATTATGGTGAACTTGAAACGGGCGAGACCACGCTCGCCTTTGCATCGCACGAACTTGGGAATACGAACTTTCCTGCGGGCTTTGTCGCTGCAAGTGAGTCCAGCAAACCCCTTGGCGTTGAAATAGCGTTGGTAACGCCATCTGTTGTCGAGGCACACGCCAAAGCCCTGGCAGCTGGTGCCACCGAGTTGAAAGAGCCTGAGACAAAGCCATGGGGGCAAGTTGTCTCCTATGTTCGCTGCCCTGATGGGTCTTTGGTGGAAATTTGCTCACCGGTTAGTGGCTAAATTGCGGCGTAACAAGTCATTCCAGCCGCCCGTCAATAAGCTGCTTTTTTCTTCGGATGAATTTCAACTTTAACCTTCGCATACCAATGCCCATTCTTAAAGCTGAGATTCTCTTCTTACTATTTTCTAGCATATGCAGTGCCGTGTACGCGCAGTCCGAAGCGGTGGTGCTGAGATGTAGATTCATACCTCCCGTGCCTTCCAGTGGCGAGATGCTCCTTCAACTCTCGAAAGTGAATGGCAAGCTCCAGTCAACCATTGATGGAAAGCTGGAGCATGACAATGTGACGATTGAAGACGAAGAGATTTCGGATGATTTTCATGGGTCAGTCGTCGCAATGTCGCTGGATATGGCAGGTTTGAGTGAGTCTAAGCGGGCATTTGCAGTATTCATTTTATCGAACGAGGCGGCAAAGGTGGCTGAATCTGCTCGTGTGAATCTAGGCGGAATTTCGGTCGCGCCGTTTGACCTTGCACTCGTTAGAAAGATTAGGATCTACAAGATATCAAGGAAAGTTTCGAAGTTCGGGTCTTTGAAATTTATTGAGGCTGAAGACAAAAGCGGAAGTCTATTGGGCAAAGGAATTTTTCTTCTATTTTTCTCAGCATGTAAACCATAAGCGATGTCTAACCACTCGCACAAGCGGAGCGCCATAGGCAGGCCACCAGGTCCGGTCTGGCGATACTTTTTTTTCCAGCCCGGGCTTCGCTTTTTGCCGCCGATGCTCGATTAGCTCGAACATTAGGCGTCAAAATTAACTGTTTGGGAGAACCATGAAGAACGAAACTCTACTCATTACTATCCTCGCACTGGCTGGATGCGCTTCCCCGGTAGCTTATCAACCTGCGACCAGCGATTTGCTTGGGAGTGTAGTCGGTTACGCGGAAGAGAAGCTGGCCGAGAATACCTATCGCCTGACCTATGCGGCTGGACTAAACGGGCGGCAGGTGGAAGCACTTGCAGCTTGGATGCGGAGAGCCGACGAACTGTGCCCTTCTGGTTATTTGAGAAAAGAAGGACCAAAAATTAATCTTAACACTCGCGAGTTCATTGCAATCTACGGAGGTGGAGTCTATGCAAGTAAAGAGAGTAATCAGCGCCCATTTGTATACGGAATAATTGTTTGTAATTAGTTTATGTATGAGCGACCTCAGCTTTTACTCTTTTGGACCGGAGTTACCCCTAACCGTGCCTTGACTGAGTTTCATCAGCCCGGCCGGGTCTGGCGTCCTTGCGTCTTCGCCCGCTTAGCGCGAAAGTAATGCCGAAAAGCCGACACCCATGCGACATTTCATCTACTTCACTATTTTCACCCTGTTGTCCGGATGTGCCAGCCAACCGACGAACGTCACGCCGGTTGTCCCCGTACAAATCGACTCACCGGCGCCAGGTAGCGCACTTGTCTATCTGTTCAGGCCGGCCTTGGATAAGACTGGCAGTCGAGCAGTTCCGCATCTTTACGTGAATGGCACCCGGCTCACGCAGCTTCCCGCGTCAAGCTACGTTGCCGTATCAATCTCAGCAGGGGCCCATACCTTTGAGCTTCGCCCGAGCGACTCGTTCGAGGGTGCATGGGCCACGGCTTTTAGGTTTTGTGCCGAGGCTGGCAAGGTCTACTTCGCAGCGGTCTGGAATCAAGCGCAGCCGCTTAGCCCAGGTTTTACTGCAATACGCTTGCCCAGCGGCGTGTTCATACCAATACCACTCGGCCCCACCAGCCAGCGAGGAAAAGTAGTCTTCGAGCCTGTGAGCACAGACCTCGGACAAGAGTCATTGGCGGGCTTGAGCGTGGTCAAGGTTGATCCAGCCTCGCCAGCGAGCATCCCTGCTCAGGCTCCAAAGTGCCCTGCGGCCTAACCCTCCGGTCAGGCGGAGCGCCAAAAGCAGGCTACCAGGCCTGGTCTTTAGCGCGCTACATTCTTTAGAAAAATCGTGGTCAAAAATTCTGGGTCTGATACCAATTAATCCATGCACATCGAAGTCGACGACCTGTCCCGTCCCCAGGTTCATGCCCTGCTTGAAGAGCACCTGGCGAACATGTACGAGCTCTCGCCCCCTGAGCAGGTGTTCGCACTGGACCTGAACAAGCTCAGAGGGAACGACATCACGTTTGTCTGGCGGTACTCAAAATAAGCCATAAGCAACCCCAATCAGTCCCTAAAGACGGCATGCATCTGCCGCACTCAGGCCGCAGGCTTTGACCTGCACGCCCCGCGCAGACCGCCCGTTTCCGTTGGCTTTTTCAATAACACTGGTTTTTAGCGCCCAAACCCCGCCTCTTTTTCAAAAAAGGGAAAACTGATTTCCGCTGGCTTTCTTGTCGGGCCACAGGTGCTGCGACACACTAGCAGTCGTTAAAAATTCCAAGGGAGACAGGCATGGGCAAGCGCATTGGGTGGATAGGTTTGGGTCGCATGGGTGAGGCCATGGCCAAGCGGTTGGTTAAAGCTGGGCACGACGTGAGCGTCTGGAACCGCACCGCTTCCAAGGCTGCACCCCTGGCCGAGGCTGGTGCCACCATCGTGGCGTCCAAGCAAGACCTGGCCAGCTGCGACGCGGTGTTCACCATGGTCTCCACCACGGACGACTTGAAGGAAGTGCTGTTTGCCGAAGACGGCTTGCTTGCGGGCAGCGTCAAGCCGCGCATCGTGGTCGATTCTTCGTCCATCTCCCAAGAAGGTTCGGCAGAAATCCGCGAGCGCCTGGAAGCCATGGGCGTGGGTTACCTGTGCAGCCCGGTGTCGGGCAATGCCAAGGTGGCCAAGGCCGGCAAGCTGCTGCAGGTGGCTTCTGGCCCCAAAGCGCTGTATGAAGAGGTCGAGCCCTTTTTGCAGGCCATGGCCCGCCGCGTGATGTGGGTGGGCGAGGGCGAGTTGGCCCGCGTGTGGAAGATTGCGCACAACACCATGTTTGGCGTGATCATTCAAAACCTGTGCGAGATCACGGTGATGGCTGAAAAAGCCGGCATTCCGCGCCACATTTTCCTGGAAAGCATCAACGACTCGGTGCTGGGCTCCATGTACACCAAGTACAAAACGCCCACGCTGACCAACCTCACTTTTGACCAAGTCACCTTCACGCCCAAGCTGCTGCTCAAGGACATGGACCTGGGCCTGAACGCGGCCAAAACCTACGGCGTGCCCATGCCCGCGGCAGCCGCCACGCGCGAATCGATTGCGCGCATGGTGGGCCGGGGTTATGACGACATTGACTTTGCGGTGCTGCTGCAAGAGGTGGCCGCCGACTCGGGCCTCACCCTGACGTCAGAGAACATGAAAATGAGCGACGGCCTGGAGACCTGAAGCCATGGCCACCACGCGTTCCCTGCTGATCCGCGGCGCCACCGTCATCACCATGGACAGGCAGGGCGAACTGCCGTGCGGCGACATTTTGGTCAAGGACGACAAACTCGCAGAGATCTCGCCCACCATCCAGGCGGGCGACGCTGAGGTGGTGGACGGCACGGGTTTTATTGTCATTCCCGGCCTCATCAACGCCCACATGCACACCTGGCAAACGGCGCTGCGGGGGCTGGCTGCCAATTGGACGCTGCTGGAGTATTTCTCCAAAATGCACGCGGGCCTGGCCACGGTGTTCAAGCCCGAAGACCTGCACATTGCCACCTTGGTGGGCGCGCTCAACCAGCTCAACTGCGGCACGACCACGCTGGCCGACTGGTGCCACAACAACCCGACGCCGGCGCACAACGACGCGGCCGTCGACGGCTTGCTGCAGTCTGGCATTCGGGCGGCTTATTTCCACGGCACGCCCAAGCCCGACCCCAAGCCGGGCGAGCGGCCTTTTTGGGAGGTGCCGCACCCCCGCGCAGAAATTGAGCGCCTGCTCAAAGCGCACCAGGGCCAGTCGCTGCTGTCTATTCACGCCGCTGTGCTGGGGCCTCATTACTCCACCATGGAGGTGGCGCTGCACGACTTTGCCATGGCGCGAGATCTGGGCATCATTGCGTCACTGCACCAAGGTGGTGGGCCCGCCCGCACGCCTGAAGGCTGGAAGCGCCTGGAGTTGGAGCGCCTGTTGGGGCCGCACATCAACATCGTGCACGGCCATGCGCTGGACGACGTGCAGCTCAAGCGCTTTTGCGAGCTGGGCCTGAGCTTTTCCGCCGCTGCTGAAAACGAAATGAGCCAGGGCCATGGCCACCCGCTGACAGGCAGGCTGCGCCAGTTTGGCCGCGCGCCTTCATTAGGTGTGGATCTCGAAAGCGTTCTGAGCGGCGACATGCTCTCGCAGGCCCGCATTGCGCTGGGCATACAGCGCTCGCTGGACAACGTGGCGCACCGCGCCGAGCACGGCACCATTCCGCCCACCTCCACCTTCACCACGCGCGAGGCGCTGTCTTGGGTCACGGTCGAAGGCGCGCGCATGCTCAACGCACTGGACCGCATAGGCACGCTCGCCCCCGGCAAACAGGCCGACCTGGTGATGATCCGCGCCAGCGACCTGAACATGCAGCCCGTGCACGACCCCATCAGCTCGGTGGTGTTTCAAACGGCGCTTTCCAACATCGACAGCGTGATGGTGGCTGGCCGCTGGAAAAAGCGCCACGGCCAGCTTCTGGGCGTGGACCTGCCGCCACTCATTGCCCAGCTGCAGGCCTCTGGCCAAAAAATCACCCGGGCCATGGGCCTGGCCAGCTGACAATCGGCACGCTTATTTGAATTTATGCACGCCAGCTCGACCGGGCACAGACCCAGGCAGCTGGGCCGCCACCAGCCGGTGTCGGCCGCCGCACAGCCTGGTGTGTCAGTGGGTTTTTTTGAACATCAACGGAGACAAACCATGAAACGCCTTTTGATCGCAGCAGCCGCCGTTTTGGTCGCCGCCACCAGCGCCGCCCAAACTTACCCCAGCAAGACCATCAAGATCGTGGTGCCCTTCACGGCGGGCAGTGCCACCGACATCATGGCCCGCGTGGTGGGTGAAAAACTGCAAGCCGCTTGGGGCCAGCCCGTGGTGGTTGAAAACCGCCCTGGCGCGGGCGGCACCCTGGGCGCGACCCAAGTGGCCAAGGGCGAGGCCGACGGCCACACCCTGCTGGTGGTCTCCACCGGCCATGTGGTCAACCCCGTGCTTTACAGCAACTTGCAGTACGACACCCTGGGCGATTTTTCTGGTGTGACCCCCTTGGCCTCGCTGCCCAGCGTGTTGGTGGTGGGTGCGGGCAGCCCCTACAAAACCGTGGCCGAATTGATTGCAGCTGCGCGCGCCAAGCCCGGCGTGCTCAATTACGCCTCGGCCGGCGTGGGCAGCGCCACCCATGTGAACGCTGAAAAATTCCGCGCCAACGCCAACCTGCAGGTCACGCACATTCCCTTCAAGGGCACGCCCGAGACCATTGTGGAGGTGAGCTCAGGCCGCACCGACTTCATGTTCACGCCGGTGCTGGCCTCCATCCCGTCCATCCGCGACAACCGCTTGCGCGCCCTGGCAGTCAGCACCGCCAAGCGCTCTTCGGCCCTGCCCAACGTGCCCACGGTGGCCGAGTCAGGCCTGCCCGGCTTTGCTTTTGATTTCTGGATTGGCATGCTGGCCCCGGCCAAAACCCCCAAGCCGGTGGTCGCCAAAATCAATGCCGAAGTCGCGCGCATCTTGGCCCTGCCTGAGGTCAAAGAGCGCATGGCCACCCTGGGCGCCGAGCCCATGCCCATGAGCCCAGACCAGTTTGATGCTTACATCAAAGACGAGTACACCACCCTGGGCGCGGTCATGCGTTCTGCACCCAAGTAAGTCCAAGCCTTCAGGCCCTTCAAGCCTTGATAAGTGGAGTCCAAACACACGCAGGCCACCGCCCGCGTGTGTTTTGTTTTTTGAAAGAAGCCCATGAGCACCGTGCTGCGCGTCAACATTTTCAACACCTCCAGCAACCTGCCCTTGCTCGCGGGCATGGAAGCGGGCTACTTTGCCCAAGAGGGCCTGCACATCGAGGTGCAGGCCACGCCCAATTCCGACGAGCAGCGCGCTGGTTTGGCGGCTGGACGCTTTGAGATTGCGCACGCCGCAGTGGACAACGCCGTGGCCTTGGTCGAGTCGGGTGTGGACGCGGTCATCGTCTGCGGCGGCGATGCGGGGCTCAACGACTTCATTGTTCGGCCCGAGATCACCGGCTTTGCCGACCTGCGGGGCAAATGCCTGGCGGTGGACGCGCCCAACACCGCCTACGCCCTGGCGGCCAAAAAAATCCTCAAAAACCAAGGCCTGCTGGAGGGCCGCGACTACCAGCTCAAGCTCGCTGGCGGCACAGGCCCGCGCGCTGCCGCCTTGGTGGCCGATGCCGAGCTGGCCTGCGGCATGATCAACCCGCCCTTTAACTTCAAGCTCAAGGCGCAAGGCCTCAAAAGCCTGGGCACCCAGTACGAGCTGCTGGGCCCCTATCAGGCCACGGGCGCCTACGTGATGCGCAACTGGGCCAAGGCCCAGCCCGAGTTGCTCACCGCCTACCTGCGCGCCTACATCCGCAGCCAGCGCCATGTGATGGACCGCGCCCACCGCGCTGCCATGTTGGCGCTGCTGACCTCCCGCTTCAAGCTCGAAGGCGAGGCCGCTACCAACACCTGCGAAGCCTTGCTCACGCCCGGCTCTGGCCTGGCCGTGGACGCGGCTTTCAGCCTGGAGGGCTTTGCCCAGGTGCTGTCCATACGCGCCGAGATGGAGGGCATGTGGGGTGGTCAGCCCCCAGCGGCTGATAAATTTTTAAACCTGTCTTTCTACGAGCAGGCCCGCCAAAGTCTTTGAATTCTTTCTTTTGAAGGAGCAGCCCCATGAGCCAGCCCCCCCAGCGCCTGCCCTATGTGGCGGCCGAGGCCATCACCCCCGGACCCATGCGGGCCGAATTCGAGCGCGCTGCGCGCGAGGGCGCGCCCCGGCCTGAAAGCCACGCCATACGCGCCCATGTGCCCGCGGTGTTTTGGTCTTTTGCCAACGCCTGGAACGACACCTTTGTCAACGGCGTGTGCGATCACGCCCTCAAGGAGCTGTGCCGGCTCTACGTGTCGCAGGCCGTCAACTGCAATTACTGCGGCAACCAGCGCTCGCTCAAAGCGCAGGCCCAAGGCTTGGTGGAAGACGATGTGCTGGCGCTCTTGGACTTTGAAAAGTCTGAGCGCTTTGACGCCCGCCAAAAAAGCGCCTTGCGCCTGGCCGAGGCCATGACCTGGGGTCTGGACTCCACCGACACCCTGTGGGAGGGCTTGAAGGCCCACCTGGAGGTGCCGCAAATTGTGGAGCTGGGCTTTTTCATTGGCCTGACCATGGGCCAGCAGCGCTGGAACCGCCTGCTCAACCTGGGCCACGGCAGCTTCATGGGCGGCACCACGGGCGGTTTGTCGCCAACTGAAGCGGCCTCGCAGAAAGCGGCTTGAACATGGCCCAAATTTGCTTTTGGGGTGTGGGCAAAATGGGCCTGCCCATGGCCAGCCACCTCTTGCAGGCCGGCCACGCCGTGGCGGTGAGCGACCCCAGTTCCGAGCGCTTGGCGCTGGCCCAAAACGCCGGGCTGGCCCTGGCCGAGGCGGGTACTTTGGGTCAGGCCGATTTTGTGTTTTCTTCTTTGCCCCACGACGCGGCGCTGCTGGCCGTGGGCGAGCAGGTGGCGCAGGGCGCCCGCCCAGACGCGGTGTACGTGGACACCAGCACGGTGTCGCTGGGCGCCTCGGCGCGGGTGGCCGAGCTGTGCCAAGTGCGCGGCGTGCAGTACCTGCGCACCACGGTGTCGGGCAACAACAAAATGGCCGAGGCCGCGCAACTCACCGTCATGGCGTCTGGCCCGCGCGACGCGTTTGACGCCGCCCAGCCGCTGCTGAGCACCTGGGGCCCCCATCGTTTTTATCTGGGCGATGCCGAGCAAGCCCGGCTGATGAAGCTGGTGGTCAATTTGTTGATTGCGCAAACCAGCGCCATGCTGGCCGAAGGCTTGAGCCTGGGCCGCAAAGGCGGGCTCGATTGGCAAGACATGTGGCAGGTGCTGGGCGCCAGCGCCGTGGGCTCGCCCATTCTCAAGGCCAAGTCTGTGCAGCTGTCGCAGCGCGATTTCACGCCTACCTTCACGGTCGAGCAAATGATCAAGGACCTGGACCTGATTTTGGGCGCGGCCGAAGCCGTGCACGCTCCGCTCATGCAAACGGCCATGACGCGCCAGCTCATGCACGCAGCCGTGGCCCAGGGCGATGCGCTGGACGACTACGCCGCCATCATCAAGGCCGTGGAGCGCAGCGCGGGCCTGCCCACCGATTTAGACTGAGTTTATGAACACCTTTATTTACAACGCCTACGCCGCCCGCGTGGTGTTTGGCGCCGGCAGCTTGAAGCACCTGGAGCGAGAAATTGACGCACTGGGCTACCGCCGAGCGCTGGTGCTGTCCACGCCCGAGCAGCGCGACTCGGCCGAGATGGTGGCCGCCCTCTTGGGGCCGCGTGCGGCGGGTGTGTTTGACCGCGCTGTGATGCATGTGCCCATAGAGACCGCCCGCGAAGCCCGCGAGGTGGCCCAGCGCCTGGGCGCAGATTGTGCGGTGGCCATTGGTGGTGGCTCGACCACCGGCCTAGGCAAAGCCATCGCGCTGGATTCGGGTCTGCCCATCATCGCCATTCCCACCACCTACGCGGGCTCAGAGATGACGCCGGTCTACGGCATCACCGAAGGTGGGATGAAGAAAACCGGCAAAGACGCGCGGGTCGTGCCCCGCGCCGTGATTTATGACCCCGAACTCACGCTCAGCCTGCCTGCGGCCATGAGCTTGACCAGCGGCATCAACGCCATTGCGCATTCGGCCGAGGGCTTGTATTCGGCCGACCGCAACCCGGTGATTGACTTCATGGCGCGCGATGGCATTGCCGCCCTGGGTCGGGCGCTGCCGGTGATCTGCAAGAACCCGCAAGACATGCAGGCGCGCAGCGATGCGTTTTACGGCGCCTGGCTGTGCGGCATTGTCATGGGCAGCGTGGGCATGGCGCTGCACCACAAGCTGTGCCACACCCTGGGCGGCACCTTCAATTTGCCGCACGCTGAAACCCACACCGCCGTGCTGCCCCATGCTCTGGCCTACAACGCGCCTGCGGCCCCCGAGGCCATGGCCAAAATTGCCCAGGCCTTGGGCGGAGTCAGCGGGCCGGCCGCTGTGTTTGACCTGGCCCGCGACAACGGCGCGGCCGTGGCCCTGCGTGACTTGGGGCTCAAAGAGGCCGACCTCGACAAGGCCTGCGACATTGCCGTGCAAAACCAATACCCCAACCCCCGCCCGCTGGACCGGGTGGCCTTGCGCCAGCTGCTCCAAAACGCCTGGGAGGGCGTGCGGCCGGAGTGAACAAGCATCGCCTGCAGGCAGGCTCCCACACATACAAACGCCCGCTGACAGTGAACGGCTGACTCCCACAAATACAAACCCATGCTCCCCTTGTAGGAGCCGGCCTGCCGGCGAATCGTGGCGATGATCAGGCATCACATCAGGCGAACATTCGCTGGCAGGCCAGCTCCCACAAAGACAAACGCCCGCTGGCGGTGAACGGCTGGCTCCCCCAAATACAAACCCATGCTCCCCTTGTAGGAGCCGGCCTGCCGACGAATCGTGGCGATGAACAGGCATCACATCAGGCGAGCATTCGCTGGCAGGCCAGCTCCCACAAAGACAAACGCCCGCTGGCGGTGAACGGCTGGCTCCCACAAATACAAACCCATGCTCCCCTTGTAGGAGCCAGCCTGCTGGCGAATGGTGGCGATGATCAGGCATCACCTCAGGCGAACATTCGCTTGCAGGCAAGCTCCTACCAATACAAAACCATACTCCCCCTGGAGCGGCCTGCCGGCGAATCGAGCGTCACCCCGTATTTCGCAGCCCCGCCGCAATGCCGTTGATGGAGATGTGGATGCCGCGCTGCACCCGCTCGTCGGCCTGGCCCGCACGGTAGCGGCGGATCAGCTCCACCTGCAGGTGGTGCAGCGGGTCAATGTAGGGAAAGCGGTGGCGAATGGAGCGTTGCAGGGCCGGGTTGGTGGCCAAGCGCTGCTTTTCACCGGTGATCAGGTTGAGCGCCTCCACCGTGCGCTGCCACTCGGCCTCCAGGGTGCTGAAGATTTTTTTGCGCAGCCGCGCATCGGTCACCAACTCTGAATAGCGCGAAGCCAGGGCCAAGTCGCTCTTGGCCAGCACCATGTCCATGTTGGACAAAAGCGCCTTGAAAAAAGGCCACTGGCGGTACATTTTTTGCAGCTGGGCCAGGGCCTGCGGGCGAGGCACGAGAGGGTTGCTGAGCATGGCCTCGACGGCCGAGCCAAAGCCGTACCAGCCCGGCAGCGTGAGGCGGCACTGGCCCCAGCTAAAGCCCCAGGGAATGGCGCGCAGGTCTTCAATTTTTTGCGAGGCTTTACGCGAGGCCGGGCGCGAGCCAATGTGGAGCTCGGCAATTTCGCGGATGGGCGTGGCGCTGAAAAAGTAGTCTTCAAAGCCCGGTGTCTCGTAGACCAGGGCGCGGTAAGCCTTCATGCTGGCGGCCGAGAGCTGGTCGGCCGCCTCTAAAAAGCTTTTAGGCGCGGGCTTGGTGGGCTGCAGCAGCGTGGCTTCCAGCGTGGCGGCCACCAGGGTTTCGAGGTTGCGCCTGCCAATCTCGGGGTTGGCGTATTTGGAGCCTATGACCTCGCCTTGCTCTGTCAGGCGAATTTGCCCGCGCACCGTGCCCGGCGGCTGCGCCAAGATGGCTTGGTAGCTTGGCCCGCCGCCCCGGCCCACGGTGCCGCCCCGCCCATGGAAAAGGCGCAGCTGGATGTGGTGCGAGCGGGCCAGGCCGTCGAAGAGCTCGACCAGCGCCATCTCGCTGCGGTAGAGCTCCCAGTTGCTGGTGAAGATGCCGCCGTCTTTGTTGCTGTCCGAGTAGCCCAGCATGACCTCTTGCTCGGCGCCGCTGCGCTGCACCAGCTCGGCCACGCCGGGCAGCGCGTAGTACTCGCGCATGATGCTGGCGGCTTGGCGCAGGTCTTCAATCGTCTCAAACAGCGGCACGATGATGAGGTCTAGCACCGCCTCGGTTTGGGGCTTGGCCTGGGGTGCTTCGAGCACGCCGCGCATCAGCCCGCACTCTTTGAGTAGCAGCATGACTTCGAGCAAGTCGCTCACGCTTTCGGTGTGGCTGATGATGTAGTGCCGCACGGCCTGGTCGCCAAAGCGTTGGCGGATGTGGTGCGCCATTTCAAAAATGGCCAGCTCGCCCTGGGCCAAAGGCGAGAGGGCTGCCTCGCGCACGCGCAGGGGCCTGGCATCGGCCAGCAGCCGCAGCAGCAGCTCACGCTTGGCGCCCTCGTCCAGGGCCGAGTAGTCGGCCTCCAGCCTGGCCAAAGCCAGCAGTTCAGCGAGCACCTGCTCGTGCTTGTCCGAGCTTTGCCGCAAGTCCACGGTGGCCAGGTGAAAGCCAAACACCTCCACTGCGCGTATCAAAGGGTGCAGCCGCTGCGCGGCCAGCGCCTGGGCGTGGTGTGACAGCAGTGAGGCCTCAATGGTGCGCAAGTCCTGCAAAAAATCCTGGGCGTGGGCATAAGGGTTTTGCGGCGCCACCGCATGGCGGGCCGCATCGCCGCCGCTCAAGGCCTTGAGCGTGGCGGCCAAGCGCGCGTACATGCCGGTGAGGGCGCGGCGGTAGGGCTCGTCTTGGCGGTGCTCGTTGGTGTCTGGCGAGAGGTCGGCCAGGGCCTGCATCTCGGGCGAAATGCGGGTCAGCAGCGCCGACATGGACAGCTCGCCGCCCAACAGGTGCACTTCCGTCAGGTAGTGGCGCAGCACCAGGTCGGCTTGGCGTTGCAGCGCGTAGTCCAGGGTTTGCGCGCTGACGTTGGGGTTGCCGTCGCGGTCGCCCCCTATCCACTGGCCCATGCGCAAAAAGCTGGCCACCGGGTGCTGGCCCAGCTCGCGCTCGAGCTGCGCGTAAATGCGCGGGATCTCGCGCAAAAAAGTGGCCTCGTAGTAGGACAAGGCGTTGTCAATTTCGTCAGCCACCGTGAGCTTGGTAAAGCGCAGCAAGCGCGTTTGCCACAGCTGCAGCACACGGGCGCGCAGCTGGGTCTCGTTGGCGGCCAACTCGCGCGGCATGAGCGCGTCGCGGCTGCTGTGGGCGGCGGCGGCCCGCATGCGGATGTCGTCGCGCGCGGCCAGCAGGTGGGCAATGTCGCGCTCGGCGTCCAAAATGCTTTTGCGCTGCACCTCGGTGGGGTGGGCCGTGAGCACGGGCGAGACCAGGCTGCGCGCCAGCGTTTGCGAGATGGTGCGGGTGGAAATGCCCGCCCAGCGCAGGCGTGCCAGCGCCACGTCAATGCTGCCTTCTTGCGTGTCGCCCTGGCGCTCATGGATGGCCCGGCGGCGAATGTGGTGCCTGTCCTCGGCCAAATTGGCCAGGTGGGAAAAATAAGTGAAGGCGCGAATCACACTCACGGTTTGCTCGCCCGACAGGCTTTTGAGCAGTTTTTTCAGGGCCTTGTCGGCTTCTTGGTCGGCGTCGCGCCTGAAGGCCACCGAGAGCTTGCGCACCTGCTCGACCAATTCAAAGGCCGCCACGTCCTCTTGCTCACGGATCACGTCGCCCAAAATGCGGCCGAGCAGGCGGATGTCTTCGACCAGGGGGCGCTCGTTCTGGCGGGTGCGTTGGGACGGCGAGGGGGTTTTGGCGGCAGGGGAGGTGGGCATGTTGGTGGGGCAAAACCCCATGCTAGCATCGGACTTTCCTTTGAATTACGTGCCAGTTACCAGTGGCGCCACGCACCCATGAACCTTCAAAAAGTTGTCATCGCCACCCGTGAAAGTCGGCTGGCTTTGTGGCAGGCCGAGCACGTCAAGTCTTTGCTCCAGGCCCGCGGCCTGGAGGTCAGTTTGTTGGGCATGACCACCCAAGGCGACCAGATCTTGGACCGCAGCCTGAGCAAGGTGGGCGGCAAGGGTTTGTTTGTCAAGGAGCTGGAGGTGGCGCTGGACGAAGGCCGCGCCGACTTGGCCGTGCATTCCCTCAAAGACGTGCCCATGGACCTGCCCGAGGGCTTTGTGCTGGCCTGCGTGATGGAGCGCGAAGACCCGCGTGACGCCTTGGTCTCGCCCCAGTACGAGAGCCTGGCCGCCTTGCCACTGGGCGCGGTGGTGGGCACCTCCAGCTTGCGCCGCGTGGTGCTTCTGCGCGCAGCCCGCCCCGATTTGAAGATTGAACCCCTGCGCGGCAACCTGGACACGCGCTTGCGCAAGCTCGACGAAGGCCAGTACGACGCCATTGTGCTGGCGGCGGCCGGCCTCAAGCGCCTGGGCCTGGCCTCTCGCATTCGCCAGGTGTTTGAGCCCACGCTCATGTTGCCTGCAGCCGGCCAGGGTGCTTTGGGCATAGAGGTGCGCGCCGACCGCACCGACCTGTTGGCCGCGCTCGCCCCCTTGGCCCACCAGCCAAGCTGGCTGGCGGTGTCGGCCGAGCGCGCGGTCAGTCGGGCCATGGGCGGCAGCTGCTCCATGCCCTTGGCGGCCCACGCCACCTTGGATGGCGACACGCTCAGCCTGAACGCCGCTTGGGGCGACCCCGAGGCTGCCACGCCTTTGGTGCTGGCCTCCACGGTGGCCCGCGTGGCCGACCTGGACGCCGCCGCCGCCCTGGGCACCGAAGTGGCCGCGCGCTTGCGTGCGGGCGGCGCTCGCTGAAGCCGCTGAACCCCTGACATGCGCCTGGTTCTGACCCGGCCCGAGCGCGAAGCCAGCCGCTGGGCACAGCCTCTGCTCGAACTGGGCCACGAGGTGCTGTGCCTGCCCCTGATTGCCGTCGGTCCCGCGCCCGACGCGCAAGCGCTCAGCCAAGCCCGCGCCCTGGCCTTGGGCGCCCGCGCCTTGATGTTTGTGAGCGCCAATGCCGTGCGTGGTTTTTTTGAAGATGCCCCGCCCGTGTTGGGCAGCAGCCGGGCCTGGGTCACCGGCCCGGGCAGCGCACAGGCTTTGCGTGAGCTGGGCGTGCCTGAGTCACTGATAGACCAGCCGCCGCTGGAGGCGGGGCGGTTTGACTCTGAAGCCCTCTGGCTAGAGGTTCAGGCGCAGGTGCGAGCAGGCGATCAGGTGCTCATCGTGCGCGGTGCCGACGAGCTGGGCCTGCCCAGCGGCCGGCCTTGGTTGGCCGAGCAACTGCAGCACGCGGGTGCGCTGGTGCATGAAGTGGCCTCTTATGCCCGCCAAACGCCCAGCTGGAGTGCAGCCCAGCAGGCCCAAGCCCAGGCGGCCGCGCAGGGCGAAAGTGTCTGGGTATTGAGCAGCTCCGAGTCCCTGGGCCACTTGCAGCAGTTGCTGCCCGGCCAAACGTGGTCGGCCGCCCGCGCGGTGGCCACGCACGAGCGCATTGCCCAAGCGGCCCGCCAGCTGGGTTTTGGCCAGGTCGCGGTGTGCCCCCCTACGGTGGGGGCGCTGCACGCCTGCCTACAATCCTTGCAATGACGACAGAGCCCCGCCAAGCCCAGCCAGCCATCCCACCCGATGGCGCACCCGCCCCTGCGGCCGGTGAACCTGTGCCCGCGTCTGCGCCTATGTCTGCACCTTCACCTGCACCTGCTTTTGAGCCTGGCACTGAATCTGCACCTCCGGATTCGCCTCCTGCGCCAGTTTCACCTGCATCGACTTTTGCTTCTAATTCAGGTCCTGCGCCTGACTCTGTCGCAGCTGCTGCCCCTGATCCTGCCCGCACGGCCCGCCTGCAGCTCATGGCCTTGGCCGCGCTGGCCGGCGTGTCGCTGGTGCTCAGCGTGATGCTGTGGCAAAAGCTCTCCCACATTCAAGAAGAGCTGGCCCGCCGCAGCCTGGAGTCTGGCACCCAGGCGGTGGAGGCCCGCACCATGGCCCAGCAGGCGCAGGACAGCACGCGCGATGCAGCCCAGCGCCTGAGCGGCATGGAAGCACGGCTTGGCGAGGTGGTGTCGCAGCGCCAGCAGCTCGAAGAGCTCATGCAAAACTTCTCGCGTTCGCGCGATGAAAACCTGGTGGTCGACATTGAATCGGCCCTGCGACTGGCGCAGCAGCAGGCCCAGCTTACCGGCAGTGCCGAGCCTTTGCTGGCGGCCTTGCGCACGGCCGAGCAGCGCCTGCGCCGCACCGCCCAGCCCCGCCTCACCCCCTTGCTGCAGGCCATTGCCCAGGACACCGACCGTGCTAAAAGCGCTGTCTTCACGGACATTCCGGCCCTGCTCATCAAACTCGATGAGCTCATTCGCCTGGTCGACGAGCTGCCGGTGGCCAATGATGCGGTGCCCGCGGCACCCCCCGTGGCTGCCGCGCCGCGCACAGAGTCTGCCAAGACGGGCTTTATAGACTCCACCACCGGTGCGGTTCAAGACTGGCTGAGTCGGGCCTGGACGCACACCGTGTCTGCCGTGTGGCAAGAGGCCAGGCAGCTGCTGCGCATCAGCCGCATTGACCGGCCCGAGGCGGCGCTGCTGGCGCCTGAGCAGGCTTTTTTCTTGCGTGAAAACACCAAGCTCAAGCTGCTCAATGCACGCATGGCCTTGCTGTCGCGCCAAACCGAGGTGGCCCGCGCCGACCTGCAGGCGGTGAGCCAGTCTTTGCTGCGCTACTTTGACAACAACGCCCGCAAGTCTCAGGTGGCCACCGAGTTGCTGCAGCAGGTGCAGACCCAGCTCAAGGCCACCGAGCTGCCCCGGCTGGACCAGACCCTGGCGGCGCTGGCCACGGCCGGCGGCGGCCGCTGAAAGTCAGGCATTCATGCGCGCAGCTCTTTGGCTTGTGGCTTTGTTCGCGGTGGCGGTGGCCATCTCTTTGTTTGCGGGCAACAACCAAGCGGCGGTCACGCTGTTTTGGCCGCCTTACCGCGTAGACCTCTCGCTCAACCTGAGTTTGCTGCTGGCCGTGGGTCTGTTTGTGCTGATTCATCTGGCGCTGCGCGCCTTTGCAGCGGTGTTCTCGCTGCCCGTGCAAGCGCGGCGCTGGCGCGCCCAGCAAAAAGAGCGGGCCATGTACGCCGCGCTCATGGACAGCCTGTCGCACTTGGTGGCGGGCCGTTTTATTCGCGCCTCCCGCGCCGCCGAAAGCGCGCTGGTGCAGGAGCAGGGACTGGATCTGCTGGTGACCGAGCTGGGCGCCGACAGCGGCCACGCCCCCCAGCGGGCGGTGCAGCTGCGCGCGCTGGCCCACTTGGTGGCTGCCGAAAGTGCCCACGCCTTGCAAAACCGAGCCGTGCGCGATCAGCACCTGCAGCAAGCCCTGCAGCAGCCTGTGCAGCGCCAAGCGGTGGAGCTCCGCGAGGGCATTGAGCTCAGGGCTGCCCGCTGGGCCCTGGACGACCGAGACCCCGTCACGGCCTTGGCCCGGCTGAGCCAGTTGCCCCAGGGGGTGGCTCGCCGCACGTTGGCCTTGCGCTTGCGCTTGCGCGCGGCCCGCCTGGCCAGGCATACGGCTGACGCCTTGGACACCGCACGCTTGCTGGCCAAACACGGCGCGTTTTCAGCGCCAGCGGCGCAAAGCATCTTGCGCGGCTTGGCCCTGGAGTTGTTGGCTGGCGCGCACGACCCCCAGCAATTGCAAAAAGCCTGGTCTTTGCTCGATGCCGCCGAGCGCGACATGCCCGAGATTGCGGTGCAAGCCTCCACCCGCCTGCTCATGCTGGGCGGCGACGCGGCGCTGGCCCGCCAATGGGCCAGCCCGGCCTGGGAGCAAATGGTGCAGTCGGCCACTGCGCTGCCCGACGAGCTGCAGTCGCGTTTGGTGCAAACCCTGGAGCGCTCCATGGACGCGCTGGATGTGGTCTGGCTGGGCCGCCTGGAAGACGGCTTGCAAGCCCGGCCTCGCGATGCCTTGCTCCAGTACGTGGCCGGCATGGCCTGCTTGAAACGCCAGCTGTGGGGCAAGGCCCAGCAGTTGCTGTCCCAGGCCGTGCTCGGCCTCAAGGATGCGGGCTTGCAGCGGCGCGCTTGGCGGGCCTTGGCCCAACTGGCCGAGGAGCGCGGCGATGCTGCGGCCGCTCAGCAGGCTTACCGGCGCTTGGCCGAGTCTTGATGGCCTTGCCCGCTCAGGGCGGCTTTAACTCCCACTGGGCAGGCGGGTCTTGGGCGTTGCAGGTCTTGCGCCTATCCCTGTCATGGCAGAGGAGGCACGCATTCCAGCAGGAGGGATGTCTTTACGCAAAAATTCGCCGGCAGGCCAGCTCCCACAAAGTCGATACCGCACGTCTTTTTGTAGGAGTCAACCTGCTGGCGATGGTTGCCAGTCAACAGGCATCACTTCATGCCACGATTCGCCGGCAGGCCAGCTCCCACAGGGGAGAGGCGGGCTTTGCCTTTGTAGGAGCCAGCCTGCTGGCGATGCGTGCCGAGCGAGCATGAAAAAAGCGGCCTTGGCCGCTTTTTTCAAGGTGCTAAGCGCTCAGGAGCTTTGCGATGTGCCTTCAAAAGGCAGCTTGAGCTCGCGCAGATCGCGCTTGGTTTCCACCAAGACCAGCGGGCCTTCGCTCACTGCCACCGCCACGGGGCGCTCGCGCGGCACGTGCACGGGCTTGGGTTCGGCAGCCATGGCCGCCTGGATGTCAGCGATTTTGGCGGCGTCGGAGTTGACCCACTGAAGGCCTGAGCTGCTGGCCACTTCGGCCAAGGCTTGCAGGGGCAACTCGTAAGCCGTGACCTTGGGCAGACCCTGGCTGGCGGGAGCGGCTGGAGCGGCTGGAGCGGCTGGCGCTGCTGCCACAGGTGCGGCCTGAGGTGCTGCCACAGGTGCAATTGGAACTGCTGCTGGTGCCTGGACAGGTGCTGGCGTTGGCGCAGTGTGAGCAAGCCCAGTTTCTGCCTGAATCACCGGGGCTGCGTGCTTGGGTTCTTCAGCGTGCAGGGGGTCGGATGCGGGTGCACCCTCTTCAGTGCGCTCGCTGCGTTCACGGTCTTCACGGCCTTCTCTAGGCTCACTGCCTTCACGTCCTTCGCGGCCTTCGCGGCCATAACGGTCGCGGCTGCGGCGTTCACGAGGTGCGCGCTCGCTGGGGTTGCCTCCTACGGTTGGCTCAGCGGTGCTGGCATCGGCTTGGGGTGCGGCATCACCGTCTGGGGCATCAGCGCGCTCGGTGCGGTCGCTGCGTTCGGCACGGTCTGCGCGCCCACGGCGAGGCCTGTCGCCCCGTTCGCGGCGGCCAGCACCTGCATCGCCCTCAGCTGCTGGTGCGCTTTCTGCGCCCGCTCCTGCGCCTGTTGAGGCACCGGCGGCTGACATGGCCGCCAAGTTGGCGGCAGCGAGCTCTTGCTGGCTCACTTCGCCCTGGGGTTGGGCGTCTAGGCGGTCTGTCCGCTCAGTGCGTTCACCGCGTTCGCGGCGGCCGCGGCCTCCCTCGCGGGGTTCGCGAGGCTCGCGTGGCTCACGCAATTCACGTGGTTCACGGGCTTCGCGTGGCTCACGGACTTCGGTCTGGCCGTCTGCAGGTGCGCGCTCGCCTCGCTCACCACGGCCACTGCGCTCACGCCTGGGCTCGCCACTGCGGCCCTCACGTGGTTCACGTGGTTCACGCGGCTCGCGTGTGCTGCGACCCTCTTGGCCAGCAGCGGCTTGCAAGCCGTCTTGGCCGTCGCGGGGCTCGCCTGGGGCGCCGCGTTCACTGCGCTCGCCCCTCTCAGGGCGATCACCACGACCGCGGCCCCGACCGCGCTCAGAGCCTCTGCCGCCACGGTCGCCGCGCTCGCTGCGCTCACCACGTTCGTTGCGGGCTTCTGGGCGCTCGGTTTTTTTGTCGTCTGCGGCGGCCGCAGGTGCAGGCGTCTGTGCAACTGTCTGTTCGGGGGCGCCGCCAAACAGGCCTTTGAGCCAGGAGAAGAACCCTTTTTCTGCGGCGGGGGCTGCGGCAACTGGTGCAGGTGCGGGTGTGGGCGCAGCAGCCACCGGGGCGGCTTCGCTGGGCTTGGCCGCCGTGCGGGCGGGCTTGGGCTCGGCCGCCATGGGCGCGGGCGCGTCTGGCAGCACGCCCTTGATCACGGGCTCTTGCTTGTTTTGCTTTTCTTGGCTGCGGCGCGTGACCGTGGTCGGGTCTTCGATTTCCTCGGCCATTTTGTAGCTGGCCACGATGTTGTCCAGGCGGGGGTCGTCGTGCTTGAGGCGCTCCAAGCGGTAGTTGGGGGTTTCCAGCGTTTTGTTGGGCACCAAGAGCACGGCAATGCGCTGCTTCATCTCGATTTTGGCGATTTCGCTGCGCTTTTCGTTGAGCAAGAACGACGCCACTTCCACCGGCACCTGGCAGTGCACGGCGGCGGTGCTGTCCTTCATGGACTCTTCTTGGATGATGCGCAAAATCTGCAGCGCCGAGCTTTCGGTGTCGCGGATGTGGCCAGAGCCGCCGCAGCGTGGGCAGGGGATGGAGGCGCCTTCCGACAAGGCAGGGCGCAGACGCTGGCGGCTCATCTCAAGCAGGCCGAACTTGCTGATGGAGCCAAACTGCACGCGGGCGCGGTCTTGGCGCAGCGCGTCGCGCAGGCGGTTTTCCACGTCGCGGCGGTTGCGCGACTCTTCCATGTCAATAAAGTCGATGACGATCAGACCGCCCAAGTCGCGCAAGCGCATCTGGCGGGCCACCTCGTCGGCGGCTTCTAAGTTGGTGCGGGTGGCGGTTTCTTCAATGTCGCCGCCCTTGATGGAGCGCGCCGAGTTGACGTCCACCGACACCAAAGCCTCGGTGTGGTCGATCACGATGGCGCCGCCCGAAGGCAGCTGCACGGTGCGGGCGTAGGCCGACTCGATTTGGTGCTCAATCTGGAAGCGGCTGAACAACGGCGCGTCATCGCGGTAGCGCTTGACCCGGTGCTCATGCTCGGGCATGACGTGGGCCATGAACTGGCGCGCCTGCTCGTAAATGTCGTCGGTGTCCATCAAGATGTCACCGATGTCGCTGTTGAAGTAGTCGCGGATCGCGCGAATCACCAAGCTCGACTCTTGGTAAATCAGGAAGGCGCCCTTGCCTTGCTTGCCTGCGCCGTCAATGGCGTTCCACAGCTTGAGCAGGTAGTTCAGGTCCCACTGCAGCTCGGGCGCGCTGCGGCCAATGCCGGCGGTGCGCGCAATGATGGACATGCCATTGGGGTATTCCAACTGGTCCATGGCCTCTTTGAGCTCGGCCCGGTCGTCGCCCTCGATGCGCCGGCTCACGCCGCCGCCGCGGGGGTTGTTGGGCATGAGCACCACGTAGCGGCCGGCCAGTGAAATAAAGGTGGTGAGGGCCGCGCCCTTGTTGCCACGCTCTTCTTTTTCAACCTGGACCGTGAGTTCCTGGCCCTCGCGGATCACGTCGTTAATGCGCGCCTGGCTGACCGGCACGCCGGCTGCAAAGTACTGCTTGGAGATTTCTTTGAACGGCAGAAAACCGTGGCGGTCTTCGCCGTAGTCCACAAAACAGGCCTCCAGGGACGGCTCGACGCGGGTGACCACGGCCTTGTAGATATTCCCTTTGCGCTGCTCGCGCCCTTCAATTTCAATTTCGTAGTCTAGGAGTTTTTGTCCATCGACGATGGCCAAGCGGCGTTCTTCAGCCTGCGTGGCGTTAATCAGCATCCGTTTCATCGGAATTCCTTGTCGTTCTTTTTCGCCGTGCGCATGCGCACGCCGTTCTTGCGCCCAATATGGGCAAAAGACACCGGTAGACGACGCGCAAAGAACGAGGGGGAATTGCCGAGGAGCCTGGTCGGCCCGACCGATGGTTCTGTAACAGAGCCGTTCAGGTCAGGAGAATGGGCGTGGGCGCGTGGAAGAGGCGAGCGAGCGGCTGGCGGGATGGAGCGGTGGTCAAAGAAGTGCTGACCGGGACAACAAAATGGGAGGACCATGCCAAGCCATTGAACGGGGCCGTGAGGCGCCGAAGGCTCAGAAAAAGCAGTCCCAGCAGTAATGTCATCTCGTGCTATCCGTGGAGGACGTCGATCTCACCTGAATCCGCGAGCAGCCTGTTGGGCTGCTCGCTTGGGTATTCCGTGTGTGTTCATAGGGCGTCGACTGGCTGCACCACGGTGGCGATCGGGAGCGACTGGGCTTGGTCCGTCGGTGGTCATGGTCAGCAGGTGTCGACCTCCAGCGCCGCTGTGGCCTTGTGATCTGGGTGGACTAAACTGCCAGACAAATCAACCACTTACAGCGTAACGCTAGTGAAACTTATTATAGGGGCAGGTCCACGGCCTCCCACACCGACTTCAGACCTAGGGAAAACCAGGGGCGATGCAGAGGAATCTGCATCGCCGCAAGCGAGCTGGCTCACGGTGGACGCCGATTTGGCGGGTCAGCGGCTGGACAATTTTTTGATGCGCCAGCTCAAAGGCGTGCCCAAAACCCATGTGTACCGCATCATCCGCAGCGGTGAAGTGCGCATCAACAAGGGCCGGGCCGCGGCCGATACCCGCGTAGAAGCCGGTGACGTGGTGCGCCTGCCCCCGGTGCGCACCTCGCAGCGGGCGGCCGACAAAGCGCTGGCCATGGAGGTGCTGCGCGACGGCGCCAGCTCCTCGGTGGGCGCGACTGCGCCTGAGCGGGAATTTCTTTTTTTGCTGGAAGACGAGCAGCTGCTGGCGGTTAATAAACCGGCTGGGGTGGCGGTGCACGGCGGCAGCGGGGTGGCTTTTGGCGTGATTGAGCAGCTGCGCATGGCCAGACCGGACGAAAAGTTCTTGGAGCTGGTGCACCGCCTGGACCGAGAAACCAGCGGTATTTTGCTGGTGGCCCGAAAACGCATGGCGCTGAAAAACCTGCAAGAGCAGTTCAGGGAGCGCGGCACCGACAAGGTGTACTTGGCTTTGGTGCGCGGCCAGTGGCCCGACAAGCTCAAGGTGCTGGACAAGCCCTTGCACAAATACCTCTTGCCCGACGGCGAACGGCGGGTGCGTGTGGTGGACGCGGCCCACCCAGACGCCATGCGGGCGGTCAGCTTGGTCAAGGTCCAGCGCCGCCTGGTGCTGCCCGAGGTGGGCGAGGCCAGCTTGCTGGAGGTGACCATCAAAACCGGCCGCACCCACCAGATTCGGGTGCATCTGGCCAGCGAAGGCCATCCTATTTTGGGCGATGACAAGTACGGCGACTTTGAGCTGAACAAACGCTTGTCCAAAGCCGATATGCTGTCGCGCATGTTTTTACACGCTTGGCGCTTGTCTTTTACCCACCCGGCCACGGGCAAGCGGGTGAAATTGGAGGCGGCGCTGCCGCCAGAACTCTTGCAATGGGTGGACCATGAGCAGACGCTTTGATTTGATCGCCTTCGACTGGGATGGCACTTTGTTTGACTCCACTGCCATCATCGTGCGCTGCATACAGGAGGCCGTGCGCGACGTGGGCGGCACCGTGCCCAGCGACGAGACCGCCGTCTATGTGATTGGCCTGGGCCTGTCGCAGGCGCTGGCCCATGCCGCCCCCGACGTGCCGCCCGAGCGCTACCCGCAGCTGGGCGAGCGTTACCGCGTGCATTACATGCGCCACCAAGATGACCTCAGCTTATTCAAGGGGGTGTTGCCCATGCTGGACGCGCTGCACGAGCGCGGCCATGTGCTGACCGTGGCCACGGGCAAATCGCGCCGGGGGCTCAACGACACTTTGCAGCGCACCGAGCTGCAAGGCCGCTTCCAGGGCTCGCGCACCGCCGATGAAACCGCAGGCAAGCCCCATCCCCGCATGCTCCATGAGCTGATGGCCGAGTTTGGAGTGGCACCCGAGCGCACCTTGATGGTGGGCGACACCACGCACGACCTGCAAATGGCCTTGAACGCGGGCTGCGCCAGCGTGGGCGTGAGTTACGGTGCGCACGAGCCGTCGGCCTTTGAGGCATTGGAGCCCCTGGCCGTGGCGCATTCCGTGGCCGAGCTCCACGCTTGGCTGCTGCGCGAAGGCTGAACGCCGCAGCACAAAGGAGGGCCATCCATGGAAGTGCAGTCCAATCGTTGTGTGGAGGAACCCGCCGTGGCGCTGTGCCAAAGTCGGGACCTGGTGGACAGTGGCCTGGCCGTGCCCTTTGACCTGCGCTACGGCGGGCAAACCTGCCGCGCCTTTGCGGTGCGCTTTCAAGGGGTGGCTCAGGCCTACCTCAACCGCTGCAGCCATGTGGCCATGGAGCTGGACTGGCAGCCCGACCGGTTTTTTGACGCCAGCGGGCAATGGCTGGTTTGCGCCAGCCACGGCGCGACTTACCGGCCTGACACGGGCGAATGCGCGGGCGGGCCGTGCCGAGGCGGGCTGATCCGCATTGAGCTGTCAGAAGTTGGCGGAGTGGTCTTGTGGCACCCCACTTACCTGGCCAAGCCCCTGGAGTTCTAAACTCCAGGCATGCAAGAAAACAACGCCTTTCCTCCGGCCCCCCCTTCACCCGAAGGCGCGCCTGTTTTGTCCCCTGATGGAAGCCCGGCTGCGCCGGTCAACGGCCACGCCGCCAGCGCAGGCGCCTGGGAGCGCAGCACCTTAGAGCGCTTGGCTTTTGCCAGCTTGCAGGAGCAGCGCAGCGCCCGCCGCTGGCGCAACGGTTTGCGCCTGGCTTGGCTTTTGTTTTTTGCAGTCATGGCCTGGGTGTTGCTATCGCGCACCTCGCCCACCACCGGCCCGAGCACACCGCACACCGCCATGGTCGAGGTGCGCGGCGAAATCAGCGCGGGCTCGGAAGCAGGCGCGGAAACAATCAACACCGCCTTGAAAGCCGCTTTTGAGGACGAGGGCGCCAAGGCGGTGGTGTTGGTCATCAATTCACCTGGCGGCAGCCCAGTGCAGGCCGGCCTGATCAATGACGAAATTCGCCGCCTCAAAGCCAAGCATGGCAAGCCGGTGTACGCGGTGGTGGAAGAAAGCTGTGCCTCGGCGGCCTACTACATTGCCGTGGCCGCAGATTCGATTTACGTGGACAAGGCCAGCATTGTGGGCAGCATAGGCGTGCTCATGGACGGCTTTGGTTTCAGCGGCCTGATGAACAAGCTGGGCGTGGACAGGCGCTTGCTCACGGCCGGGGAAAACAAAGGCTTTATGGACCCCTTCAGCCCCATGGACGACAAGCAGCGTGCCTACGCCCAGCAGTTGCTCAACCAAATTCACCAGCAGTTCATCGCCACGGTCAAGGCCGGGCGCGGCGACAGGCTCAAAGAAAGTGCCGACACCTTCAGCGGCCTGTTTTGGACCGGGCAGCAAGCCATAGAGCTGGGCCTGGCCGACCAACTGGGTGGGCTGGAGTATGTGGCACGCGAGGTGGTCAAGGCCGAAGACATCATGGACTACACCCGCCGGGAAAATGTGGCCGAGCGCCTGGCCAAGCGCTTTGGTGCGGCCTTGGGTGAATCGGCCGTTCGCGCTCTGCAATACACCCCGTCCTTGCGCTGACGGGTCTGGCGCTTTAGCGCCCGATGGCAAACACCGTGGGCAGCGACAGCTGCGGCGGTGTTTCTTTTTTCCAGCGCTGCACGCTCAAGCAGCGGCTCCAGCCCTGCTCCAAGGTCAGCCCGCAGCTCAGCGCCAGGCGGCTGTGGCCTTGCAGGTGCTGAAGCAAGGCGCCAAACAGCGCGGCATTGCGGTAGGGCGTTTCAATAAAGAGCTGGGTTTGGCCGGATTTCAGGGCCAGGTGGTCCAACTGCCGGATGCGCTCGCCGCGCTCGCTGGCGTCTTGCGGCAAATAGCCCACAAACGCAAAGTTCTGGCCATTCAAGCCGCTGGCGGCCAGGGCCAGGGTCAGCGAAATGGGGCCTGTGAGCGGCCGCACCTCCAAGCCCAACTCGTGCGCGGCTTTGACCACCGACGAGCCGGGGTCGGCAATGGCGGGCATGCCCGCCTCGCTGACCAGGCCCACGTCTTGGCCTTGCAGCGCGACCTGAAGCAGGGGCCTGGCGTCAAATTGACCGGCGTGGTCGCCTTTTTTGTGGACTTGCCGGGGCAACTCCTGGATTTGCAGTGCTTGGAATGGCAGCGCCAAGGGGTGGCTGTCATTCACGCGCTTGAGGTAAGCGCGGGTGCTGCGTGCGTTCTCGCTGATCCAACACGGCAAGCGGGCGGCCACCGCCAGGGTGCCCGCGGGCATCACGTCGGCCAGCGGCGCTTGAGCCTCGCAGCCAAAGTCCAGGGGAGCGGGCACCAGGTAAAGCCGGCCGGGCTGGGGGGCGGTTGCGTTCATGCGGTGGGCGCCGAAAGCAGGTGCAGGCCAGCGGCTTGGAGCAGCTGGCAGGTGCGGATCAGCGGCAAGCCGATCAGGGCGGTGGGGTCGTCGCTGTGGATGGCGTCCAGCAGCACAATGCCCAAGCCTTCGCTTTTGGCGCTGCCGGCGCAGTCGTAGGGCTGTTCTGCCCGCAGGTAGGCCTCGATGTCTGAGTCGCTTAAATCGCGAAATTTCACCTGTATTTGCGCCAGCGAGGACTGTGCAAAACCGGTGTCGTGCCTGACTACGGCCACGGCCGTCTGGAACACCACGGTGTGGCCGCGCATGCGCTGGAGCTGCGCCACGGCGCGCTCGTGGTTGCCGGGCTTGCCCAGCGGCTCTCCGCCCAAGTCGGCCACCTGGTCTGAGCCTATCACCACCGCGTTGGGGTGGCGCTTGGCCACGGCGTGGGCCTTGGCCAGGGCCAGGCGCAGGGCCAGTGCGGCAGGCGCCTCGCCGGGCAGCGGCGTCTCGTCCACCTCAGGGGCCACGCACTCAAAAGGCAGGCGCAGGCGGGCCAGCAGCTCGCGGCGGTAGCGGGAGGTGGAGCCCAAAATCAGCGCAGGCGGGGTGGGCTCAAGGCGGGGCTCGCCAAGGGGAGAAGAAGGCAGGGTCATGGGGCAATTCTCTTACACTGAACCATGACTTCACCGAACCGGCCCACCCGGCTGAACCTCACGGCCCTGGCCCAAGCGGGTGCGCCCTTGGCTGGTCAGGCCATCTTGGCCGACTTGCCCCGGCTGGCCGCCGATGTGCCCGACCACGCCCTGGCCACCGCGCCTGTCAGTTACCGTGCCACGGCCGAGTGGCGTGCCAACGCTGGCGCGGACCCGCAGTTGTGGCTGCATTTGCAGGCCCAAGCAGAGGTGCCCTTGAGCTGCCAGCGCTGCCTGGCGCCTGCGGCGCAAGCCATTGAGGTGAACCAATGGTTCCGTTTTGTGGCCACCGAGGCCGAGGCCGAGGCCCAAGACGACGAGGCCGAAGAAGATTTGCTGGTGCTTGAGCCCCAGTTTGACTTGCTCGCTTTGCTAGAAGATGAGTTGCTCATGGCCTTGCCCCTGGTCCCCATGCACGAGCAATGCCCCAGCCCGCCCAGCTTCCAGGCCGGGGAGGCCGAGCTGCCGCCTGAAGACGCCAAACCCCACCCTTTTGCCGCCTTGGCCCAGCTCAAGAAAAAAGGCCATTGAGCAGCTGGGGCTCTGCGCCCGTGACATGAGCTCGTGCGGGGGGGCTTGAGGAGACGGCGACTGGCGGCTATAATCACTTTTTCGCGATTTCACTGCGCAAAGGCTTTTGGTCTTGCCAAGTTTGAACTCGTTGACCCTTCACCCTCATTTTCAAGGAGCGGACCATGGCCGTTCAACAGAACAAAAAGTCACCTTCCAAGCGCGGCATGCACCGTTCGCACAACGCCCTGAACGTGCCCGGCATTGCTGTCGAGCCGACCACTGGCGAGATTCACTTGCGTCACCACATCAGCCCCAACGGTTTTTACCGTGGCCGCCAGGTGCTCAAGAACAAATCCGAAGCCTGATCTTTCTGGCTGAGCCAAGGCCCGCACTCACCCTGCGGGCCTTTGTTTTGTCCAAAATGTTTTTCTTCTCCGCGGCCACGGCAGCATGATCACGATCGCGGTAGACGCCATGGGCGGGGATGTCGGCCCTCAGGTCACCTTGCCTGCTTGCCTGGCTTTTTTGCACGCACACGCCCAAGCCCGTGTGCTGCTGGTGGGGCTGCCCTCGGCTTTTGAGCCTATTGCCTCCCATGCTGCTTTGTGCGCCCACACCCGCTGTACGTTTGTGACAGCCGATGAGGTGGTGGGCATGGACGATTCGATTGAAGTGGCGCTGCGCCGCAAAAAGAATTCCTCCATGCGAGTGGCCATCAACCAAGTCAAAGAGGGCGCGGCCGACGCGGCGCTGTCTGCGGGCAACACGGGCGCGCTGATGGCGATATCTCGCTACGTGCTCAAAACGCTGGACGGCATTGACCGCCCGGCCATTGCCACCCAGCTGCCCAACGCCAAGGGCCAAGCCACCACCATGCTGGACCTGGGCGCCAATGTGGACTGCACCGAGGAGCATCTGCTGCAATTTGCCGTCATGGGTTCGGCCTTGGTGTCGGCCATTTCAGGGCAGGCCGCGCCCACGGTGGGCTTGCTCAACATTGGCGAAGAGGTGATCAAAGGCAACGAGGTCATCAAACGGGCTGGCGAGCTGCTGCGCGCCGCCGCCTTGGCGGGCGACCTGAACTTTCATGGCAACGTGGAAGGCAATGACATTTTTCAGGGCACCACCGACATCGTGGTCTGCGACGGCTTTGTGGGCAACGTGGCTTTGAAAACCAGCGAGGGGCTGGCCGCCATGATTGGCGGCTTTATCAAGGCCGAGTTTTCACGCAACATCTTCACTCAATGTGCTGCCATCTTGGCTTATCCGGTGCTGTCTGCCTTCAAGCGGCGCGTGGACCACAGGCGCTACAACGGCGCGGCGCTGCTGGGTTTGCAGGGGCTGGTGTTCAAGAGCCATGGTTCTGCCGACGTCTTGGCCTTCCAGACAGCCCTCAGCCGGGCTTATGATGCGGCCGATCACGGACTGCTCGACAAGGTGCGCGAACGCATCGCCCATGCTGCGCCGCTGCTGAGTGCCTCAGCCGCTGGTCTTGAGCCAGCCGCTGATGTGAGCGCGGCGCCCTGAGCTCGGGTTGCAGTCTTTCCTTTTTAGCGATTGGATGTTTGTTCGATGAGCCGCTTTTCCCGCATCACTGGCACGGGCAGCTACCTTCCACCCCGCCGCCTGACCAACGCCGATTTGGCCGCCGAGTTGGCCGCGCAGGGCGTGGAAACCTCAGACGAATGGATCGTTGAGCGCACGGGCATTCGGGCCCGACATTTCGCGGCTGACGGCGTCAATGCCAGCGATTTGGGCGTGGAGGCCGCACGGCTGGCGCTGCAAGCTGCTGGCCGCGAGGCGGCCGAGGTCGACCTCATCATCGTGGCCACGTCCACGCCAGACATGGTGTTTCCTTCCTCAGCGGCCATTCTTCAGCACAAGCTGGGAGTGGCGGGTTGCCCGGCCTTCGACGTGCAGGCGGTGTGCAGCGGTTTTGTTTATGCCTTGACGGTGGCCGACGCCATGATCAAAACCGGCTCGGCCAGCTGCGCGCTGGTGATAGGCGCGGAGGTTTTCTCTCGCATTCTTGATTTCAAAGACCGCACCACCTGCGTGCTGTTTGGCGATGGCGCGGGCGCGGTGGTGCTCGAAGCTTCCGATGAGCCCGGCATCTTGTCCACCGACCTGCACGCCGACGGCAAGCACGCGGGCATTTTGTGTGTGCCAGGCCATGTCTCAGGCGGTCAGGTGCTGGGCAGCCCCATGCTGCAAATGGACGGGCAGGCGGTGTTCAAACTGGCAGTGGGTGTGCTTGAAGAAGCCGCCCTCGCTGCGCTGGCCAAGGCCGGCCGCACCGCAGCCGACATTGACTGGCTGATCCCGCACCAGGCCAACATCCGCATCATGCAAAGCACGGCCCGCAAGCTCAAGCTGCCCATGGACAAGGTGGTGGTCACGGTCGACCAACATGGCAACACCTCGGCCGCCTCGATTCCGCTGGCGCTGGACAGCGCCGTGCGCAGCGGCCAAATCAAGCGCGGTGACACGCTCATGCTCGAAGGCGTGGGCGGCGGCTTCACCTGGGGCGCGGTGCTGCTCGATTTTTAAAACCACCGCCTCGCTGCCGCTGATTTTTTATAAAAACAACACCATGAGACACGCATTTGCCATTGTTTTCCCTGGTCAGGGCTCGCAGTCTGTGGGCATGCTGGACGCGTGGGGCGAACACGCCATCGTCAAGCAAGCCTTGGCCGAAGCCTCAGATGCCCTGGGTGAAGACCTGGGTCGATTGATTCACGAGGGCCCCAAAGAAGCTTTGGGCCTGACCCGCAACACCCAGCCCGTGATGCTGGTGGCCGGTGTGGCCGCCTACCGGGTGTGGATGGCAGAAACAGGCCTGGCCCCAGCGGCCCTGGCGGGCCACTCCCTGGGCGAGTATTCCGCCTTGGTGGCGGCGGGCGTGTTGACGCTGACCCAAGCCGCCCCCTTGGTGCGCTTTCGGGCCGAGGCCATGCAAGACGCAGTGCCCGTGGGCACGGGTGCCATGGCCGCCATTTTGGGCATGCCTGCGGCAGCGGTAATAGCGGGCTGCGCCGAAGTCAGCCGTGGGTTTGGCCCGAGCAGCGCTGAGGTGGTGGAGGCCGCCAACTTCAATGACCCGGCCCAAACCGTGATTGCGGGCAGCAAGGCCGCGGTTGACAAAGCCTGTGAACTGCTCAAGGCCCAAGGCGCCAAGCGCGCCTTGCCACTGCCTGTGTCTGCGCCTTTTCACTCCAGCCTTATGAAGCCCGCCGCCGACAAGTTGCGCGCCAAGTTGGCCGATACCGCCTTTGCCGCGCCGCTCATCCCGGTCATCAACAACATTGACGTGGCCGCTGAAACCGATGCCGAGCGCATTCGCCAGGCCCTTTATGCGCAGGCCTTTGGCCCCGTGCGCTGGGTCGAGTGCGTGCAGGCCTTGCAGGCCCGTGGCATCGCCACCCTGTTGGAGTGCGGCCCAGGCAAGGTCTTGGCGGGTCTGGCCAAGCGCATTGATGCGAACTTGGTGGGCTTGCCGGTGTTTGACCCGGCCACGCTGGCCGAGGCCCACGCTGCCCTGAAAGCTTGAACACATGACGACCACAACAAACTACACGGCGCTGGTGACCGGCGCCTCGCGCGGCATAGGCGCGGCCATTGCCCTGCAGTTGGCGGCCCAAGGCTTCAAGGTCACAGGCACAGCCACCACCCCAGAAGGGGCCAGCCGCATCAGCGCCGCCTTGTCGGCCCACGAGGGCTGTGCTGGGCGCGTGCTCGATGTCAACGACGCCCCGGCGGCCCAAGCCTTGGTGGACGCCATCCTCCAAGAGCACGGCGGCTTGCAGGTGCTGGTGAACAACGCGGGCATCACCCGCGACGCGCTGGCCATGCGCCTGAAAGACGAAGACTGGGACGCGGTGCTGGACACCAACCTCAAGTCGGTGTTCCGCATGAGCCGCGCTGTGATGCGGCCCATGATGAAGCAGCGCTATGGCCGCATCATCCACATCACCTCGGTGGTTGGCGCATCGGGCAACCCCGGTCAGGCCAACTATGCGGCCGCCAAGGCCGGCGTGGCGGGCATGAGCCGCTCCTTGGCCCGCGAGTTGGGCTCGCGCGGCATCACGGTCAATTGCATCGCGCCCGGGTTCATTGAAACCGACATGACCGCCGCCTTGGGCGAGGAGCAACACAAAGCCTTGCTCGAACAAATACCGCTGGGCCACTTGGGCCGGCCTCAAGACATTGCGCATGCGGTGGCGTTTTTGGCCAGTCCGCTGGCTGGTTACATCACGGGTCAGGAAATCCACGTCAACGGCGGCATGTACATGTAAACCAGCTTGGCCGGCGTTCCGTCCGGACAGGCTTTGAGCCGGGTGTTTGGGGCCAAAAAGCCCCGCATGCTTGAACGGCTAAAATCACGGATCATTTTCACAACCCTCAGAGGGATTTATGAGCGATATCGAAGCACGCGTTAAGAAAATCATTGCCGAGCAGCTTGGCGTTGAAGAGAGCCAAGTCACTGGCGAGAAGGCCTTTGTGGCCGATCTGGGCGCCGACTCGCTTGACACGGTGGAACTGGTGATGGCTCTGGAAGACGAGTTTGGCATCGAGATCCCGGACGAAGACGCCGAGAAGATCACGACGGTGCAAAACGCGGTCGACTACGCGACCACCCATCAAAAAGCCTGACAGGCTTTTTTTCAATCAAGCCCGCGCCCGGTGATGCCAGGCTCGGGCTTCTTTTTCTGGGTTGGTGCGCCTGGTGTGTGTCCAGCCCTTTTGCCAAGCTCGCGCTGTATGGCGCAGCACGGAGGGTTTTTCAATGAGCCGTCGCCGCGTTGTCGTGACTGGTTTGGGTTGCATCAGTCCCGTGGGCAACACGGTTTCTGATGCCTGGGCAAACCTGCTGGCCGGACAGTCCGGCATCAGCCTCATTACCAAATTTGATGCGTCTGCCTTCGCCTGCAAGATCGCGGGCGAGGTCAAGCACTTTGACCTGGAGTCCTACATCAGCGCCAAAGAAGCGCGCAGCATGGACACCTTCATTCACTACGGCATAGCTGCAGCCGACCAAGCCGTCAAAGACGCGGGCTTGGACCTGGGCGAGGCCTTGGGCGAGGAGCAAGCCTGCCGCATCGGGGTGGTGATTGGCTCGGGCATTGGTGGTTTGCCCATGATCGAAGCCACCCAAACCGAATATGCCGCCCGTGGACCGCGCCGCATTTCGCCATTTTTCGTGCCAGCCTCCATCATCAACATGATCTCTGGCCATGTCTCCATGCGCTTTGGCTTCAAGGGGCCCAACCTGGCCGTGGTCACGGCCTGCACCACGGGCCTGCACAGCATTGGCGAGGCCGGTCGTCTGATTGAATACGGCGATGCCGATGTGATGGTGGCCGGTGGCTCCGAAGCCACGGTCTCACCATTGGGTGTAGGCGGGTTTGCCGCCATGCGCGCGCTGTCCACCCGCAACGACGACCCGACTGCCGCCTCCCGGCCCTGGGACAAAGACCGCGACGGCTTTGTGCTGGGCGAGGGCGCGGGCGTCATGGTGCTCGAAGAGTACGAACACGCCAAGGCGCGTGGCGCCAAAATCTACGCCGAGCTGGCGGGCTACGGCATGAGCGCCGACGCCGGCCACATGACCGCGCCCAACATGGACGGCCCGCGCCGCGCCATGCTGGGGGCCATGCGCAACGCCGGCATCAACGCCGACCAGGTCGACTACCTCAATGCGCACGGCACGTCCACACCGCTGGGCGATGTGAACGAGACCAACGCCATCAAGGCCGCACTCGGGGACCACGCCAAGCGCATGGTGGTGAGTTCGACCAAGTCCATGACCGGCCACCTGCTCGGTGGCGCAGGCGGCATTGAGTCGGTGTTCACTGTGTTGGCCCTGCACCACCAAAAAGTGCCGCCCACCATCAACCTCGACAACCCCGACCCGGAATGCGACTTGGACTACTGCGCCAACACAGCGCGTGATCTGAGGATAGAGGTGGCCGTGAAAAACAACTTTGGCTTTGGCGGCACCAATGGCACGCTGGTGTTCAAACGCATCTGATGCTTTTTGAGCCACTTTTGAGCTGAGCGGACCCCCAAGCCGTGAGCTCTTCCCACGCCCCACCGGTGTCTTATCCCGTGGGGCGTTCATTTTGGGTGCTCGGCATGTTGATGGGCTGTTGGGTCTTGGCGGCCTCGGTCACTGCCGGCTGGTGGCACCTGGCAGCGTCTGGGCATGTGGGGCCATGGCTGGGCATGGCCGCCCTGGTGCTGTCGGGCGGTGGCGCGGTGTGGGGCTGGCAACGCAGCCCGACAGGCGTGCTTCAGTGGGACGGTCAAGACTGGCAGTGGCAAAGCGCGGGCTACCAAAGCCCCACCACCTTGGATGCGCCAGAGCCCGTGCTCGATTTGCAAAATCTGTTGCTGGTGCGCATGCACAACCGCGCCGGTGCCCCATGGTGGGTGTGGGCCGATGCTGCCAGTGACCCGCTGCACTGGTTGGATTTGCGGCGGGCGCTTTACGCCCGCCCAGCCCATGCAGGGGTGGCCCCCTGAGGCTGGGCGCCGTGCTCGGCCATGTCCACCTCCTTTGCACAATGTCAGGGCTGCCGTGTCCAGCTCAGCGGCCAGCCTGGGGTTTTATGCTGAGGCGGCAGGCGCACGGGCTGCCGGCCACGCAAAACTTTTTTCCGCCACCCTTGAAGTGGCTCGCACAAGCCCTTAAATACACCTATTCAGTGTTTTTGATTTATGTTCGGTATGTTCCCTTGATGGACACTCACCTGCGAGAATTCACCATGTCCTGCTTATCCTTGAAACGCCTTCATTTTTGGACCTTGGCCGCTGTGTTCAGCGCTGGGCTGGGCCTGTCTTTGACGCCTGTGGCACCGGCCGCCGCTCAGGCCCGGGCTCTGCCTGACTTCACCGACCTGGTGGACCAGGTTGGCCCTGCCGTGGTGAACATTCGCACCTTGGAGCGCACCAAGCCCGCAGCGGCTGGCGGCAGCCCCCAAGATGAGCAGATGCTGGAGTTTTTCCGCCGCTTTGGCATTCCTGTGCCACCCAACATGCCCAGGCAACAGCGCCCGGACCGGGGCGAGGAAGAGGTGCCGCGTGGAGTGGGATCGGGCTTTATCGTGTCTAGCGACGGTTTTGTCATGACCAACGCCCATGTGGTCGAGGGCGCCGACGAGGTCATCGTCACCTTGACCGACAAGCGCGAGTTCAAGGCCCGCATCGTGGGTTCTGACAAACGCACCGATGTGGCCGTGGTCAAGATTGAAGCGACGGGCCTGCCGTCCGTGAAGATGGGCGACATCAACCGCGTTCGGGTGGGCGAATGGGTGATGGCGATTGGCTCTCCTTTTGGCCTGGAAAACACGGTCACGGCGGGCATCGTTAGCGCCAAGCAGCGCGACACCGGCGACTACCTGCCTTTTATTCAGACCGACGTGGCCATCAACCCCGGCAACTCGGGCGGCCCGCTCATCAATATGCGCGGCGAAGTGATTGGCATCAACAGCCAAATTTACTCGCGCTCCGGTGGCTTTCAAGGCATCTCCTTTGCCATCCCCATTGACGAGGCCACCCGCGTTTCAGAGCAGCTGCGCAGCAACGGGCGCGTCACGCGCGGCCGCATTGGGGTGCAGATTGACCAAGTGAGCAAAGAAGTCGCCGAAGCCATTGGCTTGGGTCGCCCCCAAGGCGCCCTGGTGCGCGGCGTGGAAGCCGGTGCCCCGGCCGACAAAGCGGGCATTGAGGCGGGCGACATCATTTTGAAGTTCGACGGCAAGGCCATTGAAAAGTCCAGCGACCTGCCGCGCCTGGTGGGCAACATCAAGCCAGGCACGCGTTCAACGGTGACGGTGTTTCGCCGAGGCGCGCAGCGCGAGCTGACGGTGACCGTGGCCGAACTCGAGGCCGAAGCCCCCAAGCGCAAGCCCGTTGTCAATGAACCCAAGCCACCCAGTGCCGGTCCTGCGCAAACCATGGGCCTTGGCGTGGCTGAGTTGACCGAGGCCCAAAAGAAAGAGCTCAAGCTGCGTGGTGGGGTGCGTGTAGAAGCCTCTGAAGGCGCTGCCGCCCGCGCTGGATTGCGCGAGGGTGACGTGATTGTGGCTGTGGGCAACGTCGAGGTGAACAACCTGCGCGACTTTGAGCAAGCCATCAACCGAGCCGACAAAACCAAGCCCTTGGTGGTGCAACTGCGGCGAGGCGACCTGGCCCAGTATGTGCTGATTCGGCCGACCCGCTGAGCCAAATCAGCCGCCCATGGCGGTCCTGAGCGGCCTCAATGCCCTTGCAGTGCACTGGGCTATGGGGTCTTTCAGGCTCGCCAGAGCAGTCACAATCCTGTGATTTTGGACCCATTTGAAAAATTTCATGCAGTTTGAGCCTTATTTGGTTGTGTGCGCTCACTCACATTTCCTGCTCTTCTCATGACTTTCTGTAGAATCACAAGCTATTGAGCACCCTCTGGCTCATATAGAACCTCAAAAAATGGCGACCAAAGGCCTCTTTGGTGACATTCCTAATCCATCCACAGTTCACCCACAAGTTGTCCCAAGGTTGTGCAATGATAGCTGTGGATAAGTTGTGTATAAAAGTCTTGTTGTTGGCCTGCAACGTCCGGAAACCGACCTTGTTCGGTCTGCGCTCCGCTGGCTTTTTCCCTACAATGAGCTTCCAGCTATCGCAGTTGCCATAGATTGTTGGTTCAGGGCGCGTCGCACTACGACGCGCCCTTTTTTATGGTCGGCAGGCAAACACCTGGCATGTCCACGCAATATTTTCAAGCACTTAGGCGTTCCCCTTGATGAATCACATCAGAAATTTTTCGATCATTGCGCACATTGACCACGGTAAATCCACGCTGGCCGACCGCTTGATCCAGCGCTGCGGCGGTTTGGAAGACCGCGAGATGAGCGCGCAGGTGCTCGACTCCATGGACCTGGAAAAAGAGCGTGGGATAACCATCAAAGCGCAGACCGCTGCACTCCAATACAAAGCCAAAAATGGCCAGGTCTACAACCTCAATTTGATTGATACGCCCGGCCATGTGGACTTCTCTTATGAAGTGAGCCGGTCCTTGTCGGCCTGTGAAGGTGCACTGCTGGTGGTCGATGCCTCGCAAGGTGTGGAAGCGCAGACCGTGGCCAACTGCTACACCGCGCTGGACCTCGGTGTCGAGGTGCTGCCTGTGCTCAACAAAATGGATTTGCCGCAGGCCGATCCAGACAACGCAAAGCAAGAAATTGAAGACGTCATTGGCATTGACGCCACCGACGCCATTCCTTGCTCGGCCAAAACAGGCATGGGCATAGACGACATTCTTGAACTGGTGGTGGCCAAAGTGCCAGCCCCACGCGGCAACCCCAACGCCCCTTTGCGCGCCATGATCGTCGACAGCTGGTACGACGCCTACGTGGGCGTGGTCATGCTGGTGCGCGTGGTCGATGGCCGCTTGGCCCGAGGCGACCGCATCAAGATGATGGCCACCGAGACGGTCTACAACTCTGAAAAGCTGGGCGTCTTCACCCCGGCCAACGAGTCCCGTGAATCGCTGGAGGCCGGCGAGGTGGGCTACATCATTGCCGGCATCAAAGAGCTCACCGCCGCCAAGGTGGGCGACACCGTCACCGCTATCAAGGCCAGCAGCGGAGCCAACCTGGCTTTTGCCACCGAGGCCCTGCCCGGCTTCAAGGAAATTCAGCCGCAGGTGTTTGCAGGCCTTTACCCCTCTGAGGCCAGCGAGTACGACGGCTTGCGCGACGCGCTTGAAAAGTTGCAACTCAACGACGCGGCCTTGCGCTACGAGCCCGAGGTCAGCCAGGCGCTGGGCTTTGGTTTTCGCTGCGGCTTTTTGGGCCTCTTGCACATGGAGATCGTGCAAGAGCGGCTCGAGCGCGAGTTCGACCAAGACCTCATCACCACCGCACCCAGCGTGGTCTACCAGGTGGTGCGCTCAGGCGGCGAGGTCTTGATGGTGGAAAACCCCTCCAAGATGCCCGATGTGGGCCGCATCGAGGAAATCCGCGAACCCATCGTCACCGTGCATCTTTACATGCCGCAAGACTACGTGGGCGTGGTGATGACGCTGGCCAACCAAAAGCGCGGCCAGCAACTGAACATGGCCTACCACGGCAAGCAAGTCATGCTGACCTACGACATGCCGCTGGGCGAGATCGTGCTGGACTTTTTTGACAAGCTCAAATCCGTCAGCCGTGGCTACGCGTCCATGGACTACGAGTTCAAAGAGTACCGGGCCTCTGATGTGGTCAAGGTCGACATTTTGCTCAACGGCGAAAAGGTCGATGCCCTGTCCATCATCGTGCACCGCAGCCAGTCGCAGTACCGTGGCCGCGGCGTGGTGGCCAAGATGCGCGAGATCATCAGCCGCCAGCAGTTTGACGTGGCCATCCAGGCGGCCATTGGGGGCAACATCATTGCGCGTGAGACAATCAAAGCTTTGCGCAAGAACGTGATCGCCAAGTGCTACGGCGGCGACATTTCGCGCAAACGAAAACTGCTTGAAAAACAAAAAGCCGGCAAAAAGCGCATGAAACAAATAGGCTCTGTCGAGGTCCCGCAAGAAGCATTCTTGGCCATTTTGCAGGTGGACGAATGAGCAACACCTTGATGGGCACGCTCACGGCCTTTGTGCTGGCCGCCTTTTTGGGTTACGGCAGTTCTTGGTACATGGGCCTTCTGGAGGGCAACTTTGCTTTGTTGCTCTTGCTGGCCACCACCGTGACTGGCCTGTATTGGTTGGCCGAGCGCTTGTACTTTTTGCCCTCGCGCCAACGCGCGGCTCAGGCCATGGAGGCGGGGCATCTGCAGCGCCAAGCTGAGTTCGCCAAAAACGGCATACGCGCCGACGAAGTCAACCTGGCCCAGGCCAAAGAGCAACTGCTCAGGCAACCCTGGTGGCTGGATTGGACGGCGGGGCTGTTCCCGGTCATCGTGGTGGTGTTCATCCTGCGATCGTTTTTGTTTGAGCCCTTCAAAATCCCCTCGGGCTCCATGATCCCCACGCTGTGGATCAACGACCTGATCTTGGTCAACAAGTTCCACTACGGCGTTCGTCTGCCGGTGATCAACGCCAAGGTCATCAGCAACAACTCCCCAGCGCGTGGCGACGTGATGGTGTTTCGCTACCCTCCCAAGCCCAGCTTGGACTACATCAAGCGCGTGGTGGGTGTGCCTGGTGACGAGGTTGCGTATCTGAACAAGCAGCTCACGGTCAATGGTCAGCCCTTGGTACAAAAGGTCTTGCCAGACTTTTTTGACGAAGACGCCCTGCGCTACTCCAAACAATTGGAAGAGTCCACGGCCGACGGTGGGCGCAAGTACCGCATCTTGGTGGAGCCCGACCGTCCGGCCTTTGTGCCTGGGGTGGAGGACTATAAGTTCCGCGAAAACTGCCGCTACAGCACCGAGGGCGTGGTGTGCAAGGTGCCGGCAGGCCACTACTTCATGATGGGTGACAACCGAGACAATTCGCTGGATTCGCGCTTTTGGGGCTTTGTGCCTGAAGAAAACATTGTGGGCAAGGCCTTTTTTGTGTGGATGAACTTTGGCAAGCTCAAACGCATTGGCTCGTTTGACTGACGCACCAGCCCGCTCTGTGCGATTCGACCCCGCCCCTGACCCCCTGGCCGCCTTGCAGCAGCGCCTGCAGCATGAGTTTCGTGACCCGCGCTTGCTGCAGCTGGCGCTGACCCACCGCAGCTTTTCAGCCGACCACAACGAGCGGCTGGAGTTTTTGGGCGATTCTGTGCTCAGCCTGGCCGTGGCCAGCTTGCTGTACGAGCGCTTGTCCGACCAGCCCGAGGGTGACTTGTCTCGCGCGCGCGCCAACTTGGTCAAACAAGACACCTTGCACCAGTTGGCCGTGGTGCTGGGCCTGCCCATGCTGCTCAGGCTGGGTGAGGGCGAGGCCCGCTCAGGTGGCCACAAGCGCCCGTCCATCTTGGCCGATGCGCTGGAAGCGGTGATAGGCGCGCTCTACTTGGACGCCGGCTTTGACGCCGCCTCGGCCTTGGTGCGCCGGCTCTTCAAAGACGTGGACATCACGCCCCGCATGCCTGCCATTGGCAAAGACCCCAAAACCGAGTTGCAAGAGTGGTTGCAGGGGCGCAAAATGAATTTGCCCATTTACCTCGTGGTGGGCACCTCGGGTGCGGCGCACCAGCAGACCTTTGATGTGGAGTGCGAGGTGGCTGAGCTGGCCCGCGCCGAGCGCGGCATTGGCGCTTCCCGCCGGGCCGGCGAGCAAGCGGCCGCCAGCGCCATGCTGGCCTTCATCAAGACCCTTTGATCGGCGCTGCCGCACCTTCATGAATCCAGACCCCACGCCTGACTTGCCCCCCACGCAAAGCCCTCAAGACCTGGACGCGATGCTGGCCCAGGCACTCACAGGCCCCAGTGGGGCAGCGGCCACTGCTCCTGTGGCCGGCCAGCGCTGCGGCACCGTGGCCATTGTGGGCAAGCCCAACGTGGGCAAGTCCACGCTGCTCAACGCCTTGGTGGGTCAAAAAGTCAGCATCACCTCCAGCAAGGCGCAGACCACGCGCCACCGCATCACCGGCATACGCACGCTGGGCCAAACGCAGCACATTTTTGTGGACACGCCGGGTTTTCAAACCCGCCACGCCAACGCCCTGAACCGTTCGCTCAACAAAACGGTGGTGGGCGCGGTCAATGATGTGGACCTCATTTTGTTTGTGGTCGAGGCCGGGCAGTTCAACCTGGCCGACGCCAAGGTGCTCAGCCTGCTGCCCAAAAACATCCCGGCTTTTTTGATTGCCAACAAGTTCGATTTGATCCACAGGCGCGGCGAGTTGGCCCCCTGGCTGCGCGACATGCAAGAGCGCCACGCCTTTGCCGAGTTTGTGCCCATGTCGGCCAAAACAGCCAGGGACATTGAGCGCTTGCTGGTGCTGTGCGAGAAATACCTGCCCGAGCAAGTCTGGATGTACCCCGCCGACGAACTGACGGACCGCAGCGACCGCTTCATGGCCGCCGAGATCGTGCGCGAAAAGCTGTTTCGCCTCACCGGCGACGAGCTGCCCTACACCTCGACGGTCATCATCGACAAGTACGAAGAAGAGGGCAGCCTGCGCCGCATTGCCGCCACCATCGTGGTCGAGCGCGCTGGCCACAAAGGCATGGTCATTGGCGAGAAGGGCGAAAAGCTCAAGCGCATTGGCACCGAGGCGCGCCACGAACTTGAAGCGCTCACGGGCGACAAAGTCTTTTTGGAGATTTGGGTCAAAGTGCGTTCTGGCTGGGCCGACGACGACGCCCGCGTGCGCTCTTTCGGCTACGAGTGACCACCCGCAGGAATGGCTGCCAAGCGCTTCAATGACGAACCGGCCTACGTGCTGCACCGCTACGACTGGAGCGAGTCCAGCCTGATCTTGGAGGTCTTCACCCGCCACCAAGGCCGCATCGCGTTGGTGGCCCGGGGGGCCAAAAAACCCAGCTCCAGCTTCAGGCCGGTGCTGCTGCCGCTGCAGCCCCTGCACCTGTCCTTTGGAGGTGACGCCGAGATCCGCAACCTCAAAAGCGCCGAGTGGCAGGGCGGCCACGTCATGCCTACGGGTGAGGCGTTGATGTCGGGCTACTACCTCAATGAGCTCTTGATTCGCCTGCTGGCCAGGGACGACCCCCACCCCCGCTTGTTTGACGGCTACGCCGCCACGGTGCAATTGCTGGCCACACCCGGCCACGACACCTTGCAGCTGGCCTTGCGCGCCTTTGAGCTGTGGCTCTTGCGCGAGACTGGTTTTTTGCCCGCGCTGGACGTGCAAACCGCCACCCTCATGCCCCTGGACGACGCCGTGGGCTATGTGCTGGTGCCCGAGTCCGGCCTGCGCGAGGCGCACGAGGACGACCGCTGCGTGCTCAGCGGCGCGCAGTGGCGACAACTGCAGCGCAGCCTGGCCGACAACGCCAGCTTTGTGGACACGCTGCACGCGGCCACGCAGGTGGCTTCAGAGCTCAAGGTGCAGCTGCGGGCGCTGCTGCACTACCATTGCGACGTGCCCATGCTCAAGACGCGCCAGATGATGCGCGACCTTCAGGCCCTTTAAATATGTCTACACACACGCCCTCTCGCACGGCCTTGTCGGTCAACGTCAACAAAGTGGCACTGCTGCGCAACAGCCGCCACCTGGCCTTGCCCAACCCGCTGCGCGCGGCCGAGCTGTGCTTGCAAGCGGGCGCCCAAGGCATCACCATCCACCCCCGGCCCGATCAGCGCCACATCCGCACGCAAGACGCGCATGACATTGCGGGCCTGATGCGGCAATGGCCACAGCGCGAATTCAACATCGAGGGCAACCCCTTTCACAACCTCATGGACTTGGTGCGCGAGCTCAGGCCGCAGCAGTGCACCTTGGTGCCCGACAGCGAAGACCAGTTCACCAGCGACCACGGCTGGCGCTTCCCCCAAGACGCCGAGCGCCTGGCCCCCATCGTGGCCGAGCTGCGGGGCTTGGGCGTGCGGGTGAGCCTCTTCATGGACCCCGATCCGGCCGCCATGGCAGCCGCACGCGCCCTGGGCGCCGACCGGGTCGAGCTCTACACCGAGAGCTACGCCCGCGCCTGGGGCAGCCCGGCGTGCGGCGCGGTGCTGCAAGGCTTTGTGCAGACCGGCCAGGCCGCCTTGGACGCGGGCCTGGGCATCAATGCCGGCCACGACCTCAACCGCAACAACCTGCCCGACTTTTTGCGCGCCGTGCCCCAGGTGCTGGAGGTGTCCATAGGCCACGCCTTCATGGCCGACGCGCTGGAGCTGGGCTATGCCGCCACCGTGCAGGCCTATCAGGCCGCCATAGACCGCGCATGAACCTGCCACCAAACGCCCACATTTACGGCATAGGCACGGACATTTGCGACATCCGCCGCATCCGCGCGAGCTTAGAGCGCCACGGCGAGCGGTTTGCCGCCAAAATTTTGAGCGAAGCTGAGCTGGCCACCTGGCGCCTGCGCGGCCAGCGCTGGCCCGAGCGCGGTGTGCGATACCTCGCCACCCGCTTTTCGGCCAAAGAAGCTTTCAGCAAAGCCATTGGCTTGGGCATGCGCATGCCCATGACCTGGCGGCTGTGCGAAATTGCCAAAGCCCCCAGCGGCAAGCCCAGCGTGGTGCTGCATGGCGCGCTGAAAACCTGGTTTGAAGCCCAAGGCCTCACCGCGCATGTGAGCGTGAGCGATGAAACCGATTACGCGACGAGCTTTGTCATCGTCGAGAAAGCCCCTGTATGACTTCTTATTCTTCCCCCCACGCTCCCCTCATCATCGACGTGGCGGGCCTGGCCCTGAGCGTGGTGGACAAAAAACGCCTCAAACACCCCTTGGTGGGCGGCGTCATTTTGTTTGCCCGCAACTGGCAAGACCGCCAACAGCTCAGCGCCTTGTGCCGGCAAATCAAGGCCGTGCGCAAAGACCTGCTGATTTTGGTGGACCACGAAGGCGGCCGCGTGCAGCGCTTTAAGACCGACGGTTTCACCCACCTGCCTTCCATGCGCCGGCTGGGCGACATGTGGATGACCCCCGACAAATCCCTGCCCGGCGCCAACGCCTTGGCCGCCTGCAACGCCGCCACCGCCTGTGGCTATGTGCTGGGCGCCGAGCTGCGGGCCTGTGGCGTGGACATGAGCTTTGCGCCCGTGCTCGATCTGGACTTTGGCGCCAGCAGCGTCATTGGCGACCGCGCTTTTCACCGCGACCCGCGCATCGTCAGCCTCTTGGCCAAAAGCCTGATGCAAGGCCTCTTGCAAAGCGGCATGTCCAACTGCGGCAAGCATTTCCCAGGTCACGGCTTTGTCAAAGCCGATTCGCACGTGGACATTCCCGTGGACAAACGCAGCCTCAAAGCCATTTTGGCCGACGATGCCGCGCCCTATGAATGGCTCAACACCGTGCTCACCAGCGTGATGCCCGCGCATGTGATTTACCCCAAAGTCGATGCCCGGCCGGCCGGCTTTTCAGAGCAGTGGCTGAGCTACATCTTGCGCGGCCAACTGGGCTTTGGCGGGGCCATCTTCAGCGACGACCTCAGCATGGCAGGCGCACGCATCATTGACGGCCGCCAGGTCAGCTACACCGAGGCCGCCACCACCGCCCTGAACGCCGGCTGCGATTTGGTGTTGCTGTGCAACCAAAGCGTGGACGGCGGCGAGGCCGTGGACGAGTTGATCGCAGGCATGACAGAGGCCCAACTCAAAGGCCAGTGGGAGCCGCTGGAGTCCAGTGAAGACAGGCGCTTGGCGCTCTTGCCCACCAAAGCGGCCCTGCCATGGGACGAGCTGATGCTAGAGCCCGCCTACATGCACGCCGTGGGCCTGGTGCCCTGAGCCTTCGAATGCATCTTGCCGCTCCCCCTGTAGGAGCCGGCCTGCCGGCGATTGTTCGCATGAAGTGATGCCCGTTGCCCGGCACGCATCGCTTGCAGGCAAGCTCCTACACATACAAGACGGCGTTCCCCCTGTGGGAGCCGGCCTGCCGGCGATTGTTCGCATGAAGTGATGCCCGTTACCCGGCGCGATTCGCTTGCAGGCAAGCTCCTACACATACAAGACGGCGTTCCCCCTGTGGGAGCCGGCCTGCCGGCGATTTTTGGCGTGAGGCAATGGGCATCCATCGCCCGCCCCCATCCTCAATCACCCCACACCATCTGGCCGGCCACGTCCAGCTGCGTCAGGTACAGCCGCAGGTCCAACTCGTACTGGTGGTAGGCCGGCTCCATGTGGGTGCACAGCTGGTAAAAGGCTTTGTCGTGCGCGCGAATTTTGAGGTGGGCCAATTCGTGAACCACGATCATGCGCAAGAACTCTGGCGGGCCAGCTTTGAACACACTGGCGATGCGGATTTCTCGCTTGGACTTGAGCTTGCCGCCTTGCACGCGCGAGACCGTGGTGTGCGTGCCCAACGCGTGGGCAATGACTTGGAGCTTGCTGTCAAAACTCACATGCGAGAGCGGCTCGGCATGGCGCATGCAGCTGTTTTTGAGCGCCACCGCGTAGTCAAACAAGGCCTTGTCGGTGCGCACCTCGTGGCGTGTGGGGTACTTGCGCAAAAGCAGAGCTGCCAATTCGCCGCGCTCCAGCAAGCCCAGCACCTGGGCCTGCAGGCTGTCGGGGTAGGCCTGCAGGTACTTCAGCCGGGTGGCAGCGGGCGTCAAGTCTCGCGGCGCAGGGCCGGGAACAAAATCACGTCGCGGATGCTGGGGCTGTCGGTCAGCAGCATCATCAGCCGGTCAATGCCTATGCCGCAGCCACCGGTGGGAGGCATGCCGTACTCCAGGGCGCGCACAAAGTCGGCGTCGTAAAACATGGCCTCGTCGTCGCCCGCCTCTTTGGCTTGCGACTGGGCCTGAAAGCGCGCCGCCTGCTCCTCGGCGTCGTTGAGCTCTGAAAAACCGTTGCCGAACTCGCGGCCTGTGATGTAAAGCTCAAAGCGCTCGGTCACTTCGGGGCGCTGGTCGTTGGCGCGGGCCAGTGGCGAGATCTCGGTGGGGTGCTCCATGATGAAGGTCGGCTGCCAGAGCTTGTCCTCTACCGTTTCTTCAAAATACAACACCTGCAAACTGGCCAGCGAGCGGCCAGACAGGCGGTTTTTGTCTTCCGACAAGCCCAGCTTTTTCAGCGCGGCCAACAACCACTGGGCATCGTCGACCCTCTCGCCTGCCTCGGTGTACTTGACGATGGCTTCGCGAATGGTCAGCCGCTCAAATGGCAGGGCCAGGTCCACGGCTTTGCCGGCGTAGCTCAACTGCAGGCTGCCGCAGGCCTTGGTGGCCGCGTCGCGGATCAGCTGCTCGGTGTAGTTCATCAGGTCTTGGTAGTTCCACCAGGCGGCGTAAAACTCCATCATGGTGAACTCTGGGTTGTGGCGAACGCTGATTCCCTCGTTGCGGTAGCTGCGGTTGATCTCAAAGACCCGGTCAAAGCCGCCCACGATCAGGCGCTTCAGGTAAAGCTCGGGCGCGATGCGCAAAAACATTTCTTGGTCCAGCGCGTTGTGGTGGGTCACAAAGGGCTTGGCATTGGCGCCACCCGGAATGGGGTGCAGCATGGGCGTTTCCACCTCCATGAAGCTGTGCGCCACCATGAACTCACGGATGCTGCTGACCGCCTTGCTGCGTGCCACAAAACGCTTGCGGGCGGCCTCGTCGGTGATCAGGTCCACATAGCGTTGGCGGTACTTGACCTCTTGATCGGCCACGCCGTGGAACTTGTCGGGCAGTGGGCGCAGGCTTTTGGTCACCAGGCGCAAGGTTTTGGCGTGCACAGAGAGCTCGCCGGTTTTGGTCTTGAACAGCGTGCCCGTGGCGGCCACGATGTCACCCAAATCCCAGTGCTTGAAGTCGGCGTGCAAGGCCTCGCCCACGCCGTCGTTGGTGATGTACACCTGTATGCGGCCGCCCGAGGGGCCAAAAGAGCTGTCTTGCAAGGTGGCAAAGCTGGCCTTGCCCATCACGCGCTTGAGCATCATGCGGCCGGCCACGCTGACCGGGATGCCCTGCGGGTCCAGCACTTCTTTGCTGAGCGCGTCGTACTGCTCAAACAGCTGGGCCGCCTGGTGCTCGGGCTTGATGTCGTTCGGGAACGCAATGCCTTGGCGGCGAATGGCCTGCAGCTTGTCGCGGCGTTCGGCCATCAGTTGGTTGTCGTCAAAGGCGGCGGGGGAGTGTTCTGTCGTGGACATGGGTGGCCTGGCCGGAGGGCCGCTGTGCAAAGCTTTTGATTTTAAGGCGCAAGCCCAGCGGCAAGCCGTGGGCACCTTGGCTGCCTTGGCGCTGGCACACCCAGGCCAGAGCGAGCAGCCTTTAAGACCAGCCGCTTTTGTCCAGCAGGTCGCTGACCAACTCCAGCCGCAGCAGCGGGTTGTCCAGCGACATCAGCTGCTGCTTCATCTCCACCGGCACGGGCAGCAACTCACACCAGCGGTTGGCCACCCAGTCGCAGTCTTCAAAGCGGTAGGGCTCGATCAAAGGAATCTGATCGGGCGGCACATCGCGTTCTTTGAGCTGATTGAGCAGCTTGCGCAGGCCCTTGGCAATGTGCTGCAGGTCATCTGGAATGGGCACCACTTGGTCTGGCGCCAGCAACTCGGCCTCGGCCACCCACAGGCCATGGCGCAGCTTTTCACTGCGCTTCACGGTAAAGCGCTCCGCGCCCTCGCAGCGGATCACCAGCAAGCCCGCTTGCGGGGCCGAGTATTGCGTGATGCGGGCCAAGGTGCCTACGCTGCTGAAGGTCTCGGCCGCTAGCGGCCCGTCGCCTGGGGCGCTGCGCACCTCTGCACCCTGGGTGAGGCTGACCACCCCAAAAGCCGTGCCGCTTTTGTGGCAGCGGGAGATCATGTCCAGGTAGCGCACCTCAAAAATGCGCAGCGGCAGCAAGCCGCCTGGAAACAACACGGTGCCCAAGGGGAAAAGTGGCAATTCGGACAAATGCGCAGCAGTGCTCATGCGGTCATCATGCCACCCGGGGGCAACTGGTGTGGTTCAAGGGGATTTTCAACAAGCAGGCAGACAGCCGAGCGGCTTGCGCCGCTGGCCTGGCGTGTTACTCGACCGCGTCGGCCGGCTGCTTGAGCAGCATGGCCAAAGCACTGGCCACGGTTTTGCGCAGCTCGCGCCGGTCGCAAATCATGTCCACCGCGCCTTTTTCCAGCAAAAACTCAGCGCGCTGAAAGCCTTCAGGCAACTTGACGCGCACGGTCGACTCAATCACGCGCGGCCCGGCAAAGCCAATCAGCGCCTTGGGCTCGGCAATCACAATGTCGCCCACAAACGCAAAGCCCGCGCTCACGCCGCCCATGGTCGGGTCGGTGAGCACGCTGATGTAGGGCAGTTCTTTTTTGGCCAGGCGCGTCAAAGACGCATTGGTTTTGGCCATTTGCATCAGGCTGAGCAAGCCCTCTTGCATGCGCGCGCCACCCGTGGCCGTAAAGCAAATGAAAGGCACTTTTTGCTCCATGGCCGCGTGCACGCCGCGCACAAAGCGCTCGCCCACCACAGAGCCCATGGAGCCACCCATAAAGTCGAATTCAAAGCAGGCCACCACCACGCCAATGCTGTGCACCGAGCCGCCCATGACCACCAATGCATCGGTCTCACCCGTGTTTTCCATGGCCTCTTTCAGGCGCTCGGGGTACTTGCGGCTGTCTTTGAACTTGAGCGGGTCCACCGGCAGCACCTCTTGCCCGATCTCGTAGCGGCCTTGCGCATCGAGAAAGCTGTCCAGCCTGGCTCTCGCGCCCAGCCTGTGGTGGTGGCTGCACTGCGGGCAGACATTTTGGTTTTTTTCCAGGTCAGTCTTGTAGAGCACGGCCTCGCAGCTGGGGCATTTGATCCACAGCCCCTCGGGCACGCTGCGGCGCTCGCTGGGGTCGGTGTGGGAGATTTTGGGGGGGAGCAGCTTGTCGAGCCAGGACATGGGGAGCCTTTCGGTCATGATTCGTTCAGATTTTAAGGGCCAGCCTGCACCCGTGGGCACAGGTATTGCCAGTCAGTGTCAGTCGTTCAATTATGGTCATTGGCCCTTGTAGGAGCCGGCCTGCCGGCGATGATGGGCATCAGGCCATGTCTGTTGTCCGGCACGAATCGCCGGCAGGCCAGCTCCTACAAATACCAATTTCTGCTGGCGGTGAACGGCTTGCTGCCCATGGCTGAGCCCAATTTCAAGCGTCCAGCGCCTGCCGAATGCCCGTCAAAAACTCGGTGGCCACTGGCCCCACCCGTACGGGGGCTTCGTTGTCAATCAACTGAATTAACCGCGAACCAATCACCACCGCATCAGCGCTGCGGCCAATGGCTTGGGCTGTGGCCGCGTCGCGAATGCCAAAGCCCACGCCCACCGGCACGCTCACATGCGCGCGGATGCGCGGCAGCATTTTCTCGACCTCGTCCACGTTGAGCGTGCCCGCACCGGTCACGCCCTTGAGCGAGACGTAATACACATAGCCCGAGGCCACGCGGGCGACTTGGGCCATGCGCTCATCGGTGGAGGTGGGGGCCAGCAGAAAAATCAGGTCCATGTGCCGCTCGCGCAGCTTGGCCGCAAATTCCACGCATTCTTCGGGCGGGTAGTCGACGATGAGCATGCCGTCCACACCCACGGCTGCCGCCTCATTCACAAAAGCGTCGGCGCCGCGCTTGTGGTCATAGGCTTCCACCGGGTTGGCGTAGCCCATGAGCACCACGGGGGTGTGGCTGTCTTTGGCGCGGAAGGCTTTGACCATTTGCAGCACCTGGGCCAGGCCCACGCCTTGGGCCAGGGCTTTGTCGCCAGCCTTTTGAATGACCGGGCCGTCGGCCGAGGGGTCGGAGAAGGGCACGCCCAGCTCAATGATGTCGGCCCCGCCCGCCACCATGGCGTGCATCAGCTCTGGCGTGATGTCGGCATACGGAAAGCCGGCCGTCACATAGGGAATGAGCGCCTTGCGGCCTTGGCTTTGGAGCGTGGCCATCACGCCTTGGATGCGGCTCATTTGAACTCCACCTTGTGCGTGCCGCCCTTGACTTCTTGGCCCCGGCAGGAAGGCCGGCAGTAAAAGTCGGCGTTGGACAAGTCGGCCACGGTGCCTATGTCTTTGTCGCCCCGGCCCGAGAGGTTGACCAAGATGGACTGGTCTTGCCGCATGGTCTTGGCCATTTTCATGGCGTAGGCTATGGCGTGGCTGGATTCGAGCGCGGGGATGATGCCCTCGGTGCGGCACAGGTAATGAAAGGCTTCTAGCGCCTCTTTGTCGGTGATGCCCACGTACTCGGCGCGGCCTATGTCTTTCAGGAAGGCATGCTCAGGCCCGACGCCGGGGTAGTCCAGGCCGGCCGAGACGCTGTGCGTCTCGGTCACCTGGCCGTCTTCGTTTTGCAACACATAGGTGCGGTTGCCGTGCAGCACGCCGGGCACGCCTTTTTGCAGCGAGGCCGAATGCTTGTCCGTGTCCAGGCCTTCGCCCGCGGCTTCCACGCCGATCAGGCGCGTGTCTTCAAAGGGAATGTAGGGATGGAAGATGCCCATGGCGTTGCTGCCGCCGCCCACACAGGCCATCACCACATCGGGCTGGCGCCCGCCTGTGAGTTCGGGCATTTGGGCGATGCATTCGGTGCCAATGACGCTTTGAAAGTCGCGCACCATCATGGGGTAGGGGTGCGGGCCTGCCACGGTGCCAATGATGTAGAAGGTGTTGTCCACATTGGCCACCCAGTCGCGCATGGCCTCGTTGAGCGCGTCTTTGAGCGTTTTGCTACCCGACTCCACCGGCACCACGGTGGCGCCCAAGAGCTTCATGCGGTAAACGTTGGGGCTTTGGCGCTTGACGTCTTCGCTGCCCATGTAGACCACGCATTCCAGGCCGTAGCGCGCGCAAATGGTGGCCGTGGCCACGCCGTGCTGGCCGGCGCCGGTTTCGGCAATGACGCGGGGCTTGCCCATGCGCTTGGCCAGCATGGCCTGGCCTATGGTGTTGTTGATCTTGTGCGCGCCGGTGTGGTTGAGGTCTTCGCGCTTCAAGTAAATCTGTGCGCCGCCCATCTCACGGCTTATGCGGTCGGCGTGGTAAATCGGCGAGGGCCGGCCGACAAAGCGGGCCAGCTCACCGTGGAACTCGGCCAAAAATGCCGGGTCGTGCTGGTAGCGGGCGTAGGCCGCCTTGAGCTCGTTGATGGCGTGGGTGAGGGTTTCAGAGACAAAGCTGCCGCCGTAAATGCCAAAGTGGCCGCGGACGTCAGGCTGCTGGTAAGTGATCATGGGCTTGGGACAAGTTGCTCATCGGCCGCGCGCACGGCGGCGATGAATTGGTGGATCTTTTCAGCGCTTTTGATGCCCTTGGACACCTCGACGCCTGAACTCACGTCAACGGCCAGCGTGTTGCAACGCGGCCGCACTTGCAAAATGCCATCGGTCACATTTGCAGGCGTCAACCCACCAGACAAGACGAGGTGAGCGTTGACGTTTGGAGGAAGCTGTGACCAATTGAATGTTTTCCCGCCGCCGCCAAAGCCCTCGACATGGGCGTCGAGCAAGATGGACTGTGCAGCTTTAAATTCTTGAGCGTAGTTTAGAAGATCAAAGGGCGCCGTTCCGGTCGCAGGGCCATCGCCCAAGGGAATGCGGGCGGCCCGCATGAAAGGGCGGCCCCAAGCCTGGCATTGCGCGGGCGTTTCGTCGCCATGAAACTGGAGCAGGGCGTGGGGCACCAGCCGCAGCGCATGCTCAATGAAAGCGGGCTCGGCGTTGACGAACAGCAACACTGGGGTGATGAAGGGCGGCAGGCGCGAGGCCAGCTCGGCCGCGCGTTCAGGGCTGACATAGCGCGGGCTGGGCTCGTACATCACAAAGCCCAGCGCATCGGCCCCGGCCGCTGCGGCAGCGTCCACGTCTTGCTCGTGGGTCAGGCCGCAGATTTTGATGCGGGTGCGGGGGTGGGTTTTCATGGCAGCCAATCATAGGCGGGGGTGCGCTCGGGCAGGCCCCAGTGCGGCTCGTAGACCGGCCCCAAAAAATACAGGCCGTCGGGCGAAAACGTGGGCGCGGCCACGGCGCGGCTGCGGGCGTGCAGCACCTCTTGCATCCAGCTGGGCGGGTGCATTCCTTGGCCGATGGAGATCAAGCACCCCATGAGGTTGCGGATCATGTGGTGCAAAAAAGCATTGGCCTCGAACTCAAAGCGCCACAAGGCGCCGCGCTGGCTGATGTGCAGTCGGTGCAAGGTTTTGATGGGCGTGTGCGACTGGCACTGAGCAGCCCGGAACGACGAAAAATCATGCTCTCCCAGCAGCATGTGCGCGGCTTCTTGCATGGCCACTGCGTTCAGCGGCCTGAAGACCCAGCCCACCCGCCCGGCTTCCACGCTGGGGCGCACGGGCGACTCCAGCAGCACATAGGCGTAGCGCCGCGCCACTGCGTGCGTGCGGCTGTGAAAGGCGTCGGGCACGGGCTTGGCCCACTGCACCGCAATGTCGGTAGGCAAAAAGCGGTTGGGGCCGCGCACCCAGGCGTTGTCGTCGCGCACGGCTTGGGTGTCAAAGTGCACCACTTGCATGAGCGCGTGCACCCCTGCGTCGGTGCGGCCGGCGCACAAGGTGCGTATGGGCTGGTTGCAAAACTTGGACAGCGCCAGCTCCAGCTGGTCTTGCACGGTCAGGCCCGAAGCCTGGCTTTGCCAGCCCTCGTAGTTGCCGCCCTGGTAGCTCACGCCCAAGGCGATTCTCATGTGGGGTCCTTGGGGGCAGGGCTTGCGCGCGGCTTGGGCGGCTCCAAGTCCAGGGACAAGCCGCTCAGGTCCAGTGGGCCGGGCGTGCGGGCTGGGCCGGGGGCGCTGTCCAAGTCGAGCGAGAGCTTGCCCAAGTCCAGCGCGGCTGGCGGTGTGCTCAGTTTGGGGCTTGTGCTCGGGTTTGAACTTTTGCTTTGGCGCGCAGCGACGGGCAGGTCCAGGGCGGGAGCGGGGCCGTCAAGGTTCAAGTCCAGGTCAAACAGCGCGGGCTTGGCCGCAGGCTTGTGGTGCGCTTGCGGCGGCGCTGTCTCGGTCTCCAGCTTGGCTGCAGCTTTGTCAGATGGCAGGACTGGCTGAAACCGCCCCTGGGCGTGTTGTTCTGGCGCGGCCGATGGACGGGGCTGGGGCTGCTTTGCAGAGGGTGTTGCCGCACGGCGCCTGACCCATGCCCAAGCAAGCAGGGCCAAGGCGGTGGCCAGTCCCAGGGTCAGCATCAGTGGGTTTGGAGCGTCGGCTGCTGCCATGGCGGGGGCCGAACCCACGGCCGCTGGCGAGGGGAGGGCGGGAGCAGCGGCAGATGCCTCAGGTGCCGCAAGTGCCTCATTTGCCGACGTGGGCGCCGCGCCAGCGCTTGCAGCGTCCAGCGCCGCTGGTGACGCTGGTGCCGCTGGTGCCGCTGGTGCCGCTGGCGCCGCTGGCGCTGCAGCCTGTCCTTGACGGAGTTGCTCAAGTTGGTCTCTGGCCTGCGCCAGCGGCACAGCGTTCGCTTCCTCGGCCGTGGGCAGGCGCAAGCTCGCCCCAGCCAGCAAACGGTTGATGTCGCCCGCCACAAAAGCCGGCGTGTTGAGCTTGTACAGCGCAAGCAAAAAGAGCTCCATGGTGGTGCCTGCGGGCACCTGGTCCATGGCGATTTCAGTGGCGCTTTGACCGGGCGCCACCACCAGCGGCGGCTGGGTTTGGGCGGCGGCGGGGGTGACCAAGGCGGCAGCGCATGCTGCGGCCCACAGCCAGGTCCGCGCAGGCCTGCACCATTGCCCCAGCCCGCCGCGCTGACCCATCAGGCCGCCAGCACAATGCGCAGCATGCGGCGCAGCGGCTCGGCCGCGCCCCACAGCAGCTGGTCACCCACCGTGAAGGCGCCCAGGTAATCGTCACCCATGGCCATTTTGCGCAGGCGGCCCACGGGAATGGTCATGGTGCCGGTGACGGCCACAGGCGTGAGCTGCTCTATGGTCGCCTCACGCGTGTTGGGCACCACTTTGACCCACTCGTTATCGGCGGCGATCATGGCCTCGATGTCGGCCAGCGGCACGTTCTTTTTGAGCTTGAAGGTCAGCGCTTGGCTGTGGCAGCGCATGGCGCCTATGCGCACGCAAAAGCCGTCCACGGGGATGGCCGCCGTGCCAAAACCTGCGCCAAGGCCCAAGATTTTGTTGGTCTCGGCCATGCCTTTCCATTCTTCTTTGGAAATGCCCCAACCCGGCTCGTCCCGGGTTTTGCCAAGCCCCAGGTCTTTGTCTATCCAGGGAATCAGCGAACCGCCCAGCGGCACGCCAAAGTTGGCCGTCTCCTGGGCCGACAGGCTGCGCTGCTTGGCAATGATCTGGCGGTCTATTTCCAAAATGGCGCTCTTGGGGTCGTCCAGCAAGGCTTTGACCTCGGCATTCAAGGTGCCGTATTGGGTGAGCAACTCGCGCATGTGCTGCGCGCCGCCGCCCGAAGCCGCCTGGTAGGTTTGCGTGCTCATCCACTCCACCAAGCCAGCCTTGTACAGCGCGCCCACACCCATCAGCATGCAGCTGACGGTGCAGTTGCCGCCCACCCAGTTTTTGCCGCCGTGGGCCAGAGCCTGCTCGATGACGGGCAGGTTCACTGGGTCCAGGATGACGACCGCGTCGTCGTTCATGCGCAGGGTGGAGGCCGCGTCAATCCAGTGGCCTTGCCAGCCGGCCGCGCGCAGCTTGGGGAACACCTCGCTGGTGTAGTCGCCGCCTTGCGCGGTGATGATGACCTCGCATTTTTTAAGCGCCTCTATGTCCAGGGCGTCTTTGAGCGTGGTTTCGTTTTTGGCCTGTGCGGGGGCGGCACCGCCGGCGTTGGAGGTGGAAAAAAACACCGGCTCAATCAGGTCGAAGTCGCCTTCAGCCTGCATGCGGTCCATCAACACCGAGCCGACCATGCCGCGCCAGCCCACCAAACCTGTCAACTTGCTCATTTCATCGCCCTTTCTAAATTAAACAGAGCCACGCCTGGCGGGCTGTTCTGGCCCGGCTCGTCTGGCCGGGGGGCGCACGACGAACCAGAGCTGGATCAGCCCGTGATGGTCGTGGTTTTGAAGGTGATTGCGCGCGCGCCTGCAGAAGCCTGGAAGGTGGCTGCGGGGTTCAGGGTGATCGGGCGGGCGACAAACATGATCGAAATTGTATCGGACAGCCTTGGTCCAAGCTGACATCGCCGCAGGGCGCTCAATTTGCAAAGATTTTCAATTGAGTGCCATTCGCCCTCAGCTTGGCGGCTAGCATGGTCTTTGACTTTTTCAGCCTGAATGTTTGCGAAATTGAGAGGCGAGCGATGCGGTTTGTGGTGATCTTTGACGAGGGTCCTGACATGGTGCCAGTGCGCCAGAGCCTGTCAGACCATCACCTGGCTTTTCTTCAAGCGCACAGCCAGGAAATATTCATGGCCGGCGGGCTGCGGCATGCGCACGAGGGGCCTTTTGTAGGCGGCATGTGGGTGTTTGAGGTGGCCTCCCGCGAGCGGGCCATTGAACTCATTGAAAGCGACCCCTACTACAAGGCCAGGCCCCGCGCTTTCCGGCTGCTGGCCTGGGGCCAGGTCTTGCGGTGAGCCCGTGTGGCTTGCGAACCTCTGCGCGATGGCGCGGCTTGGATGGATTGAACAAATAGAAAGAAAAACATGTCTAGCACCCTGAAACTGAGTTTGGGCGCACAAGCCGCGCAATTGCACGACGCGCAAACCGGCGCCTTGGTGGCCCAGATCGAGATCGGCCACGAGGCCATGGCCAGCCGCTTTTTCACCCGCAGCCCCTTGGATGCGGGCGCCTTAGAACGCGCCATTGACTGGACAGAAGACCGCATTCAAGCCGCCCACGCCGCCATCCCGGCCGGCGCCCAACTGTTCACCCACGCCGAGGATGTGCGCGTGCTGGCCCAGGCCGCAGGCATGGACGGTTCGCAAGCGCTGCTGCATGTGGACGCGGTCGAGCAGCTCTTCAGTCGCTTGGTGCTGCAGGCTTTTGGCCAATCGCCCCACCAGCAAGACCTGCCTGACAGCCCCCGCGTGTTTGCCACTGTGGTGTTTTTGCGCGAGTTGCTGCAGCACCTGGGGTTTGCGCACATTCGGGTGGAGACGGAGGAGGTCGCGTGACAAGCTCAAAAACAAACTATTTGACTAAGCCGCAAGTGCTCGCTGCGGTCCGTGCCTCTATGGCCAAACCAGGCTTTGTGTGGGACGGCCTTGATGAGGACGACCGCCCGCTGTCGCGTCAAGAAATGCAAGCTGGCCTGGCGGCCATGACCCTCAAACTTGGGCAGCTCCAGGGTTCTGAACCCAAGGAGCGGGTTGTTGGTTTGACTGATCAGCCCATAGACAAGAAATCCTTGGATTGAAATTGCAGTGCATTTGCGATACATTTTGGGCCATGAAATCCTCGACCTTGCCCTCTGTCCGCGTTGAGCCCGAAGTCCGCTCCCATGTGGAGGCCGTGCTGAAAGCGGGTGAATCTTTGTCGGAATTTGTTGAAAATGCGGTCCTCCAAGCAGTGCAGCAACGATCGCAGCAAAGTGAGTTCGTCAACCGGGGCTTGGCTTCTTTGGCCAAAGCGCATCAGGATGGCAAATACATATCCTGCGAGGATGTGTTGGCTCAATTGCGCCGCCGCACGGCTGCCGCGCGTCAGGCCCTTGGCTGAAGCGGCATGCGCTTTCAGGTCAGCTGGACGTCGGAGGCTGTGGAAGACCTCTTGCACTTGCATGACTTTTTGACAGACCGTGCCCTCGAACACGGAACCAGCCTGGATTTGGCTGACGAAGGCATTGCGGCCATCGAACACGCCGTGCTTTTGTTGCAGACTTCCCCTTTCAGCTGCCGCAAGGCCATCCAAAACCCTTTTTTGCGAGAACTCGTCATTCCCTTTGGGGCGACAGGCTACGTGGCTCTGATTGAGATCACGAATGCGCACCAGGTCACTGTCGCGGCAGTGCGCCACCAACGTGAAAGTGACTATCACTGAAAGCTGAGGGCTGACTCTCAACAGGAGACAAGCTCTTGCAGACTTTTCTCTGCGCTGTTGTTTTGCTGAAAGCGACCCTTCAGAGACCAGAGTCACCCACTTTTACCTCCGGGTCTTCCCTAGGACAGCTGTTCCCATCTTGCCAAACGCCCCCAAGGCAGGTAGCGTAGGGCCATGTCAGTTCAATAAAGAAAGCGAAATAGATCGCTTCAAGACGAAGGGCTGGCGAGGAGACAAGATCGATGACAGACACGGCAGCGGCCAAGCCTCTGTGGGGCACCTGGCATTTGGCGCATTGGAAGATCGCCTACAGCGACGGTCGGGCGCCCAGCTTTCCCTTTGGGCCTGACGCCACGGGGCTGATCCAGTACACCCACGACGGCGGCATGGCCGCTTGCATTGCCCGGGCCGTGCGGCCTAAGTTGTCGGGCGAAAGCACGCGCAGCGTCCCTGAGGCCGAGCGCCTGGCCGCGTTTGAAAGCTATTTTCAGTACGCAGGCAGCTACGAGGTGCAGCAAAGCGCCGCCGGGCCTGTGGTGGTGCACCGGGTCACGCATGCGCTGAACCCGAACTTCAAGGGCACCGAGCAAGTGCGGAACATGCGCTTTCCGGACCAGGGCTGGTTGGAGTTGTCGGCCGACGACCCGCTGCCGGGCTCGCCCACGGTGACCCGCCACCACAGCCTGCTGTGGCGGCGCGAAAGCGCGGCATGAGCGCACTCTTTGACAAACACCGCGCGCTCTTGGCGCGTGCCCAAGAGGCTTGCGAGCAGCGCCACTGCTGGAGCCCTTACCCCGACATGCCCGCCAAGTACCCAGACGCCGAGGCCGCACAGGCCCGCGGCCTGGCCGCGTTTGAGGCGCACATGGGCTGCCTCTTTGAGCTGGACCAGCCCGGCCACCACGGCGCGCGCCTGGCCAGCCAGGAAATCTCGCCCTACACCCAGCGCAGCCTGGGCAGCAGCTACCCACACAGCGACATTGATGCGCTGTTTGACGCGGCCACCACCGCCATGGACGCATGGGCACACGCGGGCATTCAGACGCGTTTGGGTGTGCTCATGGAGGTGCTGGAGACTCTGTACCAAGACCATTTGTTTGAAATCGCCCATGCCGTGATGCACACGGCCGGCCAGAGCCTGAACATGGCTTACGCGGGCTCGGGCGTCAATGCGCTGGACCGCGGCATAGAAGCCCTGGTCTATGCCGAGCAAGCCATGCGCGCAGTCACGCCCAAGGCGAGCTGGCAGCGCCGCTTTGGCAGCGCGCAGATCGCCCTTGAAAAAACCTACCGAATCGTGCCGCGTGGGGTGGCCGTGTGCTTCACCTGCGCGAGCTTTCCCACCTGGAACGCCTGGCCGTCCATGATGGCGAGCCTGGCCACCGGCAACCCGGTGATCGTCAAGCCTCACCCAGCCACGGTGCTGCCCATGGCCATTTCGGTGCGGGTGTTCAGGCGCGTGCTTGAGGCGGCGGGGTTTGACCCCAACTTGGTCACGCTGGCGTTGGACACGGTGCAGGAACCCATAGGCAAAGTGCTCGTCAAGCACCCCCAAACCGCCATTGTTGATTTCACCGGAGGCGTGGCTTTTGGTCAGTGGGTAGAGCAAAACGCCCACCCGGCCCGCGCCTACACCGAGACCGCCGGCGTCAATACTGTGGTGCTGGACTCGGCCGAGGACTTGGACGCCGTGCTCAGAAGCCTGGCCACCACCTTGTGCATGTTTTCAGCGCAAATGTGCACCAGCCCGCAGAACATTTATGTGCCGCGCTCGGGCGTGCGCACGCCGCAGGGCCTGGTACCTTTTGACGAGGTGGCCCAGCGCCTGGCCGACGCCGTGCGCGCACTCACCACCGACCCGCGCAAGGCCGCAATGATCTTGGCCACCATCCAGGCGCCACAGACCTTGGCGCTGGTGGCCGAGCTGCAGTCGCGCGCACAGCCGCAAGGCGCCGTGCTGCTGCCGGCCTCGTCTTATGTTCACCCCGATTTCCCGCAGGCACGCACCTGCACGCCGCTCATGCTCAAGGTCTCCACCGCCCAGCGCAGCTGGTACGCGGGCGAGCGCTTTGGCCCCATCAGCTTTGTGATTGCCTGCGACAGCGCCCAAGACGCCTTGTCCCAGGCCACGCAGGACGTGCGTGAATTCGGTGGCCTCACGGCTTTTGCCTATGCCACCAACGAGGCTTTTATTGCCCTTGCCGAGCAGGCCTATGCCCGCGCAGGCGCGCAGCTCACCATCAACCTCACCGGCCCCATGCCGCTGAACTTTGCCGCCGCCTACAGCGACTACCACGTCACTGGCTTGAACCCGGCGGGCAACGCGAGCCTCACAAACCTGGCCTTCGTGGCCGACCGCTTTGGCATTGCGCAGTCGCGCAGGCCTGCGGCAAGCTGGACCATCCACCCCCCAAAACCACAAGGAGCCGCACCATGGGAATGAGCGATATACCTGTCCTCCAAGGAGGATTCGCCCCCGTCACGCAAGAGCGTGTGATTGAGTTGACCGACGTGCAAGGCGAGATCCCCAAAGACCTCAACGGCATGTACGTGCGCAACGGCCCCAACCGCCGCTTCGAGGCGGCCGGTCGCTACCACTGGTTTGACGGCGACGGCATGCTGCACGCGGTGCAGTTCGACCGGGGCCGCGCCATCTACCGCAACCGCTGGGTCCAGACCCAGGGCTTGCAAGAAGAGCTGGCCGCCGGCCAGGCGCTGTGGCAGGGCATCAAAGACCCACCGCGCAAGGACAGGCCTGATGCACCGCTCAAAAACACCTCCAACACCGACGTCAAGTTCTACAACGGCCAGCTGGTGTCCATGTGGTACCTGGGCGGCACGCCCTACAACGTCGCTCCGGGCGACCTGAGCACCACCGGCACGCTGGACCTGGATGCGCGCCTCAAGGGCCTGCCCGTCTCGGCGCACTCCAAGGTCGACGAGCGCACCGGCGAATTCCTGTTCTTTGCCTATGGCAAGGAAGCGCCCTACATGCACTACGGCGTGATGGACAGGCACGGCGCGCTCAAGACCTTCATGCCGGTGCAACTGCCCGGCCCGCGCCTGCCGCACGACATGGCGATCACGCCCAACTACTCGGTGGTGCACGACTTGCCGCTGTTTTATGACATGGACGCCTTCAACGCCGGGCGCCACAAGCTCAAGTTCTATCACGAGATGCCCTCGCGCTTTGGCGTGATCCCCCGCCACGGCACGCCCGATCAGATCCGCTGGTTCGAGGCCAAGCCCACCTACATGTACCACGTGTCCAACGCCTGGGAAGAAGACGACGGCCAGGGCGGCACCGAGATCGTGATGACCGGTACGCCGTTCAGGCTGCCGCGCGACTGGCGCGGCAATGTGGATGTGGACCGCTTCCCCAAGATGCTGGCCAACCTCGAGCATGACTTCATGTTCTACGAGTGGCGCTTTAACCTGCGCACCGGCCAGACGCGCGAGCGCGTTATTGATGACATCATCAACCAGGAGTTCCCGGTCATCAATTCATGGATGCAGGGCTACAAAACCCGCTACTCCTGGAACATGCTCATGGGCCGCAGCAACCGTGCCGAAGATCCGCGTTTTTGCGGCATCGTGCGCTACGACCTGGAGCGCGACAGCTGCACCACCTACCACGAGGGTGTGCACAAGTGGTACAGCGAGCCGCCATTTGCGCCTGCCGACCACGCCAAGGCCGAGGACGACGGCTACCTGGTGGGCTTTATGTGGGACGACGTGGCCCAGCAGTCCTTTGTGACCGTGTTCGATGCGCGCGACATCAGCAAAGGCCCGGTGGCGCGCATCCGCATCCCGGTGCGTGTGCCCAATGGCTTTCATGCCACCTGGGTCAGCGCCGAGCGGCTCAAGCGGGGCTATTGACGCGTTCATGGTCCTCGTCAGCCCGGACAAGATTCAGGCGTACAGCGCCCGCCAGTGGTGGGGCGAGCTCACGCTTTGGCAGCTGTTTGAGCAGCGGCTGGCCGCGCATCCCGAGGCCGAGGCCGTGGTCGATGCCTGCAACCGCCCCGTCTTTGCCCACGGCGCGCCGCGGCGCCTGAGCTGGTCTGATCTGGGCCGGGAGGTTGATCGCCTGTGCCTGCACCTGCTGGACCTGGGTCTGCGCAAGGACGACATCGTGCTGGCGCAAATGCCCAACAGCGTGGAGCAGTTCATCGCCTACCTCGCCTGCGCGCGGCTGGGCCTGGTGCTGTCTCCCGTGCCTGTGCAGTACCGCGCGCACGAGCTCGGCCATGTGTTGGCGCTCACGCAGGCGCGGGCCGTGCTCACCTTTGAGCGCATCGCCAAGCATGAAACGCGGGCCATGTGGCAAGCCTTGGCGGCGGCCCATGCGCACCTGGGCCATGTGCTGCATTGGGGTGGCGCGGACGCGCTCGATGCGCTGCCTTGGGCAGACGATGCCGGCCGCCAAGGCCTGGCGCAAGCCGAGCGCGCAGCGGCGGTCAGCGCCAACGACGTGTTCACCATCTGCTGGACCTCGGGCACCGAGGCCGTGCCCAAGGGCGTGCCGCGCTCGCACAACGAGTGG
>Ga0209550_10000120_pt1 | contig 62151 bp, 45 predicted proteins | sample LauGreSuBDMM15SN_2_FD_187567 | JGI IMG/M metagenome (GOLD analysis project Ga0209550, IMG submission 187567) | Freshwater lake microbial communities from Lake Michigan, USA - Su13.BD.MM15.SN (SPAdes) (version 5) | ecosystem: Environmental > Aquatic > Freshwater > Lake | place: Lake Michigan... | reverse complement strand
CGGCCATGGGGCTCACGGAACACATTGAACCCACGGAATGAAAGCCCATTCTTACCGCCCGATTCCCTCTTCCGATTATTCTGTGGGCGCCACTCAGCTCGCCGTCTCGGTAAACCGGCTCTCCCGGATCACCGTGATCTTAATGGTACTCGGATATTGGAGCTCGGCCTCGATGCGGACGCGCAGCTCCTTCGCGATTTCCCGGGCACGATCGTCGGTGACTTCTCGAGGGGAAACCACGACGCGAATTTCCCGACCGGCCTGAATCGCAAACGCCTGCTGCACGCCATCGATCGATACCGCGAGTTTCTCAAGCCGTCCAAGGCGTTGGATGTAGCTCGTCATCGACTCGGCGCGCGCTCCGGGTCGCACCGCCGAGATGGTGTCGGCGAGAATAACCAGGCCCGCATAAACCGTCTCGGGCTTCACCTCTTCATGGTGCGCCGCCACCGCGTTCACGACGATGGGCGTCTCGCCGTAACGCTTGATGAACTCCGCGCCAATCACCGCGTGGCTGCCCTCGAGTTCGCCCGACACCGCCTTGCCCACGTCGTGCAGCAGGCCGGCGCGCTTCGCCACATTCGGGTCGAGGCCGACCTCGCTCGCAATCATCGAGGCGAGGAACGCCGTTTCCACCGAGTGGTCGAGCACGTTTTGGTTGTAAGAAAACCGATACTTGAGACGACCCAGCAATTTAATGATCTCGGGATGCAGTCCGTTGATGTTCAGCTTCGTCACCGCTTCTTCGCCGGCTTGGATCGTGACGAGGTCGATCTCATCCGCCGCGCGTTTCACAAATTCCTCGATCGACGCTGGATGGATCCGCCCGTCCTTCACCAGCGCATCGAGCGCCGACCGGGCAACCTCGCGGCGCACCGGGTCGAACGACGAGATCAGCACCATCTGCGGCGACTCGTCGATCAGCAGCGTGACGCCGGTGGCGGACTCGAACGATTTGATGTTGCGACCCTCGCGGCCGATGATGCGCCCCTTCATGTCTTCGCTCGGGAGCTGCACGATCGTCGCGGTCAGATCGTTGTTCGGCTTGCTGGCGATCCGTTGCATCGCCGCCACCAGAATGCGGTGGGCGTCGGTTTGCAGCTCTCGCTCGGATTTCTCGAGCGTGGCCCGGCGGAGCACGCGCAACTCGTCGCCGCACTCCAACATAACCTCCTCGCGCAATTGTTTTCGAATCTCCTCCGCGTCCAGCTGCGACACGCCCTCAAGCCGCTTGCGCACGCTTTTCGAGAGGCCGCGAATCGCGTCGCGGGCCTGCTTCACAGCCGCACTCTCGCGGTTGAGCCGCTCGTGCCGCTGTTCCAACTGGTAATCGAGCAGTGCGAGGGATTCCTCGTGCGCCCGGATCTCGCGCAACCGCACATCGCTCTCGATGCCACGACGATCAAACTCACGATTCAGTTCAGCCCGTTTTTCCTGAACATCGGCCTCCGCCTTCTGCTTCACCTCTTCCGCACCGACGGCCGCCTCGCGCCGAGCCACTTCGATGAGTTCCGCCGCCTGCTCATGAGCCGCCCGGCGGGTGTGCCGCGTCAGCCTCCAGACCACCCAGAATCCGATCCCTCCGCCAACGACCAACGCCGCCGGAAGCGACCAGTCAACGACGTCGCTCTCGGCGATCAGAAACGCGAATTTGTCTGCGCTCACTGAAGTCAAGGAAGCGGGAAGGTAGGACTCCGCTCCCGAAGCTCAAGCCTTCTTACGCCCCGTTGGCCAACCAGTTATCGGCCCGCCATCGGCCATTGCAATCCGGGCAGGGCCTCGTTGCGCGCCCCCGCATCCGCGCAGGCGCCGACGCTTCGCCAGCGGTGGCGGCCGTTCACCTCAATACGTCGGCCCGAGGATCGACGCACCGCGCCACCCGTATCAGCGTTTCAATTTCAACAGCCGCTCTCCCGCCGCGTGGAGCGTCGCGGGCTTCTTGGCAAAATTGAGCCGGATATATCGGTTCTCGCCCGTCGCGAAGAAGCTCGAACCCGGCACAGGCGCGACGCCGATCTCCTTCGCCATCCAATGGGAAAACTCGACGTCGCTCGCGTAGCCAAAACAGGAGATGTCCACCATCACAAAGTAGGCCCCTTCCGGTCGGGTGTAGCTCAAGCCGGTCCGGTCGAGATAACTCAACAGCACATCCCGCGACGTGGCGTATTCCGCGGCAAGGTCGTCGTAATAACTCGCCGGAAAATTCAGCGCCGTCACCACCGCGTGTTGGAGCGGCGCCGCCGCTCCGACCGTGAGAAAATCATGGACCTTCCGCGCCTGCGCAATGATCTCCGGCGCAGCGTGCACGTAACCGAGCCGCCAGCCCGTGATCGAAAACGTCTTCGAGAGCGACGAGCACATCACCGTGCGCTTCGCCATCCCCGGCAACGTCGCAAAGTACGTGTGCCGGTGCGGCGCGTAGACGATGTGCTCGTAAACTTCGTCGGTGAGCACAAACACGTCGAACTCCTCCGCGAGGGCCGCGATCTGCAACAGCTCGTCCCGCGTGAATACCCGCCCGCATGGATTCGACGGATTGCAGAGCACAAACGCCTTCAAGCCGCTCGCGAAAACTTTTCGCAACTCCTCCGGATCAAAACGATAGTGCGGCGGGTGCAGCGGCACATGCACCGCCTGCGCCCCGGTCAGAATCGCGTCGGCATTATAGTTTTCGTAAAATGGCGAGAAGAGCCCGACTTTCTCTCCCGGGTCACAGACGGTCATCATCGCAACCATCATCGCTTCGGTCGCACCGCAGGTGACCACAAGTTCGCGGTCGCCGTCCACCGGCACGCCCATACAACGCGTGATTTTCGCACTCAGCGCGGCCCGCAATTCAGGTGAGCCCCACGTCACCGCATATTGGTGACGGTGCGCGTCCATCGCGTCTTTCGCCGCCTGCACCAGCGCCGGCGGTGGATCCCAATCAGGAAATCCCTGGGAGAGATTGATCGCTCCATAGCGCGCGGCGACGCGCGACATCTCGCGGATCAACGATTCAGTGAAAACGGACGTGCGGCGGGAGGTGCGGGCCACGGCTCAGGGGATCTTAAGTTCCATACCCTGACGCAACGTGGTCTTCACACCACTGGGTAGCGCCTCACGGTTAACCGCGAGGATCGCCTCCACGGTCACGCCGTATTTTAACGCCACGCGATAGAGCGAGTCGCCCGGAGCGACCGAGTGGCGCTTGCCGGCGGCTGGCACCGGAAAACCAGACTTACCCGCAGACGGAGCAGCCTTACCCGCAGGCGGCGCAGCCTTGGCCGCCACTCCGTTCGGACCTTGCGCCAGCGGCGCGGAAGATGGGGCCGCGAAGCTCGGCGGTGGCGGTGCGACCCTGAGGGAGAGATCACTCTCACCATCGACAGGCTTCGGCACGTCGACCACGTCCACCGGACCGCGCGTGGTGCGCAAGAACGGGGCGGGGCCACTTCCGCGCTGGCGGCCCAACTCCGCCTTCAGGTCCTCATTTTCCCGTTGCAGACGATCAATGAGCTCCTGACCGCCTAAGCGAACGGTCTGTTCGTCGCTCGGTCGCCCCGGCATCGTGCGAAACAATTCGCGGCGAGCCAAATCGATCCTTTGGCGCACCAAGGGCGCCTGCTTGGAGTTCGGCTCGAGCTCGAGATATTTTCTGAAATGATGAATCGCTTCGACCGGATCCTTGATGTGCTGGAGGTAAATCAGGCCGGCCTCGAGGTGCGATTCCGGAGAGGACTGCTCACCGCGTCTCTCCGCCACCTTCAGGAACGCTGTCAGTGCTTCGGCATTACGCCCTTGTTTTTGCAGTTGCTTGCCCTGCTGGTAGAACGCGTCGTCGGTCTCGGCGGACAAAGCCAGACCGTCGCCTCCGCCACAACCCGCGCCGAAGAAGCACGCGACCAGCGCGAGCAGAACGGTGCATTGTTGACGGACAGTCATTTGACAGAGAAAGGAATTGAACGAGCGATTGTTCGCCGTAAATTTCACACCCTACTTCTGCGACTCAAACAATAAATGGTCCTGCACTCTAAAAACGCCCTCGACCGCGCGCGCGCCTGCTTCCGCATCGAGACCGCCGCGCTCACCGCGACAGCGAAAGGCCTGGGAGCAGAATTCATCGAAACAGCCCGGGGCGTCGAAGCGGTCTCTGCGGCGGGCGGAAAGCTGATCTTCAGCGGCGTGGGCAAGTCCGCCCACATCGCCCAAAAAATCGCGGCCACCTTCAACAGCACCGGAGTTGCCTCCTGTTTTATCGACGCGACGCAGGCGCTCCACGGCGACCTCGGCCTCTGCGCCGAGGGGGACCTCGCCTTTCTCCTCAGCAACAGCGGGCAATCTGACGAAATCCTGCGGTTGCTGCCCGTCTTGAAACGGTTCGGTGCGCGCATCGTGGCGTTTACGAGCAACCCGGCGTCCGATCTCGCCCGCAACTCCGACCTACGCCTGCTTTACCGAGTGCCGCGCGAAGCCTGTCCGCTGAGACTCGCGCCCACCGCGAGCACCACTGCGGCGCTCGCCTTGGGTGACGCGCTCGCGATGGTGTTGCTCGAATCCCGCGGGCTCACCCGCGATGATTTCGCCAAATATCATCCCGCCGGGAATCTGGGCCGCGTCCTCTTATTGCGGGTGCGTGACATCATGCGCACCGCCGATCGGCTCCCCGTCGCACTCGACACCGTCTCGACACAGGACGCCATTCTCGCGATGACCAAAGCCAAGAGCGGGAGCATCGCCTTGATCGCAAAAAAATCCGGACGTTTAACCGGTATCTTGACCGACGGAGACTTCCGCCGCAGCGCGCTCACCGGGCCCGATTTTCTCGCTCAACCCGTGTCCACGTTCATGACCCGATCCCCAAAAACAATTCGCGACGACGCACTCGGCGTCGATGCGCTGCGTCTGTTTGAGGCCCACAAGATCGACGATTTGATCGTCATCAACGCACGCGGCCAGCCCGTCGGGCTGATCGACGGTCAGGACCTCCCTAAATTCAAAATCGTGTGAATCATCCCATCCGCATCGGAATCGTCGGCATGGGTGGCTTTGCCGGCTGCCACCACCACACAATCGCGCAACTCGAGGCAGGCGGCCACGCCAAGCTGATCTGCACCTGCGATCCGCAGCTGGAGAACTTTGCCAAGGAGCAGGAGACGTGGCGGCTCACGGCACGTGGCGCCGGCGTTTTCCGCGATTACCGCGCCATGCTCGAGGCGTGTCACCGCGGCCTTGACCTCCTCGTCATCCCGACCCCGATCAATCTTCATGCCGAAATGCACGCCGCCGCTACCGCGCTCGGCCTGCCGGTCTATCTCGAAAAACCACCGACGCTCGATCACACGGAGCTGGAGCAGATGATCGTCGCCGACGCTCGCGCTCGGAAGTCGTCCCTCGTCGGCTTCAATTTCATTATTGAGAAACCACGCCTTGCGCTCAAACAGCGTCTGCTCGCCGGTGAATTTGGTGCCGTGCAGGGTGCCACCCTCAGCGCCCTCTGGCCGCGGCCAGCCAGCTATTTTTCGCGCAACAACTGGGCCGGTCGTCTGATGATGGAGGGGCGGGTCGTACTCGATTCGTGTCTCGGCAACGCGATGGCTCATTTCGTGCACAATTTATTATTCTGGACGGGCGAATCCGCACTTTTCAGCTGGGCCCAGCTCGCCGCCGTACGTGCGGAGCTCTACCGCGCTCACGCCATCGAAGGCGCAGACACTTTTTTTGTCGAAGCCGATACGACCGCAGGTGTCACGATGCGTTTTGCGCTCTCCCACGCCTGCGCCGGCAACGGCACCCACTTGGAAATGGTGCTGTGCGAGAAAGCGGTCATTCGCTACGCGGTCGGCAGCCAAATCGAGGTCCGCTGGAACGATGGTCGCGTGGAAAAAATCACCCTCGAACCTTTCGATCCCCTCATCGAAAACCACCTCGACTACTACGCCTACCTCCGCGGGGAAAATCCGCGCCCCGCGACGAGCCTAGGCGATTCACGCCCCTTCGTGGCGCTCAACAACCTCGCACACATCTCCAGCGGACGCATCACTCCCATCCCGTCGGAACTCGTCACCGCACTGCGCGACCCGAAAGAGCAGAAAGACTATCTGCACGTCGCCAGCATGACTGCCGCCCACGAAAACTTCCTCGTGCGCGGTGTGTGGCCTAGCGCGAGCGGCTGGGGCCGGGCCCCCGGCGAAGTCGCGACCCCGGCCGACCTGCCACGCTTCCGGGACGTCGTGCGGACCATGGCCGGCCAACCGTGACGGCGTGAAGTCCACCTTTCGACAAACGTCCGGCGGTCTAATGAACCGGCGTTGTTCCCCACTCATCTTTACACACCGCCCCTCCCATCTCCTTTATTCAAGCTATGCCTACGCCCCCGTTTTTCTATCAGGAACTCCTCTCCCTCGGCGCCGATGACACCGAGTATCGGCTGCTCTCAAAAGAGGGCATCAGCACCGCCAACTTTGCAGGTCGCGAGATCCTCAAAATCGCACCCGAGACGCTCGCCTACCTCGCGCGGGAAGCCTTCCACGACACGAATTTCTTTCTCCGCACCCAACACCTCGAGCAAGTCGCCGCCATTCTCCAAGACCCAGAGGCGTCCAATAACGACCGATACGTCGCCCATACGTTGCTGAAGAACGCCGAGATCGCCGCGCGCGGAATTCTCCCGATGTGCCAGGATACCGGCACGTGCGCGATCTTCGCCAAGAAAGGCCAACAGGTTTGGACGGATGCGAACGACGCGGAGTTTCTCTCCAAGGGCGTCTACGAAGCCTACACCAAGGAAAATCTCCGCTACTCCCAAGTCGCCCCCCTCGATTTTTTCAAAGAGGTCAACACCGGCACCAATCTGCCAGCGCAGATCGACCTCCACGCGAGCGAAGGCGCGAAGTATGAATTCCTCTTCATCGCCAAAGGCGGCGGCTCCGCCAACAAATTATTTCTCTTTCAAGAGACGAAGGCGCTACTCAACCCCAAGAGTCTCGAAAAATTCTTCGGCGACAAACTGCAGCTCCTCGGCACCGCCGCCTGCCCGCCTTACCACCTCGTGTTCGTCATCGGTGGCACCAGCGCAGATTCGTGCATGAAGGTCCTCAAGCTCGCGACCACCAAGTATCTCGACGCCCTACCCACGACTGGTAACGAGCACGGCCGCGCTTTTCGAGACCTCGAAATGGAGGCCAAGGTGCTCAAGATCGCCCAGCAGTCGAAAATCGGCGCGCAGTTCGGTGGTAAGTACTTCGCCCTCGACGTCCGCGTCGTGCGCCTGCCCCGCCACGGTGCCAGTTGCCCCGTCGGCATGGGCGTATCGTGCAGTGCCGACCGCAACATCAAGGCCAAGATCACGAAGGACGGCGTCTTCTTGGAGAAGCTGGAAATGAATCCTGGCCGTTTCATCCCGGAGTCCCTGCGCACTTTCAAGGACGCGTCCGCCGTCGCCATCGATCTCACCCGCCCCATGGCGGAAATCCGCGCCGCGCTTTCGCACCATCCGGTGACCACCCGCGTCCTCTTGACAGGCCCTATGATCGTCGCCCGCGACAGCGCGCACGCAAAACTCAAAGAACGCATCGACGCGGGCCAAGGCCTGCCCGATTACATCAAGAACCACCCCGTCTACTACGCCGGTCCGGCCAAGACCCCAGTCGGCTACGCCTCCGGCTCGTTCGGCCCGACCACCGCCGGCCGCATGGATAGCTACGTCGACTTGTTTCAAGCGCATGGGGGTTCGCTCGTCATGCTGGCAAAAGGCAACCGCAGCAAACAGGTGACCGACGCGTGCAAGCAGCACGGCGGATTTTACCTCGGGAGCATCGGCGGTCCCGCCGCCATCCTCGCGCAGAACCATATCAAAAAAGTCGAGGTACTCGAATACGCCGAACTTGGCATGGAAGCCGTCTGGCGCATCGAAGTGGAAGACTTCCCCGCTTTCATCCTCGTGGATGATAAAGGCCACGACTTCTTCTTCGACGTATGCGGCATCTGCGTCGGCGAGAAGTAGCACCACCCCACAATCTCAGCGCGGCTCAGAGCACCGGAGCGTCATTCTCAGCGGTAAGCCACCATAAGCCACCATCCCTTGACGCGTCGGTGGGGCTTGGCGGTGCTCCCAAAAGGGACCCTGACCCCCACCCAAGAGGATAAGTCTTTCGCCACCACTCAGAATTTTACGAGCACACCAGCCCCGCGGGCGTTTACGCGACTGCTGGTATCGTAGATGCGCTCATCCGACAACGCCCGGGCTGAACGTTCACTCGTGATCACCGGCACCGTCGTCGCTGCGAGCGTGGCGGAAGCAATCAGGTTAGAACGGCGGGAACCACTCGGCACTTTCATTTGGGCCAAGGGCTCCACGGGCTTGGACCGCGCCGGGAGCACGCGGGTCTCAAATCCACGCGCCGGACTCAGCAGCCGCCGCGAGAGCAGCGTGTCCGCCGACTGCAACTCCGTAAACTTCTCAACAGCGCCGCGGCCATGCGAGGACACGAACACCGAGGGTTCGTCAGCGTGAGGAGCGACTCCGACCATAGATCCAAACTGACCGCCCGTGCTCGCAGCGGTGCGCTCAGCCCCCAGCACCAACGGGGGCACTACCGGGGCCAAATCTTCGGATGCATCCGGGGCTGGCCCGGTGACATTGATCAGAGCCGGCTCTGCGTGGTCCGAGAGGACTTCGCGCATGGAAACCGCCGACGCCACGGTCAGGCCACCCGACTGCAGTACGTGGGCCGACGAAGGAGCGACAACGGTCGAGGACTTTGGCGCCTGGAAATCGCGAACCGAGAAAAGGGTCGCCGCCAGCACCGCCGTCGCACCCAACGGCAAATGAAACCGCCGGACTCCACCGAGGATGCGACCAAGAGAAATCGTGCGCCACCACGGCCGTTTCTCAACGAGCGCCGCGAGCTGCTTAACCCTGAGCTCACGATCAAATTGGCTCCAAAATTCCGCAGACGGACGTTCAGCGCGCTTGAGCCGGAGGATGTCTTCGAGCGTCACAGGACGCTTCCTATCATGATTTATCATGTGCGCGTATAGGGCTGGAGCTCCGCTTGGAGCAGTTGTTTCGCATAGTGGAGCCGCGAACGCACCGTGCCCACGGAGCAATCCATGACATCGGCGATTTCCTGATGGCTGAGTCCTTCGATTTCAAAAAGTGTAACCACGGTACGGTGCTTGGTAGACAACTTCTGCATCGCATCGTTCAATTTTTCCTGAAGCTCGTGCACAAACGCATCGCGATCAGCATCCGTCTTATCCGTAAGCGCATCAATGATTTCCTTTGAAACCGGCTCATCGCTGTCCACCCGCTCCAAACTAAAAAACGAACGCAGGCGACCCTTGCGGAGGTGACTCAGGGTCGAGTTGACCGCGATGCGATAGAGCCAAGTAAAGAACGACGACTGCCCGCCGAATCGCTGAATCGACTGAAACGCCTTAATAAAAGATTCCTGCGTGAGGTCGGCCGCGTCCTCGCGATTCGATGTCATGTGGTAGACAATACTGAAAACGCGCTCGCGATATTTGAGAATGAGGCGATCGAAAGCGGCGACGTCACCTGCCTGGACACGATGGACGATTTGCATGTCCGAATCGGCCTCCAACTGGCGCTCAGGCGACGCGACGAGCGTCTTCGGGCCGAGGATTTTGATGGCGTCCATCACAACCGGATCGAATCGCGGCAGACGCAGCGGTGCAAACGGAAATTCAACCAATGGTGAATTTCCTCAGCCCGACGGACGGACGCTGGCGACTTGCGCGTGGAGCACATCGCATAGCCCCAGCAGCAGCGGAGTCGGGGGGGCGTCCGGCCACGCCCGCAGCGCACCGATCGCGGCGGCGATTTCAGCCTCCACGGCCTGCGACACGGCGGCGAAAACGCCCAGTTCCCTCATCTGTCCAAGGCGGAGGAGGGGCTGCGGGGGACTTCCCCCCGCCAGTTCCGCCGTGAGCGTCGTCCGCTCGTCGGCGGACAGGCGCTCGAGGAGAATCAAGAGAGGCAGGGTGAGTTTACCACTCGCGAGGTCAGTGCCGAGAGTTTTGCCCACGCGCGCTTCTTCCCCAAAGAAATCGAGAAGATCGTCATAGATTTGATAAGCAATGCCCAGATGTCGCCCGAACCGGCTCACCGCTTCCACGTAGCCCCCTTCGAATCCGGCCAAGCGCGCGCCGAGGAAGCAGGACACGCGGAAGAGCTCGGCCGTCTTCAGGTCCACGATCCGCTGGTAGTCCGCTCGCGTGACGTTGGTCGATCCCCGACGCAGCGTTTGCACGATTTCGCCGGCGCAAACTTTACGCGTCGAATCGGAGACGGCCGCACAGATTTCCGTCGTGGGAAATTGCGTGGCGAGGTGCAAGGCGTGGGCGAACAGCGCGTCTCCGAGCAGCACCGCCGCCGTTGGTCCAAATTCCCGCGCCGCAGTCCTCCGACTGCGACGGACATCGGCCTCATCCATGATGTCATCGTGGACGAGCGTGGCGAGGTGCACGAGTTCGACAACGGCGGCGACTCGCACGAGGTCAGGCGTGACCGCCCCAGGCCCACGCCAACCGCTCAGAAACACCAAGGCTGGCCGAATGCGTTTACCCGACGTATCAATGCAATAATCGGCCATCCCCCGAATCTCCGGCTCAAACGAAGTCATCTGTCCTCTCAAAAACCGATCGAGCTCGGCCATGTGCGGAGTGAGCAAAGCAAATACGGTAGCAAACGCGTGCGATCTGGAAACGGGGGGCGACACGGTGGCGCTGCTCATGAGTTGGGAAAACCTAGGTCGTTTTTCTAAAAAAACAATTAATACTCGCGCCCAAATCCGGAAAGATCCGGCGACGGAAGTTCGCGGCGATTGGTGCCCACTCGCCCCGAACGCACGGCCCGCATTGTTTTGCCATCGCGGATCTCACCGCCACCTTCCTCGCCACCACTCCGCGTGATTCGCAACAACGCCACGCGCACCGTTCGCCGCCCTGCCACCACTTCGATCAACCTATCGCCGACCGGTCGCGTCGCCCACTTCAGGGCTGCCTTCCGGATTTCCGGCCGCAACCTTCCTCTTTCGCCTATGCCAACCCGCGCCCATTTTCCCACGCTCATTTACTGCGAGCCCCTCCAGAGATCTCCCGCCTCGCTCGCGCGTCTGAACACTGAGCTCGCCGACGAATGCCGTAAACTCCGCGAGTTCGACACCGCCGGCCGCAAGTGGTCCGCCAAAAATTACCCCGGCGGCTACACCAGCTACGCTTCGATGAACGAGCTCCACCGCTTTTCCAGCACGTTCACCGGCCTCGAGAAAAAACTCACTGCGCACGTCCGCGCTTTCGCCCGCACGCTCGACATGGATCTCCGGGGCCGCTCCGTCCGGATGACCGACTGCTGGGTCAACATTATGCCGGAGAGCACCGCGCACTCGCTGCACCTGCACCCGCTCTCGTTCATCAGCGGCACCTACTACGTCGTCACCCCGCGCGGTTGCCCCGGCCTAAAATTTGAAGATCCGCGCCTGAGTAAGTTCATGGCCGCTCCACCGAAACTCCCCACCGCCCGCCCGGCCCACCGGCCGCACATCACGTACCCGGCGGCAGCAGGCAACGTGATCCTCTTCGAAAGTTGGCTCCGTCACGAAGTCGCCGCCAACCGCGTCACGGACGAACGCATCAGCATTAGTTTTAATTTCAACTGGTCCTGACCGTGGCCCGGGCGCCCGAGCGCATCTCTCAACAATCGATCCCGCGAAGAACGTGGCCGGGGCTTCAATCCCTGTAAGAACCGCGGGCAGTCCCTTTCAACCGATTTCCTCACCCACTCACCGACTGAGGCGCGACCAGCGAGAAGATCGCCTCGTTTGACGCACGTTAACGAGAATTGCTCACGTCACCTCTCACCGGCAGCCGTTAAATCGCCCACCCCAGCCCGGGCCGAGCCAAAATGGCGGGCTGATTCATCCCGCGAGCAAACGCGGAGGGAAGGGTTGTGGATAAATGGAGTAGAGGTTAGATCGACCTGACCAACGACGCGAGGCGTGGCAGAACGCGGGGATGAGCACACGAATTTTCCCCGACTCCACCCAAGAACACCTACTGCTGGGCAGCGCGCGGCGCGCTCGGGCCGTCGCCGCGAGTGTCACGAAGCAAGATCCGGCGCGTCGATTTCTGTGCGCACCGAGCACGCGAACGCTGCGTTGTCGATCGCTTCGTCGCGAACCGCTGAGTCCAGTTTCTTATCCCGTCCCGCTTCAGGGATCAATTCGGTTGCTCGCGTGTTTTTCACCTCATTACCTCCCGCCACCGTCTGCGCCGCGACGGCCTTTCCCCAGGACCCCAAACCACCATGCCTCCATCGACCCGAAATCCGTTCCTCACCGCGCTCGCCTGTCTCGTCACCGCCGCCGTTTCACCGCAGACCGTCGCCCAGCGAGCCGCCGCCCCGGCGAAGGAAACCACGGTCACGCTCTCGCCGTTTGAGGTGCGCACGGACAAGGACACCAGCTACGGCGCACTTAATTCCAACTCGATCAGTGGCCTCAATATGGAGCTGCTCAAGACTCCCGTCGCCGCTGATATCTTCACTGAACAGTTCATTCAGGACGTCGCCGCAACGACGGTCGAAGATCTGCTCAACGGCTACGGCGCGGGCGTCGGCATGGTGCTCGCCACGCCAGACAGCGACTCCAACAACAATCAGCCCGGCGACCGTTTCAGCGTCGCCCAAGTTGGCTCGCGCGGGCTCACCGCCGGCCAGACCCGCCGCGACGGATTCAACGCCAGCTCCACCCGCACCAGCATCACGGACATGTTCGACACCGAGCGGGTCGAGGTAATCAAAGGAGCGAATGCCCTGCTGTTCGGCGCGAGCGGTGCGGGCGGTTTTGCCAACACCGGCTCGAAACAGGCGCGCTTCGCCCGCGGCGACGGCCACCCGCTCACGTCCGCAACCGCGACCTCGCGCATCGATCAGTTCGGCTCGCAGCGCGGAGAGTTCGACGCGAGCTACGGCCTGGAAAAACTCGCGTTCCGCTTCGTCGCGCTCGACGAAACTCAAAATTACCGTCGGCTCTATATCGGCTCGAAAACGCACGCCACTTATGGCGCGCTCTCGGCGAAGCTGCCGTTCAACACCGCACTCCGCCTCAGCGCACGCAAGACAGACAACGACCGCATCATCCCCACGCGCGGCGACGATTTGAGTTTCACCAACGCCACACGCGACCCGCGCCACAGTTTCTCCCTCCTCTACCTCCTCGCGACCGGCCAGACCGGCGCGATCAACCCGAAAACCGGCCAGCCCTACGTCGGCACCGCTACCGATCCCGCCACCGGCCGGCCCTTTCAATCCGGCGCAATCGTCGGCGGCAAACTCGACTGGGACAACGCCTCTTCCTGGTCCGGCTGGACGCAGTCCGAGGACATCAACACCGAGACCTACACGATGACGGCCGACACCGTATGGACCCCATGGCTCGCGACCTCGCTCGGCGCAATGTATGAGCACACAAAAAGCCAGCGCGGCCCCGATGGCGGCGCGCTACTGGCGCCACGCGCGTTCAACACCGCGAACCCACTCCTCAACGGCGACTGGGCCAATGGCTCTACCTTCCGCATGGATCGCAGCGCCGGAAAAAAACACGCCTACCGCGCCAACGCCGTCATCACCAACGAACTCTTCGGCGCCCGCGCCAAGAGCCAGACCGTCGTCGGCTACGACCTCAACTTCAGCTCCAGTGGCAACACCAACTACCGCTACTACGAGGCCGACGCCAGTTTCCGAGCCTACGATCTCGCCAACCCGCGGCCGACTGGCATCGGCGCGACCGCCGGCGGCACCACTGCGGCTAACCCGCTCGGCCGCTACGAACTCGGTACCCTTTACTGGTCGGTCAACGACGGCCCGCAAAAGAAGCCGTATTTCCGCACCGGTACGCGCCAAATCACCGTAGCGGGAAAAAACTACATCCTCCTCCAGCAGAACCCGCGCAACGCCGCCTTCGAGACCGCCCTCAATCCCCTCGGCCAGGTCGCGCTCGTGCCCGGCTTCACCGGCGTCGGCGGCGCTAACGCCAGCAATTACGCCGAGGACAACAAGAACTACGGCCTCTACGGCGCCAACTACACGCGCTGGCTCGACGACCGCCTGACCACGCTTTTCGGCTACCGCGTGTCCAACACGTTTTCCCGCCGTGCCAACACCGTCGCCACCGGCACCCAGGGCTGGACCGATGTCACCAAGGAAAATCAGAGCTACAACCTCGGCCTCAACTACCGCCTCAAGCCTTGGCTATACTCGTACTACAATATCGGCCAGACCTTCGATCCCGCCAAAGGCGCCAACGATGCCTACGGCAATCCTCCCAAAGACACCGAGGGCTTTAGCCAGGAAATTGGCTTCAAATACGAGCCCGCCAACGGCCGCGTCTCCGGGTCCATCGCCTACTACCGCGCCGTTTCTAAAAACGAAAACTTTAACTACGGCGGCGGCGACCGCGATCTGATCAACCCCGTCGGCATCAACGACGCCTTTAACGCCTCGCAGCGCAACCAGTGGGTCAGCCTCGACAAGCAGTCGAGTGGTATCGAGATCATCCTTACGGCCGCGCCCACGAAGCACTGGCGCTCGCGCCTCGGCTTCACGCAGCAGTCCGGCACCATCGAGACCGCATCGGTTTTCCCGCTGCTGTGGAACGACGAATTTCACTACAACAAGACCACGGGCGGCGTCACGTTCTCCGACGGCACGCCGTTCATGGTGCCGACGGATGCCGCCGGCATCGCGACCGTCAACGGCACCGGTGCCCTGCGCGCACCCGTCGTCGGCGCGGCCAACACGCAGCTCACCGTCGCGATGATGAGCGACAGCAACAGTGATTACTACGCCTACGGCCGCGGCGGCACCACGCAGCCCAACGGACGCGTCGTCAACAACAGCGTGCTCTTCCGCGCGCTGCGCTGGTTCCAGACGCCCGCCGGCCTGCAAGCCCGCACGCTGCGCCCCGGCCGCCCCATTTCCGAGATTCCCTATTTCTTCAACGATCCCGCCGGATTGAAAGGCGCACTCGAGGAATCTGCCGCTGGCGAACCCACCATCGGCCATCCCCTCTACCGTTTCGTGTGGACCAACACCTACGATTTCACCGAGGGCCGCCTCCGCGGCCTCACGGCGGGCGGCACGGTTCGCTGGGATATCGACAAGCGCACCTACTGGTATCTCGAACCCGACGGCAAGGGCGGCAACCTCCGCAAGCTCTACAAGGAGTCCGACATCAACCCGCAGTTCAGCCCCTTCGTCTCCTATCGCCGCAAGCTCGGCCGCTACGGCTTCCGCACCCAGCTCAACGTCAACAACCTCTTCAACCGCTACGCGATCGACCTCCGCCCGAGCCGCACGAGCGGCTTCACCGTCGAAAACGCGATCGGCGCGACCTTCGTCGGCGAGCCGCGGCAATTCGTGTGGACGAATGCGGTGAGTTTCTGAGCGGGTATCAAGAACGTAGGGTCGCGGGAGTTTCGGCGGAGCCGAACGCGCGAGCGTTTCGTCCGCCGAGGACGGCACCGCCACGAAAATCCCCGCGGCAGCTGCTCCCTGCGCTTCCCCGCTCTCACCTCCGGCGAAACCTATCACCACTGGGCCGCGCAGGACGACGCAGCCCGCGCCGCGACCGCCTATGTTCAGGCGATATTTTCAGCGACGAAATATTTTTCCTACTCGAGGCGCTTAAAAAGAAAAACCGACCCCGCGTCTGCCTCCCACTATCCCCGCGCCTCAAACGCGCCGTCCGCCCGCTTCGCTACGAGACGCTTCAACTCCAGCATCATCAGCGTCGCCGAGAGCTGCGCTGCGCTCAGCTCCGTCAAACCCGCGAGCGCATCCGGCGCGAGGATCGCCCCGCCCCGAAAACACTCGAACACCTTGGCCTCGTCCTCCGTGAGATTCGCCGGCCGCCCGGCCGCTACGTGCGCGGGCTTTTCCGCAATCGCCGCCGGCCGCATCCCGTCGAGGTAGTTCAGCTCGTTCAAAATATCATCCACACTCGTCAATAACGTCGCACCATCGCGGATGAGCTGGTGACACCCCGCGCTCGTGTTCTGGTCGATCCGCCCCGGCATCGCAAAAATCAACCGCCCCTGCTCACCCGCAAACCGCGCCGTGATCATCGCCCCACCGTCCACATCGCTCTCGATCACCACCACCGCCTCGCTCATGCCGGCGACGATGCGGTTGCGCATCGCGAACGACTGCCGATCCGCCCTCCGGCCAATCGGAAACTCCGAGAGAATCGCCCCGCCGCCGACGGCGATCCTCCGATACAAATCCAAGTTCTCCGGTGGATAAATAATGTCGATGCCCGTGCCCAGCACCGCCACCGTCTTGCCGCCCACCGACAGCGCGCCCTCGTGCGCCGCCGTATCAATCCCGCGCGCCAGCCCGCTCGTGATACAGAAACCCAATCGCGCGAGCTCCACGGCAAACTTCTTCGCCATCGCCTGACCATAGAGGGTCGTGCGCCGCGAGCCGATGATCGCGATATTCGGCTGCGCGAAATCATAGCGCCCTTTCCGGTAAAGTCCGATCGGCGGATCATTGATTTCCTTCAACAGCCGCGGGTAGTCCGCATCGCGGGTCGTGATGAAATCGATCGACCCCTGCGCCATGCGCTCCTCTTCCTTCGCGAAGTCGAAATGCTCGCGCCAGGCACCGATGCTCGCACTGATGACGGGCCCGACGCCCCGTACGGTCTCCAGCCGGCGCGGGTCTTCCGACAAGACGTTGCGCGGATCAGCGCCGAGTTCCTCGAGCAAACGATTGAGCGTGATCGGCCCGATATTGGGCAGCGCGTTCAATACCAAAAACGCCTGCCGTTCGGTTAGATCACTGCTCATGGGCGGACTCTCGCAAAGCCACCCCAAGGAAGTCGAGCACCTGCGTCGTCACCACGGACGTTTGCCCATGAGCCCGCGCCAGAGCATCCGCCGCCATGCCATGCCACACCACCCCGCGCGCTGCCGCGAGCAGCGGCTCGTGCGGGGTCTGCGCGAGCAGTCCGCCGATCAATCCCGCCAACCCATCGCCGCTGCCGCCGCGCGCCAACACCGGGCCACCAAAAAAAGAATGATACGTCACGCCGTCCGGAGTCGCCCGACCACAGATCCGTGTCACCGCTCCTTTGCGCACCAGCACCGCATGCTCCTGCCGCGACTCCGCGATCCGGGCCCACTCGCCTGCATGCGGCGTCAAGATCCGCGCCGCCTTCCCTGCGCTCACAATCTCCGACTGCAAAGCATCGGCGTCGATCACCACCGGCACCGGGGCCGTTGCGACGATGTCACGCACGAGCGCAAGGGTTTCCGCTTCGCGCCCGATCCCCGGTCCGACCACGAGGGCAGACGCCCGCCCGATCCGCGTCGCCAACAAATACTGTCCCTCCAGCGCCAGCCCACCCGCGGGCGTTTCCGGCCAAGCGACCCACATCGCCTCCGGCGCCCGCGCTGCGAACGCCGCCACCATCGACTCGGGCACAAACGCCGTCACGAGCCCCGCCCCACTGCGCAAGGCCGCGAGCACTGTCATCAACACGGCGCCCGGATAGCTCCGCGAACCACCGACGACAAACACGTGCCCATACGTGCGCTTGTCCGAGCGCGCGTCGCGCCACGCCGCCAACGGCGCCAGCACCGCCGGCGTGAGCACGCGATTTTCAACGGCGGGCACCGGGACCGCACCGCCCGGCGCGAAGAATCCGAGATCGAGGTAACGCACCCGCCCGGCAACCGCGCCAAACTCGGCCAGCACCGGCGTCTTCACAATCCCGGTTGCATAGGTGAAATCGGCGCGAAACAGACCCGCACTGGGAAGATCGACCGCCGCACGCAGCCTGACCGGCAGCGCATTGACGTTCCCGATCAGCGCCGCGACCCGTGCGCTGGCCGGCCTGCGAAACTGAAACCCGAAGACACCATCTATGCACAGCGCGAAAGGGTGGGCCCGGCTGGTGGCCGGGCGCGCCAGGTCCGCCTCCCGCCCTACAACCACGCGCTCGCCTACGGCGTGGGTCAGCTCCCGCCACGCCCTCGCCGCGAGTGGCCGGAGGGCGCGTTCTCCAAAGGCAAACACCACCTCCGCCCGCGCCGCTGGAAATTGCGCCAACACCGCCTGCGCCGCGATCAACGCGTCGCCGCCATTGTGCCCTTTGCCCACGAGCACCAACACGCGCCCGGCCGGCGGAAATCCGCCGATCTCCTCGAAATCCCACAGCACCGCTGCCGCCACGGCACGCCCGGCCCGTTGCATCGCAGGCCACTCTGCCGCCTCGTCGCCTCCGAAAAGCCGCGCCTCAAACGCGCCGCTCTCCTCGCAGGACAAGATGGGGTGGCTGGCGAGCATCATGATCGGGCACGTCGCTCAGGGCTTCGGTGGAGTCTCGATTTTCGGCCGGTCCCGCGGCGACTCCGACGACGGCAACGAGCTTTTCTGCACCGGCGTCTTGGGCATCGGGATCCTCGGCAGGGTTTCCCCGGGCGGCATCAACGCCGGCCCAAACAGCGACGGTTGCACGGTCGGTTGCGGTTGCCGCTCGAACCGCCCATGTTCGAACCATTCGCGATAATGCGCCTCGGTCTCCGTAAACTCCAGCGGTGACTCCTTCGGGCGCGGCACCCCGTGGCGGATCACTCGCCGCGTGAGCTGGGGAATACTGCGAAAGTAGTACCCTTCGCCGACCCGCCGCACCTCGTAGAATTCAGAAAAACTTCCGGTCTCCGTCCGCCACAGCGCCACCTCCGTCACCTGGTCATCCCACACGGCGTGCTGTCCCCACTCGGCAAATACGGCCTCGATCGTGGTCAACGCGGGAAGCGTCGTTCGCACCACGGTGGGCCATTCCTTCAACGTCACCGCCGAAGCCACCTTCACCGCCTGCTCCGCGTCGCGTTTCAAGCCCCAGACCGAGGCCGCTCCCAGCAAAAATCCCAACATCACCCACGACGACGCCTTCGACATCGTGGACGGCGACAACGGATAGCTCTTCTTGGGCTCGTCATGCTCGTCGTCGTCCATCGGCAACAGGGTCGGGAAATCTTCAGGCCCGCACAAGTGCGGCGACGGCCATCGCATAATTCTCCGTGTGCGAAAGCGTGAGCATCACATGCGTCGCGCCGACATGGGCGAGCAAGGCCTCCCCTTGGGCGTCGAGTCGCACCAGTGGCTCGTGCCGAGAACCGTGATACACCGAGGCGGATTTCCACCCGAACTCCGTGCCGATGCCCGTCGTAAAACACTTCGACACCGCCTCCTTCGCCGCGAAACGCGCCGCGATGTGTTTGTGCGGATGCGCCATCGACGAACAATAAGCCTTCTCCTCCTCCGTGAGGATCCGGTCCATGAAACGATCCCCATGCCGCTCCATCACGCCGCGAATGCGCGCGATCTCAATGATGTCGGCCCCAATACCGAGCAGCACGCCACCGGGGGGAAGTTGGATGTTCATGGCGCAAGAAGTAGCGAGGAGTGCGTAGCGGGTAGCGAGGAGAAATCCAAGGTCAGTGAACCGCAGCGCACTGCTCGCTACGCGCTACCGACGACGCGCGGCTCTTTTCACCCGTTCATCCGCGCCTTCATTTCGCGGACCGCTTCCTCGACGCCGGTGAACAGCGCGCGGCTCACAATGCTGTGACCGATGTTCAGTTCATAAAGATGGGGCAGCGTGCGCACCTCGGCGATATTCACGTAGTTGATACCATGCCCGGCGTTCACCGTCAGCCCGAGGTCTTTTGCCCGCACGCAACCGAGGCGGAGGCGCTGAAATTCCTTGGCCCGTGCCGCCGTATAATAGGCATGCGCGTAGGCACCCGTGTGCAACTCGACGAAGGTCGCGCCGACCGACGCACTCAACTCGATCTGGCGTTCGTCGGGATCGATGAACAAACTGACCTTGATCCCGGCCGCTAGGAGCGCGGCCACGCACGTCCCCACCGCCGCGAGGTTACCCACCACATCGAGCCCTCCCTCGGTCGTGACTTCCTGCCGGCCCTCCGGAACGACACAGACGAATTCCGGCTTCAGTTTGAGCGCAAACGCCGTCATTTCGGGCGTGCACGCCATTTCCAAATTGAGCCGCGTGGCGATACTTTCCCGCAAGCGCCACACGTCACGCTCTTGGATATGCCGACGATCCTCGCGCAGATGCACCGTGATTCCATCGGCGCCGGCGCGCTCGGCGTGCAGCGCAAACGCGACTGGATCGGGCTCGACGGCACCGCCCAAAGTCGCGGCGGCCTCGCGGTGGCGGGCCTGCCGGACCGTGGCACAGTGATCGATATTGACGCCGAGGTAAATCATAGGACGGGTAACTGAACAAATTTCCCCACCACAGGAAACCAGTAAACGCACCCCAAGTGATTTTCCTCTTTCTGATCGGGCCGCTTCCCCGTTAGCTGGAATGATGCCGGCCCAAGCGCAAAAACGTGAAAATCTCTTTATCAATCTCGGATGCAACGTCGCGTTGCCGTCGATCATTTTGACCTGGGGCAGCAAAGCCGCCTGGCTCGGGCCGAAATGGGCGCTGCTCGTCGCCCTCGTCTTTCCGGTCGCCTACTCCATCTACGATTTTGTCGTGCGGAAGAAATTCAATTTCATCTCCGCCCTCGGCTTTGTGAGCGTGCTGATCACCGGAACGTTTGCCCTGATGAAGCTCGATCCGTTCTGGTTCGCGGTCAAGGAAGCGGCGGTGCCCGCTGCAATCGGCCTCGTCGTGCTCGCCTCAATGGGCACGCGTTGGCCGCTGGTGAAAGAGATGCTCTACAATCCGCAGGTGATCGACGTCGACCGGATCGACGCCATCCTCGAAGAACGGCAGGCGCGCCCGGAGTTCGAAAAGCTGCTGCGCGACGCGAGCTACTTGCTGACGCTGTCATTTGCCGTGAGCGCCGTGCTGAACTACGCCTTGGCACGCTACCTCCTCAACAGTCCGTCCGGCTCCGAAGCATTTAATGCCGAGCTCGCGAAGATGAACCTGTGGAGCTGGCCCGTAATCGTTTTACCCAGCATGGCTATGACGATGTTCGCGCTCTGGCGCCTGCTCGGCGGTCTCCAACGCGTCACCGGCCTCGAATTGGAGCAGTTGATGCACACCGCTCCGGCCAAGAAATAGGGCGGACGCGCGGTCCGCCCCTTCATCAAACCCCGCGACGTCGCGCGTCGGCGCTTACGCCCGCTGCGCCATCGGCAAGTAGTCGCGTTTGACTGCGCCCATGTAAATTTGACGGGGACGATAAATGCGGCCCTTGGGATTCGCCGCGACTTCACGCCAATTGGCGATGTAGCCCGGAGCCCTACCAATGGCGAACATCGTGGTGAACATATTCATCGGAATCCCAATCGCGCGCATGATAATGCCAGAGTAGAAGTCGACATTTGGATACAGGCGGCGCGAAACAAAATAGTCATCCTTCAGCGCGGCTTGCTCGAGATTCTTGGCAATCTTCAGCAAAGGATCGTCGATGCCGAGTCGCGTCAGCACGGTGTCGCAGGCCTCACCGATGATCTTCGCGCGCGGATCGAAATTGCGATAAACAGCGTGGCCAAAGCCCATCAGACGATTGCTCTTGCTGCCGGATTTCGCGGCCGCGATGAAGCGAGAACCATCGTCGCCCTCGTCGTGGATCGACTGGAGCATCTGCATCACCGCCACGTTGGCGCCGCCATGCAACGGGCCCGCCAAGGCGCAGATGCCCGCAGAAATCGACGTAAAGAGATTCGAAGCGCTGGAGCCGACCATCCGAACGGTGGACGTGGAGCAGTTCTGCTCGTGGTCGGCGTGGAGGAGCAGCACGAGGTTGAGAGCCTTGGCGACCTCGGGCACCGGCACGTAATCCTGATAGGGCTCCGAAAACAGCATGTGCAGGAAGTTTTCGCAGAACGGCAGCTCTTGCTTGGGAAACATGAACGGCAGACCTTTCTGATAACGATAGATCATCGCGACGATCGTGCGGATCTTCGACATCGCGATGGCCGCAGCCGAATCGAAGTTTTTGAGATCTTGCTCAAAATTATTCGTCGCCAAGTGAGGATAATAGGCCGGCAGTGCACTCACCATCGCGGACAACATCGCCATGGGCGAAGCACTCGTCGGAAACCCTTCCAGAATTTTTTGCATCTGGGTCTCGATGACCGCGTTCTTCCGGAGATTGAGACCGAATTCCTTGCGCTGGGCTGGGTTTGGCAGCTCACCGTAAATGACCAAGTAGGCGGTCTCGACAAAATCGCTGAAGTGCGCGAGTTGCTCGATCGGATAGCCGCGATGACGGAGGATGCCGTTGTCGCCGTCGAGGTAAGTGATCTGGCTCTCACACGAGCCGGTGTTACCGTAGCCTTGATCAAAGGAAACATAGCCCGAAGCCGTGCGCAACGCGCGGGTGTCCACCGCTTTTTCACCCTCGGTGCCGATGATCACCGGCAAGGGGTATTCTTTATCGTCAATCTTCAGCGATGCAATCGTGGCCATATCTTCCGAGCGAAACTAATTCCGAGCCGCTGGCAAAGAAAACTTGCCCGGAATGGAGAATTTCAGCTGAGGGAGTAGTGCCAAACGCCACGCCAGTAAGAAAACGTCACGCCCCTACCCGCGACCTTCCACCGAGGGACCGCCTTCACGCCCCGCGCACGCAGCACACACTGCGCGCCATCGTCAGGGTCAAACATCGCCCACTCACCGCGTATGACGACAGGCAACTGCCGGAAAACTCGGGCAAAAAAACCGAGCTGATTGAAGGCGATTTACTCATGCCACCGGCCCCAAATCGGCCCCAAATTAGTATCATCAGACCCTCCGCCCCCATCCGATCACCCTTCTGGAATCTTTCCTGAAGGCGAACTCCGTTGGAAAACACGATGCGGACCCGCTTCGACGTCACGCTCACCGACCTCAACGTTTACCTGCCCGCTCTCTGTTCCTTCTCCCCATCGCGCTACCCCGCGCGTCCCGAAATCCTCGCCTAACCCACCGCCACCACCGACGCGAAATTGCGGTAAACCTGCAGGCCCTTCGCCTGGCTCTTTTCGGGGTGAAACTGCGTCGCAAACACCCGACCGCGGGCAATCGCGCAACAAAACTCCCCGCCATAATCGCACTCCGCCAAGACGAGCGAGCGCTCGACCGGCACGCAGTGAAAGCTGTGGACGAAGTAAAAATTCTCGCCGTCGGGCGCGAGATTCGCAGCGAGGGGCGAGTTCGGCTGCACGAAGCGAACCGTGTTCCAACCCATGTGCGGGATCTTAAACTCTGGCGGACGCTGGAAACGCACGACCTTACCCGGGAAAATCCCGAGGCCGGTGATGTTCCCTTCCTCCGAATGCTCGAACAGCGCCTGCATCCCGAGGCACACCCCCAGAAAGGGCCGGTCGGCTGCGATCCAGTCGCGCACCGCCGCGTCGAGTTTCGAGGCCCGCAACGAAGCCACACAATCCCGCAATGCGCCCACGCCCGGCAAGACGATGCCCCGCGCGTCCGCCGCGACAATCTCCTCGGGCGTACGGACCACCTGGATGGTCGCACCGACCGCCTCGAGCGCCTTGGTGACGCTGCGCAGGTTGCAAATCCCGGTATCGATGACGGCAATCATCTGGCCGTCAGCGCCGCAACACCAGTGCCGGGAAATCCGGACAGAGTTTCGAGCCGCGTAGGGGCTCGGCCTGACCGGCAGCGAAAAACGTCATCCCGCCCGTGAGTGAACAGTGCCACACCTCACGGGCACCGGCATCGAAATACAGCGCCGTCTTGTCCCTCATCTCGGCGACCGTGTTGTCAGGCGAAAGCACCTCGACACAAATCTCGGGTGCGCGTGAAAAACAGGTGCCATCACCAAGCTCATCCACGCAGTCACGCGAAGCCCACGCGACGTCGGCAGCGCGCACGCCATCGGCAGTGGAGATTGGGCATTCCGTGAGCACCTCACCGTCGGGCATGAGGCGGTCGAGAAATACTGTGATCCGCGATTGATATCCACCATGGCTGGCGGCTGGGGGTGGGCTCATAAGGACGTGACCATGCCGGTCGGTCTCAACCCGGCCCTCGACCTTGATCCACTTGGGATCGGCGACGAGCTCCGCCCAGCGACGCAGGTTGAACGCGGTCTGCGCGTCCTGCGCCGGTCGTTCGATCGTGAGCGTGTCCATGGTGGCAAGCTGGCGCGCGGGCGGCGGCGGCAAGCCGGACGCCCTACACGGCCATCAGATTTTCCCCTTCGTGCTCGGCAGCTGATCCGCCGCGCGGGGCTCGATCTGCGTCGCCATGTCCAAGGCACGGGCGAGGCACTTGAAGATCGCCTCAGCCACGTGGTGCGGCTCTTCGCCGTAAACCAGCTGGACGTGAAGATTCGCCCCGAGGGCATTGCTAAACGCCCGACAAAATTCCTTCACGAGGATAATATTGAAGTCGCGCACAAACATCGTCGGCGCGTTCGCCTCGTAAACCAAATGCGGACGACCACCGACATCGACGACGATCCGGGCCAGCGATTCGTCCATCGGGAGAATAAAAAAACCGTATCGCTTAATCCCGACCTTGTCGCCGAGCGCCTCTTTAAAGGCCTGCCCGAGCACGAGCCCCACATCCTCGACCGTGTGGTGGTAGTCGACCTCGACGTCGCCCTTGGCCTTCACCGTCAGGTCGAAGAGCCCGTGCTTCGCAAAGAGCGTGAGCATGTGGTCGAAGAAGGGCACGCCGGTGGCGATTGCCGACTGGCCGCGACCGTCGATTGCCAAGGTCAGCGCGATGTCCGTCTCCGCCGTTTTACGGAGGACCGTCGCTACGCGTTTGTTGTTTTTAGCCATGCGTCGAGAGTTTCGTTGAGAACGAGCATTTCGTCATCGGTGCCCACGCTGATCCGCAGAAATGGGGCGGTCAAGGCGTGCTTCGGAAAGTGGCGCACGAGGACTTTATGGGCGAAAAGGAAATCGTAAGCAGACTTCGAAATCGCCGGGCCCGCCTCGCCCCGAGCGTTTTTCGGCTCCGTGAAAATGAAGTTGGCCTGCGACTCGTAAGTAAACCAGCCCCGGTGCGTGCTGAAATCGCGGATACAGCGGTCCCGGGTGGCTTTGATTTTTTCCACGACACCGGAATAGTAAGCCGTGTCGCCGAGCGCAGCGAGCGCAGCCACCTGGGAGAGGCGGTTCACATTGTAGCTGTCGCGCACGCGGTCGAGCAGGCCGATGATTTCCGGATGCGCGAGCGCATAGCCCACCCGGATGCCCGCGAGCGCATAGGCTTTCGAGAGCGTTCGGACGACCACCAAGTTTGGATAACGGGCGAGCAGCGGGACGGCGTTTTCCGTCGCAAAGGGCGCGTAAGCTTCGTCGACGACCAGCAGGCCACGAAACGACGCCAGCACCCGCTCGAGGTCGGCATTTGCAAAGGCGACCCCCGTCGGGGCATTCGGCGATGTCAAAAAAAACGCCCGCGCGGTCGAGGCGGCGATGTGATCGATGGGGAGGCGCATCGCGCGGTCGAACGCGATCACGTGAGTCGCGCCGTCCTGGATCTCAATGAGCACAGGATACAACGAATAGCTGGGCAACGTGTAGCCGGCGGCGGCTTCTTGCGTGCAAAAAGCTCGGATGAGTAAATTGAGGATATCGTCGGAGCCGTTGCCGACGCAGACGTTTTCCGCCGTCAGGCCTTCGCCATGGTGCGAAGCAATGGCCGCGCGCAACGGCGAACTCTTCGGGCTGGGATAGAGCCGAAGCGAGGCCCCGTCTTCACCGATCTCGCGGCGCAGCGCTTCGGCTACCCGCGGACTCGGCGCGTACGGGCACTCGTTGGTGTTGAGTTTTGTCCAGCCTCGTTCCGTCGGCTGAAGGCCGGGCGTATACGCGTGGAGCTTCGCGATGTGCGGGAGGGCGAGAGCAGTGAGTTCAGACATCAGTGGAGGAGCGGGTTGAGCCCCCGATTGAGGATTCAGCGTAGACGTGGGCGCAGGATAAAGCCGCTCCTACACCCCCCGAATCCGCACCGAGCGGCCGTGGGCATCGAGTTTTTCCATCGCGGCAAACGCGGCCACGATCGGCGCAGCTTTTTTCACACTCGCCTGATCGTAATGAACGATGCTGGTGCGCCGCATAAAATCATCGACCCGCAGCCCGCTGAAGAACCGCCCGGCGCGGCCCGTGGGCAGCACGTGGCTCGGGCCGGCCACGAAGTCACCGAGGGCCGTCGGGGTAAAATTACCGATCATGATCGCGCCGGCGGTCGTGATGTCGGCGGTCAGTTTCTTCGCCGCGGTATCGGTGACGAGGAGTTCGAGGTGCTCAGGCGCGACGGTGTTCGCAATCTGCGCGGCGTGGGCGAGATGCTTGACCTCGATGGCGAGGAAACCGGCATCCAGTACGCGCTGCGCTTTTTCCCGCCGCGTGATCAGCGGCAACTGGTCGCGGAGCTCCACGGCGATCGCCTCGATGATTTCAGCCGAAGTCGCGAGCAGGTAGATTTTCTCCCGACCGGAACCGTGCTCCGCCTGCGCGAGCAAATCAGCCGCCGCAAAGGACGCGTTTGCGGTGTCATCGGCAATGATCATCACCTCGCTCGGACCCGGCAGGGAATCCACCCCGACCGTGCCGAAAACTTGGCGCTTGGCTTCGCATACGTAGGCGTTGCCGGGACCATAGATCTTGTCGACAGCGTTGATCGTCGTCGTGCCGTAGGCCATTGCGCCGATCGCCTGCACGCCACCGAAACAATACACTTCCGTGATGCCCGAGAGGTGCAGCGCAGCGAGCAGGCCATCGGCGAGCTTGCCATCGGCATTGCTCGGCGTGAAGACCGCGATCTCCGGGCAGCCGGCGATTTTCGCAAGGGTCACCGTCATCAACACGGTCGACACCAACGGCACCTGACCGCCGGGGACGTAAAGCCCCACGCGCCGGATGGGGTCGAACTTCTCGCCCACGAGCGCACCGTGTTTGTTTTTCGCCGTCCAATTTTTCGGAAGGCTCCGGCGGTTGAAATCAAGGAGGCTGTCACGCGCGGCCAAAATAGCACGGCGGTCGGCCGGAGGGAGGCGGTCCGCGGCGGCGGCTAAGTCGGACGACTTCACCGGGAAATCGCGGGCCCGAATCTTGGCGCTATCAAACTTGGCCGCATAATAGCCCACCGCTTCGTCTCCGCGCGCGCGCACGTCGGCAAGGATCGCGGCGACGGAATCCGAGATTTCCTTCGGCACGATCGAGCCGCGGCAGAACGCGGCCAGTTCGTCGGCAAAAGTCTTCGAAGCGTGATGGAGCGTGCGCATGAAAAAAACCTAGCCGTATGATTACGCCGGCGTCGAGTCCGTTGCGGCTTATTCACCGACCCCGACAGCGGCCAAGACGGCGATCACTCCCGGAGAGAGCGGATCGGCACCGCGAAAAATGACGCCGGGAAGACCTCGTTGACGGTGATTTTTTCGACGGTGATCGTCACGCTCTGAACCTTACCGGCTGGATTTTTCGTAGTGCTCACCAAGCTCTTGGGAAACCGGAGGCCGGCGGCGATCAGCTCGCCCTGCTCGCGCAGGGTGCCACCCGCCTCGGTCTCAGTTAACGTCAGTCGGCCGGTCGCCAGATCGAAATAACGGTAGAAGATGATCGTCTCCGCATGGATGAAGGCGACTTTCTGGCAAGCCACGCCGTCGATCGTGACGGGCCCCTGGTCTTCGATACGCCCGCCCCGGGTCTCCAGGCCTCGAAAAAACGCGAGGCTCTCCCACGTGTTAGCACGCAGACGCTTGATCTGTTCCGCTCCTTGGAGCGTCTGCTGCCACGTGGTCGGGTCCGTCGGGTGCTGCTTTCGCTGCCAGGCGTCATACCCATCCAGCGACGTCGTCTCGATCACTTGATCATAGGTCGTCGTCATCCGTTGCTGGTCATTCTTCTGAAAAACAATCTCGATCGACGCCCGCTGCTGCTTGCTCGGATCGGCGGGATCGGTGGTGACCAAGGTGCCCACGAAGTGGATCGATTTCACCTCGCCGATCGCCGCTTCGGAGCCCAGTCGCGCCCTCGCCTTGGTGATGATGGGCAGCTCAGCCGCACGGGCTACGTTGATCAGAACGAGCGCGGCCACAGCCAGGAAGCGCAGCGGACTCGGAGACCTCGGAATCATGCAGCGGACCTTGGTGAAAGGATGGCCGCGAGGGAAGCCCAGGGATCGGGGGGATCACTCCCACTCGATGGTCGCGGGCGGTTTGGAACTCACATCGTAGACGACGCGGCCGACGCCGCGGACTTCATTGGTGATGCGACTCGAGATTTTCTGGAGCACGTCGTGGGGGAGCTTGGCCCAATCGGCCGTCATGGCATCCGTACTCTCCACGATCCGCAGCGCGATCACATAGTCATAGGTGCGCTCGTCGCCGAACACGCCAACCGTCTTGACCGGAAGAAACACGCAGAACGACTGCCACACTTTCCAATAATAACCCGACGCCATCATCTCCTCTTGGAGCACGAAGTCGGCGTTGCGCAGGATCTCGAGTTTGTCGGCCGTGATGTCACCCATCACGCGCACGCCGAGACCGGGACCGGGGAACGGTTGGCGCCAGACGACTTCCTTAGGTAGGCCGAGCGCTTCGCCGACGCGGCGGACCTCATCCTTGAAGAGCTGGCGCAGCGGTTCGACGAGTTTGAGCTTCATGCGCTCGGGCAAGCCGCCGACATTGTGGTGAGTCTTGATGAGCGAAGCGGGGTTGCCCTGGATCGAAACACTCTCGATCACGTCCGGATAGAGCGTGCCCTGCGCGAGAAACTCCGCGCTGCCCTTGATCGACTTCAGAGACTTCTCAAACACTTCGACGAAGGTGCGGCCAATGATCTTCCGCTTCTGCTCGGGCTCCGAGACACCCTTGAGGCGCTTGAGGAAAAGCTTCGACGCGTCAGCCACGCGGAGGTCGATATTGAAATGATCACCGTAGAGTTTTTCGACCGCCGCGCGCTCGCCTTTGCGGAGGAGACCATTGTCCACGAAGACACACGTGAGCTGCTTGCCGATGGCCTTGTGCAGCAGCGCAGCGGCCACCGAGGAATCGACGCCGCCGGAGAGACCGAGGAGCACGCGGCCCTTGCCGACCTGATCGCGGATCGTGGCGACGGACTGCGCGATAAAATCCTGGGTGGTCCAATCCTGTTTCGCGCCGCAGATACCGACGAGGAAGTTGCGGATCATTTCGCCGCCGCGCTCGGTGTGAAACACTTCCGGGTGAAACTGGATGCCGTAGAACCCGCGCCGCTTGTCCTCGATACCCGCATACGGCGAATTTTCGGAAACCGCAGTTGCGACGAAGCCAGGCGGAAGTTTTTCCAGTTTGTCGCCGTGGGAATTCCAGATGCGCAGCTTCTTCGGGAGCCCGGCGAAGAGTTTACCGGCCTTCTGGATGGTGAGCTGACCGTGGCCGTATTCGCGCGCCTTGCTGTGCGCCACGTGGCCGCCGAGGTGGTGCCCCATGAGTTGCACGCCGTAGCAGATGCCGAGCATGGGGACGCCGAGGGTGAAAATCTCTTCATCCGGGTGGGGCGCCGTTTTCGCGTAAACGCTCTGCGGACCGCCTGAGAGGATGATGCCGACCACGCCGTCCTCGCGGAGCTTCGCCGCCGGAGTCGAGTAGTGATAGATCTTCGAGTAGACTTGGCACTCGCGGATGCGGCGCGCGATGACCTGCGTGAGTTGAGAGCCAAAGTCGAGGACAGCGATGATTTGTGGCATGTGTGCGGCGGGCGTGACGTGACGGCTGCGAAAAATGAGCCATGAGCGTGCCGCGACCGCTCGCCGCGTGTCAATGCCCGCGGCGTACCCGCGGAGCGCGGCTTAGCGAAACGGCCAAACGATAGGTATCACCACCATCGCTACGACGAAGCAGAGCACGTTCAAGGGCACGCCGATTTTAACGAAGTCCGCGAAGCGGTAGCCGCCGATGCCGTAGACGTAGGTGTTGGTCTGGTAGCCGATGGGCGTGGCGAAAGCCGCACTGGCGGCAAACGTCACTGCGATGATAAACGGCCGCGCGTCCAGTTCGGCGACGGTGGCGATCGAGAGGGCGATGGGCACCATGAGCGCGGCGACGGCGTTGTTCGAGAGGAGCTCGGTGAGCACCACGGTGCCGAGGTAAAGGCCCGCGAGGAGTACGAGGGCCTTGTGCGGGCCGGTGACGAAATGATCGATGCCAGCGACGAGATTATGGGCCAACCACGCAGCGGCGCCGGTGGCTTGCATCGCGGCGCCGAGAGCGAGCATACCGAAGATCACGAACAGCAGTGGCCACTCGATCGATTCGTAGGCCTCTTTGGGCTTGAGGCAGCCGGTGAGACAAACCAGCACCGCGCCGCCGATCGCCCCGATCTCAATCGGGAGCCAGTCGAACGTCTCGCCGAGCACCACGGCGACAATCGTGGCGAGCACGATCGGCAACCGGCGATGCAACGACCGCGAGGGGAGCGGCGGACTGTTAAAGAGCATGAGGTCCCGGCCCCGGCGCAGGGCGTCGACCGCCGGCTCGGTGCCCATCATGAGGAGAATGTCGCCGGCGCGCAGCGGCAGGGTCTCGAGTTTGTCGCGCACGCTTTCGCCGCTGCGGTGGAGGGCGAGGACGATCACGCGAAAGCGCTGGCGGAAGCGCAGTTCACTGATGCTTTGGCCGATAATGTCGGCGTGCGGAGCGATGGCGCCCTCGAAGATGACGCCCTCGTGGGCCGAGATTTGCTCTAGTCCGGCTTCCGCAGTGAAGTCGAATCCGGGCATGGCCCGAACGCGCGCGATGTCAGAGGGTCGGCAGGCGAGGATCAGACGATCGCCGGCCGCAAGGGGAGTTAGCGTGGGTTCGATGTGCAGGCTGACCCCGTCGCGGACGACTTCGATGACCCGGAAACCGCGACTGCGAACGAGGCCGGCCGCACGCAGGCTTTTGCCGATGAGCCGGGAGTCGGGCGGCACGAAGGCCTCGGTGAAATACTCGCGGCGCTCTTCGTCCGAGAGGATCGAGGTGAGGTTCTCGCGCGCGGGCAACAGGCGGCCACCAGCTAGAGCGAGGTAAACCGCGCCCACGAGCGTGGCGGGCACGCCGATCCACGTGAGTTCGAACATACCCATTTCCGGGATGCCGCGCTGGGCGAGGATGCCGTTGACGACGAGGTTAGTGCTGGTGCCGATGAGGGTGCAGGTGCCGCCGAGCACCGCGGCGTAGGACAGCGGGATCAGAAACTTGGACGCCGGCAGCGACATGCGGCGGGCGAGCGTGATCACGACGGGGACAAAGACGACGACGACCGGGGTGTTGTTAATCCAGGCCGAGACGAAGGCCACCAGCACAACCAGCAGAAATATCACGGACCGGTAGGAAAAATGCGCGGCGTGGTCGAGTCCAGCGGAGAGGCCGTCGAGGGCACCGCAGCGCACGAGGGCGGCGCTGAGCACGAACATTGCGGCGACGGTGATGGGGGCGGGATTGCCAAAGACCGCGAGCACATCGCCGGTGGGCACTAGGCCCAAGGCGGCGATGATAACGAGCAGCCCGAGTGCGATGAGGTCGGGGGATGTCTTTTCCCGCACAAACCCGATCAGGGCCGCGAGGAGGAGAATAAAAACGGCTGCTATTTGCCACGTCACGGGCGGGAGACTGTAAACGAGGAGCACGCCCGCCGAGGCAAAAAAGGCAGATTCCGGCGTGCTCGGCCCGGAAGGGGCCCCGGGCCGACGCGTTTGCGGGCCGGAGGACGGGTCGGCGCGAATTACCCGGTCACATTAACAGGGAAAAAATCCGACCATTTTCAGAGCGAACGTCACCTCCTAAGCGACCGTTGATTTCGGACGTTTTTTGGGAGGAGCGTAGCCCGCGCCTACGGCACGTCGTAGGCTTCGAGGAGGACGGTGCCCACCGCGCCACCGCCCCCGGTGACTTGCAGCGTATAGGCACCGGGAGCCAGCGTCGTCAGGAGGGCTGCATCCGGATTGGCACCACCGAGCAGGCGAAAAGCCCCGACCCGGTCAAAGGCCGTAAACAACCGCGCCGCGTCGGTGAGCGTCCAATCATCGTTGCTCGCAATGACGACGTTGCCGCGATGGAGCGTGAGCGTGGGTCTGGACAACGCATCCGTGATGCCAAACACGGCCAGCGAAGGCCCGACAGCGCGCGCCAAGATCGTGCGGGGCGCGGTACCACCGACGACAAATCCCACGATGAGGACGTCACCTGCGGTCGCGACTCGAGCGCGAGTCGAGACATTCACGAAAGCGCGGTCGGCCCCGCTGGTGACCGCGGAAAGTCCCCCGCTGCCGATGCTGTCCGCGACGATGCCCGCCGTGGAGGCGACGAATTGAAACGACAGCTTGGTCCCTTCGCCGACCCGCTTGCCGCTGTAGCGCACGTGCACCGTCGGACCACCGGTGTCCGTCACATCGAGCAACCCGTATTGCTGAATCCCGATGAGCGGACCCGCTGCATAGGGTCCGCCTTTGGGCCCGCCCAAGCGCGTGAGCGGGGCGGCGTGGAGGACCACGAGAGGCGCGCCGCCCCCGACGGCGTAGTCGGAATTCCTGCCGTCGTCATACGCGAGCGCATGCATATCGCCGGAGAGCATCAACAGATTCTTGATCCGGTTATCTCGGAGGAAATGTGCGAGCTCGGCGCGTTCGGTCGAAAACCCCGCCCACGAATCAACGCCCAATTGGGCCGCTCCGATCCAAGGCGACGTGTTGACCCAAATAATCAACGGAAACCCGGCGTCGCGCGCCGCGATCAGCTCTTGCTTGAACCACGCTTTCTGGGTGGCTCCGAGGCGCGATTTGGTCGCGGATTCGGCCGAAGCTGCCACGGAGGCCGCGCTGTGCAAATCCGTCATGATCACCCGCGCCCGGCCGACCGTGAAAGCTTGCGCGATCGTGCCGCCCGCGACGGTGATCGGGTAGTGCGGCACCGTGTCGCGATACACGCTGCGCACCGTGGCGGCACCAATGGCGGTGCCGTTGCTATCGTCTCCCGTGAAATCATGATCGTCCCACATGTAGGCCAGCGGAACACCGCGGTAGAGCGCACCTGAATCGCGGCTGTTGAGAGCCCGGTCGTAATTGCGACGGTAATCCTCGGCGACGATCGTGTTCGTTTCGTTGTAATGGAAATCCCCCGTGTGCACGAAGAGCAGCGGTTGCTCGGCGAGGATGGCCTCATAGGCTCCTTGGTCGGGGTCGCGGGAATCGCCACAGGAAGAGAAGGCCAAGCGAAACGAACCGGCGCCCTGCGGAAACGTGCGGAATTTTCCGCGAGCCAGCGTCTCCGTGCGCACCACTCCGTCCACCTCAATTTCGTAGCCGTAGTCCGAGGACGGCTGGAGCCCCGCGACGTCGAGTTTCACCGTGTTTCCTGACTCGGCGACCGTGGTTAGCGCCGGCGAAAACACTGCGGGCGATAACCCACTCTGAGGGCTCACCCGCAAGCGCACGCGGAGGCCGGGAGCATTCAGCCGGATGGCGACCGAGGCACTGGTCGGAGTCACGTTCCCGCACCAGGCACCACTGATAAAGGGAGACGCCGTTTGGGCGGATAGAATCAACGGACTGACCAGCAGCGCCACGAGCCAAAGCCGGCCTGCGCAGAAAACGTGATTGCGAACCACGACTGCAACCGTGTTGCGAGGCCCCCGCGAGGCAAGCGCCAAGGCAATCTCGCAGCCGCGCATCGCCGCGTGCGGTAATTCGGGGTCGCATAGGAGAATTTCCAAGAGGATGTTTTCTGGGAAAACACGTGAGCTAGACGAGGGAGGAACTCACTTTTTCGGGAGTCATTAGCTGACATCGTTTGCCTCGCTCACCCCAAGAAAATATGGAGCGCGACGATCGATGTCCGGCCCGCACCGTGTCCCGCTCGAAAGATGGACGGCTGGAGTTTGCCGCGGTCGGGGTGTTTTCCGCCAGCTTGGCCCTGCCGACCGCGGACGGTAAAAACCCGCAGCCTTCCGGCGTCCCATCGACCAATGAAGTCGTTAAGCTTTTGATTTTCGGGTGTCGGGTGTCGGCCAACACCAAAAGAGATCTACCGCTCGACCCGAACCAGCGCCTTCACGTTGTGAGCTAAGATTCTGCTCATTCAGCGGAAACCCCCGCCCGAATCCGATCCCCCTGAAAATCCAGTTTACTTTCAGGGCAGCGGCTGGAAGCTCCCGATTACCCCACGGCGCTCTCGCCAGAAGCCGTCCCCTCGTTGAGCGGTTCACCCTCAACCCCCTCCCCACTCATGAAATCAGCATTATTCCGTATTCGTTCCCTTCGTGGCATCAGCCGACGTCTTCGTGCTAACTATGCCTCCGCAATCTTCCTCGCGCTGCACGGCCTGCTCTGGCCCGCAGCCGCGGCCACGGCTCCGGCTCCGGCCGCGAAGGGCGCCAAAGAGGGGAGCGAGGCGATTGCCCTGAGCCCATTTGAAGTCGTTGACGCGCGTAACGACGGGTATGGAGCCAACCGTTCATCTTCGGTCACGCTGCTGAATCAGGACATCGCGATGTTACCGGTGACTACGGAGGTGATTACGGAAGCGTTCATGCGCGATCTTAATCTAAACGGGGATATGTCAGCGCTCGTGGAAAACTTCGGAATGAGCGCGGGCTTCGCATCGAATCAAAACCCCGACGCTGCCTTTGGGAGCGAGCCAGGGTCACGCCAAGCGAATGCCGAAATCAAGTTGCGTGGCCTCGGCACCGGTGGGATCCGGCGCGATGGGATGATCGGTCTTACTGGAACCAGCAGCTCGGATGCTTTTTCCACAGAGCGTATTGAAATTTTGCGCGGACCGAACGCGCTGCTTTATCAGGACGCGGGGGGCGGCGGCATCATTACCGCCGTTTCCAAGCAAGCGCGCTTCGATACCAAGGCGAGCCTGAGCTTTTCGCTGCGCACAGATTCATTCGGGTCGCAGCGCGGTGAGGCGGATTTTAATCAGAGTTTTGCCACGGGGCGGCCGTGGTTGCCGCGCATCGCGGTTCGCGGCGCCAGCTTCCTCGCGGAGACCCATTATTGGCGGAACAATGTTTTCCGGAAGGCTGGCGGAGGCTACCTGCAGGTGGCCCTGCAACTCCCGCGTTCAACCCTGCGTTTCTGGTACGAACAGACCCACGAGAATAACTACGCCGGCATCACGCCGAGTTTTGCCTACAACGCGGCCCGTGTCGGCAGTGGCTGGGTACCGCCGCCAGAGGTCATCAACCGCCACATCGGTTACAACAAGGCTGTGCCCACGCTGGGTCTGCGGGACTTCCTCGGCGAGACCACCGCGAACGGTACCAACGCCGCCGCCTCAATCCTCAACGGCCAACTCAACCTGCGCAATGTCAGCTCGTGGCTCGTGCAAAAAGAGTGGACCCCGCTGACCAAAACCTTCGGATCAAGCTTCGAATCCCGCTGGACGCGCGCGTTTTCGACTCTCGTCAAATACATGTACCGCGATGAACAGCGCGACATGGATTACAACCGCGGCGCCACGCTCTACCCCGCGGGTTACCGACTGACCGATATCAACAACAACGCGGTCACCACCGACGATTGGACGGTGGTGATGCAGGCGCCCCGCCTCTATAATGTTTCTCAACGCTACCACTCTTTTCGGGCGGCCGGTGCTCTGGAATGGAGCCTGTGGGGCGGGCGCATCCGTTCGACCCTCGTTCCGGGCGTCGACTATGCCGCCTCCGTACAGCACGAATGGTACGTCGATTTCTACGAGGCAGACGCCAACGGCGGGCTACTCACGACGACCTCAGCGGCGAACCTATACCGGTTCCCCATGCCGAATACGATTCTCTTCAAGGCCGCCAGCCCCACGCGTTATTTCCGCCCGGAATCCGACGTTACCCGTTTCAGTTACGCCGGCCGCAATTGGGTCGCCCAGGATACGGCTCCCGAATTTTACGTACCGGCCAGCGCGGCCAACCCGTGGGGGCTGCCCACCAACGCGATCACCACCAACCGCGGCAACTGGGGCCGCTATTTTAAGTGGAACCGCGGTGCGTTCGGGACGATGTATAACGACTGGTTCGATGGTCGCTTCACCTCGATGTTCAGCTTGCGCGCCGATCACAGCGCCAAGCGTCAGTTCACGGCGGGCCGCCTCAGTCCGCTCGAAGTCACCTCGGATAAAATTTCCTACAATACGGGCCTCACGGCCCGGGCTTATGGTTCGTGGCGGGCCTTTATAAATTTCTCGGTCGCGCAGAATCCCGCAGTTAACATGTTCCCCGATCCGCTCGGTGAGCCGCTCAAGGATGCGGAAAATACCGGCGTCGAATTCGGCTTTAAAGGCTCGTTGCTCAATGATCGTATCCACATTTCAGTGTCGCATTACGCCACCACCGCGAAGAATGAATTTCTCAATCTAGGTATCGGTGGAAGTATCAACCCGGCCGGGCTCAACGGCAGTGTCGCAGGGCGCGGTAGTTGGTCGAACATCGACCGCCGATCGGATGGCCACGAAATCAGTCTCGATGGCTCGCCAACCCGCAATTGGATGATGCGCCTGACCGGTGGTTTCCAGCAGGGCCGGACCGGGACCGACCTGACGTATCCGATCTATTACAACGACGAGTTTTATACTGATGCCCGCGGGGGCGTGACGTGGGCGGATGGCGCGCCGTACCTTGTGAAAATTAACCCCGGGGATAACGCCGCCACGGCGCCGCTGCAGCAACTCACGGTGGGGATTTTGAATAACGGAGATGCCAGCGGGAATTACCGCGCCATTCTCAATCCGGTGAACGGCGCCATCACCAATCGCGGCGATATCTTCGCGGTCACGACTGATAAAGTGCACGGGAACGTGGGCACCGGGCGCACGGGTCTGCCTGTGACCGCCAATAAACTCGCGTGGGATGATCCGCTCGGTTACCGCGGGATGTACATCGCGAGCCGCGCCGGCATGCGTAATCTCGGAGTGCCCCGCTACACCGTCAGTTTTACCAACAGTTATAATTTCTCCGACGGTTGGCTCAAAGGGGTGCGCGTCGGCGGGCTCGTTTCACTGCGCTTGCAACAAGCCAACCAAGTGGTCCGCTGGCCGATTGAGACCTACGTGATTAATAAGGCAGGGGCTCTCGGAGTGAAGAAAAGCACGGATAACGCGGCGGCGGCAGAGATGCCCGCGGTCAACGTCCCCGGACGCTGGCTCTACACGGATCGCGGCCTCATCTACGGGCGACCGGATCTGATGACGACGACTGCGTGGCTCGCTTATTCCTATAAGTTTCGTCGCGTGATTTGGACTACGCAGATCAACGTCGCGAATGTGCTGAATACCTATCAGGTGCTCCCGCAGCCCTTCAGTGGTACCCTCTACGGCGAGACGCGCGGCCAGTACTATACTGCGGAGCCGCGTTCGTGGGCTTGGCGCAACGATTTCAAGTTCTGAGCCACCCCTCCGCGATCCCCGACAAAATCCAATTTCCAATCAACCCCTCGCCGCGACCCATGACTACGAAACTTTTCCCGGCCCTGCTCGTTGCGGCGCTCTCCGTCATCCTCTCACCCGTCGTTGCGGCGCAAGCGCCCAAGCCGGAACTCCGCGCGGCGCTGGCGGCGACGCAGCGCGTCGGCGGTGCGTTCGACGCGGTGTTCATCGCGCCTGCGTCGGCGGTGGCCGGCCAGTAGACGTACGCCCCGCGTGGGCGTGACGGTCGCGATTTTTCGTCACGGCATCGGGTGTTCTGCAGTACCGCCTGGCGCGCACCAGTACGGCCAAGGTGTACCCCCGCCAGCTTCGAATCAGCAGAAGTTCATGCCGCCGCGGCCCACGCCGGCCCAGCCGATCTTCGACGCCTTCGCGTGCTCGCGGCCAACGCCCCGCTGCTGCCCCACGACGACATCACCACGCGGATTGTCGATCTGGAGCGGACGGGCGGCTCCACCGTCGACCACTTGGCCGGCTGGCACCCCACCGCAAGGGAACCTTCACCTCGAACATCCTGGCGGACGTCGCGGCGCATCCGCTCGCCTGATACTTCACCGGCGGGCAGCACGTCGGCGAAAATCCATCGGCGGTGCTACGCCAACGCGCCGCGCACCTCCAGCCGCCGATCCAGATGTTCGTTGCGCTGTCACGCAACGTGCACCCGGAGGCCCCCACGCTGCTGGCGTCTTGTCTGGCCCCTGGCCCACGTGAATTCGTTACGGCGGCCCCGAGCTTCCCCGCCGAATGCCGGCACGTGCTCCAGCGCGTGAACCTCTTCGCCCATCTGCTCGCGATCACCACCCACGCTACCGCCGCGAAGCCACGCCTCCTGCCGCTCGGCTGCCATGGAACGGCCGGCCGTCGAAAGATCCCGCCGCCCTCGACGACGATCCGCCTGATCCGTTCGGTCTTCTCGCATAGCCTCGCTCCCCACCGACGCGGCGCGCCGCAAATGCCTCGCATGCGCTGTTATCGCCGCGACCGCGGACCACGAAGATTTTTCGCCTCACCCACGCTGGCCGAAGCTACACGGCCGTTCATTTCCTTGCCTCGACTCCTCGGCCTCTCTGCACGCGGACTGCGAGGCCGGACACTATGCGAATGGGCCGGCAAAAGGTTTTGTCGCCAAAGCGAAACCAGGAGCGAAGCGGCTAACGAACGCCCCAAAGAGGTTCGGGGCTAATTCTGTCGGCGGCACGCTCGTGCTGGCGGCGTGGATCGACGCTTTAAAAAATTGGCGGTCGCCACCGGGGCTCTGGCGATCACTCGGATCGCCGCCGTCGGAAGATGGACGAAGATGACATCGCGGCCCCAAGCTCCGCTGGCAGCGAACGCCGCCTGAACCGCGCTGGCCATTGCTCCGACTACGCAGCGTTGGAATCAGTGGGGAGTACCCTAAAGTCCGATACCGAAGTAGCTCAGGCCACTCCAGTCAGCCGCCACGACGCCGAGCTTGCCGTCTTCGATTACATCGAGACCTTCTGAAACCCCAGAGACCACCCGGATAAGCCGCGATCCCTCGACGGTATATCGCCCGTGGGCGGCCCTAACGAAAGGCAATTTATGAACTCCAAGCCCAAAAAATCCACTCGGCCGGCCGGCCTTCCCCAACGCGACTACGCAGGTGCCCGACGAGCGGATGAACTCCTCGGGGACCGCCGCGCAGATTCCGTCAGCCGGCGGGGCTTTCTCGGCCGGCTCGGGCTGGTCTCCATGTCCACCGCCGTAGGCGCGCAAATCGTCTTCGGCGACAAGCTCACCTTGGGTTTGATCCCAGTCGCGCTCGCGCAACCCACCGAGCCACTTCAAATCGGAGGCAAACAAGGTCTCATGGTCATGAACGACCGACCGTTGGTGGCGGAAACGCCCGCGCACTTCCTCGACGATGCCATCACGCCGGCGAAGCATCTCTTCATCCGCAACAATGGTCTCGCACCCACGCCGGAGATCCTCGACCCCGAAAAATGGACGCTAGAAATTGCCGGGGAGAGCTGCGAGCAGCCGACGACATTTTCACTCAAGGAGCTCAAGGAAAAATTCCAAGCGCACACCCTGCAAATGGTGCTCGAGTGCGCCGGCAACGGACGCAGCGAGTTCAATCCGCCCGCCACCGGGAACCAGTGGACGACCGGTGGCGTGGGTTGTCCGCAGTGGACGGGCGTAAGGCTCGCCGATGTTTTACGGCACTGCGGCGTGAAAAAGAATGCCGTCTACGTAGGCTACTACGGCGCGGACACGCATCTGTCCGGCGATCCAAAAAAATCGGCTATCTCGCGCGGCGTGCCGATCAAAAAGGCGCTGGAGGATGAGTCACTGCTCGTCTTTGCCATGAACGGCGAACCACTGCCGTTGCAACACGGCCATCCACTCCGCCTCATGTTCGGCGGTTGGGCTGCGTCCACTTGCGGCAAGTGGGTGAAGAAAATCGTGATCCGCGACCGCGAGCACGATGGTGAAAAGATGACCGGGCACTCCTATCGGATGCCGCGTCATCCCGTGGCTCCCGGTACCAAGGTGCCAGGTGAAGACATGGTGATCATCGAAGCCATGCCGGTGAAGTCGCTCGTGACCTTTCCGAAATCAGGCTCCAGTCACCTTCTGGCAGAGCAACTCACCGTGCGCGGACATGCGTGGGTGGGCGAAGGTGCCGTGGCTTCTGCGGAGGTGTCGCTCGACTTCGGAATCACCTGGCGCAAGGCGGAACTCGACAAGCCCGCGAATCGCTACGCTTGGCAGCACTGGCGCACCACCATTGCTCTTCCTAAGAAGGGTTACTACGAAATCTGGGCGCGGGCGGTCGATGACCAAGGCCGCTCCCAACCTATGATCCTGCCCGGCTGGAATCCGGAGGGTTACCTCAACAACTCCTGTCATCGCATCGCCATCCAGGCCGTCTGACCATGCGTTTCCTTCGCCTCATTACCGTTACCTTTCTGACCGGCCTCGCTTTCGCAGCGAACGAAAATGTGCCGCTCGATCCGCCGACCGGCATGAAAATGGGAGCGGATTGGGAAATCGTCCGCAATCACTGCATCGCCTGCCACTCGCCGCAGACCTTTCTGCGCCAGCGCGCCACCGAGGCGAACTGGACCTCGACGCTCGAATGGATGCAAACCAACGGCGGCCTCGGGAAGCTCGATCCCGCGGTGCAGAAAACGATCATCAAGTACCTGGCCGCGCATTACGGGCCTAGCGATTCCGGCACCGACCGCCGTCCCCCCATCCCCGCTACGCTGATGCCGCGCAATCCCTACGCCACCGACGCGAGACTAGAGGCCGAAGCGAAGCAGCAAGCAAGACTACGTCCACGTCCGCCAGCCCCCCAATAAGGGGAGCAGCGAGGGGGCTGATTCATCCCGCCACGCAAACCCCGGCGGGATGTATCAGTCCCGACCAACCCGTGGATCGCCTCGCGGTGAACCTCGTCCCGCTCACGTCATTGCACCAAAATCTTCCCCTTAGTCGAAGGCCAGAGCCGATCAGTTTCACGGAACTCAGGCTTTTCGGAAAAACTTCCGCCGACTCGCCGCCCCTTGCGACGCGGAGGCTGGCCGGCGCGGTTACACCCCATCACCTTTTCGCCGGCATCGTCTCGGCGCTAACTGGTCAGCCGTGGCCCCGTCGCCAAACCCCCTCACCTGCGATGCGAACACTCGCTCCGCTGCGTTTCAGAAAAACAGCGGCTTGAGCAGTCATGAAAACCAAACGCATTTACGGAAAACATTTTGGCTTCGCGTTGGCGAGGCCCTGTGAGACTTCGTGGGAGCGAGCTCACTCGCGACTCCCTGCGGTCGCGAGCAAGCTCGCTCCCACCGCTCAAACCAAGCGAAGCATGGTTTCCGGCATCGGACTTAACGCGAATGACTAGGGCCCGCGATCACCCCGATTGCGGAATTGCTTGCGCGACGAGTCACTGTTCGAGTCACGAAAATATGAGTCACGCCACGTTACCCCCATGGGCCCTGCTCCCGCTCGCACTCGCCCTCGGTTTTCCCAGCGCTATGCGCGCCGATCCCATCATCACCGAATTTCTCGCGGCCAACACGAAGACCAACGCCGATAACGACGGCGCGTTCTCGGACTGGATCGAGGTGTTCAATCCGGACGCCACGCCGGCCAACCTCGCCGGTTGGTATCTCACCGACAACGCAGCGCTCAAAACGAAATGGCAATTCCCGGCCGTTACGCTGCCCGCAGGCGGTTACCTGATCGTCTGGGCCTCGAACGAGAATCGCCGCGATCCTGCGAAGCCCCTGCACACCAATTTCGCCCTGAGCGCCGAGGGCGGCTACCTCGCCCTCATCAAACCGGACGGCGCCACCGCCGCCACCGAGTTTGCCCCCGCGTATCCCCCGCAATTGATCGACGTGTCCTACGGCGTGACCCAGCCGACCGGCTCCGGCGAGGAATCGACGCGGAACTTTTTCCGCACTCCGACGCCCATTGCGCGTAATGGAGGACCAAATACCGTCCTGCTCACCGAACGCGTAGTCTTCTCCCGCGCGTCCGGCCCGTTCACCGACACCGTCACGGTCGCCCTGTCCGGCGCGACCGCGGGCCAACGGATTCGCTACGTAATTGCACCGCCCACGACGACCGGAGCTACCGTCCCGGAGCCCGGCCCGACGGCGACGATCTACACGGGGCCCCTCACGGTTTCAGCTTCGTCGATCGTGCGGGCCATGATCTACGGTGCCGACAATCTCACCACAGGCTTTCCCGCCACCGCGCACTATGTGCGGTTGGCCACGACCGGTAGCGCGCGGCTCGATACGTTTTCCAGCCAACTGCCGTTGATGGTGATCGACACCCACGGCACCGGTCCGCTCGTGAAAAGTGACAACCTGCGCCCCGGCTGGATTTACACGTGGCCTCGTCCGGCCACCGGTAACACGGCGATGACCGTACCGCCGACCGCGCTGAGCTCGATTACCACCAACGTACGCGGAGCCTCTTCCGCCGAGTTCCCCAAGAAAAGTTTTACCCTGCGACTCGATGACACTTTGGGCCGCGACAACCCGCTGCCCTTCTACGGACTACCCTCGTTCGAGAACTGGACGCTGATCGGTCCTTGGAATTACGACCGCACTTTTCTCAACAACGCCTTCATTTACGCCCTGAGCAACCGGCTCGGCCGCTGGGCACCGCGCACCCAAATGGTGGAACTGTTCTTCAACGCCAATGGCGGCGACCTCGATCAGAGCGACTATGTGGGCATCTACATCCTGACCGATTCGTTGCGCATCGACAGCAAGCGCGTGGACCTCGCGAAGCTCGCACCCAACGACCTCGGCGCGAAAAAAATCACCGGCGGCTACCTCCTCAAACTCGATCTGCCGGACAGCAACGAATTCAATTTCCAGCTGCGGCGTGGCTTCCCCGGCCTGCCCTTCGCCCTCGGGGTCAGCCAACCCAAACTCGCCGATTTGCACCCCTCGCAACGGGACTACATCAGTAATTATTTTCAACAGTTCGACGATGCCCTGACGGCCAATCTCGCCTCCGGGTGGAAAGATCGCACGCACCTCGACTACATCGACCGCGCGTCTTGGGTCGACCACCACATCATGAACGTCCTCGGGATGAACGTCGATGGTCTGGTCCGCAGCACCTACATGACCAAGGATCGCGAAGGCCGCCTCCAGGCCGGTCCAGTCTGGGATTTTGACCGGGCCTTGGGCGGCGGTGATCCGCGGTCGCAAAACCACGAAGTCTGGCAGGGCGACAACGGAGCCACCGATTTCTGGAACTACGGTTGGTGGGGCCTCCTCGCCCAAGACCCGGAATTCCTGCAGGCGTGGGTAGACCGCTGGCAACTGCTGCGCCGCACAGAACTCTCCGCGCCAAGCCTCGCCACGCTCGTCGATTCTCTGGCTGCCCAAATCGGTCCCGCGGCGGCCGCGCGCGACGCCGCCCGCTGGCCGGATAACGCACCCCGCTTCGGCGGCGGTTGGCAGGGTGAAATTGATACGCTGAAATCTTGGCTGGCCCGTCGCGCCCTCTGGATTGATGACCATTTCGCGGCACCTCCGACCGTCGTCGCCGGTGCCGGCACCCTCGTGGTAACACCGGCCCCGGGCACCCAACTCGCCTACACCACCGACGGCACCGACCCGCGCGCCTTTGGCGGCCTCTTGGCCCACGCAGTGCGCCTGTCCTCTACCGCCGTGACCGTCCCGGCCACCGCCGATCTCCAGGCCCGCAGCTATCGTCCTAATTTTACCACTACAGACGGGCCCGCGACGACGTGGAGTTCCGCGGTGAGCGGCGCGCGATCCTCTACGCTCACCCCTCGGCCGCGCCTCGCAAACTTGTCCAGCCGCGGCTTCATCGGCTCGGATGAAAATATCCTGATCGCCGGCGTCGTTGTAAACGACACCGCCGGCAAGCAATACCTCGCGCGCGCCGTCGGCCCCGCCCTGACCGGTTTCGGCGTCGCCGGAGCGCTCGCGCAACCGGTCCTGCGCATCCTCGACTCTCGTGGTCGCGAACTCGCCCGCAACAGCGCGTGGGAGACCGGCCCGGACGCCGACGACATTGCCGATTTGACCAAGTTAGTCGGTGCATTCCCGTTCGCGAAAGGCAGCAAAGACGCCGCCCTCCTCGCCCGCCTCCCCGCGGGCCAATTCACGCTGCAAATTTCCAGCGCCACGAGCGGCACCGGCGTCGGTTTGGCGGAGCTCTATGAGATCGACCCCGGAATCGGCCGCACGCTCAACCTTTCGACCCGCGGCCTTGTTCGAGGCGGCGACGAGGTCTTGATCGGCGGTGTCGTGGTGCGCGGCCCCGGACCCAAACGTCTCCTCATCCGTGCCATCGGCCCCACGCTCGGCGGGTTCGGCGTGGCGGGCACATTGGCCGACCCTGTACTCACGCTCTTCGACAAGGCGAGCGTGCAGGTGGCGGTCAATGATGACTGGAGTCCCCGCGGTAGCGCGGGTGCTACGGCGATCGAAGTCGCCGCCGCGACCGCGGCCGTGGGTGGATTCGCCCTGCCCTCTGATAGCAAGGACGCCGTCCTGTTGCTCACGCTCGCCGAGGGGCCTTACACCGCGCAAATCACCGGCAAGGCCGGCGCGAGCGGCGTCATCCTGTTCGAAATTTACGAGGTGCCGTAAGTGCCACGAAAGAGGGGCGACAGGAATGTCGCCCCGCCGACGGAACCGCCACATTCTTGTCGGCGCACCCAGCGCTGCCTCAGTGAATCACCACGTCGACATGTTCGCCGGGGCGCAGGGCGAGACCGGCGGGAAGTGCAAAATCCACGCGCAGTGCCGTCTCCGGTGTCGGCACTGGAGGGAGCCGCATGGCGGCGAGTACGGTCGGTGAAATGGCCTCCAACGTGGCGCTGACGTGCGTGATGGTCGTCGCCGCCACCTGCACGGGATTGGTGCGCGTGCGAATTTCCGCAGCCATCCCCGGCTTCGGGTCGATGGTCAAAGGCTGCCGCAAATACCCCGTGACGCGCTCCGGCTTGATGGCCGTGACCCGCAAGATGACTTCCCCCGCCACGACAGTTTCACCCGCCCGCCGCAGCATGAGTCCGACCACTCCGTCGATGGGCGCGACCAGCGGCACCGGCGAAAGCTCTTCCTCCGCGAGCCGCAATTTGGCCTCCTGCACTTTGATCGCCGCCGCCAGTGCGGACTCGCCCGACAAGCCAGCCGCCTTCGGATCCGCCGCAACCATGCCTTTCAACACGGGCTCGAGCCGCAGGATCAATTGGTTTTTTTCTTCCAACTGGGCGACCAAGCTGCCCCGCGTAATCTTCAATTGCGCATAAATTTCCTCGGTGATCAAACGCGCACGATGCAGCGGTTCGGCCCGCGCCAAATCCGACTCAGCTTGCTGTACCTGCCCTTGCAGGGCGGCGCGCTCCACCCGATGGTTCATCCAGTCGAGTTGCATCCGCTCAAATTCTAGCGCGACCCGTTGCCGATCCGTCGCGCCAACCATGCTGACCGCCAACATGCCGACTTCGGCCCGGATCACGGCGAGCGTCGAGTCGAGCAACCGCGGATTGGCGGCCGCCACATGGCCGATCACCTCACCGGCTCGCACCGTTTGGCCGAGTGAAACCTTCAAACTCGCGATGACCCCGGCCTGATTCGCGCGCAAGTCTGCGCCGACGATGGACGCTTCCGCCACGATGGCCGACGGGGCCACCACACCGCTCCACATCCACGCGACGAGCAGCGTCGCGGCGATGAACATCACCCGCGGCAGGTAGAGCAAACGGACTTCGCGCCAGCGTTGCGCCGGCGGCGTGGGGATCGGCGAAAGATTACGTGGGTCCATAGATTTAAATCTCTGATTCGTCCGCCGCCTGCACGCTCGACACACGGTCGACGCCCGCCACCTCAGACAGTTCGCTCAAAAGTTCGGCGGCTCGCGCCGGATCACGCAGCAGCAGCCGGTAGGAAAGATTGGCAGCTTCGGTTCCTTTGCCGAAGTGTTGATTGGCGATGTGCACGCGCAGACTGTGGCGACTGAGGAGCTGGCTCACCTCCGTCAATTCCGCGGCGGGCCGCGTCCAACGCAGATTCAAAATGAGATCGAAACGGTGGCGTGTGCCAGAGGCCGTCATCCAGAGAAACACGAACAAGCCACTGAGCGCGATTGCGCCGACGATCGCCGAGGAAAATTTCTGGGTCCCGCACGCCGTGCCGAGGATGATCACGGCCAGCACATAGCAGGTGTCCAAGGTGTCACGCAGCGCATTGCGAAATCGGACCACTGCAAACACCGCAATCAGTCCGAAGGCCGTGATGATGTTGTTCGACATTACGATCAGCACGAGGGACACGAGCACCGGCAGCACAATTAAGGAGACCACAAACGAGCGCGAATAGGAGACGCCCGAGTGCGTAAAGACATAAACCCATGCGATCATCTGTCCGAAGAGATAGGCCAGCGTCAGGGCGACGATCAGCGCGTGAAAAGGGGTAGGGGCGGAGGCGTGGTCGCCTTGGAGGAGGGCATTCATGTGCGATTGGGACCTAGTGCGCCACGGACGGACGCGGAAGCATCAAGCCACGGGGCACTCGTGGCAGTGGAAACAACGGCATTGCCCCATTCGAAACCGGAGAGACGGCGGGCCACCTTGTGCTCGCCCAAAAGTTCGACGCCTTGGACATATTTGGCCGCACCCGAACTCTTCAGCTCGAAGCCCCGCACCATCTCAATCATCCACATCGGCATGCGGTCGGTAAATTTCAGCTCGAGAATCACGGTGCCGGCAAATACCTCGATGCCGTCGGCCAGGTCGGTGCCCAGATCGAGCCCGAACTCGGGCCCCATGCGGACGGAGCGATCCAGCGTCACGCGCACGGTCGCCTCGGAATTGACATAGGCCTCGCGCATGTAGGCGTTGTGCGCGCGCGGCGCGGCCTGGAGTCGCTCGACCAACTGCCAGAACGTCAACAGGTCCTCCCATTGCTGCGGATTCCACTTGAAGAGGTGTGCAGGCACAGGGCTTTCACCGGCCAGCAACGGACTCACGGCATGGCGGTGCACCCGAGCGCGGTGCTTCACAATCCCCTCGTTAATCCGCCGTTTGATTTCGAAACAAACGGGCGAAAAATCACTATTATCGTAGTAACGAATCCTCAGCTTGAAGCGGTTGCGCTCGCCCTCGTTGGCCGCCCGATACGTCGCCAGGTGGTCGGAATCGAGATAGAGCGTGTGGACCTGATAGGAATTGTCCGGCTTGCCGGCCGCAAACTCGTCGGCTTCCAAATAATTACTGAGGTAACTACGAATCGCCAAAGCCAGATCTTCGGTGATGATATATTTAATCTCACGGCGTTGCCGTTGGGCTTTATCGAGCGACATGGGTGGGTTTTTTTCGCGGGAGTGTTGGGCTCACGCAACTCAAAAATATGAGTGAAATCCATTCGACTTGTTTGCCCCGAGGGCGTTAACACCGCGCCATGCGCCGCACCGTCCCCTCCTTCGCCGCCATGCTCGGCCTCGCTGCCCTTTCCCTTGCCACCCCCATGGCGGCCGCCCAAACGGTCACCCTCGGCGGCACCACGATTTCCCACAAGGGGCTCATCGGGGTCGGTCGGATCCCCGCAGCGGAGCGGGACACGTTCGGCGAAACCTTCGGTTCGCTCTCGGGCCTCGCGCTCGACCTGCGCACCTGGCGCCGCGCGGCCGATGGCACCTACACCGGGACCCTCTACGCGCAGCCCGACCGGGGTATCACCCGCGTGGGCGCCGCAACCAACTACACCCCGCGCACCCACCGCCTCGACCTCTCCTTCACCCCCGCACCCAACGGCGCCGCCAATCAAATCCAACTCGGCCTTTCCCTCGCGGATACGAAAAAACTCACCGAGTCGAACGGCACGGCCCTCACCTCCCTCGATCCCGCGACCACCACCGCGGGCCTCGGCACCCGCCCTGGGTTTCCCGTGCTGCCGCAAGCCTCGACCGGTCGCCTCTCCGTGGACCCCGAGGGCCTCGTCCTCCTGCCCGACGGCTCGTTCTTCATCAGCGATGAATACGGCCCCTACCTCTACCGCTTCTCTGCCGCCGGGGTCTTGCTGGGCGCAATCCGTCCGCCCGAAGCCCTGATCCCAAAGCGCAGCGGCCGCGACTCGTTTTCCGCCGACAACCCTGCGGCAGGCCAACCCGCCCCTTCACCCAGCGAGCCCACCACGGGGCGAGAAAACAATCAGGGCTTCGAGGGCCTCGCCGCGTCCGTCGACGGCCGCACGCTTTACGCCCTCATGCAGTCCGCCACGCGCCAGGACGGCGGCGCCGGTGGCAGCAGCCTGCGCCGCCACGCGCGCCTCCTCGCCTACGACATTTCCAATCCCGCCGCCGCCACACTCAAGGGCGAGTGGATCTTGCCGCTGCCCCTCTACACCCAAGCCGGCGTGCAACAGGTCGCCTCCGTCGGTGAACTCGTGGTGCTCAGCAGCCGCCAGTTCCTCGTGCTCGCGCGCGACGGCAACGGCCGCGGCTCCAGTTCGACCGCCTCACTCTACCGCGCCATCCTCCTCTACGATCTCACCGGCGCCACCAACATCGCCGGCACCGCCTTCGACACGACCGGGACCGCCGTCGCCCCCAACGGCGTGCTCGCCGCGTCCGTCACACCCGCCACATCCGCCGTCCTGATCAACCTCAACGACAACGCCGAGCTCGTGAAATTCGGGCTCAACAACAGCTCCTCCAGCAACAGCAACACGCTCGCCGAAAAATGGGAAAGCCTCGCCCTCGCCCCCGCGCTCGACCCCACCGCGCCGGATGATTTCTTCCTCTTCGTCGGCAATGATAATGATTTTTCCACTACAGACGGCTTTCAGGACGGCGCTGCGTTCAAGGCCGCGCTCAGCACCGATTCGATGATCCTGGTCTATCGTCTCACGCTCGGCGCGCGGCTCATCAATATTTCCAGCCGCGCGCTCACCGGCGCCGACGGCGACGCCCATTTCGCCGGGTTCGTGGTCGCCGGTGCGCGGGCCAAACTCTTCGTCGTGCGCGGCATCGGTCCGGCCCTCGCGGCGTTCGGCGTACGGGGCACCCTCCCCGATCCCGTTCTCCAAATTTTCGACGCCAACAACCGCCTCGTGATCGCGAACGACAATTGGCACCAAGGCACCCTCGTCACCGAGCTGCGCGCGGCTACGGCCTTGGTCGGTGGCTTCGCCTTGCCCGACAACAGCCGGGATGCCGCCGTGATCATCTCGCTCGACCCCGGTGCATACACCGCCCAGATCGTCGATAGCGTCGGCCGCAGCGGGGTGAGCCTCGTGGAAGTTTACGAAGTGCCCTAAGCGCGCCGCCGACCGCGACGCGGACACACCCTAACCGCCCCTGACGAAACCGCCCCACCGGTTTCCGGAGGACAGAACCTTGAGCGTGCTGCGAACACGCTCGGCAGTTGCGGGTTCGATCCTCATGGGGCGGTGCCGCCGGAGAAAGACGCGCTCCGTATCCTGATACATAATATAGAGCACGCGATGGTGCGCCGTTGCGGGCGATGTCGAAACGCGACCGCAGTGCGCAAGACGCGCTGGCCCTGCAAACCGCCGTCGCCAGACTAGGCGGGAGTACGCTGCCCGGCCCCACCAAATCCCTTGGCGTCCGCCTCGCTTCCGCCCATGCTCGCCGCCACCTTTCCTCGTTCCTTCCCTATGAAACACCCCTCCCTCCGCCCCCGTCCCTCCGCGATCATCGCGTTCCTCGCCCTGCTCCTCACGCTCGCCCCCGCTCTCCGCGCCACCATTCCCGGCATCACGATGCCGCCCGCCAACGATGGCAAACTCCGCATCATCGCCTTCGGCGCTCATCCCGATGACTGCGAACTCCAACTCGGCGGCACCGCCGCGCGCTGGGCCGCCGCCGGCCACCACGTACTCCTCGTCTCTGTGACCAACGGCGATATCGGCCACTGGCGCGAAGCCGGCGGCCCTCTCGCCCTCCGCCGCAAGGCCGAAGTCGTCGCAGCCCATCGCATTTTAGGTATCCAAGGCGTCGTGCTCGACAACCACGACGGTGAACTCGAGCCCACGCTCGAAAACCGCCGCACCCTCACGCGCCTCATCCGCGCGTGGAACGCCGATCTCGTCCTCGGCCCGCGCACCAACGACTACCACCCCGATCACCGCTACACTGGCGTCCTCGTGCAAGACGCCGCCTTTATGGTCACCGTCCCATTCTTCTGCCCCGACGTGCCCGCGATGAAGAAAAATCCTGTCTTCATGTATTACACCGACCGCTTCCTGAAGCCCGCCCCGTCGAGGCCGGACATCGTCATCTCCATCGACCCCGTCATCGAAAAGAAACTCAACGCGCTCGCCGTCATGGTCTCGCAGTTCGCCGAGGGGGGCGCCAACGGTTCCGCCGCCCTTTACCCCGCCGACGCCGCCGGCCAGCGCGAACGCCAGCGTCAGGTCCGCGAAAACTTCTCCCGCCGCTACCAAGCCATCGCCCTTCGCTTCTCGAAAGAGCTCGCCGCGTGGTATCCCGGCGCCACCGCCGCCACCGTGAAACACGCCGAAGCCTTCGAGCTCTGCGAATACGGCAGCCAACCCGACCGCGCCGCCCTCAAACGACTTTTCCCGTTCTTTGATTAACCACCGCGGCCCAACCGCCCTTTAGGGGGACGCGGCGCGCCCGCCGCGCGTCTGGTCGCACTCGCCGCCAGCTTCCCCTCACGCCGGTCTCCTCCGATATTTTTCTGACTCCTTTTTTCTGATAAAGATTTCTGAGTTTCGGCCGGCGCGCACGCCCTCCCTCGGCACACTCACCCTCCCGTCCTGGCTCCGTTCATGCGTCGCTAACCGCTTGGACTTTCCGCCAACTGTCCGCATCTTCCTTGCCACCAGTATCCACTCCGCATGCACGTCTCCCTCCTCCGCCCCCGCTTCGTCACGCTCGCCCTCGCCTCCGCTGCGCTCGCCCTGAGCCTGTCACCCGGACGCCTTCGCGCTGCCGAAAAATCAGCCCCCACACCCGTCAAAGCCGACGGCTTCGCCTTCGTCAAAACCGTCGGCGCCATCTCCGAGTACCGACTCACTGCCAACGGGCTCGCCGTTTTGCTCCTGCCCGAGCACTCCGCACCCGTTGTCACCTTTATGGTCACCTACCGCGTCGGCTCCCGCAACGAGGTCACCGGCACCACCGGCGCCACCCACCTTCTCGAGCACCTGATGTTCAAAGGCTCCGACGCCTTTAACCGCACCAAGGGCACCAGCAGCGACCAGTTCCTCGAACGCGTCGGCGGCAACTACAACGCCACGACCTACCTCGACCGCACCAATTACTACGCCGAAATCGGCAACGAGCACCTCGAGGGCTACATCGCCATCGAAGCCGACCGCATGCGCAACCTCTGGCTCCGCGAGGAGGATCGTCGCCCCGAAATGACCGTCGTGCGCAACGAATTCGAAATCGGAGAAAACGATCCCGAGCAGGCCCTCGACAAGGAGATCACTGCCGCCGCCTTCCAAGCCCACCCTTACCACCACTCCACCATCGGCTGGCGCTCCGACATCGAGAAAGTCTCCATCGAAAAACTCCGCGAGTTCTACGACACGTTCTACTGGCCCGACAACGCCACCGTCACCATCGTCGGCGACTTCGATCCCGCCGCCGGACTCGCGCTCGTCAAGAAATACTACGGCGCCATCCCGCGCGCTCCGAAACCCATCCCGCAGGTTTACACCGAAGAGCCCGCGCAAAGCGGCCCGCGCCGCGTCACCATCCGCCGCGCCGGCGAACTCGGCGTCGTCGGCCTCGCCTACAAAACTCCCGCCGCCCGCCACGCCGATATTCCGGCCCTCAACGTCCTCGCGAGCATCTTGTCCTCCGGGAAAACCAGCCGCTTCTACCGCGCCCTCACCGACAAAAATCTCACCCTCAACGTGAGCGCCAACACCGGTTACTTCCACGATCCTTCGCTCCTCAATATTTACGCCAACCTCGCCCCCGGCGCCACCCACGAGCAGGTCGAAAAAGCGCTCCTCGCAGAAATCGACCTCGTGAAAACCGCCGGAGTCACCGCCGCCGAGGTCGCGACCGCGCTCGGTAAAATCAAAGCCGCCACCGCCTACAAACGCGACGGCTACTTCTCCATCGCCGGCAATCTCAACGAGGACATCGCCGCAGGCGATTGGACGCTCTACTACACCCTCGACTCCGCCATAGCCAAAGTCACCACGGCCGACGTAGCCCGCGTCGCCAACCTCTACCTCGACCTCAACCAGAGCGTCACCGGCTGGTTTATCCCGCTCACGCCGCCCGCCGCCAAATAAACGCTCCCTCGAAATGATGGGGCTGGCTTTCGGCCTGCCCATGCAGGGGTAAAACCCCGCCCCACACCCAATCACCCTCTCTGCTCCCATGAAATTCCTCACCTTCTCACGCGCTCCACGTCTCGCCGTCTCCCCGTCTCGCACCCGTGCCGCTCTCCTCGCCTTCGTGCTCCTCTCGTGGTCCACCCTCCCAAGCCACGCCCAGGTTGCGAAAAATGCCGTCCGCGAAAAAATTGGCGGCATCGACCTCGTCATTCTGAAAACCGGCGTGAAAGATGTCATCACGATCCGCGGCTCCCTCGCCGCCGGCGATGCCCTCAGCCCCGACACCAGCCCCGCTCTCGCCGACCTCACCGGCGGCATGTTGGACCGAGGCACGACCAAGCAGGACAAGTTCGCGATCGCCCAACTCCTCGGCAGCGCGGGCGCGACGATCTCCTTCAGCACCGGCCCCAGCGCGCTCAACATCAGCGCGCGGTGCCTCCGCGCCGATCTCCCGCTCGTCATCGGCCTCATCGCCGAACAACTCCGCTCGCCCGCATTTTCCTCCGAGGAATTCGCCAAGCTCAAGAAACAGTTCGCGGGCAACTACCGCCGCCAGCTCGATGAGACCGACTTCCGCGCCGACGACAGCTTCAGCCGCGCCGTGTACCCAGTCGGCCACCCCAACCGCCAAGCTCCTTCCGCCGAAATCCTCGCGAGCGCGGAAAAAATCACCCTCGACGAAGTGAAGGCCTTTCACGCGAAATACTACGGCCCCGCCACCTTCCGTCTCGTCCTCGTCGGCGACATCGATGCCGCCGACGCCAAGAATGAAATCACCAAAGTCTTCGCTGGCTGGACCGGTGGCGTCCGTCCGCCCACACCCGCTCCGGCCAAGCCCGGCGCCGTCGACGCCGCGCGCGACCAAAATGTGTTCATGCCAGAAAAGACCAACATCTCAATGATTTGGGGCCAGGCCACCGGTCTCCGTTATGGCGATACCGACACCCTCGCCCTGCGCGTCGGCACCGCCGCCCTCGGCAGCGGCTTCACCGGCCGGCTCATGGCCAACGTCCGCGACAAAGAAGGGCTCACCTACGGCATCGGCTCCTACGTAGCCGGCGACACCTTCGTCGACGGCGACTGGCGCATCACGGCCAACTTCGCCCCCGAGATGCTCGCAAAAGGCGTCGCCTCCACCAAACGCCAACTCACCGAATGGCATACGCAGGGAATCACCGACGACGAACTGGCCCAACGTAAAACCGGCCTCGCCGGCACCTTCAAAGTCGCCCTCTCCACGACGTCCGGCATGGCCGGCACCATCCTCGCCACGCTCAACCGCGATCTCGAACTCTCCTTCATCGACCAATATCCCGTCCGCATCGGCGCGCTCACGAGGGCGCAGGTCAACGGCGCGATCAAGCAGCACCTCGACCCCGAGAAAATGGTGCTCGTGAAAGCCGGCACCGTCCCCGGGGCAAAGTGATTCTCCACTAGGAATCAAGCCCCACGCCCGTAGGTTTGAGTCTATTTATCCAAGGACGTGGGGACGAAGAACCCCACAGCCCGCAGCACGTCCGCGGCCAGCGCGCCGGAGAACGTCTTCGCAACGCGCTCGAAGAATTGAGCTTCGCTCTAGGTGGGGTGCCGGACCAACAGCAGCGCGATCAGGCGCTCCCGCTCAGGAAGCCGGCACCGAGCCTTGCGGCGCTTGAGTGCAGCAGGGCAGGCCGCGATCCAGAGAATGGGTGCTGGTTATTGGCGTGGGCTTTGCCGGCGACGGCCGGGGCCTCGGTGCGTCCGCTCGACGCGCGATTCGCAGGACGGCCTCTCCGCAATAGCCGGGGTTTCACCTCGTAGGCTTCACGGCTTTCTTGGGTCCACGAATTTCCCCTCAGGGTGCCGCCGGTGTTTTCCACCGGGTTCGTCGCCTTTTTCGAGATCCACGATCACGCGCTTCGCCGCCGCTCCCGCTGGCACGCCCCGCTGAGCGGCGTCGGGCGATGGGCAGCGCGCATCCGCTCACTCACTTACCCAGTTTTTTCAAAGCCTTGTTGATTTTTTCCAGATCGCAGGCCTCGGGCTTGTAGTCGGCCCCGAGCCACTCGATCCACTCGCGGCCCAACTCAGTATTCGGCTCCTTGATACAGGCGAGCATGTCGTGAAAGGCCTCGATCCCGCCGCAATCTTCCGGTGGCCCCGCGCGTTCACCGCCGATGCATACCGGACAGAACACACCTTTTTCCAACGGCCCGATCTTCTCGACCTGGATTTCGATCTGCCAGCCCTCGCCAAAATGATATCCGTAGGAGAACAGCGCCCGGTGTTCGAGATCGAGGTCGGCGAGCGTCACATCACGATCATCCTCGATCATGAGCTCGTCGCGCTTGAGCGGATTGCCAAACCGGAGGTCATCGAGATTGAAAGCGTGCGTCTGGTAATCGAACCAATCGAACGCGACTTGGATCGTGTCGTGCAGCCGCGAGAGCCACATCGACTCGCGCACCACGAGACGACGCCAGATCACCGGCCGGCATGAGACGACGTTCATGCGCAGCGAGAACACGCGCTCAGCGGGTTTTTTCTTGAGGGCCGAGCCCTTGCCTTCGTGGAGACCGATCATCGCCCGAACGTGATCGCCCAAACCGCCACGCTCAACGCTTAACGTTTCACGTTCAGCCGTGCACCCCTGCGCCTTTTTTTGCGACAACCGCGCCCGGTTGCGACTCATCCCGGAACCGTCAGCGCATCTCGTTACGTTACGATCCACCGCAGCGGATTGAGGGCAGAAAAATTAAGAGCAGGGAAATTTCCGATCCGTTCACCACGCTCACGTGGCCCCGATCCATGCCGAAAAACCTTCCCGCCTCATCAATATTTTTACCCCAAACTCCGGACCTCCGTGATCGCCCAGCTTTCTACCCCCACTCGGCGCTCGCCTCCGACGCGCCGCTTCCTACGGTCGGCTCATGGAGCCCACCCTTTCTCTCCGCCGTCTCGCCAGCCAACTCGGCGTTCTACTCGCCCTCACGGTCATCGCGGCGACCCCCGCACTGCTCGCCGCCACGCCCCCCGCGCCGCCACCGAACATTGTTCTCATCTACGCCGATGACCTCGGCTACGGCGACCTCGGCTGCTACGGAGCCAAAGATATCCAGACGCCGCACATCGATCGCCTCGCCACTGAGGGCACGCGCTTCACCAGTTTCTACGTGTCCCAATCCGTCTGCACCGCCTCCCGCGCCGCACTCATGACGGGTAGCTACGCCAACCGCGTCAGCATGAGCGGCGCCCTCAACCACACGAGCCCCACCGGTCTTCACTCCAAGGAAAAACTCCTCCCGCAGGTCTTCAAAGACCGCGGTTACGCGACTGCGATTTTCGGCAAGTGGCACCTCGGCCATCATCCGCAATTCCTCCCCACGCGCCGCGGCTTCGACGAGTGGCTCGGCATCCCCTATTCCAACGATAACGGCCCCCTCCACCCCACCACCCCGGGCATCCCCTCGCTGCCGCTCTACGCCAACGAAGACGTCATCGAGCTCGATCCCGACCAATCACAGTTCACCCGCCGCCTCACCGAGGGCGCCGTCTCGTTCATCGAGCGTAATCGCGCCAAACCGTTTTTCCTCTACGTGCCGCACATCATGCCGCATGTCCCCATCTTTGCCTCCGAAAAATTCAAGGGCACCAGCCAGCGCGGCCTCTACGGCGACGTCGTCCAAGAGCTCGACTGGTCTATCGGCCAAATCATGGCCACCCTCAAACGCCTCGGCCTCGACGACAACACGCTCGTCGTTTTCAGCTCCGACAATGGCCCCTTCCTTTCCTACGGCGAACACGCCGGCTCCGCGGGACCTCTCCGCCAGGGCAAACTCACCACCTTCGAGGGCGGCATGCGCGTGCCCTGTCTGGTCCGTTGGCCCGGTAAAGTCCCCGCCGCCCGCGTCAGCGATGCCCCGTTTGCCACCATGGATCTCCACGTGACCTTCGCCGCCCTCGCCGGCGCAACGCTCACCGACGTGAAACGCGACGGCACCGACTTGACGCCACTCCTCCTCGGCCAACCCGGCGCGAAAGGCCGCGACGAATTTTGGTTCTACTCCGGCGAAGAGCTCCACGCCGTCCGCCGCGGCGAATGGAAACTCCACGTGCCGCACGACTACCTCGTCGTCGCCGCCGAGCGCGGCCTCGGCGGCAAGCCCTCCAATTACGGCAAGATGAAACCTGAATCCATCGAGCTCTCCGGCATCCGCGGTATCGCCAGCCGCCACGGTTACCGCGTCGAAAAAACCGAACTCGCTCTCTACAACCTCACCACGGACCCGTCGGAACTCCGGAACGTCGCCGCCGACCACCCCACCATCGTCGCCCGGCTCCAGGCCGAAGTCGCCGCCGCCCGCGCCGACCTCGGCGATGCCCTCACGAAAACTCCGGGGACCCACCTCCGCCCCGCCGGCGATGTCCGCCCCGCCCTCCCCGCCGGCGTGAAGCGTATCGCGAATCTTGAATACAGCCGCCCCGCCACCGGCGCACTCCTCCTCGATCTCTATCTCCCTACCGCCAACCCCGCCCAGCCGCTCCCCGTCATTCTCTGGACGCACGGCGGCGGCTGGAAAAACGGCTCCAAAGAAAATTGCCCGCTCACTTGGCTCGCCGCCGAAGGCTACGCCGTGGTGAGTCTCAACTACCGCCTAAGTTGGGCCGCCCAGTGGCCTGCGCAAATCGACGACGCGCGCGCCGCGATCCGTTGGCTCCGCACCCACGCAGCCACCTACCGCCTCGACCCCGAGCGCTTCGCCATTTCGGGCGGCTCCTCGGGCGGCAACCTCGCGAGTATTGTCGGCACCGCACCCGCCGCCACCGGCGAATCCGTCTCCAGCCGCGTCCGTGCCGTCATCGATTTTTACGGCGCGAGCGACATGCTCACGATGCCTGTCAACGTCCCCGGCCCCGGCAAAACCGACGCCGACCTCGCCACCTCCAATGGCGCGAAACTCCTCGGCGGCATCGTCCGCGACCGCGCCGACCGCGCCCGCCAAGTCAGCCCGCTGCACAACATCACCAAAGACGATCCACCGTTCCTGATTATCCACGGCGATCAAGACGACCAGGTCCCCCTCGTGCAAAGCGAACGCCTCCACGCCCGCCTCCGCGAAGTCGGCGTGCCCTCGGAGTTTCACGTCCTCGCGGGTGCCGGCCACGGCGGCAAAGCCTTCGATACGCCTGAAGTCCGCGCCCGTATCCGCGCCTTCCTCACGCGTTCGCTGCCCGCGCCCACTCCCTGACCGGGATCGTTTACACTCACGTCATTTGGGATTTCGACGCCGGTAGCCACGAGCGCCCGCGAGTGGTGTTGCGACGATCGTCCGAATATCAAGAGACGTCGGCATCACCCGCTCCTTGGTCAGCGCGAGACCGTGCAACGAGGAGCGTGAGGGTGCGCCCGCTCGGTCGGTGGTATCCACGCGCACCCACCGCCGAGGCGTTCGGCGCAGCGGCTTCCGCCGCCTCTCCACCTTACTTGAGTCCGCCCTGATGCTTCTGCACCCACGCCGCATACTCTTTTCGCGGTACAAACCGCAGCGACGCGCTGTTGATGCAGTAGCGCAACCCGCCCTGCCCGCGCGGCCCGTCGGGAAACACGTGCCCCAAATGCGCCCCGTCGACGTTGCAGTGCGATTCCACCCGACGCATCCCGTGGCTCGTGTCGACGGTTTCGCCCACCCACACTTGCTCGATCGGCTTGGTGAAACTCGGCCAACCCGTGCCGCTCTCAAACTTATCCCGTGAGTCGAACAGCGGCGTGTCGCTGCACACGGAAAAATAAACCCCGTCCTCGTGGTGATCCCAATACTCGTTTTGAAACGGCGGCTCCGTGCCCTGCTGCCGTGCGACGCGGAACTGCATCGGCGTCAATCGCGCCTTCCACTCCGCATCCGTCCGCTGCACCGCCGTCTTGCTCATATCGATCACGACATTCGAGGGCAGGCCGCACGCCGACCGTTCCCCGGGCGCGCACGCGAGTGCAGCTTTCGCGGCGTTGGGGCTGTCCGTTGAATCAGACTTGGCGGGAGCGGGAGTGGATGTGTTCATTTTCATATCGGCAGCGACGCTGGCCACGACGGCCAACGCCACGAGCGTGTAGATCAGACGTGAAATCATGGTCCCGTGATGAGCAACCATGCTGAGTAATTATTCCACCCTTTTGCTGCAGCCGACATGGCTTCAACCCGCGGGCACAAAAAAGCCCGCCACGCGGCGGGCTTGAATGTTAGGCCATGGCCAACGACCTGGAGGGGCCGTGATCCCTCAGTATTTCGCCGTCAACGAGAACACCGCTCGTCCCGGCATTCCACGCTGTTGGTTCGCGGGGAAGTATTCGATGTCACCCATGTTCTGCCAATTAAGCGCGGCATTCATCGGACGTTTCTCCCACTTCCAATCATAGCCCACCGCCGAATTCCACAGCGTCTCGGCCGGCAGGTAGAGCTTGGGATTATTGGTACGCTGCGCCTTCTCGCCGGTGTGGTTGAATCCCGCTCCCACCCAAACGCCCTTGAGCGCGTCGTTCTTAAATGAATAGCGCGTCCAAAGATTAAAGAGTGCCTTCACGGTCGCCTCAGGGTGAGCGCCTAGGAAAACCTCCACCCCCTTTGGCACCTGCTTTACGCGAATGTCATTCATCGCTCCGCTGGCATAGACCTGCCAGTTGTCCATCGGCGACCAGGTGATCTCGGCCTCGATTCCGTTGCTGCGATCCAGCGTCCCTTGCTGGCTATTCGTAACCGTCACGCCCGTCGCACTGAAGGAATTGAACCGCAGGATTCGGTCCTTCTGATCGATTTGGAAGACAGCGAGCGTCGTGGACACCCGGCCGTTGAACAAATCCGTCTTCACGCCGAACTCGTAGCCTTTCGACGTAGTCGGAGCCGCGGCTCCGGTTGGGACGTTCTCTTTCGTCAATGCCGCCGCATTGAGCACAAACGATTCGCTGTAGGATCCGTAGAACATCACGTCGCGCGTCGCTTTCCAGCCGAGTCCGAGCTGCGGCGTGGTCTTCTTGTTTTCCACCTTCGCCAAGCTCGAAGCCGGAGCCAGGTAGTTGTCCGTCGAACCACTCGCGGTGCTGCGACGTGCCCCCAGCACGGCATTGAGACGGTCCTCCAGCAGGCTGACGTTGAGCACGCCGTAAGCCGCCTTGTTCCGCGTCACCGAGAGATTATTGGTCGAGAAGGGCAACGTCACAGGATCAAAGTCAGTCGTGTAGTCCCAGGTGGCGGAGTTCTTCATGTCCCAAACAGGGAAGAACTGCGCCGTGGGCGATTGCCGCAAGCGGCCGAAACCGCGCGATTCACTGTAGAGCGCACCGAACAGCGGTTTCACCTTGATACCGTTCAGCACAAGATTGCCGGCCAACTCCACCTGTGAAGACTTGCTCTGACCAAACGACTCCTGAAGCCGTTTGCGGCGGCCGAGCTGCGCAGCCGGCGCATTGAGCGCGAGAGAGATGTTATTGAGCAGATCCGCCGCATAGGCGCGGGCCGCGATCAGATAATTCGCCGATGAAATCGGCAGGGTCGCCCCGGCCGGATAATAGCTGGGTGGCACGGTGATGCTCACCGCACCGAGGCCAGTGAGTTTTTGCGCTACCCGATTCTTGCTCCAATTGAAATTCGTTCGGGTCGTCCAAGTATCGGTGATCTTGGCCGTCAGTTCGGCATTGATGGTCTCATAATCCGTGAACCGATGGTCGTTGTTCGAAGCATAGTTAAACGAGCGGGGCAGCGGGTAGTAGCTCAGAAACCCGGGATCGCTGTTGTCGAGCGCGTTGATCAAAACGCCCGTGGCGCTCAGGATTCCGCTGGCGGGTGGCAGCGCGACCACTTCCGTGTTCGGCTTGATATGTGCCTGCGGCGGCGTCTCCCGACGCGAGAACCACTGGTAATCGACCGTCAGCGCGACTCGGTCCGAGATGCGCCACGTCACCACCGGAGCCAAGACGGTCGTGCCTTGCTTGCCGGGCTTGATAAACTCGAAACCGTTTTCATAGGCGCCGTTGAAGCGAAACAGTAATTTCTTATCAACCAGCGGTTGATTAACATCGAGCGTCGTGCGCCAAAAACTCTGGGTGCCCACTTGTGCATTGACCGTGGTCGACGCTTTAGTGCCCGGCCGCTTCGTAATGTAGTTCACTGTGCCGCCCGGCGCCACCTGTCCGTAAAGCACGGACGACGGACCTTTCACGACCTCGACACGCTCAACCGTCAACGTGTCGATGTAGCCTTCGCCCACGAAACCGTTGTGCTGCGGTGCCTGGTCAAAGCCGCGGATCGTGTAGACCGCGTTACCGGCGTTAAACTCGCGTCCCGCACTCGTAACGCTCGGAGCATACTGCACCACATCGAAGAGGTCACGTGCGCCCACATCGGTGATGAATTGCTGCGTAAAAGCGCTGATCGAGAAAGGCAGGTCCTTAATCGGCGTATCGATTCGGGTGGCCGATACAGAATTACCTGCGCGGTAGCCTTTATCGGACGCAGTGGTCACCTGAAACGTCGACAAGACAATCGTTTCTTCGGTGGCTGCCGCAGCGGGTGCAGCGGCTGGAGTTTGAGCGCGCAAGCCGACTGCAGCGCACGCGAGCACCGCGCAGGTGACGCGGGCAAAACCAAGTCGTGCCGCAGCGACGACCCGGATGGTAGGGGAGGTTTTGGTCATAGGAAAAGGTGTCTCGGTAAACGGGCCGAACGGTCAGGGCGACCCGCTAACGTTTCATAGTTATTAGCAACGCCTGACTGCCAAGCGAAATGCTCTGCCGTGTCTCCACCCGACCTACTCCGCCCGCATCGTTGTCATTCCGTCCGTAAACTCCGCCTGCAACACCTGTCCAATCGCCACTTCCGCCCGCCGACCGACCGGCTTTCCGGCCTCGTCACGCAGGATCACAAAACCACGATTCAACACCGAAGCCGGACTCGCCGCCTGCAACCGCTTCCACAGGGAGAGCAGTCGATGCGATTCCGTCTGCACGCGAAATTCCGGCGAAACCCGCGCCAGCGCCGCCCGCACCTCACCCCACTGTTGCCGCCGCACCTGTACCGACGTGCGCAACGCCGCCCCCAGCCGGTTCGAAATATCATCGAGTCGCAAAAACCCTTGTTCGATTTGCGCCTCCGGTGACAACAACCTCAACCGCGACCGCGCGTGGTCCAATCGCTCACCCGCCCGCGCCATCGCACCGTCGAGCAATGCCGTCATCGCGTCGTCCGCCTGCGCCGCACGTTGCGCACACGCCACAAATTCACTCGAGATCAGCTCCGCCGCCGCGCTCGGTGTCTCCGCCCGCCGGTCCGCCGCAAAATCGCACAGCGTAAAATCAATTTCGTGCCCCACCGCCGAAATCACCGGCACCGTGCACGCCGCCACCGCCCGCACGAGCACCTCTTCGTTAAAGGCCCACAGATCCTCCAAGCTTCCGCCGCCGCGCCCAATCACCAAGACGTCAAAAATACCCAGCTCCTGCGCGCACGCCACCATCGCGGCCATTTCCGCCGCCGCTCCTTCACCCTGCACTTTCGCCGGCAATACCACCACGCGTCCGCGCCAACCGCGGCGTTTCAAAATCCGCATAAAATCCTGCACCGCCGCTCCCGTCGGTGACGTGATAAAACCCACGCACGCGGGCATCGCGGGAATCGCCCGCTTCGTTTCCACCGCAAATAATCCCTCCGCAGCGAGCCGCGCCTTCAGGGCCTCAAATTCGCGCTGTAATTTCCCCACCCCATCCTCGATCACGACGCGCACGATCAGCTGATACTGCCCGCGCGCCTCGTAAACACTCACCTCGCCATACACGACGACCTGCGTGCCTTCGCGGAGCTTCACGGTCTGCCGCGCCGCATCGCCGCGAAACATCACCGCACTCAACTGCGCGCCGGCGTCTTTCAGCGAGAAATACACGTGCCCACTCGCCTGCGCCCGC